>Ga0070731_10003838_pt1 | contig 13292 bp, 8 predicted proteins | sample Coa_R1_2_FD_66448 | JGI IMG/M metagenome (GOLD analysis project Ga0070731, IMG submission 66448) | Surface soil microbial communities from Centralia Pennsylvania, which are recovering from an underground coalmine fire - Coalmine... | ecosystem: Environmental > Terrestrial > Soil > Unclassified ... | reverse complement strand
GATGACGCCCACCACCCTCGCTCGCTGCCGGTAAAAACGGATGACCTCGCGCCACCACAGCGAAATCGAGGGCAGCAGCATGCCGGCGCCTGCCGGAGCCAGGGTTACGGGAAGATGAGTTGTCTGTGTCGCCATGTTTCAGTTGTCGGTTGCTGCGTCATCATTTACGGCAGCGGGATCAGCAGCCTGTTGCCATCGTCCCCACATGCGCGTCTGGAACGCTCGAAACCCGCTCTCGTTCAATTCTAACAGTCGGAAACCGTGGTCGACGCCCAGAAACCCCTCGCGCGCAGCGTGCTATGATGGCGTCCTTCCCGCATGAGTTCCTCTCCCGCAGTTGTACAGCAGGCTCCAATGCACGTCCGAGCCTCTGAGCCGAATCGGCGGCTCTTTGCTGTGCTCGCGTTTCTTGCGCTGACCTACGCCTTCTTCGCTGGGCTGCGTACGGTGTCCGACTTCGATCTAGGCTGGCAGATGGCGACCGGCCGCTGGATCGTGCAGCACCATAGCATCCCCTCGGTCGACGTGCTCTCCTACACCGCCGCGGGACAGCCGTGGATCTATCCCATCGGTGCGGGAATCATCTTCTACCTCGGGTACTTGTTGGGAGGATTTGCGCTTCTCTCCTGGATGGGTGCGGCCGCGTGTGTTGGCACAGTCGCGCTGCTGTTGCGCAAGAATTCCAGCGTCGGCGCAGCGCTGGCGATTCTCGTCGTCCCGGTCATCGCGTTGCGCACCACTCCTCGGGCCGACGTCTTCACCGTTGTGCTGTTTGCGGCGTTCCTCTCGCTGCTGTGGGAACACCATCGCAGCGGACGCGCTCGGCTTTGGCTGCTGCCACTATTGATGGTCGCCTGGGTGAATCTCCACGTGGGATTTGTCGCGGGATTGGGACTTCTGGCCGCTTACGCGCTCACCGAGCTGTTGGAGTCGATTCCTCGCGAGAGCCGGCCGGCGGCGTTGCAGCGACTGCGTCGCGCCGCGCCCTGGCTTGCCGGCGCAGCGTTGGCAACCCTGGTGAACCCCTGGGGATGGGGCATCTACCGCGCGCTTATTCTTCAGCAACGCGTCAACAGCCAACACGAATACCTGATCGCGGAGTGGAGCCGGCTCCCGCTCACCTGGGCTGCAATCGGCAATGCCGTAACCGTTCGTCAGACGAATGGCGCGCTCTACCTGCTGCTGTTGATTGCAGTGCTGGCCGCGATCGCGGCGGTACGGCGCGCGCACTTTGGAGCGGCCATGATGCTGCTTGGTGCGGGCTATGTGGCCGCGCGCTATGTTCGCATGGGCGCCGTCTTCGCCTGCGTGGTGGTTGTGATAGCTGGACCGATTCTGTCCGAAGCCGCGCAGAAGCTGCGCTCTGAGCTGAAGTCTGCGCGCGTGCGCTCGGTGGTCGCACCCGTCGCAGTTGCGCTGCTGGCGCTGCTCGTCGGGGTGCGCTGCTTCGATCTGGCCACGAATCGCTTCTATCTGCGCGGCTCCTCCGAGAGCACCTTCGGCGCCGGCATGAGCTGGTGGTTCCCAGAGCGCGCCGCGGCGTTTATCGCCGCCAATAACCTTCCGGGAGAACTCTTCAACAGCTACGACGCAGGCGGATTTGTAGCCTGGCGGCTCGGCCCCCAGCGGCGCAATACCATCGATGGGCGAGCACTGGTCTTCGGCGTCGAGGCCATGCGGCGCAACAGCAAGCTGCTCGAAACCTCGCCCAACTCGCCGCTGTGGCAGCAGGAGATGAGCCGCTACAGCATCAATACGATTCTGCTGCCGCTGGGACGCTTCGATGGCATCGAGCTGACGAAGCTGCTGGAATTCTGCAACAGCACCTCATGGCGGCCGGTTTATCTCGATGAGGTATCGGCCGTCTTCGTGCGGCGTGACGCGCCGCGCGCTGCGGAGCTGATACAGCGTTATCCGGTCGATTGCGCCAACGCGGCGCTGCCCGCACCGCCGCTGCCCAAACCCGATACCCAGGCCTTCAATGCATGGAGCAACTCGGCAGCAGTCTTGGCCGCCCTGGGCCGCAACTCGGAGGCACTGGCCGCCACCGACAACGCCCTCGCAATTTTCGCCGACAGCTCCTTTGCGCATTGGCTGCGCGGCAATCTGCTGGCGGTCATGAACCGCCCGGACGAGGCGCAGGAAGAATATCTCGCCGCCGTTCGCCTGGAATCCAACGACGTCACCTGGGCCGCTCTCGCCGACTTCTACCGCACGCACGGGCGCGTTGCGGAGGCCCTGGACGCGATGCAGCGCGCGGCCGCGCTCTCGCCGCGTCCCTTTACGCTGCAGTCAAGTCTTGGCTACATGTACCTGAAAGCCAACCAGCCTCAGGATGCGCTGCACGCCTTCGATGCAGCCCAGCGCAGCGCCCCCGCCAACGTTGCGGCCGCGGACGACGGAGCCTTCGATTTCATGCTGGCGCAGGGCCGCTCGGTTGCATGGAACCAGCTCGGCGATGTCTCGCGAGCCATTGCGTTTCAGGAGCAGGCCGCGCACTTGCAGCCCGACGCGCCCGAACCCTGGCGGCGGCTGGCGAAGTTGTATCGCGGCCAGGGCCGTGCTGAGGATGCATTACGTGCGGAGCTGAAGGCGACCGCCGCCGAGCAGAAACACGAGAACTGAAGACCTGCGCTGCGCTCAGGAATGGAGCGGCTTCTCATCCAGCAGAGTGCGAATCTCGCTCTCGAACGCCGCTTTGTCGACCATTCCAACGTGCCAATCGGCGATTTTGCCGTCGCGATCGATCAGCAGCGTGACCGGCATGTTCGAGATCTGATAGAGCTTCGTCACCTCATCGTTTCCAAGCACGACGGGATAGTTCAGCTTGTGCTCGGCCAGAAACGGCTTCACCACGGTCCATCCATCGTCCATGGATACGCCGATGGCCGAAAGTCCCGCTTGCTTGTACTTGTCTTGAAAGTCCATGTACCACGGAATTTCCGTCTTGCAGCCATGACACCAGGTCGCCCAGAAATCCAGCAGGACGACTTTACCTCGCTGGTCGGATAGCTTCAGCGTCGATCCATCTGCCTGTTGCAGCGCGAAGTCGGGCGCGGCCTTGCGCTCGCTGGGAGCTATCAGTTTGGACGGCGTCTGCGCATTTCCCACCGCCACCAGCATCAACGCGATCACAACCAGTGCAGGGCGATAAAGCTTGCCAGGAAGCATAGCTTGTCCTCTCCGAATCTCTAGTGAGCCTCTGATTGGCCAGACTGCTCGTCTTGTTCTTCCGTCCAGAAGCGATGTCCGGTCCGGCGGATGAAAACGTCCTCCAGGCTCGGCTTGTGGATCGAGACGCCCTCGACCTCGCCGGGGAAGGCTTCGACGACCTCAGTCACGAAGCGATGTCCACTCTCGATTTCCAGGCGCACGCGATTGTCGAGCACAGTGGGATGCACGGCGAAACGCTGCTCGACGCGGGCGGCCAGCGCCTCCGGCTCGCGCGCCTCCAGCAGGATGACGTCGCCGCCGATCTCGCTCTTCAGCTCCGCCGGCGTACCCAAGGCGACCAAGCTGCCGTTGGCATAAATCGCCAGCCTGTCGCAGCGTTCGGCCTCTTCCATCAGGTGGGTTGTCACCAGCACCGTCACGCGCTCTTCATCGCGCAGGATTTGCAGATACTGCCATAGGTCGCGCCGCGCGCCGGGATCGAGTCCGGTGGTCGGCTCATCTAGCAGCAGGACTGACGGATGATGCAGCAGACCCTTTGCCAGCTCCAGCCGCCGCTGCATGCCGCCGGAAAACGTCTCGGCCTTTTCCCTGGCGCGATCGGCCAGCCCGACGCGGCCCAGCATCTCGCGAACGCGCTGCTTCAGTTTCGCGCCGCCCAGCCCGTAGATGTGGCCGACCAGCATCAGGTTCTCTTCCGCCGAAAGCTTCACGTCGATGCTCTGCGCCTGGAAGACGACGCCGATGTTGCGCCGCACCAGCGCGGGGGCGCGCGCAACATCGTGGCCCAGAATCAGCGCGCGTCCGCCGGACGGAATCATGAGTGTCGAGAGGATGCGGAAGGTCGTGGTCTTGCCGCTGCCGTTGGGGCCGAGCAGCCCGAAGATCTCCGCCGGACGCACCTCGAACGACACGCCGGCTAGCGCCACGCGGTCGCCATATTGATGACGCAACGCCTGAAGCTGTATGACGGCCGACTGTTCTGTGCCGGAGCTATCGATTGCGGGCTGATGAAGAGTATGGGAAGCGCTCATGCGGACGGCCAACTACGATTCTATATGGCGCAGCCGGAGCGGTCGAACGCCTGTTTGACATTCCCGCCGTGCCGGTTAACATTCAACCGCGGGGCCTTCGTATGAACATCGAATCCGGGATCAGGAAGTCGCAGCGCGTCTGGAGAAGCAACTCCAGTTGACGGGTTCCGAAAGCGTCGAGGAAGTCTTGCTACATCTCCTGGAAACTCAGGAGGAGCAGGACCGCTGGCTATTGGAGAATCGCGACGCAAACAACGCAAGAATCCGGCGTGGCATTGAGCAGCTTCAAAGAGGCGAGGGCATTTCCGATGATCAGTTGGATGACTACCTGAAACGCCTCAAGGCTCAGGCCGAATGAAGCCGCGCTATGTTCTGGCACCCGCAGCGGCAGACGATCTGGTTCGTATTTGGAGGTACATCAGCGCGCAAAGCAGTGCTGAGGCAGCAGATCGTGTTGAAGCCGCGATTCTGGATAGACTTGTTTTCTTTCGAGCGCCCCTGGGGCGGGCCACTGGCGTAAAGACTTGACCGATAAACCTGTCAGGTTTTTCCCCGTCTACTCCTACTTGATCGTTTATCTGCCCGAAACAAAACCACTCCAAATTGTTTCAATCCTTCGGATCGCGATCTGCGCCGCCTGCTGAGAAACCGGCGGCTGTAGATCGCTTGTTCTTTATGCTTCTGCCGGCGCCTTCCGCTCGCGCAGCGACTCCACAATCACGTACAGCACGGGGATGAAGAACAGGTTCAACACGGTTGAGACGATCATCCCGCCAAAGACGGTGGTTCCCACGGAGTGCCGGCTTTGCGCGCCTGCGCCTGTAGCGAACACCAGCGGCAGCACGCCCAGAATAAAGGCGAAGGAGGTCATCAGGATGGGACGCAGCCGGATGCGTGCGGCTTCCACCGCCGCCTCGCGAATCGAAAATCCCCTGCGCCGCAGCTGCTCGGCAAACTCGACGATCAGAATGGCGTTTTTCGATGCCAGGCCGATCAGCATCACCAGCCCGATCTGGCAGTAGACGTCGTTCAGTTGCCCGCGCAACGCCTGCGCCACCAGCCCGCCCAGCATTGCCATGGGCACGCTCAGCAGGATGATGAACGGCAGCACCCAGCTCTCGTATTGCGCCGACAGCGTGAGGTAGACCATCAGCAGGCCTAGCCCGAATAACAGCGCCGACTGGGCGCCCGACTTAATCTCCTCCAGCGACAGACCCGACCACGAGTAGTTGAAGCCCAGCGGCAGCTTCTTCGCCACTTCTCCCATCGCCTGGATTGCCTGGCCCGAGCTGTAACCCGGCCCGGCCGAGCCATTGATTTCCGCCGAGCGGAACAGGTTGTAGTGTGTGATGACCTGCGGCGACGTCGACTCGCTCATCTCGACCACGTTATCCAGGGGAATCATCTGGTTGGTATCGGAGCGCACGTAGAACTCGCGGATGTCCCGCGGGCGCCGGCGGAAGTTTTCGTCGGCCTGCACGTACACCCGATAGGCGCGGTTGTTGAAGTCGAAGTCGTTGACGTACGAAGACCCCATATAGACCTGCAGAGCATCGCTGATCTGCTGGATGGGCACTTGCAAACTGCGCGCCTTGGCGCGGTCGATCTTTACTACGAACTGCGGATCGCTGGCGGTGAAGGTGCTGAACAAGCCGCTAAGATCTTTGCGCGAATTGCCTTCGCGGACCACCTTCTGGGTAACGTTGTAAAGGTCTTCGACCGAGTTGCCGCCTTCATCCAGCACCTCGAAGGTGAAGCCGCCAAAGCTGGATACCCCGGAGATGGCCGGCGGAAGGAAGGGAACGGCGCGAATTTCCGTCAACTGGCCCAACGGTCCGCGCAAGCGGTCGACCACGGCCTGGGCGGAGTCCTGTGCGCGCTTACGTTTGTCGATGTTCGCCAGGTTCAGAAACACCATCCCCTGGTTTGCCGCGCTGCCGCTGAAGCTGAAGCCCACCACGCTAAAGGCCCCGATGATGTCCTTCTCGTGCGCGCATACGGTTTCCACCTCACGCATGGCATCGGAGGTGTATTCCACCGAGGCGCCCTGCGGCGCCTGCACCAGGATCATGAACCAGCCCTGGTCTTCGTCGGGCACAAAGCCGGTAGGCACCGCCTTGTAGACAAGGAAGGTCGCCGCCAGACCGGCAAAGAAGAGCACCAGCATGATGAAGCGCGCTTTGATCGCCTTCTTGGCGGCATACACATAGTGCGCTGTCGTGCGATGCAGTATGTGCTCGACGCCCCGAAAAAATACGTTCTTTCTGCCGGTTTCCGGCTTCAGCAGCAACGCCGACAACGACGGCGTAAAGGTCAGCGAATTGAAGGCCGAGATCGCGATCGAGAAGGCGATCGTGAGCGAAAACTGTTTGTACAGCAGTCCGGTAGTGCCGGGGAAGAAGGCTACCGGCACGAACACCGCGACCAGCACCAGCGATGTGGCGACGACCGCGCCGGTCACCTCGTCCATCGCCTTCGAAGCCGCAATGTGCGAGTCGCTTTGCCCCTCGCTCATATGCCGCTGGATGTTCTCGATCACCACGATGGCGTCGTCCACCACCAACCCAGTCGCCAGCACGATGCCGAACAGCGTCAGGGTGTTGATCGAAAAGTCCAGCAGCTTGATGAAGGCGAAGGCCCCAACCAGCGACACCGGGATCGTCACCGCCGGAATCAGCGTGCTGCGCCAATCCTGCAGGAAGACGAACATGACCAGCATCACGAAGACGATGGCTTCCACCAGCGTCTTCAGCACCTCGTGAATGGAGTCGCCGACGAAGGTTGTGCTGTCGAAAGCCACCCCGTAACGCAGGCCGGGCGGGAAGCGCTTGGAGAGGCGCGCCAATTCTTCGCGCACTCCGCGGTCCACGTCCAGCGCATTGGCCGTGGGCAGCTGCGTCACCCCGATACCGATTCCGTTATAGCCGTTGAAGCGCAGCTTGCCGCTGTAGTTCTCGGCCCCCAGTTCAGCGTGACCGACGTCGGCCAGGCGCACCAATGCCCCGTTATTTCCCGGCTTCAGAATGATGTTGTCGAACTGCGCCGCCTCGGTCAGGCGTCCCAGTGCCCGTACGCTGATCTGGTACATCTGCGTTTTGGCGGTAGGCTCGGAGCCGACCTGCCCGGAGGCGATCTGCACGTTCTGCTGTTGCAGCGCGGTCACCACGTCGGAGGCGGTAAGGCCGCGCGCGGCCAGGCGTGAAGGATCCAGCCACAGGCGCATCGAGTACTTGCGTTCGCCGAAGATTTGCGCGTCGCCCACGCCAGGTATGCGCTTGATCGCGTTCTTGACGTAGATGTCGATGTAGTTGCTGATGAACTCGTCGGTATAGCGATTGTTGTCGCTATAGAAGCCGGCGGCCAGCACAAACGAGGTGGACACCTTGTTGATGGTGATGCCGGTGTTCTTCACCTCGTCGGGCAGGCGGCCTTGCACGCCCTGCACGCGGTTCTGAACGTCGACCGCAGCCAGGTCCAGGGGACGGCTCAGCTCAAAGACGATGGTGATGGCGCTGCTGCCATCGTTGCCGCTGGTGGAGGTCATGTAGCGCATGCCCTCTACACCGTTGATGGCTTCCTCCAGGATGGTGGTGACCGACGACTCGACGGCCACCGCGTTGGCTCCGGTGTAAAAGCTGGTGACGGAAATCTGCGGTGGCGCCAGCTCCGGGAACTGCGCGATCGGCAGGAAGGGAATGCACACCGCGCCCGCAATCACGATGAACAGTGACGTTACCGTGGAGAAGACCGGGCGCTGGATGAAGAAGTCGGAAAACAACGAGTGCCTCTGATATCAGCTGTGGAAGGCGCAGCTGTAGCGCCAATCATGCCGCTTCTGAATTAGCTGTGATCCCGTTAATTGGTTGTCATCCTGAGCGCAGCGCCCGCCCTACTTCTCCGACTCGCAGAGTGGGGCGGGCGCGGAGTCGAAGGACCCCTATCGCCGTCACACTAGCCGTCCTCGAGAACCCTCACTGCTCAATCCGCACCGGCGCGCCTTCCGTCAGGTTCTGCCCGCCGGAAACCACCACCTCGTCGCCCGCCTTCAATCCTTTTAGCACCGCGTAATCGTTGCCCACGATGTCGCCTAGCTCCAGCGGCCGCTGATGCGCTACCTGCTTTCCATTTTCCTGCTCGACGACAAACGCGAAGAATTGGCCGCTAACGCGCGTGACCGCGACGACCGGCACCGTCAGGCCCGAATGCGTGCTCCACAGGATGCGCGCCCTCACCAGTTGCAGGTTGCGCAGCACATCGGCGGCCTGGTCGGCCGGCGCCTTCACCAGCACCGACTGGGTGCCCGATTCCACCTGCGCGGAGATGAAGTACACCGCCGTCCGCAACAGCACCTTGCCGCTCTGGTCCAGCACCTCCAGCGGCGCTCCCATCCTGATCTTCGAGGCCTGCTCCGAAGGGATCGAGATGTAAACTTCCAGCCCGGCACGCTCGTCGATGGTGGTCAGCGGCGTCGTATTGGTCACCCGATCGCCCACGTGCACCGGGACGTCACCCACGATGCCGTCGGTCGGCGCAAAGACGCTGTAGTACTTCAGCTGCACCTTCGACGATTCGATTTGCGCGTCCAGCGCCTTCACGTCGGCGGCGGCGCTGTCATAGTTGGATCGTGCCTGCTCGAGCTCCTGCTTGCTGACTACCCCACCCTGGGCCAGCGCCTCGGTGCGCTCGTACTGCGATTTTTGCCACGCCAGGTTGGCTTCTTTCGAGCGTCGCTGCGAATCGTAGTTCGATACCGTGGCCTCCTGCCGCCGCGGGTCGATCTCCATCAGCGTGTCGCCCTTGTGGACCTGCTGCCCGGAGTGCACGTGAATTCCGAAGATCCATCCCTCAACGTCGGACATGATGGTGGCCGAGTGCCGCGACTTGATCTCGGCAACATACTCCGAAGAATCGCCGATGGGCTGATCCTGGACCTTCTGCACCTTGATGGGAGTCGCGGGCGGCTCCGCCGGCGCGGCAGCGTTGCCGTGATTACAACCGATAAGAGGGAAGGCTAGCGCGGTGGCCAGAAGCAACCAGCAGCCGAAAACGGGCGCGTGCTTGCCGGAGCAAGAGCGCATATCTGGAAACGTCATATCGATTCGAAAAGCTGCCGCGGCAGCAGAACACTTGTGGCTTGCCGGTTACAAGGATTTCCTATTCTAACCTGAGCTGCGGAAACATGCGGCATCGGAATGAGATAAGCGGCAGACAACGCGCGGCGAGCCGCCCGGAATTGAGGGGAGGCGCAATCCCGCCACTCTCAAAACGCATCCCACCCTCATGCGCAAGAGATGGATTCTGCCGGCGGTCTTCGCAAGCGCTCTGACGCTGGGTCTCGCCGCTTGTAACGCCTGCTACAGTTCGCAGTCCTCCAGCCCGGAACAAATCCGCCAGAAAACGGCCGAGACCACCGCCCAGTTGAAGGACGACGCGAAGGCCGTGACCGAGGGCGTTCGCGACGGGCTGACGCGTCCCAGCTCCGACAAGCCGCTCGACTTGAATCATGCCTCCAAGTCGCAACTGATGAGCTTGCCCGGCATGGACGATGCCACCGCCGACCGCATCATCGCCGGACGGCCTTACTCCAGCGAGCACGAACTGTTGGAGCACCACATCGTTTCCCGCGACGAGTACAACAAGATCGCCGACAGCATCACCGTGAAGAGGTAAAAAAAGCGGCGCCGGCCTTCAGCCCAGCACCTCGCCGATCACGCACTTCAGGTAAGCCGTCTCCGGCACGTTGAGCAGGACCGGGTGATCGGCACCGGCTCCGCGCTTCTCCGCAATTCGCAGCCGCCGCCCGGCATCGGCCGCTGCCGCCCCCAGCATCTCCAGGAACTCCGCCTCGCTCACATGAAACGAGCACGAGCAGCTGACCAGAATGCCGCCCGGCCGCAGCATCTTCAGCGCCCGGAGGTTCAGCTCCTTATATCCGCTAAGTGCGGTGGGCACGGCGCGCTTGCTCTTGGCAAATGCCGGCGGATCGAGGACGACGGTGTCGTATTCGCGGCGCGCGGTGGCGTAGTCCTTCAGCAGATCGAAGGCATTGCCCTCGATCCACTCGATCTCGCCGCGAAGCTGCTCAGCGCGATTGAGCTGTTCGTTTCGCTCCGCCACCTCGAGTGCCGCGCGCGAGGCGTCCACTCCGGTCACGCTCTCGCACCGGCGCGCCAGATGCAACGCGAATCCGCCCTGATAGGTGAAGCAATCCAGCGCCTGCCCGTGCGCATAGCGCGCCGCCGCCGCATAGTTCTCGCGCTGATCGAGGAAGGCGCCGGTCTTCTGGCCCGAAAGCGCATCGAAATGAAATTGCACGCCATTCAGCGTGAACACAGTGCTGGAGCGCTCGCCCACGAGCAGCTGCGACGGCCGCGGCGGCAGCCGCTCCAGCTCCTGGATGTGCGCATCCACCCGCTCCACCACGCTCGCGCCGGGAAACTCTTCGCCGAGTGAATCCACCACCGTCTGCCGCACATCGTCGCGATGGAATGCCTGGGTCAGCGCCTGCAGGACGAGCACATCGTTATATTTGTCGACCATGAGGCCGGGCAGCAGGTCGCCCTCGCTGAAGATCACGCGATAGGAATCCGCCTCGCGCACCCGCTGGCGTCGATATTCAATGGCCGCCGCCATGCGTCGCCGCAGCAACTTCGGCAGGTTCTGGTTCGTTATCCCGTCATCGAGCAGGCGAATCGCGATCTGCGATGCGCTGCTGTAGAACGCCGTTCCCAGCTTTCGCCCGCGTTCGTCCTGCACACACACCAGTGCGCCGGCGGCCGGCTCGGGCTCCGCCTGCACATCCGAGCGGTACACCCACGGATGCCCCGCCCGCAGACGCGCAGCCCCGCGGCGGTTGACGACTACAATGCTGTTCGCCTCAGCCAAGAAAGTGTCTCGCAAGCAAGACTCAATCTTAGCTTCTGCAGGCGGCAGCGAGAAATCGCGTGGACGGTGCTGTTAGATTGGTTGGATTGTCTGGTGTAGATGCCCGGCATTAACAGCCGCAGCCGGATCCGGCACCGGCGTCGAGCTCACCAGGGGAAGCACGCCGGCCAGGGTCTCGGGCGGAGACACGACAGGAGCCAGGTTGAGCAGCGTGCGCAGCTCCGGCAGAACGGCGCGTGCCGCCGTCTCGCCGATTTCAATCAGCTCCAGGGCGCGCTCGAAGCAATTGTAGGAATAGCCGCTCACATCCGGTTGGAGCACGCGGTCGGCGTCCTTCTTCCAGCTCTCGCACATCTTGTCCTGGGCAATCGAGAAGCACTGTCCGATGACCTCGAACAGGTGCCGCGGCTCCGCCCGCGTCCAGTGGGCGCTGAGATAAACGCCGAGCACGCGGTCGGCCCCCATCATGCGCAGCGGCGTGGTCGGCACGGCGTAAGCGAGCATGCCGTCCACATATCGGCGCCCTTCGATCTCCACCGGAAGAAACATTCCCGGATAGGCGCAACTGGCGCGGATAGGACCTACCAGCGGACCCTTGCGGAAGACGACCGGCTCGCCGCTGTGGAAGTCGGTTGCGGTAACGGCGAGCGGCACCCTTAGCTCTTCAAAGGTGGTTACCTTCAGGATGCGCGCGCAGAAGTCCTGCATGCGATCGTTGCTGCACAGCCCGCAGCGCGAGAGCGTCCAGCGCGCAAAATGTTTGAAGCGCGTGGCATAGGCGATCTCCTTCAGCTCCTCGGCGCTGACGCCCGCGCAGTAGCACGCGCCAATAAGTGCGCCCACGCTGGTGCCGGCGACGAAATCCACCGGGATGTGGGCGTCGTCCAGCGCTTTCAACACCCCAATGTGTACCAGGCCGCGCGCGAAGCCCCCGCCGAGGGCTACGCCCAGTTTCAACGGGCGCGGCTCCGCGAAAACCAATGCCTGTTGCTGCTGGCGCGTAGGATGCGACAGCTCGCGGGAGAAAGCCCGCACCGAGCGCACAAATCTACGAATAGATGTCAAAGTCGCGATCCTGAGCGTGCCAGCAACATTGCACTACTTTGTGTGATGCCGGATTTGCTTCAGATGATCCCTCAGGCCGCCGGATGCTGTCATCAGACGCCGGTAAAAATGCGCCTGAGTACCTGAAACGGCAACGGCCGGAGCCAGCGGGCGCCGCCGCCAGCCCGGCTGACGCCTCCAGGCCGGCGGCTCGGCTGACGCCTGCCGTGACTTTCGTCCTCCGAACCGCGCGTTTTGCGGCGACCCTGCTCCCCGGGCCAGCATTCCCGGAACGGGTTAACCTGGGGCACTACCCGCAATCCCAGCTTTGACGCCCCGCGTGGCAGCCGCTACAATCGGAGAGTCGCGAGCGCTTCTCAGCCCGCACATACACTCCTCAGTAGCTCAATGGCAGAGCATCCGGCTGTTAACCGGAGGGTTGTAGGTTCGAGTCCTACCTGAGGAGCCATTCTTTTTCTTACACTTACTGCAAGTTCGACTTCTCGCCTCCCTGCGACTTTGGGGACTGTTTGAGGTAGCTCCGGGGAATTGTGGGGAGTTTTACTGCTCCGAGCACGTCCGCAGCATCACGCCGAGCTTGATTCTCAATGTGGACGTAACGCTTCGCCATGCGGATCGCCGTAGCCGCAGACCACCACGTCATGTGAGCGACGACGGGTAAAGATTGCCCGCCTCGAGCAGGCGGGTAATCGCGGTGTGACGTGGATTGTGGAAGCGGCACTGGAGGCGCGCCGGCTCACGTCAGCTTTCGGATGGCTGCGAGCAAGCGCGCGGGATGTATGGGTTTGGGCAGAAGTTCAAAATCGTGTCCCTCGGCTCTTGCTCTTTCAAGTATGTCGGAGGTCGCGGCCTGTCCGGAAAATAACAGGATGCGAGCGCCTGGGCAGGCGCGTTGAATCCCGATCGCAGTTTGTACTCCGTCAAGATCGGGCATGATCACATCACTGATCACGATGTCCGGACAGATTTGCTCTGCAAGTTCTATGGCTTCATTCCCGCTCAGGGCAAAGATCGCATCGAATCCTGCCCGCAAGAGAATGTCTCTAAGGCTCCGCGCGATCAACTGTTCGTCATCGACCACCAGGATGCGCTGCTTTTGCGAATTCTCACGAATGAGCGTGGATCGATCTGAAGAAG
>Ga0070731_10003837_pt1 | contig 13295 bp, 11 predicted proteins | sample Coa_R1_2_FD_66448 | JGI IMG/M metagenome (GOLD analysis project Ga0070731, IMG submission 66448) | Surface soil microbial communities from Centralia Pennsylvania, which are recovering from an underground coalmine fire - Coalmine... | ecosystem: Environmental > Terrestrial > Soil > Unclassified ... | reverse complement strand
CGCTACATAACGAATTGGGGCTGGGCGATCGTGATCTTGACGCTGGTAATCAATTTCGCCGTTTTCCCCCTGAAAATGAAGAGCTGGCGCTCCATGCAGGAAATGCAGAAGGTGGCGCCGGAAATGAGATCGATCCAGGACCGGTACAAGAAGTATTCCATGACCGATCCTCGTCGCAAGAAGATGCAAGAGGAAATTGCGGAGCTCTATCAGCGCCACGGCATCAATCCACTGGCGTCCCTGGGCGGTTGCCTGCCCATGCTCGTGCAGATGCCTATTTGGTGGGCGCTTTGGAGAGTGCTGACCGGGGCGATCGAACTTCGGCATGCACCGTGGATTTTTTGGATCCGAGACCTTTCCGTTCGCGATCCGTATTATATTCTGCCAATCGCCATGGCCATCACGATGTATCTGATGACGAAAATGACGCCGCAGACAGCCGCGGTCGATCCTGCACAGCAAAAAATGATGACGCTGATGCCATTGATGTTCGCGGCCTTTTTCTTTACGTACGCAAGCGGATTGAATCTTTATATGTTCACGAGCAATTTGGTGGGCGTCGGCCAGCAATGGTATCTGAACCGGACGCGGCCGCTGCCCTCGCGAAGTAAATTCAAAAAGAAAAAAGAAGCATGAGCGACCAAGAGCGAATCGCAGACCCGAAAAGAATACCTTCCAGGGACTTTCAGCGCCGGGAGCGCCCGCAACCCGCGCCCCCGCTGGACGCCGAGAAAGCCGTCGGCGAGCTAAAGAAGTTTCTGGACTTGGTTGCCCATGAAATGCGGCTCGACATCGAATGCGACATTTCGTTGGCGCAGAGTTCGGAACCAGGCGCTCATGATTCTGACGTGGTGGTCACGTTTCGAGGACCGGATCAGGATTTCCTATTGGAGCGCAATGGAGAGCTCCTGCTGGCGCTTGAACACATTGGGCATCGTTGGCTGCGGCTCGATCCGCGCCTGCACGATCGCGTGCGATTTGATTGTGGGGATTATCGCGCCACACGACTCGCGGAATTGAAACTCTCCGCCCGCGTCGCGGCACAACGCGTGCGCGAGACAGGCGAGCCCTTTCGCTTTAATCCCATGTCGTCGCGAGAACGCCGGATCGTTCACTTGGAGCTCAACGGCGCGCCCGGCGTCCGCACGATGAGTGATGGCTCCGGCGACAGGCGGCAACTCGTGATTTATCCCGCAACGAAGAAGTGACGCGCAAGCGTCTTTAGATTTCTAGCGCGTATCCTTGCTTGCCCACGTTAATGCACTTGGTGTTTCCGAGAGTATCGGTCAGGCCGGCCGTTTCGTGGATATGCCCGCAGAAAAGATACGGTGGCCGAGCCTTTTGAATCCATTCGCGGAGCGCCGGACTCCCGGCATGCTTTCCAGGCGCGTATTCGTCGAGCTTGGTGCCGGCTGGCGGGAAATGGACCACGAGATAAAGCGGACCAACCCCGTCGAATGAGGAGAGCGCGCGCGAAATCTCTCCTTCGGAGTATTCGCCGGGTGTGTTGAAAGGCGTGATGTTGCTGTAACCAAGCCCAGCCAAATGCAATTCACCGCCAGCAGAGGGGAGCGAACGGACTTGGCGATGAAAATCGACAAATCCGAAGCGCTGGCACAAAGCTTTCGTGTCGTCATGCGTTTCATGGTTTCCCGGGAGCACCCAGAGTTTTGCGCCAAGCGGCTTGAGAATTTCGCCGCAGCGGTCCAGTCCCTTGCCAAACGTGGCGAGATCGCCGGCGGCAATATACAGATCGGCCGGCTGCGCGACGATGCGTTCGAGCGCGCGAAGATCGCCGTGAATATCGCTGAAGATCAGAATTTTCACGGTGAGCTCTTGGGCGCTGGCGGTGCAGGGGGCTGCGGCACAATTTGCCTCACGCGCCGAGTAGGCCTGCCGTTCGTCAGCCATCCTTGTTCGATCAAATGGCCGGCGGAATCGAAGACCACGCGATAGGTGAACGGCTGGGGGCTACGGCGCTGGCTGTCCGTAAACCGGTTTTCGCCCAGCTCCACAATATGATCGCCATCCTCCAGAAAGCTACGGATAGATGGGAAACGCGCGAACTGCCAATAGAGCTTGACCTCCGATAGCGCGAAGGCCCGCGCGATAAAAGGATCGGGTGGAGAATCAGGGATGAATCGAAAGTCGGTGGGGCCGGGAGTCCTAAGATCGAACTGTGCCTCGTACAATCCATCTGGAGATCGAATAGCGTCACCCCAGTCCAAAAGCGAAGGCGGAATCGGCAGTGCGCCTATGCGTAAAGTCTCGATATGGTTCGTATCGGCGAACGTTTTGGCGCGGAGCAGAGCCGCATGGTGCGCCAGTGCGCAGCAGAAAAGGTACACGATGGCGGCTACGGTCCCGGCTTGGCACCATCCGGACCGGGTTACCCGGAATCCCCAGCGGTTGATCGCCGGCAGGAAAATGACACCGGCCAGAATAACGCTTATCAAGGCAGCTACCCAAAGGCGGAAGGGATAGCTAGCGGCTTTTGTCAGTAGCCACGCGGCCAAAGTGCCCACGCTAAACCAAATCCATATTTGCCAGGCCCTCCGGCGGCTCTTGCTTGGACCGTGGAAGGCATCACGTCCAGCGTCGGAATAAATCCAAGGAAGCAGCTGCGGCAGCAGCAAAATGGCCATGAATGTGAGATCGATAATGAACAACAGGTCCCATGCCACGCGCCGGCTAGAGAGCGGGTACCACATGCGCGTGCCGAAAGACGTCATGCCGTCCAGCACGATGTGACTGGCTATCCCGATGCCGTAGATGAGCGAGAGCATCGCCAACGGCGGCGATTCGATATCGCGGAATCGCTCGCTCCGTTTTTTCAGCCATGGGACTGTGAGGCGTGTAAGAAGCGCCAGAAGAAAAGCAAATACGGGCAGCGCCACGAAGGAGTGCGTGATCGCGCGATGGTATTTGACAATCGCAAGCGGATCGCGCGAAACGATGTCCGCAGCTACGTCGACGTCCGGAAAAACCGCGCCGAGTGTTGCCGCGAATACGGCCACTCGCCCGTAACGTTCGGAAAAATATCCCTTGCCAAGCAGCGCGCCCGCGATTCCGTGAGTGACCGGGTCCATAGGGAATTCGAAACCGAAGCAGTGTACACGATTCAACGTGGCGCAGGCACTTTTGCCTGCGCGCGTTAGTCGAGGTGGTCGGTTAAGCCACAGCTAAAGAGTAGAAGTGCTCACCAGCAGCACCCTGAGTCGTCACCGCGGAAACCGTAAAAATCAAAACAAGCCGAACGCGCTAGAATAGCCAAGCCGCAAATATGAATAGCAATGGAAATCGAGTTCCGCCAGGGCCCAAGGGCCTGCCGTTCGTCGGCATGGCGCTGGACCTACGCCGCGATCCGCTTGAGGGAATGCGCCGCATGGTGCGCGAATACGGCGATATCGTCCACTTTCAGGTGATGGGGCAGGACCGCATTCTGCTGAATCACCCGGATCTGATCAACCAGGTTCTCGTTATCCAGCAGGGCAAATTTCACAAGAGTGAACTCACGAGAAGAATTACCGGAAGAATGCTGGGGCAGGGATTGCTGATCAGCGAGGGCGATTTCTGGAGGCGACAGCGCCGCCTGGTCCAACCGGCTTTTCATCGCAGCCGGATGGCCGAATACGGCGCCACCATGCGCGAGCTCACTCAGGCTCACATTCGCGGATGGCGCGACGGTGAGGAACGCAATGTGGGCCAGGAAATGATGGCACTCACTCTGGACATCGCGGTGCGCACTCTATTCGGCACCACGCTGCCAGGAGAAGCACGCCAAGTGGGACATGCGATGACGTTCCTGATGCGCTATTCGCTACGCCGTCAACGCCTGCCGTTCCGGATTCCGGAAAAATGGCCCACACCCAATAACCGACGCGCCAATCGCGAACTAGAGTTCATTGGTTCCATCGTCTACCGCATCATTTCCGAGCGCATGGCGGAAGGAAATTCAAATCACCACACTGATTTGCTCGCGCTGCTGATGGGAGCCATGGACGAAGACGGCAGCCAGATGACGCCTCAGCAGCTCCGCGATGAAACCATGACGCTTTTCATCGCCGGCCACGAGACCACCGCGCAGATGCTGTCTTGGACATGGTTCGCGCTGAGCGGCAACCCGTCCGCGGAAGCGCGACTGCACGAAGAACTGAGCAGTGTGTTGGGCGGCCGTTCGCCGGAAGCCGCGGACTTTGCCCGCCTGCCATACTTGCGAGCTGTGATGAATGAAATCCTCCGCCTCTATCCGCCAGCCTATATCCTGGCGCGCGAGACGATCGCGCCCTGCCAAATCGGCGGATATGAGATAGAACGCGGAGCGACGGTGGTCTTGTCGCAATGGATCACGCACCGTGACGCGCGCTATTTCGACGACCCGGAGGCCTTTCGCCCCGAGCGCTGGCTCGACGGCCTCGCAGACCGTTTGCCCGCCGGAGCCTACTTTCCATTTGGGGCAGGTCCGCGCCGCTGCGTCGGAGAGGGATTTGCACTCCTCGAGGCGGCAATCGTCACCGCAACGCTCGCGCAGCGTTTCAGTTTTCGGCTGGTCCCCGGCCACCCGGTGGTAGCGGAGCCTCTGGTGACGCTGCGACCGCGCCAGGGAATTCAGATGACTCTCCACGCTCGCTAGTGAGCGCTTAACCTAATGCACGAATTCGCCCGTCCCGCCGTGCGCCCAGGGATCGTACGTCAGCGAGTAGCGGACTCGCGCGGCGATCGGCGGGTGGTCGTAAAAAAGGAAAACATCCACGGCATTCGGGGCGGGATCGGATAAGCTCACCTCACCAAGAATCTGAAACGACTGCGCAGCAACTTCGCCCGAGTCTGGCGTTAGCCCATGGGTAACTTCGAGGCCGTATTGATCGGCCTGATGTTCGTAATGTCGACTGATCACATTGGTAAGCGGATTGGCCGCAAACGAAAAGATGCTGAGCAGCAAAAGCAGAGCGGGAAGAGCCGCCCAGTCGCCAACGCCATGGATTTCCCAGCTCCCACCCCACCGCGCCAGCACCCACCCAATCGATAGATACCCCAGATAGAATAGCCCTAGAAAAACAGCGGAATCGAGCGCTACCTCCTTGGGGATGTGGTAGAGCACGTAGTGTCCGGTTTCATGGCCGGCGACAAACACGATCTGAGGCGTGTTCATTTTCGAAATCGTCGTGTCCCAGACAACGATGCGCTTGGAAGCGCCGATTCCGGTTACGTAGGCATTCAGTTCAGTCGATTTCTCCGAAGCTCCCATCCAAAACATCCGCTGCGGCGGAATGTTTTCACCCGCGCGCTGCACCATCCGCTCCAGTGAAGCCGTCAGTGCAGGATCTTTTTCCTCGAGTGGCGCGAACTTGTGGAACAGCGGATCGATCACCAGCGGTTGTATAAAAACTCCCACTACGGTGAGCGGCAACAAAGCGAGCCAGAACCAAAACCACCACCGCCGCTGGCTCTTGCGAATCACCGCGAAGAGTGTCCAGATTACGATGATTCCGATGATCACCGTAATAATCTGGCTCTTCGTCCAGTCCCACGTCCACGATCCCCAACCCTGAATACTCAGCCCGAATTTTCGCGATACCCAATGCTGGCCGATGTCTCCAGGACTTTCCAAAATGGCGATCGTAAGCAAAATCAGCGGAGAAAATATTGCTGACTCCAAAAATCGGTTCGAGGATGCCTTTTCCGCCCAAGCACTGTATTTGGGGGCGAGCCGCCATTTGAGGATCACCAGCAACACAACAATGGAATATAAGAACAGTACGATTTGACCCCAAAAAGCAATCTGCGCCAGATGGCGCGCCTTCCGGTAAAGGTCCGGAGGCAGGGTGTAGGCGGTTACTTTTTCTTGGCTCTTTTCGGTCGTGGAGGCTGCCGACGAATTGGTGATCTGCATTGTGTGGGCGGCATCCCTCGCAGAGCTAGCGCCATCATAGAGGGCGAGATGCCGTGTCGGCGGCGGGCAGAAAATCAGTAGTAGCGTTAATGCCGAGATGGAAAGCATTGGTAGCACGGAAGAATACACGGAATACCGCGATTGCTAGACCGCTTTTTAGAAATAATACTTGCTCACTTCGCAGTCGTGGATTTTTTCCGTGTGCGTTGACGACGCTGACTTTGCGGTTTGCGAACCGGATGCTTCCCGGCACCGTGACGTCCCTGTTCTTTCTTCATCGGCGGATCGCCGGTAGCTGCGGCTGTGACATCGCCTCCTTCGGCACCAGCGATTTCGGCCAAAAGCCGGTTGCTGACCGCCGACCGTGGCATTTCGTCGACTATATCTCGCGTAGATGAAGCGAATCGATCTCGGTGTTTTATGAGCAGCCAGCTCGGTTTTGAGCTACCCCCATAACCGTGCGTTCGAACAAGCACCCATGAGCCCTTCAGTTTGTCTCCATTGAGCGCGAATTTCAGGTCGCCTTTCTCTAGCGCCGCTGAAACATCGGGTACCTCAGGCGACCACGTACCCTTATCCCAGACCATAACCGTCCCGCCGCCATATTCTCCTCGCGGGATTACTCCTTCGAACGCGGCGTACTCGATCGGATGATCTTCGACCTGCATGGCAAGCCGCTTCACAGAGGGGTCAAGCGACGGACCCTTGGGCACGGCCCAGGAGAGCAGTGCGCCATTTGATTCCAATCGAAAATCATAGTGAAGATGGGAAGCGCGGTGCTTTTGAATAACATAAATGCCGCCGCCGTGCGACGCGCCAGTCTTGCCGTCTCCGGCTGGTTCCGGAGAAATTCTAAGATTACGCTTTTTTCGATATTCTCGCAGGGCCATTGGGCGCTCCAGCCAGATTGTCGCAGTTAGATGACTAAGATACGCAAATTGATTCCTCGCAAACATCCCACAAAGCCTGTAGTGCGTCTTGCATCCGGTGCGCCAAACGATCGTCTGGGTGCGCCTGTTTAGCGTTTTTCACGCCGCTTCGAGGATTCCTTGAAGCTCTCAGCCAGCTTTGGAGGCCGGACGCCATGACGTGTCGCGTTTTTTACAGGCGTGTAGACAAGCTGCATGCCTTCGCGCACTGAACGCAGCATCAGTCCGCCTCGGCTCATGTCTCCGCGGCCCACGAAATCGGCGGGAAACACCAATCGATCTCCAAAAATGCTGAGAAGTGGGTCCACATATTTCGGGGTGGCTATGCTCCCGAGCAGTACAACCTCGTAATCCGTTCCAAGTTGCGAGGCAAGCTGGCCTGCGTCGCGCTCGAGAGGAACGCGATATCTCAGGTCGGAAGCGGTGATAGGGACATTCGCCATGTCTTTCAATTCGGCAACTTGCAAGCATGTCTCCGGGGGAAGGAGGCCTCTGGAAGCCGTGATAATCAACACTGAGGAGGGTGCGCCTGCAATCATCGGGTCGGCGAAAGCACGCGCGTATGCGAGTTTTCCCCGAAAATACAGCCCGCTCATGAAACTGAAAATCTCGCCAAGCGGAGCACCCGAGTTCCGGAGGCGCGTAGCGAGCTCAAAGCGCGCCTCTTCGCGCAATAAAAGCCTGGCACGGGCACCGGAGGAATCAGCAGGCGAAAGAAGAAACATACGACGCTTCCCGCGCACTGGTGAAACTGCCGATTTGAGAGGTATGCTCATATCCCCAAGAGTTTGCGCCAGCTCCATACGAAACATACTAATACGCGGCGCACACTATCGCGGTCGTCATCGCGGCAATACAGGGCGGCAATAGTCGTTTTACGGACTTATAGGTACTCGGGAACGCGTGATTCGGACAATAATCTTTGCCCAAGGAGTCGCCGAGCCATGCCGAGAAAAACGATTCGAACGGCACGCTCGGGCGAACGCACAAGCAAAGGCTCCATAGTGCCGGAAGGCGTCAATGACGCGGAGTTGAGCATTGACGGCGGCACCGTAAGACTCACCAATTTACAAAAGGTGTTCTGGCCGGGCCTGGGACTAACAAAGCGCGATCTATTGCAATACTACCTCGACGTTTCGCCTTGGCTTCTGCCTCATTTGAAAAACAGAGCCATGGTGATGAAACGATATCCGAATGGCATCTCTGGCGAGTTCTTTTTTATGAAGCGCGCGCCCGCTGCGCGGCCGTCTTCCATTTCGATCTGTTCGATCAAGCATCATTCGGGGAATGTGATCGACTTCCCGATGGTACAAAATACAGCCTCTCTGCTGTGGGTGGTTAATCTAGGGTGTATTGACTTGAATCCGTGGTATTCGCGCTGCGACGAAGTGGATCGGCCCGATTATTTGCACTTCGATCTTGATCCGGTTCCCGGCGCCACGTTCAAGCAAGTGCTCGAAACCGCCGTAGTCGTCCGTGACGCACTCGCATCCATCAAAATCAAAAGCTACGCAAAAACCACCGGCTCGCGAGGAATCCACGTCTACGTCCCGATCGTTCGCGGACCAGCGCAGAAGCAGGTATGGAAGTTTGCAAAAGCATTTTCTATTGAGCTGGCGAAACGAAATCCGAAGCTCATTACGTCGGAATATCGCGTCGCTAAACGCCCAGCCGGTCACGTATTGGTGGACTACAACCAGAATGCCTGGAATCGGACTTTGGCCTCTGTCTACTCGGTCAGACCTAAACCCGAAGCTACCGTTTCTACCCCTTTAACCTGGCTGGAAGTCGAGCGCGGAGTGTGCATGGAAAGCTTTACGATGAAAACGGTGCCACCGCGGCTCGCAAAAATCGGCGATCTCTGGAAACCCGTGCTCGCTCAGGCAGGTCGCACGAATCTCAAAGCTTTTCTATGACGCTTCCGCTATCCAAAAGCTACGCTCCCATGGAGGCGCAGCCAGCCGAAGAATTGCCACAACGACCCGACTGGCACTACGAACCCAAATGGGATGGGTTTCGGTGCATCGCATTCCGCGATGGCCGTCGTATCGACTTGCAATCGAAGTCCGGGAAGCCCCTCACACGTTATTTTCCAGAACTCGTCGCGGCGCTCGCGGCTCTCAAAGCGACGCAATTCGTTTTGGATGGCGAGATCGCGATTCCCGTTGAAGGGAATCTATCCTTTGATGATTTGTTGATGCGAATTCACCCCGCCGCCAGCCGCATTAAAAAATTGAGCCAGTCGACGCCCAGCATATTTATTGTTTTTGATTTGCTTGTGGATGCAAGCGGTAAGAAACTCGTGAATCTGCCTTTGCGCGATCGCCGGCGTGCCTTGGAAGAATTCGTCAGAAAGTTTTTGCGTGGCAATAAGATGCTGCGTCTGTCACCTTCGACGAAAGATATCGCCGTGGCGCGAAAGTGGTTTCACATGGGTACGGGCTTAGACGGAATCGTTGCGAAGCGGGATGATTTGGCTTATCAGACAGGCAAACGAACCGGCATGCAGAAAATCAAGAAGCAGCGAACGGCCGATTGCGTCGTTGGAGGATTTCGATACCTCGAGAAGAAGCCTCTGGTCGGCTCACTATTGCTGGGGCTGTTTGATGCCACGGGAAAGTTGGATCACGTAGGATTCACGTCAACGATTCGCAATGAAGAGCGCGCCTCACTCACCAAAAAACTCGAGAAGCTAATTAAGCCGCCCGGCTTCACAGGAAAGGCGCCCGGCGGACCGAGCCGCTGGAGCACCAAGCATTCTTCGGAGTGGGAACCGCTTAACCCAAAGCTTGTGGTTGAAGTGCAGTTCGATCATTTCACAGGCGGCCGATTCCGTCACGGTACGAAATTCTTGCGATGGCGCCCGGAAAAAGCACCAAAACAATGCACGATGGAGCAAGTCCGCCGCGAAACCCGTTCCGCATTGCACTTGTTTTAGTCAGGTTCTCGTGGCGCAGGCACTCTTGCCTGCGCGGGCAAGTCACAGCAATTCGTAAGCCGCAGCCAGGAGGCGCTGCCACCACCAAACCGAGGCACTGCTGCCGTCTCGAAATGCTTGTCTAGAGGCTTGCGAATGACATCTTGGAGGTAATGGCGGAGGAGGTGGGATTCGAACCCACGAGACCCTTTCGGGCCTAACGGTTTTCAAGACCGCCGCCTTCAACCGCTCGGCCACCCCTCCGAAATTAGGTTGTTCGAACATTGTAACTTACGGCCGGAGGTAGTGACAATTTCGCCCTACTTTGGTGCACTCGCCTGGGCACTGTATTCTTACGCGATTGACCGAGGTTTACTTGCCATTATTTCCTAAATTATTTGGCTCCTCCATTCTCTCCTTGTCTCGGAAAAACAGCGCGATTTGCCTCTAACGGCGTATTCGACCAGGTGTGGCGAATCCCGAATTCTGGCACCATTGACACTCAGAACGGCATCTCGTCGTTTAGGCAGCCACGTGCAATGTCGAATTTAACTACGTAGAGCGTCCCTCTATAGTCGCTCAAGGGTAGACTTACCCCGCTTTTAATTATCGTCAAACAACGACTTTTGCAGCGCCTCCCTTGCGACCACAAACTCCTGCGATCTGCGCCCATCCAAAACCAACTGCACAACGTCGAGCAGTGATGTAAACTCGGCCATTCGTCAAACAAGCAGACCGTTTTCAGGTCACGCTATGAGCAATCCTTCAAACCCAAACCGCTTGCCGCGACCGCTCGAAGGCGTCACTGTGCTCGATATGACTGTGGCGCTGGCGGGTCCGTTCGCGACGCTACTGTTCGCCGGCCTCGGTGCGCGCGTGATCAAAGTGGAAAACCCTGCGGGCGGGGACACCTGCCGCAGCAACGCTCCGTACCTGGGCAAGAACGGCGCAACGCTAACCCGTGAGAACGAGGACGATATTTCGATTTCCGCGCTTAATCGGCTGCGGAATAAGCTCAGCGTCACTCTCAATTTGAAGGCCCCCGAAGCGCGAGAAGTTTTCGGCGATCTGGTCAACCAGGCGGACATCGTGGTAGAAAATTTCAGCCGGGGAACGCTGGAGCGATTAGGGGCGGGATATACGTATGCCCGTGAAATTAATCCTCGCATCATCTACTGTTCCATCACCGGGTTCGGCAGTGCTGGCAACCCCGGTTCTGGAAAAGCGATGGACACCATTATTCAGGCACTGAGCGGGGTGATGCTGACGTCAGGAGAGCCAAATGACCCTCCGGTTCGAGTCGGCGTGCCGTTTGCCGATCTCTGCGCACCGCTGTTCGGAGTGATCGGCGTTCTCGCCGCGTTGCATCAGGTTAAAAGCACAGGAACGGGGCAGCACGTGGACATTTCCATGCTTGGAGCCCTGACGATGATGGTCGCATGCGAATCGTACGACATCCTGGAACGTTGCGGCGTGCCGCTGCGAACCGGGCAAACGGTTCCGCGGCTGGCACCGTTTGGAATTTTTCCTACTCGCGACGGGTTCGTCGCCGTCTGCGCGCCCACCGACTTGTTTGCCCAGTCGCTTTTCAGCGCCATAGGCCGGCCGGAATTGGCAACAGGCGATCGATTTGCGACGCGAGATCAGCGTGTGAAAAATTCGGATGAATTGAACGTGCTGATTGAGAATTTCACAAGCTCCATGACGACAGCCGAGGCAATCGCGAAGTTAGATTTAGCGGGAGTGCCGTCGGCTGAGGTTCGACATCCAGACGCAGCGATGCGCGACCCACAGGTGATCGCCCGCCGCGAAACGGTGCCGCTCGCTCATCCCAAGTACGGCGACGTGGGCGACGTGTACGGCATGGGTATGCCGATCCATTTCTCGGCCGCGACCGCGGAATTCGACCGTCCCGCGCCATCCCTGGGAGAGCACAACGAAGCCGTGTATGGCGAGATTCTGGGATATTCTCCCGAAAAGATCGAAGCGCTGCGATCGCGAAAAGTGATCTGAACCGTTTCTGATGCCCGAGCCAACGAGCGCGGCCATGCGTCTGGCATGGCATTACGACAATCCCATGGCGCAAGCGCGCGAGGCCCACCGCGCGGGCATCCCGGTCGTTGGAATAACTTCCAATACTATTCCCTGGGAATTGGTTCGCGCGGCGGGGTTTTTTCCTCTAATGCTCCGCGCCGACGGACGCACGACTCCTGAAGCTGATGAATACGTGGAAGTGAATGTCTTCCAAGGGCGGATTCGCCAGATTTTCGATTGTGTCGTCAGCGGCGAGTGCGACTTTCTACGCGCGATCGTGCTTCCACGCACATCTGAGCAGGAATATAAGTTGTTCCTCTATCTGCGCGAGGTCGCACGGGAACGCCCCCGCGACGGAATGCCGACAGTCTATCTCTACGACCTGCTGCATACGCGGTCGCCGGAATCGCGCGAATATGGACTCGAGCGAACGCACGAGCTGAAGAAACAACTGGAGGAACTCAGTGGGCAGCCCATCGGCGCGGACGCGCTGCGCGGGGCAGTCGCCGAATCTAATGCAGCTCGCGCGGCGGTGCGGCGCTTGCTTCGGCTCAGGCACGACAGTCCGCGGCTGAGCGGTACGGAGGCGCTCCGATTGATTGGCCCCTTTTGGTTTATGTCTCGCGCGGAATTCACGATGCTCGCCGTGGAAGCAGCCGAAGATCTCGAACGTCGCGAGACACTGCCCGGTATGCGACTTTTGGTGACGGGCGCTCCGCTCGATCGCGTGGGACTGCACGCGGCTCTTGAAACGCGCGGAGCGGTCGTGATCGCGGAAGACGACTGGTGGGGAACGCGAAGCGTCGGCCCTGATATCGATGCCACCAACGATGTTCTTAAGACAATTTTTGAGCACTATTATCTCGAGGCGCCGAGTCCGCGCGTGTTTCCGCCGGAGGCTGGCGATCGATGGTTTCAATCCAGCGTGACGAACGGAGTCGATGGCGTCGTATTTTACCTGCCGCCGGAAGATTACGTGGCAGGGTGGGATTATCCCAGGCAGAAGCAGTTTCTCGACGGCCTTGGAATTCGCAGCCTCGCAGTGCGAGAGGAAGCGGGAGCCGGCGCGGTGAGTTTGAAAGCGCACGAAAGCATCGAACAGTTTGTGCGAGCAGCGGCTCGGAAACCCTAGGGATAATGTCCGAGAAGCAACTACAATGCACGGTAAGTGCCGGAGCGTATCAGAAACAATGGTTCGCGCAACTGCGCCACGATGTTTTCGAGAATCACAGTCCATACGCCATTCTTCAGGCAGACATGCCATTCGAGCTTTTTAACGTCATGGGCCTGCCGGCGGTCAGCAATCAATGGTGGGCCGCGATGATCGCCGCGAAACGCCTGGCGCCAAGTTATCTCGATGCGATGAACTCGATGGGATTCCACGACGGGCTCTGCCGATATTGCAGCCTGTCCATGGCCTGCACTCTGTACGGCGATTCCACACAAGCGCCCTGGGGAGGCCTGCCGAAGCCTGCGCTGCTCTCCGCGAGGCTAACATGCGATTGCATCCAGAGAGTTTTCT
>Ga0070731_10003836_pt1 | contig 13300 bp, 15 predicted proteins | sample Coa_R1_2_FD_66448 | JGI IMG/M metagenome (GOLD analysis project Ga0070731, IMG submission 66448) | Surface soil microbial communities from Centralia Pennsylvania, which are recovering from an underground coalmine fire - Coalmine... | ecosystem: Environmental > Terrestrial > Soil > Unclassified ... | reverse complement strand
GACTTCGCCGGGCACTGCGGCGGCGAGTGTCCCACCGGCGAGACCTGTCTCCTCTACAGCCCGATCCAGAACGGCTGTCCCAGCGCGCCGCAGTGCGGGTGCGTAGCGTCGCCGTAGCAGATATTGGGTGAGCAAACTATTCTTGACGCTCGGCGCGCGCCTGCGGTAAGCGAGCCCCACACCGTGGTCGGCCACTTCTGACGCGCACGATCCTTCTCGCGCTCCTCGTCTGCCTCGCGTCGCCGGCGTACGCGAAGACGGTGCGCTGCGCGGACGGGACGACGTCGAAGACCGGCCGTGGCGGCTGCGCCCGTCACGGCGGCGTGGCAGCGCCGGAGCCGAAGGCCGAGGCGCCGGCGCCCGGCAGCGTCATGTGCAGGGACGGGACGATGGTGAAGCCCGGTCCCGACGCCTGCGCGCATCACGGCGGGGCGCCGGACGAGGCCGCCGCGAGCGCGACCGGTGCGACCGCTCGCTGCAAGGACGGGACGTACTCCCACACCGAGGAGCGTCGCGGCGCCTGCACCCGTCACGGCGGGGTCGCGCAGTGGATGAAGTAGCCCGCGTCAAGGCGAAAAGTACCAGACGGCCGACCGAAGGTCGGGGAACGGCGTGCGCCCCCGCGTCTCCATCGCAGGCATGCCGGGAATCCGATTCTCTTTGACTTGTGCTAAGCGGGCATCAGGATTGCTCGCGAGACACGTGGACTAGTCTGCCGGAAGGGGAGGCCATGGACGGCGGTGGGGCGCCGGGGAACGATCTCCGGCGCGCGCGGAACAAGCTGATCGCGCGGCGACTGCCGCGCTTCGCGGCGGTCTGGCTGCCGGCTGCGCTCGCGTGGTGCTTCGTCCTTCACGCCGAGGGCCTGCTCGACTTCCCCCGCGCGCTCTCCGGCTTCGTCGTGCAGGTCGTGATCCTCGTCGCGGCGCGCGCGATCTGCCGGAAGGACCCCGGCTCCTCCCGCGTCCTGACCACCGTCATGGGCGCGTGCATCGTCCTCGGCGTGACGACGACCGCGGTCTTCGTCTCCGCCGGCGGCACCGGCGACTTCCTCGCGTTCACCCTCCTCATGCTCTACCTGCTCGCGGCGCTCACGTTCATGTGGGGCTGGCGCGCCGAGCTCGTGCTGCTCGGGTCCACGGCGCTCGTGTGGGCGCTCGCGACGCGGACCCTGCGCTTCCACGTGCCGCCCGTGGAGCTCGCGACGGCGATCGGGGTCGGCTCGTTCGTCGCGCTCGCCATCGCGGAGGGCGCCTGGCGCGCATTCGCGGTCGCCTTCGAGCACCGTGCCAACGAGGAGGCGAGCCGGCGCGAGCTCGAGGCGTCGCGCAACGCCTACCGCGACCTCGCCGAGCAGGCGACGGAGCTCATCTTCACGGCCGACATCGCGAGCCGGCTCACCTACGTCAACGCGGCGATGGCGCGCTGCCTCGGCGAGCCGGAGAGCGCGATCCTCGGCCAGCCGCTCCCGAGCTTCCTTTCCGGGCATCCGGCGAACCAGCGCCTCCTGGAACTCGTCGACGCCGCGGAGCCGCCCGTGGCGCCGGTCCAGTTCGAGGCGCGTACGATATACGGCCTCCGCTGGTTCGAGGCCGAGCCGTCGCCGGTGCGCGACGCGAGCGGACGCCCCGTCGGGATGCAGGCGATCTGCCGGGACGTCACGGACCGAAAGCACCTCGAGCGCGAGCGCGACGCCGTCGTCATCCGCGAGCACGCCGCGCGCGTCGAAGCACAGGCAGCGCGCATCGAGGCCGAGGCGACGGCGCAGGCGCGCGACCGGTTCCTCGCGATGCTCTCACACGAGCTGCGCTCGCCGCTCGGCTCGATCCTGACCTGGACGCGGATGCTGCGGCGCGGGCTCGTCGAGGAGAACCGCGTCCCGTTTGCGCTCGCCAGCATGGAGCAGGCGGCGACCGCGCTCGAGCGCCTCGTCTCGGATCTCCTCGACATCTCGCGCATCGCGGCAGGCAAGTTCAACCTGCAGCTCGAGCGCGTCAACCTGGTCGCGCTCCTCGCGGCGCGCGCCGACGCCGCGCGCGCGGAGGCGGCCGCGAAGAACATCCGTGTGGAGGACCGGCTCGATCCCGCCGTCCGACCGGTGCGCGCCGATCCCACCCGGCTCGGTCAGGTGTTCGAGAACCTCCTCTCAAACGCGGTGAAGTTCACGCCCGCGGGCGGGCGCATCACCGTGACGCTCGAGAGCGCGCATCGCGAGGCCATCGTCACCGTGCGCGACACCGGGATCGGGATCGCCGGGAAGATGCTCGCGCACGTATTCGACGAGTTCCAGCAGGCCGACCCGTCGATCACGCGCCGCTACGGCGGGCTCGGCCTCGGGCTCGCGATCGCGCGGCGGCTCGTCGAGGCGCACGCGGGACGGATCGAGGCGGAGAGCGACGGCGAGGGCATGGGCGCGACGTTCCGCGTGCGCCTGCCGATCGTCGACGCCGCCGTGGCGCAGGTCGAGACGCGCCGGCCGGAGCAGCCGAAGCTCGCGCGCCTCGAGGGCGTGCGCGTGCTGGTCGTCGAGGACGATCCCGACGCGAGAGAGGTGGTGACCACGCTGCTGTCGCGCTACGGCGCGAACGTCCGCCCTGCGGCGTCGGTCGGCGAGGCGGTCGAGAACGTCGTGCAGGCGCAGCCCGACGTCGTCGTCGCCGACATCGCGATGCCGGGTGAGGACGGCTACGCGCTCGTCCGCCGGCTGCGCGCGATGGACCGCGAGCGTGGCGGCCATCTACCGGTGATCGCCGTCACCGCGCTCGCGAGCGATCACGACCGCGAGCGCGCGATGCGCGAGGGATTCGACGAGCATCTGGCGAAGCCGGTCGATCCCGCCGATCTGCTCGACGCGGTCGCGCGGCGCGTCCGCGCCTAGTCGAGGTTCCGTCGCGTCACGGCTCGCAAGAGCTCGATGCCCAACCTGTAGCCGAGCAGGATCAGCAAGGCGTCTCGGATCGTGACCACGTCAAGGACGTGCCGGCACTCGGCGAGCTTCACCGTTCCGAGATGCGCGAGCACGTCCCACGCGATCCGCAAGCAGTAGCCGGAGACGACGAGAAAGCCGACGACGGCAGCTGCGCGCGTGACCTCGCGGAGCGCGATCGGACTGCGCCACAGGGCCGGGGAAACGAGCGACGCCGCATCGTCAGACCATCATCGTTGGCGGCGTGGTAATGACGCGGACACACGGCAACCATCGGCCATGCGGTATGCCCGGCGCGCGCCGCACTCAGGGGAGCGGCCCGAACGCGATCACGTTGTTCGTTTCGTTCGACTCGGGCACGACCCCCGTTGCATCTACGATCGCGAGTACGAACATCCCGCTGGCACTGCCGCCGGGCACCGGGGCGCGGAGGCGCATGGGTTCGGTGTCGCCCGGAGCCATCGCGGGCATATTCATCTGCTTCAACGTCGCGGTCGGCGTCGTACCGTCGGTAGAGAGCGCAAACCGTAGAACGGAACCCGTGGCGCCGGTCGCACCGACATTCTGCATGCGGAAGCGTCCGTTGAGGCGACAGCGCGCATTCCCACGGACGCGTCGGCAGACCTGGTGGAGCGTGATCCACGATCCGGTGAGGTCCGCACCAGCCGTGCCGAAGGTCGCCGTGCACTGCGACGAGCTCGTTACCGTGACCTGCCCGTCGGGGCAGTTCGAGCTCCATCCCGCGAAGACCGAACCGGGCGCGGCCGCCGCGGTCAGCGTCACCGTGGTCCCTTGACCGTAGGACGCCGAACAGGTGGCTCCGCAGTCGATCCCGGACGGGGTGCTGGTGACGGTGCCGGAACCGGCGCCGACCTTCGTGACGTGCAGTGTGACGAGATTCGACGCGAAGTTCGCCGTACACGTCGTCGCCGTGTCGAGCGTAACGTGCCCGTCGGCGCAGTCGTCGCTCCAGCCGACGAATCTCGAGCCGGGCGCTGGCGTGGCGGTGAGGGTTACGGCGGTGCCGAGAGGATAGCTCTGAACGCACGCGTCGCCGCAATCGATCCCGGCAGGATCGCTCGTGACGCTGCCCGTGCCGGTCCCGGCGAGCTCCACCGTGAGCGCGACGAGCATGTCGAACGTCGCCGTGCAGGTCTTGTCGTCGTCCATCGTAACCGACCCGTCGGCGCAGTCGGCATCCCCACTCCATCCGGAGAAGACGGAGCCGGGCGCCGGGGTCGGGGTCAGGCTGACGCCACTGCCGTACGGGAACACGGCTGAACACGTCGCCCCGCAGTCGAGCCCGGCGGGATTGCTCCCGACCGTTCCGCTTCCGGTGCCGGCCTTCACGAGCGCGAGGGTCGAGAAATCGCCTTGGTACCGCGCCAGCGCAATGTCTCCGTCCGAGGCGCCCGCCACGACGAGGTGCCCATCGCCGGGCTGAAGAACCAGGCCGAACGCCTCGGTATCACTCCCGATCGCCGTGACGACACGGCCCGCGGCGCCGAAAATCGGGTCGAGGGTCCCGTCCGGCGCATAGCGCACCAGCGCGAAGGTCGTCTGAGTCGCGAGGCTGCTTCGGCCGGCCGCGACGAGCTTCCCATCGGGCTGGATGACGAGGGCCGACGCCGCCGCGTCATCGCCGGCGAAGTCGGTCACGACCCGCCCGCACGTCCCGAAGCTCGTATCCAGGCTCCCGTCGGTGTCGTAGCGGGCGAGCGCGAAGTCGCCCGTCGAGACGCCGCCGGCGACGAGCTTGCCATCGCTCTGGAGGGCGAGGGCAAAGGCGATGTCGGCGCCGTGGAAACCGGCGACGGGAAGCGCGCAGTTCGTGGGGTCCGAGCCGACGAAGACGGGACCGAAGTCGGTCACGACCTCGCCCGCCGTGCCGAAGGCAGCGTCGAGCATCCCGGTCGCGTCGTAGCGGGCGAGCGCGAAATCGAGGCTGCCCGCGGCCGTCGAGACGCCGGCCGCGACGATGTTCCCGTCCGGCTGGACGACGAGCGCGAAGACTTCATCCTCCCCGCCGAAATCGGTGATGACCTGCCCGCCACTTCCGAAGGTGGCATCGAGGTCGCCGTCGCTGCCGTAGCGGGCGAGCGCGAAGTCCATCGTCCCGCCCTGGTTCGAGACGCCCGCGACGACGATCTTTCCGTCGGGCTGAAGCGCGAGCGCGAACGCCTCGTCCCGGCCGCCGAAATCGGTGACGACGCGGCCGGCGCTTCCGAACGTCAGGTCCAGGTTCCCATCGGCGTCGTAGCGGGCGACGGCGAAGTCGGAGAGGCACACGCCGCCGTTGGTACAGTCGGCGTCAATCGCGCAGCGCTCCCGATCGTTGTCTCCGCCGACGCATGCCCGCCGCTCGCCGGCGACCACGACTTTGCCATCGGGCTGGAGGGCGGCCGCCCAGCCGATGTCGTCGCTCGAGATGCACGTGCCGCCGAGGCAGTCCGCGTGGGCCCCGCACGGGCGCGCCTGACGAGGCCCGCCGACGCACCGATTCCCGCCGAAATCCGTCAGCACGCGGCCTCCCGTGCCGAACGCGAGGTCGAGCTGTCCGTCGGCCTCATAGCGCGAGAGCGCGAAGTCGGCGCTGCCCGCCGCATCGGACCGGCCGGCGGCGACCAGTTTTCCGTCGGCCTGCCGCACGAGCGCCAACGCCGCATCGTCGCCACCAAAGTCGGTCGTGACGGTGCCGCGCGTGCCGAAAGTCGTATCGAGGCCACCCGGGACCGCACGCGCGGTCCGGGGCTCCAGCACCGCGACCACCAGCAACAACCCAACAACGACCATCCGCCCCATACGCGCGTCTCCTCCCCCGGCCATGGTGACCCCGGAGAAATGTCGGTTCGCTCGCGTCACAACTTGAAGGAGAGAGGCTCACCCTTCATTCGGTGCCGATTTTCGTAGCGACACCGCACCTCGCCTCTGGACGTGCTGGCGGCGCGCGACCGAGCCTCCTAGCGTTCCGGGTATCGGAGCACCGAAAGGAGGTCACGATGCGATCAATGTTGTTGACGGCGCTCGGGCTCGGCGCGTTCGTCGTGCTGGCCGGTGGCGCCCGGCCCGCGGCCGCCGCGGACGATCCCTGCTTCTACAAGGGGACGATGTACTCGCACGGCGCGACGGCCTGCCAGTCGGGTCGCGAGTTCAAGTGCGACGACGGCGAGTGGCAGAGGCACGGCGATGCGGTGTGCCAGGAGGAGAAGACGCTGAGGCCGTCGCGGACGTGCGAGTTCGGTGGCGTCGCGTACGGGACCGGCTCGGCCAGCTGCCAGGAGGGCAGTCAGTATCGCTGCGAGGATGGCGCGTGGCACCGGCTCGGTCTGACCTGTCCGGTCGCCGATGCGCCGATGCGCGTGATCCCGTCGGGCCGCACCTGCATGTTCGACGGCGCGACGGTCGCGCACAACTCGACGATCTGTCGCGGAGGCTCGACGTTCCTCTGCAACGACGGCGAGTGGACGAACCTCGGAACTCAGTGCCGCTGACGCTCTAGCCCGTCAGCGGACGGATTCGGCGCCGGCGTCGGCCGGCGCCGAGTCCGCTGCCAGGCCTTCGCCGAGCGGCGCACGCACGACCGTCGGCGCGTCCGGCACGCTCGGCACCACGCACGTGCAGCGCTCGCGCGTGCACTCTTTCACCATCGACGCAGGAAGCGGAAGGTTCCCGTACCGCGTGCGCTGGCAAAGCCCCGCGGCGCGCCGGTAGATGTTCTCGATCCGGACCGCCTCGAGCTCGCGCTCGCCGGGGTTTCGGCCGTCGCAGGCGTCCGCCGCGTGGACGAGCTCGTGAAGGAGGGACGCGGTGGGATCGCGGTCGCAGCTCGGCTCGAGCTCGGAGCGGAGCTCGGGGTTCCAGGTGATCGCGTTTCGATCGAACAGGTTGCGCTCGGCCGTTGCGCTGGTCCGGATCTGGTAGCCGCAGTCGTCGAGCCGTTCCAGCACTGCGAGCAGGGTGGATGTCTCGCCGCACGGATCCACGCTCGTCTCGATGCGACGGATCGCGGCGGCGACGCCGGCGGTGCGCCGGTGGGGCACCGCGCCGGGACGGGCCGCCGGGGGTGCGACGAGCACGGCGAGCACGACGGACGCGATCGCGAGTATCGCTGCGAGGGAGCGCGGCATGCGGCGCGCCTGGGTGCCACAGGCGCCCATTTCGGGCAAGCCGTCGAATTACGCCTCACGAAGCGTGCTGGGTCTCCGGCCGCGGCGCAGTCAGCACGATGGCGTTGACGAGGAGCTGACCGGAGACGAAGAAGCGCCTGGGGTGGATGGGCGGTCAGCATCGACGTCCTCCGGCGGCGTTCTCGCCGGCATCGAGCCCGACGAGATCGAAGCGAGCCCCCTTGAACGTCCCGCACAGGCGCACGCGGCCCGAGTTCACCAGGTAGGCGATGGTCGCGATCAGCTCGGCCTCGCTCCGGGTCTGTGCGGAAATGGCGTTCACCAGATCGAGCAGCGTGGTGTTCGGCGCCATGGTCGTGTCCTCCGTGACGAGCTGTTCTTCCTCCTCCAGTATGCGTCAGCCGGTGCGATGGATGTGGCCGGAGAGCTGACGCGCGCACCGGAACCCGACGAAGCATCCGCGAGGAGATCCGGCGGAGCGTCGCCGCCCTGCAGCGGGCCGGTGGAAACACCGTAGAAGAACGCGCCACCGCGCAGCAGCGGCACGGGGAACGGTATCCCTCGTGCTCGCGCCTGACGCGGGCGCGCGACGTCGACGCGGCACTCGAACGGAGCCGAGCCGCAGGGTCAGCGGAGCAGCGTAGCCAGCCTTTGGGTCTCCGCCGCGGCATCGGCGTACAGGGCCGCAAGGTGGCGGGGAGTCGGAGCATGCAGACCGCCGGGGGGAAGCGTCAGGCTACCGTACTGCTCGACTCGCGTGACGACGTCATCCGCGAACGTGACGATTTCGGGAAGTCGCTCCACGGCCTTCGCGTGGTGGTCGGACACGACCTCGACGATCGACGCCGGAAGACGCCAGGCCGAGAGCACCCAACCGCCGACCGTCGCGTGATCAGAACCGAACGATTCCGCTTCCAACCTCACCAAATCGGCGCCGCGCTTGTCCCGGCCTTCCAGCAGACTCCAGTACGGCTCTCCCAGGTGAAGCCCGAGCACGAGCTTGCCGACGTCGTGCAGGAGCCCGCACATGAACGCGGCGCTCGCGTTCAGCCGGGCACGCTCGGCGAGACGTCTCGCAAGCGCGGCGACCGTCAAACTGTGGCGCCAGAGCGCATGACGACGCACGGGCGTGATGTTTCGATCTTCACCCAGGCTCCCCCAGACGGAGATCCCGAGACCCGGGTCGTCGGCGGTGAGCTCGGCGATTCGCGTCACGATCTGCGGCGCGGCGGAGACGTGTTGAAACCGTCTGACGCCGGTCCTGAAGCGCTCGATGTCTCGGCCCGTCTCCGGCTCCATCACTTCTCCTCGGCATCTCGGACGACCACGAATGGCGCAGGGGAACAGGCGGAGGGGAGGACCGGGTGACGTGAGGACCGGCGGGCAACCCCGCCTGTTCCCCGACCATAGCGGTCGGCAGACGACGCCGATGTCTAAAGGGTCACGACGGCTTCTCCCGATGATCGCGCTCGATCTCACGACAATCGGGGCAAAATCCGGGCGCTGGCATGAGGGTCTGGATGATCATCTCGTTGCTATCCAGTTTCCAGTGGCTCCCGCCGGCAGTACCGCTCGGCGAGCGCAAGCAACATGTCGACATCGAGCGGCTTCGTGAGGCCGGCAACCGCCCCGAGCCGCATCGCATGTCGCTCGGCATCGCCCAGCGCGGAACAGACGATCGTCGGGATGGACTCGAACTCGGCGTGGCGTCTTTGCTCCTGTCTGAACTGCCAACCATCGAGCACGGGCAGCATCAAATCGAGCACGATCAGACCCGGCCGGAGGCCGGCGTGGAGCATCTGCATCGCCTGGGCGCCGTCGGCCGCGCCCGCGGACTCGTAACCAGCGCATTCCAGAATGACGGTGATGGCCTCGCGCACGTCGTGATCGTCTTCGACGATCAAGACCGTAGGCCGTTTGTCGAGAGCAAGGCACGGTGACAGGAGGTCCTGCGCGACTGGCGTCTCGAGCTGCATGATCGACGACCCGGGATGCATCGCATGTACCATGAAGATCGACATCGTCTCTCAGTCTCCACGGTCCCGCTCGTTCTCGAACCGCAGCTCCCCAAAGATCTCTAAGCGATTCACGTCCTTTCCCGTCGCACCCGCTTTGGCGCACCTTTGGAAAAGTCCCGGGCGACGCACCGGGACCGCCATGTTCGTGCCGAAGCGCCAACGAATCGTCGGCCGGGACCTCGCATGCGCCTTCGCGGACACCGGGACATCGTCATCGCGCCGGTCCCCATGGGGGGTGAGGGGCGTTCCAAAAAGTAGGGCGGTCCCCGAGAGATGGAACGGGACCGTCTCGTGACCGTGACGGCGCTTTGCCGCTCGGAGGCCCGTGTCCGCGCGGCCGAGTGCGACGTGCTGCCCTCTCGGCTTCACCGGGTGCCAACGCACATCGCACTTCTGCCGCGGCGGACGAGGCACGGTCGCTGCTCCCCATCACGACGCAGGAGGTACCGACACCATGATGTATCGCACCGGCGATTACGTTTACCCCACCGACCTCACCCGGCGGTTTCTCTGCCGCGTGGCGGCGACCGAAAGCGTTCGGATCGACACCGGCGTCGCGCAGATCCTGCGGCTCGAGGCGCTCGAGGGGCCGTGGCCTGCCGGAACTCTGCTCGTTCGCCTCGACGATCGCGTTCGGCAGGTCTGGCGAACCGGTCGGCGCGCTCGACGGCCGGGGGCAACCGTGACCGCGGTCGACCAGCGCGAAAGGATTCCCGCCTGACAATGCGAGAAAGGAGGATCGCCAAATGGCGAGCTCTTTCCCGGTCGAGCCGGTTCTCGTGAGCGCCCTCCTCGTCCGCGGTCGCACCGCGTGCCTACGGACCGGATGCCTGACCCCCTATGCCGTCGAGGTCATGGCCGACGACGCCTCGCGCGCGGGGAACGGCGCACAGCTCCTCGTCACCGTGGCGGCGTCGACCGACGCCGTGACGGTCGGGCACCTCACCGAGCGCTTCGGTCGTCTTGGAACCCAGGGCGTGCGCGTCCGTGTGGTACGCGAAGGTCAACCCGAATGGCATCATCCCCGCCACCCTTGATTGCGTCCGCGATGCACCGCTGCACGGCGGTCCCGGTGACGCGCTTCGAGTATGGACAGCGCAGGCCAGTTCTCATACGGGAATCACGAAGGCTGGGATGGATCGCGTTGCGCCGATCCTCGTCGTCGACGACAACGCCGAGACGAGCGCGGCATTGACCGCGGTGCTGCAAATCCGGGGCTACGAGACGGTCGCGGCACGTGACGGGCTCGAAGCGCTCGCGGAGCTTCGCGCCGGACTTCGGCCGAGCCTGATCGTCCTCGACTGGATGATGCCCAACCTCGACGGCCGCGGCTTCTTGGAGGAGCTGGCCACCGACCTGCAGCTCGAGGCCATTCCCGTCATCATCTACTCGGCGGTCGGCGCCCGGATTGTCGCCGATGGCGTCGAGGCGACGCTCTCGAAGAGCGTCGACCCCCAAGTGCTTCTCGATCTCGTCGCGGACATCGCCGCACACCGCCGGCGAAACGGCGGGCGCGGCAACGACGGCCAAGCGTGAGCGTCCCGATCAGCACCTACCGCGCGCGAATATTTCATTGACGCTCCGACGACTGTGCGACGCGGACCATGACGTCGGCGTTGTGGCATGCGAGCCGCGGTGCTTCCGTCGAGAACGCGCCGCGGCTCCGGAAGACGTGAACTGCGGACAAATAACACGGGAATTGTCGCTGCGGCGCTCTCGCGCCCGAGCAGCAGGGCGACGACGTGCCTTGCGACGCGATGGAGCGCGAGGCGCGGCCGGACACGTAGGCGCTACACGTCCTTCGTCACGTCCTTCCCTGCTTCGCCCACCGTCCCGTCATCATCTGCGGGAGGTGGTCATCATTGAAGGGCATCGGCCCAGGCAGGGTGCTGGCCGTACTCGTGGGTCATGGGGGACGTGTGCTGGTGGTCGATGACGACGAAGACGTGCTCGATCCGATGCTGATATTGCTACGAGGCGGTTGGCGCGAACAATGGAATGACCGCGCTCGCCCTACTACGGGACGGCATCCGCCCCCGGCTCGTCCTCCTCGGTACCGTCGCGAACGTGGACGGGGCGGGACCAGCGCGCGAGGGAAGCAGTGCTACGGACTGTGCTCGCGAGCCAGCGTGCCGAGGCCGCACTCGCCCGCGCGCGCGCCGTCTTGCTTGAAGCCATCGCACGCCTTGCCGAAGTGACCGAGCGTGTTCGTGCGCTGCCACCCGCGGTGGTGAGCGGCCGGCGCCGCGGGCGCCGCTCAGCGTGAGCGATGCGCGTGAAGAGCGGTGACGCCCGAAAGCCGAGCCAGTGGGCGGTGCTGCCGGCCTTCGCAGATGGCGAGCCAGTCCTTCCTCAGGAGACGGTTCCGCGCCATGAGCCACTGGGTGTGCCGGTGGGCGTGGTCAAGACGCGCCCGGAAAACCCGCGAGCGCACGACAAGCACGAACGCCCGCTGGCGGCTCTCGGCGTCGACGTCGGCGGGCGTGTTCACGCCTTCCGCCGCGCGACGGTCTGAGCGACGCGCGCCTCCATGATGGTCTCGAGCCGGGCGAGGAGTTCGTCCAGGTCGGGCTTCAAGACGAAGGCATCGCAACCCGCCGCCTCCGCGTCGGCCTTGAGGCGATGGTGCCCCGTGAAGACCACGACGGCAGGACCATCCAGCAGCGCGCGTGCGGCCCGGATGACGTCGACCCCGGGGATATCGGGCAAACCGAGGTCGAGGACGACGACATCATCGGCTTCGCTGGCGAGTCGGCGGATGGCGCTCGCGCCATCTGGAGCGCTCGTGACGTGGTAGCCTTCGAGCCGAAGAACCTCGGCGAGCGGGTCGCGGCCATCAGCGTCGTCCTCGACGACGAGCACCGCCGTCCCTCGTGTCAACGCCATGCGGATGACCCCCGTCTCCCCCCCAGTCCTTTACGGATAAATCCGCGACCCCGGACCCGTCAAGGACGGCGACTCGCGAGGCCCCCGAGGATGAGCCGAAGGACCGGACGCGAAGGCGGCACGTCATTCCGGACGAGGCGCGGGAACCAGTTCTCCGCGGCCCGGTCGCCCCCGGGACAGCATCCGGCGTGGATGGCCGCGCGTAATGGCAGGGTCCCGCTCGTGCCGATGGCGCGGAGCCGGCAGTGTGGGCAGCGCGCGATGCCGACGGTCTCGCGCGGGTTCCAGCGTGCCCGGGCGAACGTCGAGGCGCTCGCCGCACGGGCCTGCTCGATGGCGAGCGCGGTCGCGGCGAGTCGCTCACTCCAGTAGAGGGGCGGGCGGGAAGACGAGCAAGGCATCCTCGCCCGACTTAGCGAGGCGGTGTTCGCGCGGCAAGGCAGCCATGCGCGTCCTCGCGCCGACTGCTACCCCATGTTGACGCGGACGTGGCCGAGGACCTTGGGGCGAAGCCGTTCAGCCGCTCGCCGCCGAGGATCCCGGCCGTCGCGCGACCCCGCGCACGACGGACGTCAGAAACCGGGACGGCGCGCCCCACAGCGATGGGAGCGCTCTGCTGACATCCCGCATCGTCCGGGCCGCGACGATGAGCGCGAGGAAGCCGAGCACGGCCGGAATCGCCGCGGCGGTCGCGGCGAGCGTCACGAGCACTTCAGCGATGCTGGGGTTCTCGACCGCGAGCAGCTCGCGGAGACCGAACTTCTGGTCGTCATCGCGAGCCACGACGATGGCACCGTCACGCTTCCTCCGCGCCAGTGCCATCCCGCGGAGTTATGGCGATGTACCGCTCCGCGCTCGTGGCGCTGCCACCGGAGACCTCGCTCGCCCGCGCTTCGGCCGTCGCCTGCATCGCGTCAGCGCGACCGACTCCGCGCCGATAGCCGAGGGGGATGGAGCGCGCCTCGCTCGTCGTCTCAACGCTCGCGCTGTCTTGGCACTGTTATCGAGGACCGCCGAACCGGCGGTTCGTCGGATCCCCCTGGGGTCGGCGGGTCGTCGGTTCTCCCTTGTGCTGCGGCTCGCCAAGTAACAGCCGAGCGAACTGCCGCGCACCTCGCAGCCGCATCTCGATGGTCGCCGGCTCCAGCTCCTCACGGCGCAGATGCGCCTCGAAATCGGACAACGATTGCTCGACGAACTCGCGGAACGTCATGCCATTCCTCCCTTCTCCCGGAACGCGGCGGCGTCACCGCATGTCGGGCCGCCCGAGGTCGTCCCAAGTCCCTCGGCGTCGTCGCGTCAGCGCCGCTCCGGCGCGCGCGGCTTCCGTGTTCGCCGGCTCC
>Ga0070731_10003834_pt1 | contig 13302 bp, 13 predicted proteins | sample Coa_R1_2_FD_66448 | JGI IMG/M metagenome (GOLD analysis project Ga0070731, IMG submission 66448) | Surface soil microbial communities from Centralia Pennsylvania, which are recovering from an underground coalmine fire - Coalmine... | ecosystem: Environmental > Terrestrial > Soil > Unclassified ... | reverse complement strand
GTTGTGGGCGGCATCAATGTTTTTGGGAATACTTTCCATGTCTGGATGGCTGAGGATAAAGAATCCACCGAAAAAGACTCCCGTAAAAATTGGTTTGCAGCATTGGATAGCATAGAAGAATTAAACCCGCAAATTGTAATACCGGGGCATATTGACGGGGATGCCGCCCTCGATATTGCTTCCGTAAAATATACAAAGGAATATCTGGAATTTTATGAAGAAGCTTTGAAGATGAATAAAACATCTGAAAGTTTAATAAAAACCCTAAAAGCTAAATATCCAAATGCAGGTCTTTTGCCTGCGTTGGAAATTGGGGCAAGAGTGAATACCGGGGAAATGAAATGGTAAGAAAAAAATAGGCGGGAGGCAAAAATGTCATTTCCCTCTGTCACGGTTACTGTTTCGGTTATGGTGATCCTGGAAAATGCTACCACTCTATGATAGAATGGGATTCGGAAAAGATCACTCAAATGGCAGATGTTTCCTCCAAGTGATAACTGGAGGAGATTGGAAAAAAACCTGAAAAAGTACTCAGTGCAATTCGGCGCCAAACCTTTTCGCGGGGCGACAAGAAATAGTCGGCAAACTACTCGTCAATTGAAAGAATGGCGGAATTCCAAAGGCGAAAGATCCGTTCTTGATTTGAACAGTTTGCTAAACGATTGGGGACGTTCGAAGCCTAATTCGTAGGCGATTTCGCTAATTGACAAATTCGTGGTTGACAATTTTTCTTTTGCTTTTGCAATCAGCTTTTCATGAATATGTTGCTTTGTGTTTCTGCCTGTAAGTATTTTCAGCAGGCTGCGCAGGTAACTTGGGGATACATGTAAACTATCAGAAATAAATTGGACGGTTGGCAACCCCTTCCTGGTCAGCTCATAATTGTTGAAATACTCTGTAAGTAATTCTTCAAGGCGGTCCAGGACACGGTGATTGGTGATTTTTCGAGTGATGAACTGGCGGTGATAAAAGCGATCTGCATAATTAAGCAAAGATTCTATCTGCGAAATGATGATTTGCTGACTGAAATTGTCAATATTCTCCTGTAGTTCCTGATCAATGTTTTGAGTGATACCTGCAATAATGTTCTGCTCTTTATCAGAAAGAAACAAAGCTTCATGTACCGTGTAGTTAAAGTACTCATACCTCTTAATGTTTTTTGACAACATTGTATTCCAGAGAAAATCAGGATGAACAAGCAAAATCCATCCCGATTTTTGAGAGGAGGTTTGTTGCTCTGCCTGTATGCTGAAGACCTGTCCCGGTGAAATGAAAAACATCACGCCCTCATCAAAATCATAATCCTGTTGGCCGTATTTTATTTTACCATTCAGGTTTCTTTTCAGGGAAATGGAGTAGAAATCGAACACCCAGCTGATGTCCATTTTATCAGGAGAAAGGTGAACATCAGCGTAATCCACAAGGCTGATCAAAGGATGTTTCGGTGGCGGCAGCGCCCTTGAGCGATGAAACTCCCGGATGGTTTTTATGTGCTGTATGTTTGCCATTTCTGAATATACAAATTTTGTACAAAGCTTAGAACGTTTGGTTTTAATTCATTGTTTTATCCCCTGTTTTTAGTTGATAAGGATATGTTACCAGGCTACTTCTCCTCCGTCTTTAAAAAATTTCCCAGTTTCAACATTGGCTTCCGTAACAAGTTTTACTATCGGTCTTGCTCCTTCCTCCACAGTCTTGAAACCCTGATATTGGTTTAGATCGGTGGCGGTATAACCAGGGGTGACGCTGTTAACCCGGAACTTTGTGTTTCGCAGTTCGTTTGCAAGCATTACCGTGAAAGAATTGAGTGCCGTTTTGGAAGAACCGTAAGCATTGTATAAGTTCCAATTGGGGTTTCTACCCGGGCTGCTGTGCATGGTTAAAGAACCTACCTCACTAGATATATTTATAATGCGGGGCAGCATTGACTTTTGCAGCAGGCTTAAAAATTGCTGCGTGGTGCGGATGGCGCCAAAATAGTTCGTATCAAATACTTTTTTATATAGTTCGACATCCGTTGTGGAAATATTTTGAGGCTGTTCACCGGTAATAGCCGCATTATTGATCAGCACATCGAGTGCTTCAATTTTTGCCTCGATCATTGTTTTTGCTTGTTTGACAGACATAATATCAGTCACATCAATTTTTACAAACTCAATGTTTGTAATACCTTCTGCTTTGAGCTTGTTTATTGTATCATTTCCTCTCTGCTCGTCGCGAATCCCTAAAAAGACATAGTAACCTAATTGCGCCAACTGTTTGGCGGTTTCCAATCCTATACCCTTGTTGGCGCCTGTTATCATCACATTTTTCATTGTATTATTTTTTCCTGTTATACGCATTTGCAAATTCGGATGCATAGTCTGTCATTTTCACTTTACCCTTGGCTTGGGGTTTATGCCGATTGTAATCTTCAAACAATTTGCCGCTGTGCATTGCTGCATTCATTTCAACCAAACCCGCAGCAAGATTCGGCGCCATCCCTGCCTTTACCAACCGGCTATGCATTTCTTGATCCTCAATTACGATCCACTTTAAATCTGGCTTGCCGATAGCTTTACCTAATATCCCGGCCGTTTCACTACATTTCAGTTCATCGCTAACTACGTAACGTATTTTTTGGTTCACAGTCGGTGAAGACAATTCTTCGGCAACAGCGGCTGCAATATCAATGGGCGAAGCCCAGGCAATCATGTCATCTCCACCATAATTAGCGGCGATCAAGCCTGCATTTTTTATAATAGGAATAAAGCTTTCCAGATTATAGTAAAAAGCTAAAGGGCGAATATGTGTCAACACCATGTCAGAAGGAAGCTCTTTGAGGATCGTTTCAACCAGGTGGTGAAAATAAAGAACGCCGTTGCCTCTATCCATATGTCCCCCAATACTACTTAGATGCACAACCCGCTTTACACCGGATTGTCTGATAGCCTCGACAAAATTGTGCCCGAGCCCGCCATAATAAGCTGTGATATCGAACCCATGGTTGAAAAAGTCAACAGGGGGCTCCATTACGAAAACGGAATCCGCACCCATAAAATTTACAGTAAGAAAATCCACATCTTCGAGTTTGCCAATAGCTGCTTTTGCAGCCATTGTTTCAATCTCATTCTGCTTGTCAGCATCACTGCTAATTACTGTAACCTTGTGCCCCTTTTGTATTAAATCCTCCACCAGTGGCCTTCCAATATGCCCTAGCGAACCTGTGATTGTAATTTTCATTTTACTGTTTTTGTTATGACAAAATTCCTTCATCTCCAGAAAACATATGTGACCAAAACGCCTTTTCTTGTATCCAAAACGAGAGGTTCGATACATTGAAGGAAGGAGATTTTGACTAAGCGTTTATGTTTTTCTTTTTTACACCAACAAAAATAATTTATGGATTATCAATATCACGGAACAATAAATACCCACCCGCGAATTACCGGATTCGTTTTGGACCAACTCGAAAATGGAGAAGTGATTTGGGGAAACGGTTGGAACGAACTTTGCCAGGGAAAGAATATTTCCACAGGACACATACAAAGGGTGGAATTCTTTTCTCCTCAATTACATTAAAGTCTTTAACGGTTTTAAATCGCCTTATTTTATTACCTAAACAGGCTATGGATGCAGGCGGAACCATCCGCAGGGGGCAGAAAGGATTCACGGTCATATAGTCGTCAACCGGTCAGATTTAATCAAAAATCATTGAGGTTGACAGAGAAGAAGAACGCCTCACTTATCGCATTCCCAAATGCCACACCATTTTTAATATTGCTCAAACTCAAGTATTGCTTATCCAAAAGGCGAATAAGAGTTTCGTAGCCATATAAAGAAAACTTACGCACGCTATGATAAAAAGCAGAGCATATATTTATTCCACTGGTCGATAGATTTCACCGCGATAAAGATTATTATAAGACGCTTTTTCACGAACTCTCGCACAGAACCGGACATCAAAAAAGATTGAACAGAAATGAACACATTTCGTCAGACGGTATTGGAAATGAGTTATACAGCAAAGTAGAATTAACCACAGAAATAGCCGCAGCTTTTCTGTGCGCCATTGCGGGAATCGAAATCCAGTTCCACTTGTTCATTGGCTGACCATGGAACATGATTGCTCCATTCAATTATATCCGATTGAGGAATCATTCGTCAATTTCTATTTCAGTGTTAATAATTACCTTCCATTTTGCATCGAACGAAAATCCCTTTATCTGTGCCTGCGTTTTTAACGGGATTCGAAAAAATCTTTTCGCTTTCATTTTACTTTGCTCTAATAAACGTTCTGCAAGTTGGTTGTTCTTCAATACTTTTTCAAATAAATAACCCAGCCTTTGTATTGTGGTTACTGGTATTTCTTTTATAAAATTTTCATTGATATTTTCAATTTTAATTTCTTCGACAAGTTCACTTAGTACTGCTGCGGCCCTACTTAATCCTCCGATCCTTTTTTCAAATTGAACCAAGTCCGCTGCTGTTAATTCTGGAGATGAAATGTTGAGGTAACCTGTTTCGGTTTTTCTTTGTTCCAAAAGTATGGATGGTATTTTCTTTCTACTGATATAATTGACTTTGATCCCTTTCTTCTTTGTCGGTCTTAAAACAGGGAAATTTGTAAATATAAAATACTCTTGGGGTTGTTGATGTGCAGCACCATAAAAAGATGCAGCATTCAGTAGGCCCAGGTAATATGGTCTATCTAAAAATTTCATCAATCCATCCAGATATGTTTGAGGTGGAAGAATACCCCGGCTTAAATATTGTGGTGTGATAATAAGGTAATAGCCTTTGTGAATTGATATTATCTTTCCTTTTTTGACCAACCTGTTTAAGCTTTGTTTTAAGGCAGCTTCTGAGTGTTCATGAAGACTTCCTCTGGCATCCTTTAGTGAAAATGCTGTGCTACCCTTCGCTTGTTTGGACTCTATCCACTCCTGCGTTTTTACTATTTCAGAATGGTTCAATGATATAAGTTTTGCGTAAGTTATCAAAAAATGATACTTTGTGCAAATTATCTATTCATTTATTTGAAAAATCATCCAAAAAAGTGAAAATTAGAGCACCTAACGCATAAGCAACTAAAAAGTTGCTTTTTCATAAAATTTACGTAACTCCATCTCATATAAATTGGGACTATTTTTCAGTAGGTTTAAAAGGTTTTATAAAATAATATGGATTATTGTGAGATGATTTTAGACGTTTTTAATTGGGTTAGTAAGACGATTTTTGATATGAGAATTGTTTTGTTTTTTGCAGGAATATATATCTGCCAGTCGTAATTGGGGATAATATACTTTTCTTCGCCGCTAAGGATATTCAAAACTACAATGGTGGTATCATGTGATGTGTAATAAAAGGCCACTTTTGGATCGTTCGTAAAAAGAGTGGTATCAATAAGATGAAGAAAGTTATCATCGGGCTCAAATTGCCTTACTATCAAAGTATCCATGTCAGCCGCCGAAAATCCGATAAATGCCGGCGTAAGATAAGTGGAAGAACATAGAATGGTCCTGCAACCGGATAAAGTGATGAATAAAATCGAGACTATTAAAAATATTTTAGACATCAGGCACATGCAATCCAATTTAGCTCATTTTATCGGCAAATTGGTCCATGCAGTTAATTTATTAGTCGCGACCTGAACCGCTATCAGGAATTAAAGCCAGGTGGTAATCTTACCAATTCAAGCCCAACATCACTCTGCCTTCAGACTCTTCACCGGATTGGCCCTTGCTGCGCGGATAGCCTGAAAACCGACCGTGACCAGCGCCAGCACGATCGCTCCTAACCCCGCCAGCGCAAAGACCCACCATGGAACCCCCACCCGGTATGCAAAGTCCTGCAGCCAGCGGTGCGCTATTATCCACGCGACAGGTGTAGCGATAGCAAGCGCGAGCAGCACCAGCCAAACAAAATCCCTGTTCAGCATCAATCCGATTTGCCCCGTTGTCGCACCCAACACCTTCCGGATCGCGATCTCACGGGCCCGCCGCTCTGCCGTGAAAAGCGAAAGCCCGAACAAACCCATACAGGAAATAAAGACGGCGAGCCCCATCGCCACCTTCACCAGCGAAGCCGTCTTTTGCTCGGTCTGATAAAGCCCGCGGATATAATCGTCCATAAATTCGAAGCCCGAATGCATCCGCGTACCATATACGCCGTTGAATACCTTGTACATGGCGTCCAGGATCGCCTTTACCCGGTCCACACCCATGCCTGCGCTCGCAAGCCTGACTTCCACAAAGCGTTCGACCGCCGGATTATGACCGATAAATACGGGCCGGATTGGTTCGCGAAAAGAAACCATATGAAAATCTTCAACGACGCCAACGATCGGCAGCGGCTTTTTCTCAAAATAGATCAGCTGCCCGACAGCCGCCGAAGGGCTCCTGAATCCGAATTGTCTCGAGGCCGTCTCATTGATGACGACTTCTGTCAGGCTGTCGCCGTTGCGGATATTTCTTCCTGCCAGCAGCCGCATCCCGTAGAACGGAATAAAATGATCATCCCCGAAATTGAAATTCCCGGTGACCTCTTTGGGATGCTTACCCCTGTATTCAAAAGTCTGTATCCACGAATTGCCTCCGATCGGTGGTGAGAATTCTCTGGCGACATCGGCGACACCTGCCAGTTGGCTAAACCGCTGTTCGAGCAGTTTAAGCTCCCTGGTGGTCGTATCCTGGATACCGCCCTGGCCCATTACCGTTACCAGCGCATCGGTCCGGAAGCCGTAATCGGTGTTCAGCATGTAGCGGATCTGATTGCCGATCACCAGGGTGACAATAATAAATACCAGCGAGATCGAAAATTGAAAAACGACCAGGCTTCGCCGGAGCCACCATTTTTCACCACCTCTTATCGTTCCTGATCCTTTAAGTGAGATCACCGGCTGATATCCCGCCAGTACACGCGCGGGATAATAGCCCGCCAGTATTGTTACCACGACAATCGTGCCGGCCAGGAACAGCAGGTTTGCCGGAGCGAAAGGGAAAAACTGAACACCATCGGGTATATAATCGCGAAAAAAACCCATTACAGGAGCTACAAATAATGTCGCGATCATCACCGCAAATGTGGTGAGCAGTGCCGTTTCTATCAGGAACTGGAGCAAGAGCCCACGCCTTCCGCTTCCCAGTACTTTGCGTACCCCGATCTCTTTTGCCCGCTGCAGGGACTGTGCTGTTGCCAGGTTAATGAAATTCACGGCTGCCAGGATAAGAATAAAGAGTGCTATCCCACCCAGTCCGTATAGGGTTGGCAGGTGGGCCTTCCTGCGGCCGTCATCCGCGTAATCGCTGTTGAAATGCACGTCCCCGAGCGGCTGGAGCGCCTGCAGCCGGGGATGCCTGCGATCGGAAACGACGTGTTCTGCCAGAATCCGGTTCATCCCGGACTCCACCAATGCGGGATTCGAACCTTTGGCCAGTTTGACATAAACAAACGGTAGCTCATACATAAACCCAACCGGACGCAATACCCAATCATTCATACGCCCTTGTTTGAGTGAGGTCGCCGCAATGGTTGGAAAGGAAATGATATCCGTGTAAGCAAGATCTGATTCGGTATTCCAGTCCCGGACCACTCCGGTCACCTGAAGCCACAGAGAATCGTCATAGATCAGTTCCCTGCCGATCACAGCAGCAGGCGGAATATCCCCAAAATAAAGCTTTGCGCGCTTTTCCGTCAATACCACCTTAAAGGGTTCTTTGAGTGCCTCTGTCGGGTTTCCCGCAAGCCAGCTATAAGGAAAGATATGAAACCATTCCGCATCCGCAATGATGACCCCGGTCTCCCTTTCCTCACCCTCCATTTTGCAGGGGAATGTTGCCACAGGCTTCCCCGCCCCTGGAACCTTGACATGGTCCATCCTGTATTCATCGTAATACGCCGTCACTGCTTCTACTCCCGGGATATTTTCCCTGATCGCCTGGGCCATGGGAGCAAGGACGGATGTGCTTTTTCGTTCTCCGGGCTTTCCGCCATCGACTACCCGGTAGATACGGTCTCGATCAGGATGGAACCGGTCAAAGCTCAGTTCGTAGCTGCCCACCAGCCAGATGATCGTACAACCGCAAATGCCAAGGGCAAGACCCAGAACATTAATGGTCGCGTACAGCTTATTGCGTGCAAGGATGCGCGTGGCGATCCTGAAATAGTTTTTAAGCATAAGAAGTTGTTTAGCGAGTGCCGGAAAATTACCCACCAAAGAGAATACCAGGATCGCATGTTTTAGCAATCAGTCATTTATCACAACATGCAGGACTCAATCGTTCGGTTTTGACACTCCGGGTTGTCCGCTTTCGAACGGTCACAATGACCTTAAATCTTTCCAAACAACCCGGCTGCCCCTGAAATCGCAATAGGGCCTGATTGAAAACTCTTTGAATCCCGAATATTTATTCTTCCTTTTTAATTGTACAGATAATCATCTTAACATCTGATTCATTTGCTCTAAAAATCCCAGTTCCGGTCGCAAAGCGGCATTCCACTTTCTTTTTACCGGGTTTCCCCGATAATATTTTTATTACTCCTTCGCTAAATTTAACAGTTGAACTTGCTTCAGTAGACAGAGCCATTTGCAGCGCTTTTCCAAACTCTTTAAACTCAAACTTAAAAAAACCTTGTCCTGTTATTTTAAAAGATTTGAATTTTGCATTTCTAAATGTCAGCATATACTGCGGGTCGCCTTCAAACCACTGTTTGGTTAGTTTAACGGGCCATGTCGGATTACCCGCATTTAATAATAATATTTTAGGGTGTTCGGTGGGATCTTGCTGTCCTTTACCGGAGGTAACTAACAAGACTGAAAGCAAATAAAACAAGATTTCCAACTTCATATTTGTGTTTTCAATTTTGCAAAAAGTACAAAATAAAAACCACCTGTTCAGCGGTTGATTTCTTTTATTCGAATCTCTTTTTTTGGTGATTCTCCCGCCATTAAGTTATCACTATCTTCGAAGCTCATGAATCACTTGGTTAATCCGGTAGCCATAGCCGGTGTTACTGTTAAGGCTGTATAGGTGTCGATATTGGATTTTTTTAATGAATCCATTTGAATTGAAATGCTGTTTTCGATTTTTTGGCAATCTGAAGAAATTGATAAGTCAAAACAAAATATCAAAAACAAGAAATGCAACATCGAAAAGTTTTTAATAGGATGCATTCATCAAAATATTCCATAATTATCGAATTGGTTATTTAGAATTGGTAAGTTTCACCATATTCGCAATACAAGTAAATCGCTTCGCCAGGCCTGCTGTCCGTAAAATCGATGTGGAGTGTGTCAGTTTGAATTTTCTTATTTTCTTTTGCATGGATTCATTTCTGGAAAGATCAGTCAACGCTTTTGATTTACGGCTGGCGATGGAGAACAGATGATGGGTTGGTATTTGAATTAGGAATGCCGTGCTTCATAAAAACAGGATGATGAGGACAGATTTTACAGTTGTTGATAGTTTTTCTTATCTTTTGAGATTCAAAACAAAACTGGCAGGAGGAGAAAATTTGATTTATTTTTTGCAATAATATTATACAATCACATCACGCTGAAATAAAAGCAGAGCGAAAGAAGATGATTTTACGGAGTTTGCGATTCAATTACCAATAAATTCATAAGACAGTAAAAACGTCGAATTTAATTATGGAAGTACATCATCATCCACACATAGAAAAGAAAAACTTCAAAGAATATTTTTTGGAATTCCTGATGATATTTCTTGCTGTCACGCTTGGTTTCTTTGCCGAAAATATCAGGGAACATTTTACCGATAAAAACAATACAAAGGAATACCTGGAAACTTATCGCGATGAATTGAAGCAGCAACAAGCTTTATTAACACAGTATAAAAAAATATACCAGAAGAAAGTAGTCGTTTGCGATAGCGTAAAAAATATTTTTTTTGAGGGGGAAGAAAATACAAAAATTAATGTGCTGGAGCGGCTGAATATTTTTGCCATTACCCTGGTTGAAATTCCATTCAGTACATCTTCTTATGATCAGATGGTAAATGCAGGAGCATTGCGTTACATAAATAATATTGCGCTTAGGGATAGCATGGCTTACTATAAAGGCCAGATTGAAACACTAAAAAATTATAACACACGTATTCTTTCTGCAATATTGGGACAACAGGCTGAAATGGTCAAACTCATGGATTACCATGATATGATCACTACCGATACAAGCCGGTCTTATGATGTCGTTCCGCATATTCCTGTCATCAAGCCTTTTGCTACGCTATCTGCGGAGCAACGTAATGCCCTTGTTGCGTTTTACGAAGCCTTTGTTGTACAGGCGCAGGCCGACTTACGGCGTATACGCATGTTATATGTTACCAATCAACACTTACTGAGCATGGTTAATGAGCAAATGGACAAATAAATAAAAGCAAAAAAACCAAAGTCGAAAAAAACGATAAACTGCAAACCAAAAGCATGGAAGTCCATCATCACCCGCACGTGGAAAAGAAAAATTTCAAAGAGTATTTCCTTGAGTTCTTGATGATATTTCTTGCCGTAACGATGGGATTTTTTGCCGAGAACATCCGTGAATATATTTCTGACAGAGAAAGGGAACATGCCAATATAAACAGCCTGGTAAAAAATCTTGGTGCGGATTCTATGGCGGTTGAATCAAGCCTGCAGAGCATTGATAATGGTAAAATAAGGATTGATACGCTAATGCAGCTGATCAGGTCGCAGAAATATAATTCAGAACAGGAGATGTTTTACCGGCTCGCTTATCAAACCAGAGGGTTCCTTGAGTTTGGATATTCCAATGTTACTTTTCAGCAAATGCAAAGCTCGGGAAGTTTTGGACTCATTCGCAATGAAGGTATCAGGAACGACCTGGTAAATTATAACAACTTTATAAGTACGGACATTAAAGAGTTGGAAACCCGCATGTTTGAAACAGAAAAGAACCAGGCTGACTGGCAGAATAATATTTTGAATGATACTTTTTATCCCTCTGTGGATAGTATCATCAATCACCATGCGCTCAAAAGACATTTTTTTACACCAGGCAATCATACTTCGGTTATCAGCGCGGAGCAATCCGCTCAATTTCTGAAATTATATAACTTATTGTTTGAGAGAAATGTAATTTTTAATTATTACCGCCTTGAGCTTGCAAAATTAAAAGACGAGAATAAGAAACTGATTGCAGCAATTAAAAAAGAATACGGACTGGAATGAAAATAGTAAGAAGGCCGAAGTACGAGGAGTTTGTGATTGAACTTCCGGTCACCAGGGATTAAAAATTAATGGTTCATGAAATTAATTATTGCGGTTCTAGCGGGTATTTGTTGGGCTTCAAACGTGCGATGCCAGGATCCGCATGTGGTTGACAGTTTGGACCGACTACTGGTAAACAACATCGGCGATACCGCGAAGGGAGCAATAATCACTGCGCTGGTTAATGAATATGTATTTACCAAACCGGATTCCTGCCTTTACTTTACCAATATGGGTCTGGATCTGGTTAAAGAGCAATCCGTCAGGAATAAATTTGAAGCTGCCGGCATGGACATCTTTGAACAGTCGATGTATTCCCAGAGTGCAGTCGCCCTTTCAGAACTCAGGAATGATTCGCTTGCCGTAAAATTCGCTTTTAAAGCGTTGCAACTGTCAGAAAACAATAAAGATAAATCTGCAGGTAAATGGGCGCTTGAAAAGTTGGGTGAAGTCTATTTCAACATTGATGAACCTAAGCTGGCGATTGATTATTACGAGGAGGCGCTTTCTATGGAATCCTCAAAGTATTTTCAACAAATATTCATGGGCAACCTTGGAGCCTGTTTCTATGAGACCCATCAATATGATTCTGCCTTGTTTTACCTTAACCGGGTGAATACTGCTTTTCTCACGGATAGCAAAAAGCCCTGGGCTTACCCGCTTTATATTTTAGGTAATATTTGCTTAAAAAAGGGGGATTATCAAAACGCCATGCAGTATTTCCGGAAAGCCAGGAACTATTCCGGGCAAAGTTTCGAGCCGATTGATATCTGTCAGGCGTATGTGGGGATCGCTAATTCTTTTAAGGGAACAGGCATGACAGATTCTGCGCTCTGGTACACCAACCAGTCGCTCCTCCTGGCCAATAAGCTTTCGCTGCCGGTGCAAAGCCTGGAAGCGAGCACTTTATTGTCGGATCTGTATGAATCAAAAGGACGTATTGACAGTGCATTTAAGTACCAGAAAATCTCAAATATTTTGAGAGACTCTTTATTCAGTAAAGAGAAGATCAGGCAAGTACAAAACTTCACCTTTAATGAGAAAATTCATCAGCAGGAGATCCAGAAGGAACGGGATGCGAGTGCCAACAAGATGAGGATTTACGGACTAGCCGCAGGCCTGGTCGTTTTATTGGTTTTCGCCGGCGTGCTGTGGAGAAACAACAGGCACAAACAAAAAGCCAATGCTTTGCTTCAGCTTCAAAAAGAAAAAGTCGAAAGTACCCTGTCCGACCTCAAATCCACCCAATCCCAGCTCATCCAGTCAGAAAAGATGGCAAGTCTCGGAGAACTCACGGCAGGCATTGCCCATGAAATACAAAACCCGTTGAACTTTGTCAATAATTTTTCTGATGTAAATACTGAATTAATTGAAGAAGCCGGAGAGGAAATTGATAAAGGAAATATTGATGATGCTAAAATAATACTGAATGATATAAAAGAAAATGAACAAAAAATAAATCACCACGGCAAACGCGCAGATGCCATTGTAAAGGGCATGCTGCAGCATAGCAGAAGCAGCAGTAATGTAAAAGAACGGACGGACATCAATGCGCTGGCAGATGAATATTTACGGTTATCTTATCATGGATTGAGAGCAAAAGACAAAGCGTTCAATGCAACAATGAAAACTGATTTTGACCCAGGCATTGGAAAAATAAATATCATTCCACAGGATATTGGAAGGGTGTTACTCAATCTTTATAACAATGCATTGTATGCAGTGAATGAAAAAAAGAGAACGGCAGACGAAAATTATCAGCCGTGTGTTTCGGTTCAAACAAAAAAGATAAATGATAATGTTGTACTGCGGGTAACGGACAATGGCAATGGCATCCCGCCAAAAGTAGTAGATAAAATATTTCAGCCATTCTTCACCACCAAACCAACGGGCCAGGGAACCGGATTAGGCTTATCCTTGAGCTATGATATTGTGAAGGCACACGGGGGTGAAATAAAAGTAAACACCAAAGAAGGGGAATTCACCGAGTTTGTAGTTCAGTTGCCAATAATTTCATGAAAAACATACACCTTCAAATTTAGTTATGGAAGTACACCATCATCCCGACCTGCATCA
>Ga0070731_10003833_pt1 | contig 13304 bp, 15 predicted proteins | sample Coa_R1_2_FD_66448 | JGI IMG/M metagenome (GOLD analysis project Ga0070731, IMG submission 66448) | Surface soil microbial communities from Centralia Pennsylvania, which are recovering from an underground coalmine fire - Coalmine... | ecosystem: Environmental > Terrestrial > Soil > Unclassified ... | reverse complement strand
CGAGCACGGCGGCGGCGACGGCGGCTACGGCGAGCATCCGGCGCACGAGCCCGGACCTTTCGCCGCGGATGCGAGTGTTCCTACCGGGCGAGCAGCCGCTCGCGGACGCGCTCGAGGTCGTCGTCCGACACGCCGCAGACCCTCAGGTAGCCGGCCGCGTCGCCGTGGCGCCGCTCGACCTCCTCGAGCACCTCTTTCATCACGTGCGCGGGCGCGGGGAGCAGCAGCAGCCGGCGGCGGCGCTCCGCCTCGTCCGGCGCCGCTTCGACCCATGCGTCGTGGCCCGGCGCGAGGTTCGCCTCGGTCAGCGCGTAGTCGGCCGCCACCTCGTCGAGCGGCACGCCGGCGAGCCGCAGTGCCAGCGCGACGACGAGGCCCGTCCTGTCCTTGCCGCCCACGCAGTGGACGACGACCGGCCCCGCCGGCGCGTGGGCGATCGCCTCGAACACGCGCGCGAATCGCTCCCGGTACCGCTCGAGGAACTCGAGATACGACCAGACGAGGTACTCCTCGGCCGTCTGCGCGCGGTCCATCGCGCCCGAAAACTCGGCGATCCACTCCGGGCTGCGGCTGTCGCCGAGGAGCGAGACGTGCACCACCTCGACCGGCACCTCCCGCGGCACGTCCTCGGCGAGCTCCTCGGGAAAGCGCAGGTCGATGACGCGGCGGACGCCGTGGTCGACGAGCGCCTGCCAACCCTCGTCCGAGAGTTGGCGGATGTTGTCGGCACGCACGATCCCGCCGACGTCGCGGACGTTGACGCAACCCTCCCAGCGCAGTGCGCTCATTGCTCGGCTCCGAGGTACGCCTCGATCACCGCCTGGTTCTGCTGCACCTCCGCCGGCGTGCCCTCGGCGATCTTCCGTCCGAAGTCGAGCACGTGGATGCGGTCGGCGATACCCATCACCAGCCCCATGTGGTGCTCGACGAGGAGCACCGTCAGGTCGAAGTCCCTGCGCAGCTTGCGAGTGAACTCGCCGAGCTCGGAGACTTCCTCGTGGTTCAACCCGCCGGCCGGCTCGTCGAGCAGCAGCAGGTCGGGCTCGGCGACGAGAGCCCGGGCGAGCTCGACCCGCTTGAGCGTCCCGAACGGCAGCGCGGACACCGGCCGGCGGGCGACGCCGCTCAAGCCCACGTAGTCGAGGATCTCCCCCGCCCGCGCGACCGCGCGGCGGCCCCCGAACGGCCGCGACCTCGTGTGGGCGCCGACGAGGACGTTGTCGAGAACGGTCATCGTCCGGAAGAGCTCCACGTTCTGGAAGGTGCGCGCGATGCCGCGGCGCACGATGCGGTGCGGCGGCGTCCGCAGCAGGGTGCGGCCCGCAAAGTCGAGCTCGCCGGCGTCCGGCCGGTAAAGCCGCGTGATCACGTTGAACAGGGTCGTCTTCCCCGCGCCGTTCGGCCCGATCAGACCGACGATCTGGCCCGGCTCGACGTCCAGCGAAACGGAGTCGATCGCCACGATCCCGCCGAATCTGCGGGTCACGTTTCTGACCGACAGCAGCGCCACCGAGCCAGCCTAGCCCGCAACGAACCGGGGGCGAACCCCGTTCTACGCATGACCACTCCAAAGCGAGGGATCAACCATGACTGGATGGAACAGGGCTGTGTCGACATTGGCCGGCACGGCCGTTGCGGGCTTCCTGCTGTGGCTCGCGGCGCAGATCCACCGGCAGTCGACCGGCGGCTACTGGGCCGCGTACGGAATCGTCGCCGGCGCGGGTCTCGTGCTCGCGATCTCGCAACTGCGGGGCCGTGGGGGCCATCCGCCGGGCATGTTCCTGTTCGCGTTCCTGCCCGTCCTGATCTGCGCGGGCTGGGTGCTGCTCGGCATGCAGCCCCATGCGAACTGGTTCCGGAACCACGTGCTCGCGTGGTCGGGGGACATCGGCATTCGTGACGTCGTCCACGACGTCGCGACGTGGCTCGGTGTCCTGGCGATGGGCATCGGGTTCGTCTTCGGCCTCGTGCTCGAACCGGGGATGATCGGACGGCGGCGCGAGGCGGTCACGCCTGCGCCCACTCCCGCCCGCCGCCCGGCCTACGAGCCGGCGGCGGCGAACGAGCCGACGACAGCGGAGCGCACCGAGGTCGGCAACCGGCCGGCTCCCGCGCAGGCTCCGCTACGCGAACGCCTGCGGGTCGGTAATCGGCGCTAGGCAGGCGAACCGCTCGCAGACGTACACCGCGGGGCGCCCCTCGACGAGGGTGCGCCCCGCGAGCAGTGGAATGCCGTCCGCAGGCCCGAAGGCGACCACGTCGGTGGGGCGGGCACCGGCGAGCGCAGCCTGTGCGACGGCGGCGTCCCGCGGGCCGACGAGTGCGAGCTCGCGGTGCGGCGCGAGGTGCTGGTCGAGCGCGACGAGCAGCCAGCCGAACGCGGTCGGCGTGCGAGTGATCGCATCCCGGACGAGGCGGAGCACGGAGACGCCGTGGCGCTCGAGCTCGTCGTCTCCCCAGATTCGCGCGAGCCGGAGCAAGACGTAGCCGAGCATCGCGTTTCCGCTCGGCGTCGGATGGTCGTCGAGCCCCTTCTTGCGTGCGACCAGCTGCTCGCCGTCGCGGGGTGACTGGAAGAAGCCGCCGTCCTCGTCGTCGGCGAAAAGCTCGACGGCGAGCGTCGCCAGCCGGTGCGCCTCGCGTAGCCAGACCGCCTCGCCGCTCGCCGTGTGCAGCTCCATCAGCCCGTACGCGACGTCGGCGTAGTCCTCCAGGTAGCCGGTGCCCTTCGCGACGCCGTCCCGCCACGTCCGGTGGAGCCGCCCGTCGCCGGTCGAGAGCGGGCCGAGCAGGAAGCCGGCGAGCGCGGTCGCAGCCTCGACCCGGCCGGCCTGGGCGAGCGCGGCGAGCAGCAGGCCGTTCCAGGAGGCGATCGCCTTGTCGTCCCGCGCAGGCTTCAGGCGCTGCTCGCGCAGCTCGAAGAGTCGTGCCCTGGTCGCGTCGTCGATCTGTCCGCGGACGATGAAGCGGCCGCCCTCGAACGGCTGCACCAGTCCGTCGGGCACGCCTTCGCCGGGCGTCCACGTGTAGGTCAGGCCTTCGACGCCGTTCGTGTCGGCGTCCTGCGCGCTCGCGTACCCGCCGCTGTCGAGCGCGAGGTCACGCTGCACGTAATCGAGCGTCTGCTCGGCGATGCCCCGGTAGTGCTCGTTGCCGAACCGGCGGGCCGCGTGCAGGTAGACGGAGGCGAGCAGCGCGTTGTCGTACAGCATCTTCTCGAAGTGCGGCACGAGCCACTGCCGGTCGACGGAATAGCGGTGAAAGCCGCCGCCGACCAGGTCGTACATACCGCCGAGAACCATCCCGTCGAGCGTGCGGCGCGCCTGCTCGGTCTCGCCGCGGCGGAGCAGAAACTCGAGCACGGGCGCGGGCGGGAACTTCGGCGCGCGTCCCCACCCGCCCCACTCGTCGTCGAAGCCGTCGGCGAGACGGCGTTGCGCAGTCTCAAGCAGCTCCGGCGTCAGAGGATCCTCAGACGCCGTCACGCGGCTGCCGGAGCGGATGTGCTCGGCGAGGTTGTGGGCGGAGGCGACCGCGTCGTCTCGTCGTTCGCGCCAGGCCTCGGCGACGGCGAGCAGTACCTGCCGGAAGCCCGGCAGGCCGTGCTTCGGCTCGGGCGGGAAGTACGTGCCGCCGAAGAACGGCTCGCCGGCCGGCGTCAGGAACACGGTCATCGGCCAGCCGCCGTGGCCGGTGAGCGACACGACGGCGTCCATGTAGACGGCGTCGAGGTCGGGCCGCTCCTCTCGGTCGACCTTGATCGAGACGAAGTGCTCGTTCATCAGTGCCGCCACGGTGCCGTCCTCGAACGACTCGTGCTCCATGACGTGGCACCAGTGGCAGGCGGCGTAGCCGATGGAGAGCAGGATCGGCTTGTCCTCCTCGCGGGCGCGGGCGAGCGCCGCGTCGCCCCACGGGTACCAGTCGACCGGGTTGCCGGCATGCTGGAGGAGATACGGCGACGTCTCTTGGGCGAGCCGGTTCACCCCGATACGGTAGATCCGTGCGCCGTTACGAGGACTTCGCGGTCGGCGACGTCTACCGCTCCGCCGTCGGCCGTACCGTCACGGAGACGGACAACCTCCTTTTCACCATGCTCGCGATGAACACCAACGAGCTGCACTTCAACGAGGAGGCGGCCCGTGCGAGCGAGTGGGGCCGGCCGCTCGTGAACTCGACGTTCACGCTTGCGCTCGTCCTCGGGCTGTCGGTGCGCGACACCACGGAGGCGGGCGGCGTCAACCTCGGCTGGCAGGAGATCCGGCTGCCGAACCCGGTGTTCGTCGGCGACACGATCTGGTCGGAGACGGAGGTGCTGTCGGCACGGGAGTCGACGTCGCGCCCTGATCAGGGGATCGTCACGGTGCGCACGCGCGGCCTGAACCAGCGCGAGGAGACGGTCTGCGACTTCGAGCGGTCGTTCCTCATCCCGAGGCGCGACTCGCGTCCTTAGGACGTCGCTCTTGCGACGCCCTAAGGACATGTTACGGCCAGCGCGCGGCGCGGTAGACGTAGCCCTCGAGCCGCCGCCCCAGCACGTCTTCCAGCCAGCGTGAGGTCTCGATCAGCGCGTCGAGGTCGATGCCGGTTTCGACGCCGTCGCGCTCGAGCTGCCAGACGAGATCCTCGGTCGCGATGTTCCCGGTCGCCTGCGGCGAGAACGGACAGCCGCCGAGCCCGCCGACCGACGCGTCCAGCTCGCCGGCGCCCGCCTCGAGGGCAGCCCACGCGCACGCGTAACCCGTGTTGCGGGTGTTGTGCAGGTGCACGCCGACGGGGCACCCGAGGATCGCAACGCGTTCGACGAGCCGCCGCACGCGCCGCGGCGTCGCGACCCCGATCGTGTCCGCCAGCACCAGCTCATCCGCCCCCGCGAGCCGCTCGCACAGGTCGGCGACCACCGCGGGGTCGACCTCGCCCTCGAACGGACAGCCCCAGGCGCAGGAGATCGTCACCGTGACCGGCTTCGACTTCGCGTGCAACAGTCTGTTGCTTGCGAGGATCGCCTCGACCCGGGTCGCCGCCTCGTCGAGAGAGGCGTTTCCGTTGCGCTGATTGAACGTCTCGGTCGCCGCGAGCGAGCAGTTCAGGCGGTCGAGCGACGTCGCCGCGAACCGCTCGTAGCCATGTTCGTTCAACACGAGTCCCGCAAGCGCGACACCCTCGCGCGCCCCGACGAGACCGACCACCTCCTCGGCTCCCGCCATCTGCGGCACGCGGTCGTCGCGCACGAACGAGACCGCCTCGATCCGCGGCACGCCGGCAGCGACCAGGCGCGAAACGAGCTCGGCCCGCGCCGGCGGCGCGAGCACGTCCGGCTCGTTCTGCAGGCCGTCACGCGGCCCGACGTCGCAGATCGTGACGCGCGTCATGCCGCGAGCCGCGGCCCGCGCAACAGGCGCACGGTGACGAGCGACGCCCCCAGCAACCCGGCCACGATCAGCACGAGCGACAGGTCGGCATGCCACCACGGCACGTCGAGCGACTCGCCGATGAAGAAGCAGCCGAAGCTCGTGAGCATCACGCCGACCGCGAACTTCATCGCGTTCTCGGGAACCCGTGTCAGCGGCCGCCGGGCCGCGATGCCGACGGCGATGACCAACGCGAGCGCCGCGAGCGCCCCGGCGGCGGCCGCCGCGGTGTTGGCGACGCCTCCGAGAGCGACGGCGATGAACACTACTTCGACGCCCTCCAGCAGCACGCCCGTGAACGACGTCGCGAAGGCGGCGCGGTCCTCGCGCCGCTCGCGCAGCGAGTCCGCGGTCTCCGCGAACTCCTTCGCCTCGTCGTGCAGCGCCTTGCGACCAGACGCGCGCAGCACCGCCTTGCGCAGCCAGCGCAGCCCGAACAGGAGGAGCAGCACGCCGATCACGCCCTGCGCCCACTCGAGCGGCACGACCGAGACGGCCGTCCCGAACCCGGCCACGATGCCCAGCAGCACGACCCCGGCGGCGCCCGCGCCCGCAAGCGAGGGCCGCCAGCCGCGCACCACTGCAACGGCGAGGACGATCGTCAACGCCTCTACCCATTCCACGCCCGAGGCGAGAAACGTCGAGACGACGACCAGGTAGTTCAAGCTACTTCACGGTAGTCGGGATGTTCGTGATCTTGCCGGAGACGATCTCCTGCCGGATCTTGTCGACCTTCGCTGCGATGCCCTTCGGCGCCTTCGGCGAGAACTTCCCGAGGCCGACGCCGTTCTGGTCGAGCCCGTAGATCGCATCCTTCCCGCCCTTGAAGTGACCGCCGACCGCGTCCTTGATCGCGAGGTACACGGCGGTGTCCACGCCCTTCTTCGCCGACGTGAGGACGTACGGCCCGAGGAAGCCCTGGTCGGCGTCGACGCCGACACCCCAGACGCCCTTCTCCTGCGCCGCATCGAGCGCGCCGAGGCCGCAGCCGCCCGCGACCTGGAAGACGACGACCGAGCCGGCCGCGATCTGGTTGAGCGCGACCTCCTTGCACTTCGCCTGGTTGTTGAAGTCCTGCGAGTAGCCGTTGATCGTCGTGATGCCCGGATCGGCCGCCTTCGCCCCCGCCTGGAACCCGGCGATGTACCGGTCGACCGGCGGCTGCTTCTGCCCGCCCACCGTCGAGACGGCGTGACCGCCGCGCGCCTTCGCCGCGAGCCCGGCCGCGTAGCCGGCGAGGTAGCCAACCTGCTGCTCGCGGAAAAGCAGACCTTCGACGTTCGGCAGGTGCCCCTCGTCCGCGTTCGACACGTCGACGATCGCGAAGTGCGTCTTCGGGAACTGCTTCGCCACCGTCTCGAGCGCCTGGATCTCCGTGAATCCGACGGCGATGATCAGGTTGTAGCCCTGGCGGGCAAGGGCGCTCAGGTTCGGCACGTAGTCGGAGTTCGAGGCGGCCAGCACGACGCGCGTCTGCACGTGGAAGTCGCGCCCCGCCTTCTGCAGGCCCAGGTACGCCAGGTGGTTGAAGCCGTGGTCGTTCAGCCCGCCGGTGTCGGTCGAGAGGCCGACCTTGAACGTCTTCGCCGGCGTGGTCGCCGTCGTCGCGGGCGGCGACGCCTTCTTCGACGAGCCGCACCCGGCGGCCACGAGCGCGACGGCGGCAAGCAGCGGCAGAGCGATCCTCTTCACGTGTCTCCCCGGTTTTAGACTGTGGGACGAAAACCTGTGCCCGATTCTACTTCCCACACCGTCGTCGCCGTCGTCCTGCAGGTCAGGCAGGGACGGCTGGTCCCGATCGTGCGCCGCGTCGACCGCGGGCCTGCCGAGCCGCTCGAGACGGCGCTGGCGCGCGCGATCGACGTCGCCGCGCTCGCCCACGTCGAGCAGCTCGAGACGCGCGTGTTGCGAGACGGCACGCTGGCGACCGCCTACCTCGGGCTCGTGCCGGCCGACGCGGACGCCCCCGACGAGACGGACGACCTCGCGCCCGACGAGTCCGAGCTCGTGACCGCGGCGCACGCCCGACTGCGCGCGAAGCTCTCGTACACGAACGTCGCGTTCGCCCTCGCGCCCGAGACGTTCACCATCTCCGAGCTGCGCGAGATCTACGTTCCCGCGCTCGGCCACGACGTCTCGGCGACGAACTTGCAACGCGTGCTCGTGCGGCGCGGCGTGCTCGCGCGCGTCGAGGGCCGGCGCGCGCCGGGCAGGACCGGCGGCCGGCCCGCCGCGCTCTACCGGTTCGCCTCGCGGCGGCTCGAGATCACGGACGAGTTCGCGGCGCTGCGTCCGCCAGGATCTCGCGCCACCGGCTGAACAGGAGCTGGTGCGTCCCGTCGACGAGCCGTAGGGTCGCATTCGGGAGCAGTTGCTCGAAGTGGCGTGCGATCGACGGCGGCGTGACGTAGTCGCGCTCGCCCCACCAGAGCGTCACCGGCGTGCGCACCGACGATACGTCGAAGCCCCAGGGCCGGCCGAGATACGCGAGCTCGCGTGCGAGCCACATCCCGCCGTGCGCGAACGACTCGCTGCGCCCGCGCGCGTACGCGTCGTCGGTGTCTGCCGCGCCCGTCGGCTCGGGCGGCTTCCGCCCCCAGCGCTCGAGCGCCAGCGCGGCGAGACGCGGCGAGATCCGGGCGAGGCGCATCACCTGCCGCACGTCCTTCGGCATGTCGCGCACGCCCGCCGGCACCGGCATGGAGCCGACGAGGGCCGACCGCACGACGCGCTCCGGCGAGGCGGCCGCAAGCGCCAGCGCGTGCGGGCCGCCGGCCGACCAGCCGACGACGCCGACCCGCTCGACCTCCAGCCGGTCCAGAAGCGAGAGGACGCCGGCCGCGCACGAGAGGAGCGTCCGTCCGCGCTCCGGCGGTCCGCAGCGGTCGACGGCGATCAACCGTACGCCGAGGTCGGCGGCGATCGAGTCGTCCGGATGGCGCGAGAGCCGCGAGTCGCCGCCCCCGTGCAGGTAGACGACGGGAGCGCCGCCCGGATCGCCGACGTCGTCGTAGCTCAGGGACTGAGGACGATCAGCTGCGCGTGCATTCCCAGCTGCCGGTGATTGGCGACCGAGCACCAGAGCGAGTATCGCCCCGGTCGCAGCTTCAGCGTCAGATCCGCGTGCTCCCCGGGCGCCACCACGCCGAGGCCGGCGATGTGCTGAGAGCCGCGGCGCTGCAGCCGCAGGTCGTGCAGATCCTGGCCGAAGTTGACGAGCTCGATCGTCGCCGTGCCGGCATGGACGTGCAGCCGCGAGAGCGTGTACGAGAACTCCTGCGCCGTCACCTGGACGCGCGCCGGCGCGCGCGAACCGGCAAGTAACAGACTGTTGCCTGCGCAGAACGCCACGGCCGCGACGACCGCGAGCTTCACGCGACGAGCTTCGGCCGCTGGAACCGGCCGCCGCTCGGGACGATGCGGTCGGCGTCGAACCCGAACCACTGCTCGAGCAGCGCGCAGTACACGCCGCGAAAGTCGGCGGTCGCCTTGACGTTGCCGTCGGCGTCGAGGGACGCGAGGCCGGGAAACTCGCCGACCTGGCCGCTGCTCACGCGCGAGCCGATCAGGAACGCGGCACCGGCGGCGCCGTGGTCGGTGCCGCCCGAGCCGTTCTCCTCTGCGCGCCGGCCGAACTCCGACCAGACGAGCGTGAGGACGCGGTCGGCGATCCCGCGAGCCTCGAGGTCGCGCTGGAAGGCGAACAACGACGCGGCGGTCATGTTCAGCGCCGGAGTCAGCGCCGCCTTCTGCCCGGCGTGCGTGTCGTACTCGCCCGACGCCTGCAGCGCGACGCAGTGCAGCGGCAGGCCGGCGGCGATCATGGCGGCGAGCCCCTGCAGCTGCTTCGGGAACGAGTCGTCCCCCGACGGATACTGCACGGGCGAGCTGATCCCCTTGTCGGACGCGAACGGCAGCAACTGACGGCGCAGGGTCGCCGACTGACGCGTCACGTTCGCGGCGGTCGCGAACGCTGCGTCGCCCGACCGCAGCCGGCCGAGCGAGTCCATCGCATCCAGCATGCGAGCCTCTACCTCGCCCCACACGCCGGGCACCCAGAAGTCGTACTGGCCCGGCCCGTCGATCGCCGCGACGGGCACGCGCGCCGTGGCGAGCGACGGCTGCAGCGTGCCCCCCAGCGAGAGGCCCTGCAGCGGGTTGTCGGGCCGGCCGGTGGCGTCGAGATAGCGCCCGAGCCAGCCGGTCAGCAACCGGGGGTCGGTGGCGCCGACCTCCCAGAAATGCCGGGAGGTGAAGTGCGACTGGTCCGGATGGTCGTAGCCGATCGCCGGGCAGACGGCGACCTTCCCTTCCCCGTCGAGCTGCGCGAGCGGCGCCAGCGCCGGATGCCAGCTGAGGCGTGCGTCGGCGATGAAGGGCGCGCCGCCCGTCACAGCGAGGTTCGGCCGCAGCTTGCGGTACAGCGGGTCGCCGACCGGTGCCAGCAGGGAGAGGGCGTCGGCGCCTCCCTCGAGGAACACGGTGACGAGCACCGGTCCCGGCGCGCCGGTCGCAGCTTCGGCGATTCCGCCGTCGAAGAGCGAGAGCTTTCCGGCGCCGTAGACGGAGAGCGCGAGACCGAGCGAGCGGGCGACGAAGGTCCGCCGCGTCAGGCCGGTGCCGGCAGGCGTCGGCATCCCCGGCTCGACCACCGGCAGGCCGCGTCCGGCGACGGCACGCGCGGTCGCCGCGCGCGTGCACTCGTCGCAGGCGATCCGCGTCACGAGGTCTGCACGTCCGGGGAGATCGCGATCAGCTGACGCAACGCGTTCCCGAGCAGTACCGGGTACTGCTGCTGTTTCCACTCCCCGTTCCGGGCGTCGGCGAGCGCCAGCTGCGCCACCTGGTGCAGCGTCGACTTCGTCTCGGCCGACAGCTCCGGCGCGTTCCAGAACGCCGCCGACCGCGCGAACACGCCGCCGGCGGTCGTCGGCCAGTCTTTCGGCGGCTTCCCGGGATCGTGCTGGCGACCTTGGAGCAACCGTTCGACCGCGATCCAGCGACCGCGGAACGTCGCCGTGTCCAGCCAGCGCGAGTCGTCCCAGCCGGCGACGTTCGGCGGATAGAAGAGCTGCTGCCCGCACAGCGAGCCGATCCACGCCCAGTCGGTGGTCGTGATCCCGGCGCCGATGCGGCGCAGCAGGCCGGCGGTGAAGACGATCGGCGGCTTCACCATCCGCGGCCCGTCGTAGACGGCGGGATGGGTGAGGATCGCCTGGACGACGGGCTTCACCTGCCAGCCGCGCCGGTAGACCTCCTCGAGCCCGCGCAGTGTCGTTCGGTCGGGCGGCACCGGGACGAAGTAGCTCCAAAGCTTCGTCACGAAGAACGACGGGTGCAGCGGATGCTGGACGCACAGGTGACCGGCGTCGCGCCAGTCGAAACGGCCGCTCTTGGCGAAGACGCGCTTGACGCCGGGGTCGTGCCGGCTGCGGTCGAAATGGAAGTCGTAGTCACCGCGCCCCGCCGACCAGCGGTTCCGCCAGCCGGTGAGCGCGCGTGCCTGCTCGCGGACGTCGTGCTCGGTGTACGCGCCGCGGTCGGCGCCGAGCGTGAAGAGCTCCATCATCTCCCGCGCGTAGTTCTCGTTCGGCGCGTCCTTGTCGTTCTCGGTGCCGTTGAGCCAGAGCAGCATCGCCGGGTCGTGCGTCACGTCGAGCAAGAGCCGGGCGAAGGAACCGAGCGCGTGCGAACGGAAGAGCTGGTTCTGCCGAAGCATCAGCCGCTGGCTGCCGACGCCGTCGTTCGACGTCGCGAACCAGTCGTGCCAGACGAGCGTCATCCGCTCGACCAGCGGCCGCGAGGTGCGCACCATCCGGTCGAGCCACCAGCAATGGTCGTGCCCCCATGCGTCGGCGGGCGCGAGCCGCCGGCCCTTGTCGTCGTGCGGCCGCGGCCCGACGAGCTTCTCCGGCCCGGGGTTGACGAGCGCCCGCACGGCGCCGTCGAGCCCGAGCTTCGCGAGGCTCTCCGCCTCCCCCTCGCGCGGCCCGAAACCGGCGCGCCAGAGCAGTCGCTCGGCCTGCGGCGTGCCGAACCTCCCGCGGTACACGGGAACCCCCACGGAGCAATCGTCGGGGCCCGCGCGGGCGATGCTCATCCCCGCAACGAGTGATCAGCGCTCGTCCTAAGGACGCGAGTTTCGGGCTACAGCCGCTTCACGAGCAGCACGCGCGCCTCGCCCGCGCCGTCGTAGTCCTCGTCAACGCGCTCGATGTCGAAGCCGAGCGCGCGGTGGAAGGCGACCGACCGCTCGTTCACCGGCGAGGTGACCGCGCGGACGACGTTGCGCGGTGCGACGGCGGCGAAGAAGCGCTCGTACAGCTCCCGCCCCAGCCCGGTCCCTCGCTGCGAGGGGGCGACGCCGACGAAGTGGACGTACGCCTCGTCGTCGTGAGTCTGCGAGCGGAAGCCGCAGAGGAAGCCGGCGAGCTCGCCGTCCTGCTCGGCGACGAACGACGTGTCGCGGAAGTGGACGAAGAACAGCTTCGGCAGCATCGCGGCCATCTCGCGTCCGCCCCACCATTCGTCGACGACCGCGATCACGCGACCGTAGTCCGTCGGCTCGGCGTGGCGGATCGCTACCGGCACGGCCTCAGCCTATGTAGATCCGTCCGACCCGGGACCTAAGGTTCGCCGCATGATGGAGCGCGACTACCTCCGCCGCGGCGTGGCCGAGTTCGTCGGCACGTTCGCCCTGATCTTCATCGCCGCCGGCGGCGCCGCGTTCGCGGCCGCGCCGGTCGACCTCGCCCTCGCGAACGGCCTGGTGATCGGCGTCATGGTCTCGGCGTTCGCGTTCATCTCCGGCGGTCACTTCAATCCCGCCGTGACGCTCGGCTTCCTCGTCACGCGGCGCATCGCGCCGGCGCTCGCCGTCTGGTACTGGCTGGTGCAGTTCAGCGGCGCCGCGCTTGCAGCGTTGCTGCTCAAGTGGGTTCTCCCCGGCGTCTCCCAGGACCGCGGGCACCTCGGCGTGCCTGCGCTCGGCCAGGGGATCTCGACCGGCGCGGGCGTGGTCATCGAGGCCGTCCTGACCTTCTTCCTCGTGTGGGTGATCTTCGCGAGCGCGGTCGACGAGCGCGGGACGTTCAAGCAGATCGCCGGCCTCGCAATCGGCTTCACCATCGCCTTCGACGTGCTCATGGGCTATGCGCTCACCGGTGGTGCGATGAACCCGGCCCGCGCATTCGGCCCGCAGCTCGTGGGCGACCACTGGACGCACGCGTGGGTCTGGTACGTCGGCCCCGGCGCGGGCGCGGTGATCGCGGCGACGCTGTACGAGCTGCTGTACCTCCGCCCGGAGCAGCCGGAGCCGGTCGGCCCGCCCGAGACCGGCGTGATCGAGCCCACGCCCGGCCAAGCGGCAGTCGAGTAGGCGCCCGGCTCCATCCGATAGGTTCTGCCGGGGATGCTCTCGACGATCGCGCTCGTCGTCGCCGGCCTGTCCACGGGTCACAAGATCGGCCTCGCCGCCGTCGGCGCGGCGTTCATCGCGTTCGCGCTGATCTCGTCCTTCGTCCTCCCGTTGCTGAGCCCGAACTTCCCGGGCCGCAGCGTCGGCTGGTACGTGACGCTCTGCATCCTCTTCTTCGCGGCCATGCTCTCCGCGGTCATCGTCTTCGGGAGGGAGAAGAAGGAGGCGGCGGCCGCAACCGAGCCCGCGTCCACGACCGCGACGGCCACGTCGACATCGCCGTCGAGCACGCCGAGCCCGCCGCCCCAGGGCAATGCGGTCGCCGGCAAGCAGGTGTTCGAGACGGCCGGCTGCAAGGGCTGCCACACGCTGAAGGCGGCGGGCGCCACGGGAACCGTGGGCCCGAACCTCGACCAGCTGAAGCCGGCGTACGCCCGGATCGTGCTGCAGGTGACGAACGGCGGCGCGATCATGCC
>Ga0070731_10003832_pt1 | contig 13308 bp, 6 predicted proteins | sample Coa_R1_2_FD_66448 | JGI IMG/M metagenome (GOLD analysis project Ga0070731, IMG submission 66448) | Surface soil microbial communities from Centralia Pennsylvania, which are recovering from an underground coalmine fire - Coalmine... | ecosystem: Environmental > Terrestrial > Soil > Unclassified ... | reverse complement strand
CGGCATGCCCGGATAGCCGCGCGGGCCGGCGCCTTTGAGCACCATCACGGAGTTTTCGTCGATATCGAGCGCCGGATCATCCGTCCGCTCCCGGAGGTCTTCGATGTTTTCGAAGACGACCGCTTTGCCGCGATGCTTCAGAAGCCGGGGAGTCGCGGCGCTCGGTTTGATCACTGCTCCGTTGGGCGCAAGATTGCCTCGCAGGACGGCGATGCCGGCGTGTTCGCGGATCGGGGACTTGAATTCGCGGATCACTTCGCGATTCCAGCACGGCGCATCGGCGGTGTTTTCGCCCATGGTCTTGCCATTGACCGTCGGTGCGTCGCGATGGATCAGGTCGCCGAGTTCGCGCACAACGGCGGGGATGCCGCCGGCGTAGTAAAGATCTTCCATCAGGAATTTGCCTGACGGCATCAGATCGACCAAAAGCGGGAGATCGTGGCCCAGGCGGTCGAAATCTTCGAGTTCAAGTTTGACGCCGACACGTCCGGCAATTGCGATCAGATGGATTACGGCGTTCGTGGATCCCCCAATCGCCGCGTTCACGCGAATTGCGTTTTCGAAATTCTTCCGCAGCAGAATTTTGGAGATGCGCAGATCTTCCCGAACCATGTCGACAATGCGGCGGCCGGCATGATGCGCCAGGACGTAGCGGCGCGAATCCACAGCCGGAATCGCGGCGTTGTTAGGCAGGCCAAGGCCCAGAGCTTCGACCATCGACGCCATAGTCGAAGCCGTGCCCATGGTCATGCAATGGCCGGCGGAGCGCGACATGCAGACTTCCGCGTCCATGAAGTCGGCCTGGGCCATCTTCCCCGCTCGGACGTCTTCACTCATCTGCCAGACGGCGGTTCCGGAGCCGATGCGCTGGCCGTGGAAATTGCCATTGAGCATCGGTCCGCCGGAGACGACCAGGGCCGGGATATCGCAGCTTGCCGCTCCCATCACCAGCGATGGCGTGGTCTTATCGCAGCCGCACAGAAGCACCACGCCGTCAATGGGATTGCCGCGAATGGATTCTTCCACATCCATGCTGGCGAGATTCCGGAACAGCATCGCGGTCGGCCGAAGATTGGTTTCGCCGAGAGACATCACGGGAAACTCGACCGGAAAGCCGCCGGCTTCGAAGATTCCGCGGCGGACGCGTTCGGCAATCTGGCGGAAATGCGCGTTGCAGGGCGTCAGCTCAGACCAGGTGTTGCAGATGCCGATGATCGGTCGGCCATCGAAGAGATCGTTGGGAAGGCCCTGGTTCTTCATCCAGGACCGGTGCAGGAAGCCGTCGCGATCCTGGCCGCCGAACCAGTGTGTCGAGCGCAGAGGCTTCTTGGAAGAATCCGATTGAGACATAAAGGACTAATGTAGCAGCGCGGGCAAGAAAAACGGGGCCGGGCGATTGATTTCGCCAGGCCCCGGATTCGACAAACAGGGAGAGGTGCTAGAAATTCAACTTCATCGCGAATTGGAGAATGCGCGGATCGAAAGCCGCCTGAATTCTCCCAAACGTCGAGGAAGTCATGTTGTTTGAGAAAGTGCTGTACCCGGTCACCGTACCCGCCGGTGAAATTGCGCCGACATAGTTGGTGTGATTCAGCAGATTGAACGCGTCCATGCGGGCCTGCAGGCTGAAGCGCTCATGAATCTTGAACGTCCGGCTGATAGCGGCATCGAAGGAGACGTTGGCCGGACCGCGGACCGAGTTGCGTCCCAGCGTGCCAAAGCCGCCGGTGGGGTTCTGAATGAACGCACCCGCGCCGCTGGTGTTCGGATTCACGAACTGTACACAGGCTGTCGTTCCCGCGTTGCAGACCGGATTCGGAGCGGCGACGTCCGCCAGGATCTGAACCGGCCGGTCATTCCCGGCGGAGGGGTTAATGCCGCGCAGGGAGTTGTCCTTTCCGACAAGGATATTCACGGGCTGGCCGCTGGTGGCGCGAACCAGGGGGGAGATCTGCCAGTTGCTCAGCAGATGATTCACGAACGAATTTGTGCCCTTCCATGAGCTGTTGGCCACCACCGAGCTATTGAAGTTGTAGCGCGTGTCGAACACGCAGGGACCCCAGTCGGCGTGCCGGTTGAACGGCTGCGAATTCGTATCCGCGGCCAGCGCGGCGCCGAAGTCGGCGTCCGAAATGCAGTAAGAATCGGTGAAGTTCGCGTTGAACTGGAAGTTGTGTGCGAAGTTGTGTTGCGCGGAGACCAACACACCCTGATAGTGCGCGACCGCTCCATCGTCGGCGGTGTTGATGCTTCCGTACGCTGCGCCGGCCACCGGATTCAACAGATACAGGATGCGCCGTTGGTTCGTGTTGCTGGTCGACGAACACGGTCCGGGCGCCGTCAAACCGTACACGCCCGCCGGGCAGTTCCCGGGGATGTAGAGCGCCGGATTGGATTCGCCGCCGCTGCTCCACAGGTGAGTAGTCTTGTTGCCCAGATAACTGATCGAAGCCAGCCACGCGCCCACCTGGCGCTGATACGTGACGTTCCAGTTGGCCACATAAGTCGGCTTCGGATTGATCGGCATATTCACGTACGTGCCCCCCGTGGTCGGGAAGTACGCTTTGCCGTTCGGCGGGAACGGATTTCCGCCGGGATAATTCAGCCACGGATTGGAGAATCCGCCCGCCGGATTCGGTGTATCGATCAACGTCCCGGTCGGGGCGTTGGTGGTTTCGCGCTCATTGAACCAGGTCTCGGAGACATCGTACAGAATCCCGCCGCCGGCGCGCAGAGTCTGACGGCCATCGCCGTTCGGATTCCAGACGAATCCCACGCGCGGCGCGAAGTTCGGAAGGTGCCCGTTCCAGTTCGCCGCGGGGACGCCCTTATCGCCCGGGAACAGCAGTCCCACCGGCGCATTCGGATGCACCGTGCTGACCACGCCCGCCAGGAAGTTGGCCATCGTGAAGGAACTGCCGCGGCCGTACTTATCGGGATTGGCGAAGGTCGGCTCCCAGCGGACGCCGAAGTTCAGCGTCAGGCGGGAAGAGATCTTGAATGTGTCCTGCGCGTAGAAACTGGCGATCCACTGGCGCAGATCGTCGGGAGTCGCGTTCGTTTGCTGGAAGTCGTAGGGAGCTCCCAGCATGAAGTCCGCCAGCGGAAGGCCACAGTTGGTGCAGCCCGGAACCGCGGTGGTTCCGGTCCGGGAACCGTTGAACTGAAAATATCCGTTCTCTTCAAATCCCGAGATGGTGTTGTTGTACACCCGGACCAGGTTGAAGCCGAAGGCCATCTGGTGCCGCCCGCGGATGACGTCCACGTCGTCGGCAAGCTGATAGCTGGTGTTGTTGAAGTGTCCCGGAGCGCAGGTGCCGCAGAAGCTGCTGAACGCGCCGCTGGTGGTCAATTCCAGGAAGTTGGGCACGGCGCTGTACATGTTGACGCCGAGCATGGTCGGATTGATGGCGGTCGGCGTGGGTCCGCGGTTATCGCGAACACGGCTGAATCCAAGGTGGAACGAATTTAACGTCCCGGGACCAAAGGTATAGTTATCGCCAAGGGTGGCCGACTGAGCCAGTTCCAGGTTGCCGGCCTGCGTCGTCGTCAGGATGTTATGGCCGTCGTAGGTGGGCGGGTTCTGGAATCCGGTGTAGAGATAGCGGCCGAAGATGGTGTGCTTTTCGCTCTGTACGTAATCCGCTCGCGTGACCCACTGATTCTCGTCGCCAGTCACCGGGATCGCGTAGGTCACCTTGCCGCACGCGTCTGCCGAGGCGACCGGCAGATACTTGCTGGCAATGGTAACCGCCACGGGGTTGAGCTGAGATAAGGGAACCTGGTTGCCGGGGAACGGCGCGCCGCCGTTGGGATTGTAAAGCGTAAGCGCCGACGTTGCGCACGGCTTCGAAGTGACCGCGCTGAAATCTCCGTTCAACATCGCCTGGGTCGGGATATACGTGGTCGACACCGGAGGATTCGAACGATTGCGGGTGCCCTGATATCCGCCGAAGACGAACAGCTTGTTCTTCACGATTGGGCCGCCGGCAGTGAACCCGAACTGATTTCGCTTCAGAGTGTCGCGCGTGGGCGCGAAGAAATTGCGGGCGTTCAGATCCCCGTTGCGGATGTATTCGAACGCGTCGCCGTGAAAGGAATTGGAGCCGGATTTGGTAACGGCATTCACCGTCGCGCCGGGGTGAATCCCGAAGCGCGAGGACACGGCGCTGGTCTCCACGCTGAATTCCTGCAGAGCGTCCGGAAAGGGCATCGGCAGATTCACGTTCGACATCGCGTCGGTATTGTCGCCGCCATCCAGAAGGTAGGCCGTGCCGTTGCCTTGTCCGCCCGCCACAGAAATTCTGGTCGAGCTGTAAAAAGTCTTGCTGCCGGTGTCGCCGGCATCACCGTAGGTGGCCGCGCCCAGCGTCAGGATCAACTGCGTCGCCTGACGGCCGTTCAGCGGCAGTTCGTTAATGCTCTGCGAATCGATGACGTGCGAAATCGAGTTTTCCTTGGTTTCGACAAGACTGGTCGTCGCGCTGACTTCTACGCGCTCCGTCAGCGACCCAACCTGCATGGTCGCGTTCACCTGAATATTCTGGTTGACCTGCAGCACGATCCCGGTCTGGACGTAATCCTTGAAACCGTTAGCTTTCACTTCCAGCCGGTAAGGACCGGCCGCAAGGTTAGGCAACGCGTACTGGCCGGCCGCGTCGGAAGTTGTGGTCCGGACGGTGCCCTTCTCGGTTTCCGTCATGGTGACCTGTGCGTTCGCCAAAGCGCCGCCGCTGGCGTCAGTGACAACTCCGCTGACTTGCGCGACTGCGGTGTTTTGCGAATACGCGGCGGGCGAGAAGCAGAGCAGAGAAACTGCGAGCGAAATACTACTTAAAAACGTAGATCGAGACGTTGATCTCACGGTATTACCCCCCCAAAGCAAACGTAGCTTAAGACTTTAGCCGCACGGTTACCGCGCGGCGCCATTCGACGTAGCATAACCCGAAAGACGACTATTTGTCCAATGGATTAATTCACTATTCATGATCGGCGGGAGCGATTAATGGCATTAGGACAGGGTCAATTTCCTCGGGTTCCCTATGTTTCTGGGATCGCGCGAGGCCGGCTTTCAACGTGGAAGCCAGTTCCTGGATCGCCTTGGGTAGATTTTCGGCATCGGCGGACAGCAGGCTCAGATGGCGCATCAACGGACGTCCTCGGACGCGAAGGACTTTGAGAGGGCCGTCGGCCGGTTCGTTGGCGACAGCGCAGAGCGGAACGATGGACGCTCCGAGTCCGGCGCGGACCAGGCTTTTCAGCGCTTCGTTGTTTTCGACTTCCATGGTGATCCGGGGGACGACCGAGAGCGATTCGAAATACCGGTCGATCAGGTTCTGCATCGCCGTGTTCTTCTCATAAAGGATAAAGCGGAGCGATTCCAGATCGGACGGCTTCAGTCCCCGCTGACCGGCGAGGGGGTGCTGGTTGTTCAGGACGATCACGAGTTCTTCCTCTCCCAGCGGCGTTACGCTGAGGCCGGGCTGAGGGGAAGTCGACATGACGATCGCAAGATCGAGGTGCTGGGAGCGGAGCGCGTCCAGCAGGAATTCGGTGTTTCCCGATAAGACGATGAGTTCGATTTGCGGAAAGCGATGAATGTAATCGCCCAGAATCGGCGGAAGGCGATACGTAAGCGTCGTAGGCCCGACGCCCAGCCGCACGGTGCCTCGCTTGAGCGCGTTCATTTCCTTTACCGCCATTTCCGCGTTCTTGAGGTCGCGGAAGATGCGTTCCGTGTATTGCAGGAGCACGCGTCCGGCCTCCGTCACCAGCACTCGCTTGCCCACGCGCAGGAAGAGGGCGCATCCGAGCTCTTCTTCCAGGAGTTTTATGTGCTGGCTTACTGTCGATTGAGACAGATGTAACTGCTCGGCAGCCCGAGTGAAGCCGCCGCTTTCGATGGCGGCACGAAAGACGCGGAGTTGATGGAAGTCCATCGGCTTGGATGATCGAAGTGACGGGGTCGATTTATTCTGACGATTGTTCCCGTGCGTGTAAAGGGGGTCCGCTTCACTCTCACACTTTTCCACAGCAACCGGCCTGGAACCGGCGGCCTTTCGTCTTATCGGAGGACCGGGTAGCCGAACCGCGGTTTGGACCCACCGAGCCGCGAACGCCAGTGAGCGGGTCCCGAACGCCTTGCAACAACCTCCCCAAATACGGAACACAGGCAACCGGACGATTCGAAAGAGAATCCTGCACGACGCTGGAAAAAACTTGCGCTAGACGTGACTTAGATAGCGCGCGATGGTTTGGCCGAGAACCTCGTCCGCCGCCTGGGACCAGATCGATTCGTTCATGATCTCGACTTCGATAGGCCCGTGATAACCGGCATCTTCAACCGCCGTGCGGATGCGGCGGAGTTCGATCACGCCGTCCCCCATCATGCTGCGGCCGGTGACGATGCCGGGTAGCGGCACGGCCCAGTCGGAAATGTGAAATCCGAGAATGCGCCCCGAAGCCCGGTGCAGTTCGAGGTACAGCTTCGGATCCCACCAGATGTGGAACACGTCGACGACAACACCCACGTTCGAGGCCGGGAATTTTTCGGCGAGATCCAGCGCCTCAGCCAGCGTGACGATGACGCTTCGGTCGGCGGCGAACATCGGATGCAGCGGCTCGATGCCGAGCCGGATGTTCCGGTCTCGCGCGTGAGCGAGAACCGCCGCGATTCCGTCTTCAACCATTTTGCGGCCGGCATCGATGTCTCGATCGGGCGCTGGGCCGCAGACCAAGACCAGGCAATCCGTTCCAAGCTCGGCGGCTTCATCAATGGCGCGTTTGTTGTCGTCGATGTGTTCCTGGCGCTCGGCGGGGGTGGCGCCGGGGAAAAATCCGCCGCGGCACAGACTAGAAAGGCGCAGGCCGGAGTCGCGCAGGATGCGAGCGGATTCCTTGACTCCGATCTCGTGGACGCGATTGCGCCACGGCGCGGTCCACTTGAAGCCGTGGCGAACGCAGGCCTCGGCGCATTCTTTGAGCGTCAGGCGATTCAGCGTGATCTGATTGAGGCTCAGGCGGTCGTGATTGGTGAACGGCTGATTCATAAGCTGATCACGGAACGGTTGCGTTCCACCCATTCGCATTGATGTTCGTGTGCGGTGATGATGTCGTCGATGGTGACGGAGCGGTTATCGATCGGAAGAACAATTTCGGGCACTTATGACTCCAGATTAGGAACGTCCATCCACTTACCCTCCCGCCAGGATGCGTGGGCGAGCTCGGCGAGCTGGATTCCTTTAGCGCCTTCCACCAGATCGTGAACGAACGGAGTGCCCAGCTCGACGTGTCTCAGAAACATTTCCCATTGGACTTTGAAGGCGTTTTCAAAAGTCTGATTATCCGGGACAAGCTGCCATCCTGCGCGAAAATCGATCGGATTGGGAATGTCCGGGTTCCATACGGGCTTGGGAGTATTGGCCCGATGCTGGACACGGCAGTCGCGCAATCCGGCCACCGCGCTGCCGAGGGTTCCATCGACGTGAATCTGGAGGATTTCGTCCTGATAGGGCCGGACATTCCAGGACGTATTCATATGAACGAAGATGCCGCCTTCGAGTTGGAAAGACGCGTAAGCGGCGTCTTCGGCGGTCGACTTGTACTTCTTGCCGGATTCGTCCCAGCGCTCCGGGATCTGGCTGACCGCGAAACAGCTCACGCGTTTCACCGTGCCGAAGGTGTGATCGAGTACGTAACGCCAATGGCACAGCATGTCGACGATGATGCCGCCGCCTTCTTCGGCGCGGTAATTCCATGACGGGCGCTGGGAGGGCTGCCAGTCGCCTTCGAAAACCCAGTATCCGAAATCGCCGCGGACGGCCAGGATGCGCCCGAAGAATCCGCCGTCGATAAGGCGCTTCAGTTTGCGAATTCCGGGCAGAAAAAGCTTGTCCTGCACGACCCCATGCTTCACGCCGCGCACTTTTGCGAGGCGTGCGAGCTCTAAGGTTTCGGCGAGCGTGTCGGCCACCGGCTTTTCGCAATAGACGTGCTTTCCTGCCTCGATGGCGGCCCGCAGGGCGGGTCCGCGATGGGCCGTCGTCTGGGCATCAAAGTAGATGCTATTTGCAGGATCAGCCAGGCAGGCCTTCAGGTCGGTCGAATAGCGTGTTACGCCGTGAGCCTCGGCGAGCTGCTGGACTTTGGCTGCATTGCGGCCGACCAGCGTGGGCTCAGGCCAGAGCTGCGTTCCGTCCGGCAACGGAATCCCACCCTGCTCGCGGATTGCCAGGATCGATCGAACCAGGTGCTGATTCGTGCCCATGCGCCCGGTGACGCCGTTCATGATGATTCCGATGGTTCGTTTGGCCATGAACCCTCAAGAGTATCTTATGCCGAGCCGATTTGTCGTTCGCGGCGAATGAGCGCGAAACCGTGCGAATATTTGCTAGATTGTTCTGATATCGCAAAATTAATAACGAAATGAAAAACACAATCTTTACGAACGCATTACTGATTTCCGTATTCGCCGGGAGTGTATTCGCCGGCCCCGCGGACCGGATCCGGCAGGCTGTGGATACCGGACGCGTCCGCGCGATTGCCGGCCAGGTGCATCGGCTCGCTCAGGCGCGTTTCGATGTCGGGGAAGTCGACGCGGCGCAGCCCATGAATTATGTCGTCCTGATGGTGAAGCCGTCGGCGGCCCAGCAGGCGGATTTGGAGCAATTGCTGGCGGATCAGCAGAATCCTTCGTCGCCGCAGTTCCGGAAATGGCTGACGCCGGAGGAATATGGGAATCGTTTCGGCGTCAGCGCGAGCGATCAGTCGAAGATCGCGGCGTGGCTCACAGGCGCGGGGCTGAGCGTCGAGCATCTCGCCCGGAGTAAGAACTGGATCGCGTTCAGCGGTTCGACCGGACGCGTTTCGCGGGCGCTGCATACGTCGTTTCATCGATTTCAGGTGAATGGAGAGACGCATTTCGCCAATGTCGCGGAGCCGTCGGTCCCGGAAGCGCTGGCCGATGTCGTGGCTGGATTCATCGGGTTGAACGATTTCAAACTTACGTCCTCGGCTCGGATGGCGCCCAATTTTAACAGCGGCGGATCGCACTTCATGGTGCCGGAGGATTTCGCGACCATCTACGACATCGCACCGCTGTACCAGGCGGGAATCGACGGCACGGGGCAGAATATCGCGGTAGTCGGCGATTCCGATATCGTGCTCAGCGATCTCCGGTCATTTCGATCGCGCTACGGTCTGTCGGCGAACGATCCCAAGATGATTCTGTACAATACGGATCCCGGATTGAATTCCGACCAGCTCGAAGCCAATCTGGATCTGGAATGGGCAGGCGCCATCGCTCCGAAAGCCTCGATTACGTATGTGTACGGGACCAGCGCGTTCGGCGCGCTGGTAATCGCGGTGGAGGCGCTTCCGGTTCAGGTGATCAGCGTCAGCTTCGGCGGATGTGAAGTGGATTATTCGCTGGGTTATTATCGTGCGGTCGCGCAGCAGGCAAATGCGCAGGGGACAACGATTGTCGTCGCCTCGGGCGATGCGGGCGCGGCGGGATGCGACCGGCAGCAATCCGAGCCGTTCGCGACGCGAGGTAAAGCGGTGCAGTTTCCGGCGGCGACGCCTGAAGTGACCGGCGTCGGCGGAACCACGTTCGTCGAAGGGACCGGGAATTATTGGGCCTCGACCAACGATGCGGTTTTCGGATCGGCGCTCTCCTATATTCCCGAGGCCGCGTGGAACGAATCGAACAGTTCGGGGCTGTACGCGAGCGGCGGAGGAGCCAGCGTCCTTTTCCCGAAACCGGCCTGGCAGACCGCGCCGGGGGTTCCCGACGATGGCGTCCGGCATGTTCCCGACATCGCGTTCCACGCGGCAATCCACGATGCTTACGAGGTCACGTATCAGGGGTCGAGCGTAGGCGTGTTTGGAACATCGGGCGGAGCGCCGTCGATGGCCGGGATTGTCGCGCTACTGAATCACTATCAGGTGAAGAACGGATTTCAGAAACAGCCCGGGCTGGGAAATATCAACGCGCAACTGTACCGGCTGGCGCAGAGCGCGCCGTCGGTTTTTCACGACGTTACTTCGGGAAACAACGACGTTCCGTGCGCCCAGGGGAGTCCGGATTGCGCCACGGGATCGATCGGATATCCGGCCGGTTCGGGCTACGACATGGCCACCGGCCTTGGATCGCTAGATGTGAACGCGCTCGCGGCGCAGTGGAACTCGGTTACCAGCGCGGTGACGGTGACCCTGTCGGCGAACACGTCGCGCGCTTCGGTGAACGATTCGATTCAGATGACCGCGACCGTCGTCCCGGTGAGCGGCGGCGGCTCCCCGACCGGAACGGTGAGCTTCGTGGCGGATAGCATCGCTTTGGGATCGGCCGCCGTGACTAACGGCAGCGCGACCGTGACGTTTCCGCTTTACCTGTTCGGTGGAACCGGGGTCGTGCCGGTCGCCGCGCAATATTCGGGCGATGCGGCATTCAGCCCGGGCGGCGCGGCTACTTCAATTCAGGTGACGCTTCCCACGCTCGCCGCGGCGATTATTCCAACGGCTCCGGTGACGGTGTGGCCTTCGCAGCCCGATGCGCAGGGGCTGAGCTGGCAGACGGCGATTTCGCTGCGGGAAATCGGCGGAGTTCCGGCTCTGGTTACCGGGTTCACCATCGACGGACAGGCGCAGACGCTGGCGCAGTATTTCCCGTCGACGGCGATTCCGCCGAACGGGACCACGACGCTCAACCTGGTTTTCCGCAATCTCGCGCCTCCTCTGACGCGCACATTCGGATTTACGGGGATCGATTCGAACGGCAACACGTGGTCGCGGCAGGTGGCCGTGAATTATTTCGCGCTGCCGACATACAACTACTTCGGCCTGACCGCGACGCCGCTGACGGTGACGCAGAACACCAGCGCCGATCCTGCATGCCAGTGGGCGGTGCAGCTTAATGTCGACGATCTGGGCGGATTCGGAGTGAATCTGCTTTCCGGCCTGATCGCCGGCCGCGTGGATATATCCAGCCAGATCTCGTCGATTTTCGGAACCGATCGTCTGGATGCGTGGGGCGGACTGCAGGGCACCATCTGCTTCGGAGGAATCACGCCGCCCGCGACCGATTCGATTCAAGTCACTTTGGCCGACGGAAACGCCTTCAACCTCGCGGTCTCATTCGCGGCGGCTCCAGCGAGCCCGGCTACATTGACGCCGGCGCCCGCGAGCATAACGCTGGCCGCCGATCCGGGAAAGACGGCCCAGAAGATTCTGGCGGTGAATCTTTCCGACAAAACGCAGGCGTGGACGGCGTCGGTGTTTCCGGCGAACCGGACGACGGCATGGCTGACGGCATCGCAGTTATCGGGAACCGGCCCGGCGACGATCACGCTGACCGCGTCGGGCACGGGATTTGAACCGGGCGTCTATCGGGCGACGATTGTGCTGCAAAGCGCGAATGCGGTTCCGCAGTACGTGAATGTTCCGGTGATGTTCGTGCTCGGCGGAAGCACGTCGGGAACGGCGATTTCCGGCGTCGCGAATGCCGCCTCGTACGCGACCACCGTCAGCCCGGGAATGCTGCTCGGCGTGTTCGGGACGAATCTGGCGAATACCACCGGGAGCGCGTCCGGGAATCCGCTGCCGTATTCGTTTTCCGGTCTCTCGGCGACCGTGAATGAGTTCGCTGCGCCGATATTGTACGCCTCGTCCACGTTCCTGATCATTCAGGTTCCGTATTCGGCGGGTTCCGGGCCGGCCGTGCTTGGTGTGAACAACAACGGGCAGATTGCCGGATTCGCGTTCCAGATGTCGGCGGCATCGCCCGGGACTTTCGCGGATGCGAGCGGCAACCTCGTTCCGAGTCCCGTCGCAGCCCAGGGCGCGCTGACTTCGTTATACGTGACGGGCACGGGAGAAGTGACGCCGGCGCTGAAAACGGCCTATTCGCCGTCATCGACCACCGCCATCGCGAGTCTGCCGAGGCCGGTGTTGCCCTTATCGGTAACCGTAGGCGGAGTTCCCGCGTTCGTACAATTTGCCGGAGTCTCGGCGGGACTCGTCGGGACGTTACAGGTGAACATCATCGTGCCGTCGAATGCGCCCACCGGCAATCAGCCGGTCGTGATTACTGTCGGCGGAGTGAAGAGCGCGCCAGTGAATATCGTGGTCCAGGCGGCAAAGCCCGCCGGCGGATCTGCGTCGCAATAGGAGAGTAGAATACCGGTGGGAGAAGCGTCCAATGGCACAAGAAGGGACAAGTCCGGCTAACGAAAAGGTCGAAGACGCAGAGCCTCTGCAGGAGCAGATCGCGGCGCTGGCGTATGCGCTCTGGGAGCAGCGGGGGCGGGTGGAAGGGAATCCGGAACAGGATTGGTTTCAGGCGGAGGAGCAGTTGAAGAGTGACAAGCCGGCGGTCTGATCTACTTTGCTGAGAAGGATTTTTCTTCGCCGTACATTGTGATCAGCGGGTGGCGGACACGGGCGCGGAACTCATACGGGCGATCCGGCGCGAGGCCTGAAAGCGCGTACGAGAAATCGCCCGGGGTGGAGGACTGCGTTCCGGGCAGATCGGTCCAGGGTTCGGTTTTTTCGGAAAGATCGGTGCCGCCTTTCTTCTCGCGATATTGAAATCCGACTTCGACTGTGGGAACGTTGCCCATTGCGACGAGATGGCCTTGGAGGGTCGCGGTGCGAGTTGAGGCATTCCATTTGGCGTCGACGGTGGTGACTTCGGGCGGCGTCAGGCCGGGTGCTGCATTCGTGATCTTCAGGACTACGGGATTCGGCCAGCGGCGATCCGTGTAGAGGCGCTGGGCGCGATAGGCGGTGATGTGCAGGCCGGCGGCGTCCTGCGTCCACGTCGTTTTGGGATTTACTTCGGGGCGATATTCGACGATTTCATCGGACTGGCCGAGGACGGTGATCCTGGTTTGCGCGGTAGAGCGCACGGAGCGCAGCGTGAACGTCTTGGGCTCGCCCAGCTTCCACGGGTTTTCTTTCGTCAGGAACGCGTAAACCGTATTGCCCGCGCGGGTGAACCAGATGTTGTTCTCGTTGGTGATCACCCAGGGGCGGACGTTCTTGATGCCTTCGCCGTTGACGAAATTCCAGAGGGCGATTTCGCGGAGGCGTGATTCCTGTTCGATGGCGATCTCGCCATCGGGCTTGGGTCCAATATTCAACAGAAGATTGCCGCCCTTAGCGCGAGTTTCGATCAGCGTTTCGATGAGCTGCGTGCCGGACTTGTAGTCTTCGTTGGTCGCCTTCCAGGGCCATTCGGTGCCCATGGTCAGATTGCCTTCCCACGCTCCTTTGAGCGGGACGCCCGGCGTGTACTGTTCGGGTGTTTCC
>Ga0070731_10003831_pt1 | contig 13319 bp, 8 predicted proteins | sample Coa_R1_2_FD_66448 | JGI IMG/M metagenome (GOLD analysis project Ga0070731, IMG submission 66448) | Surface soil microbial communities from Centralia Pennsylvania, which are recovering from an underground coalmine fire - Coalmine... | ecosystem: Environmental > Terrestrial > Soil > Unclassified ... | reverse complement strand
CATTGAATGAAACGCATCCATCCCCGATCAGCCTTGCACTATGCAAAAAATTATAGATCATCACCGGTTTAAACACATTCAGCTCGAAATGACCGGTGGCACCACCGATGTTGACCGCCACATCATTTCCCAACACCTGCGCTGCGATCATCGTCAGCGCTTCACATTGTGTTGGGTTTACTTTTCCCGGCATGATGGATGAACCCGGTTCATTGTCCGGGATAAAAATCTCTCCAATTCCGCTCCTGGGTCCTGATGACAACATGCGGATATCGTTGGCGATTTTCATTAAGCTCACTGCAACCGTTTTCAATGCACCATGTGCCTCTACGATGGCATCATGTGCCGCGAGCGCTTCAAATTTATTTTCTGCAGTTACAAAAGGCAGACCAGTCAGCTGCGCAATTTTATTAGCCACATTTTCTGCATAATTTTTTGGCGTATTGATCCCTGTACCCACTGCTGTTCCGCCAAGGGCGAGTTCAGCAAGATGGGGCAAAGCGTTTTTGATGGCGCGCAAGCCATGGTCTAACTGAGATGCATAACCGCTAAATTCCTGGCCGACCGTGAGCGGTGTTGCGTCCATAAAATGAGTACGGCCGATCTTTACCACATGCATGAAGGCTTTGCTTTTTGCCGCAAGCATATCACGTAGCTTCTCTATCCCCGGAATCGTTACTTCCCGGAGTATCTTATACGCCGCAATGTGCATCGCCGTAGGAAAAGTATCGTTCGAGGATTGCGATTTGTTTACATCATCGTTGGGATGAAGATATTTTTCTTTGTCAGTCAATTTGCCTCCGTTGATGACATGGCCGCGGTAAGCGATCACTTCATTTACATTCATGTTGCTTTGTGTACCGCTTCCGGTTTGCCAAACCACGAGTGGAAACTCATCATTTAATTTTCCTCCCAGGATTTCGTCTGCAACTTGTCCGATCAGATCTGATTTTTCTTTAGGTAAAATTCCTGCTTCCAGATTTGTCAATGCGGCGGCTTTTTTAAGATAAGCAAACGCCCGAATGATTTCTTTGGGCATCTTATTGATGTCCTGCGCAATTTTAAAATTGTCAATGCTGCGCTGAGTCTGTGCACCATAATAAGCATCCACCGGCACCTTCACTTCACCCATGGTATCTTTTTCAATTCTGTATTCCATATGTAGAAATTTGTGGCAAAATTAGTATTTCAATATTTATCCTGTGTTTGATGTATTTTTATTTTATCGAAACTAAGCAATGAAGAAATCTTTCCCTCCAATTATTTTTATTTTCTTATTAGCAGGATTGTGCTTAACAAGCTTCGCGCAGGATACAAAGGCGTTGCCTCAATGGGATGCTGTAAACAGGAAAGGATTTAATGGTGATTGGCTGATATCACCTGTTGTGAAAAAAGCAGCAATTTACCGGAGTGAGAATGGCAGAGATATTATTTTATACAACGGACTGGTGAAAAGAATTTTTCGCATTCATCCCAATATTGCCTGTACGGATTACACAGACATGAGTAACGGACAACAGTTGATTCGTGCAATAAAACCGGAAGCAAAAATTATCATTGATGAGAAAGAATATGAAGTCGGCGGGTTGCACGGACAAAAGGAAAACGGATACCTTATGCCGGACTCTCTTGACCATTTTACTGCGGGCGCTCATGATTTTCAGTTTGAAAGTTTTGCCATACAGGAAATAAAACCTTTTATTCAATGGAAACCCAAAGGCTGGGCGACGAACAAAAATCAACCGACGGGCAAAATGCTGTCATTCGTTTGTAAATCTTCTTTGCCGGAATTAAAAAACATAGTGGTAAGGGTGAATTATGAATTGTATGATGGCATCCCATTAATTATTAAATGGATTTCCGTTGAGAACAAATCAGGTCATATCATTACGCTAAACCGGGTAACCAACGAAGTGCTCGGACTGGTGGAAGAAGAAAGTGCAGTGGTTGGGTCGCCGGAGCAAATGAAAAAGCAACATGGAATATATGTGGAGACCGATTATGCATTCAACAATGCGATGCGTTATGATATCAGCGATCAGACGACACATTGGGAAACGGATTCGTCATACACCTCACAGGTAAACTATAATTATCAAACGCCGTGCTTATTGGAAGTATATCCGGAAAAGGTTACTGGTATTGAATTGCAGCCAGGTGAAATTTTCAGATCTGTTCGTACCTGCGAATTATTAATGGATGGGTATGACCGTGAACGAAGAGGTCTTGCCATTAAAAAAATGTACCGGACCATTGCACCGTGGGTAACCGAAAACCCAATCTTCATGCATCTTGTCAGTAAAAATGATGAAGAAGTGAAAAACGCCATTGATCAATGCGCGGCCACGGGATATGAAGCGGTGATCTTAAGTTTCGGAAGTCATTGCAATATGGAAGATACTTCCGCACAAAATATAATTAAATGGAAAGCGCTCAGCGATTACGCGCACCGTAAGAATATTTTCATCGGAGGTTATTCTTTATTCAGTTCAAGGAAAATAAGTGACCAGGATGATGTGATCGATCCGATTAGCGGCAAACCCGATGCGGCTGCTTTTTTTGGCAATGCACCCTGCCTGGGCAGCAATTGGGGATTATCCTATTTGAACAAACTGAAATATTTTATTGCCCAAACGGGCTTTGATATTTTTGAAAATGACGGACCTTATCCAGGTGATGTTTGTGCATCGACAACACACCCGGGACATAAGAACCTGGATGATAGCCAATGGAAGCAAATGGAATTGCAAAAGGGTTTATACCATTGGTGCAACGAACATGGTATTTATGTCAATGCCCCGGACTGGTATTTTTTAGATGGCACCAACAAAACCGGCATTGGCTACCGCGAAGTGAATTTTTCATTACCCCGGGAAGATCAGAAGATTCTAAACAGGCAAAATATTTATGATGGCTTGTGGGAAAAACCCCCCTCTATGGGTTGGGGATTTGTGCCGCTGACAAAATACCAGGGTGGTGGCGACGAAGCAGTGCTTGAGCCGCTTTCCGAACATTTGACCGATTATGAACAATTGATGATGCAATACTATGGAGCGGGTGTGCAGGCTTGTTATCGGGGTCCGCGGTTGTATGATGCGCCGTCAACAAAGCAAATGGTTACCCGCGTGATCAATTGGTATAAAAGATACCGTGACATTCTCAATGCAGACATTATTCATTTGCGCAGGGCGGATGGCAGAGATTGGGATGGTATCATGCATGTTAATCCGCGAGGGAAAATAAAAGCTTTGGTAATGTTGTATAATCCTTCAAAAGAAAAGATTGCGCGTACAATAAAAGTTCCTTTGTATTACGCGGGATTGACAACTGTTGCCGCAGTTCGTGAAAAAAACGGAACTTCAAAAAGATATTCTTTGAACAGAAATGGAGAAATCGATTTGCCGGTGATCATTCAGGCAGATAGTTATACCTGGTATCTGATTGAATGAGACGCAGCGTCCTGGCTACGGAGTATGACCAGATTCCAAACCTGCGGTGAATCGAAATGTTGGTGTACAGGCACCCCGCCGGGGCGGAATGAAACTCAATAATGAATCAAATGCCCAAGGCAAAAGAATATTGATAAACTTTAAAATAACAATTGAATTTATTAAATGTAGATGGATCAATCAATGTCCACAATGATTCGTAAATAACTTTATGTTTAAATACACAACCATGAAAAAAATTTTATCTGCCATATTTTTATTTGCTTCTTTTATTGCTGTGGCGCAACCTTATCAGCCTACTTGGGCAAGTCTTGACAGCAGGACGATTCCCGAGTGGTATCGCAATGGTAAGTTTGGAATCTTTATTCACTGGGGCGTCTACTCTGTTCCGGCCTATTGTACCAAGGGAAATTATGCGGAATGGTACCAAAATGGTTTGATGACCGGAGATACAGCGAGACTAAAATATCACAAAGAAAAATTCGGCAACCGGACGTATTACGATCTGGCCAATGATTTTAAAGCGGAATTATTTAACCCTGATGAATGGGCAAAGGTTTTCGAAGCTTCCGGGGCAAAATATATTGTGCTTACGTCAAAACATCATGACGGATTTTGTCTCTGGCCAAGCAAGGATGCCAACCGGGATTGGGGATTTGCCTGGAACGCAGCAGACGCAGGACCTCACCGCGATCTCCTCGGTGATTTATTTGCAGCCGTTCGCAAAACTCCCGTGCATGCGGGCATGTATTTTTCATTGTACGAATGGTATAATCCGTTATGGCTGCATGATAAGCCCAGATATGTTGCCCAGCACATGTGGCCGCAAATGAAAGAGCTTGTGAATAACTATAAGCCGGATGTTTTTTGGACTGACGGCGATTGGGAGGGGAGTGATAGTTTATGGAAGAGCAGGGAATTCTTGGCATGGTTGTATAATGAGAGCCCGGTGAAAGACAGGGTCGTTACCTACGACCGCTGGGGCAGTGGCGTGCGATTTCATCATGGTGAGGTGTATACACCGGAATATCAGCCTGAGCTTAGTTTTGACAATCATTACTGGGAAGAAAATCGGGGCATGGGGTTTTCATATGGGTATAACCGGGAAGAAGATGCCTGGGATTATAATTCTGCACAGTCACTTGTTTTGCAGCTGATCGATAAGGTAAGCCGCGGTGGAAATTTTTTGCTGGATATCGGGCCCGATGAACACGGAAAAATTCCGCCCATTATGCAGGAACGTCTCCTGCAGATAGGAGACTGGATGAAGATTAATAATGAAGCCATTTATAACACGGTGAGCTGGAAGAAAGCTTCGCAGTGGAGCGCGGGGAAAACCGATTACAAACCAAAAAACAACAGCGGTGATCTCTTATTGAAACTTACTGTTGATCCCGATCCGGGTTTTGCGGTAAAGGAATGTTTTTTTACATACAATCCGGCTGCCAATGATCTGTATGTCATTCTTCCAAAATATCCATCTGAAAAAAAATTTGTTGTTCACGATTTGACTGTAAACGGGGACGCCAAAATTGAATTACTGGAAACACATGAAGGATTAGCGTGGCATCCGCAGGGAAATGATTTGCTGATTCAATTACCGGAATTTGATCCCAATAAAATAAAGAGCCAGTATGCATTTGTTTTGAAAATTACCCACACGGGTGCATTCGCAGCAAAGCCGGCAGTAAGCATCAGCTATCCTGAAAATTCGCTGAAACCGGTGGTAACAATAACTTCATACGAAAATACACAGGCGTATTATACCTTAGATGGATCGATGCCCACCCAAAATGCAACACCATATACAAAACCTTTTGCAGTGAACCAGTCCGTTGCATTAACAGTAAGGGCATTTAAAAAAAATGTGTTGCCGGGAAATGTAGTTTCTGTTCCCGTAAAAGTCTATGCATGGCAGGATCCGGAGAAAATATCATCTGTTAACCCGGGTTTGAAGTTTACTGCTTACGAGGGAAATTCACTCCAGTCGGTAGAGGATCTGAATACCGCGCGTATGGTAAAAAATGCGGTCGTGAATAATATTTCTCTGAAAGATACTTCGCGCAAGGAAGAGGCGGGTTTGCTTTATCAGGGTTATATAAAAATCCCCAAAGACGATATATATACCTTTTATTTATCTTCTGATGACGGAAGTAAATTGTGGATAGGCAATGAAGTTGTCATTGATAATGACGGATCTCACGGCGACCAGGGAAAAGAGGGGGGGATTGCTTTAAAAAAAGGATATCATGCATTTAAACTGGGATATTTCAACGGAACCGGAGAAGCCGGATTGCAATTGGAATACAGTGTTTATGGAAGCGGAGAAAAACCGTTGCCATCATCTTTTTTATTTTATACCAAATAATGGATTACATACCAGTCATGGAAACACGCAGAAGTTTTTTAAAAAAATCACTTTTGGCATCAGGCGCAGTCGGCGTATCGCAATTTTTGCCGCTGTCAATTCAGAAAGCATTGGCAATTGGCCCGCCGGCAGGAACCACCTATTTAGATGCGGAAAACATTGTAATCCTGATGCAGGAAAATCGTTCATTTGATCACGCCTACGGAACACTTCGTGGCGTTCGCGGTTTCAATGATCCGCGAGCGCTTAAATTTCCAGGGAAGAATATTGCCTGGCTTCAGACAAATAAAACCGGTGAAACATATTCTCCGTTTCGGTTGGACATCAAAGACACCAGGATAACCTGGATGGGTTCTTTGCCTCATGGTCGCAGAAGCCAGATGGAAGCAAGAAACAATGGCGCCTACGATGGGTGGCTGGAAGCAAAAAAATCGAGTGAACCGGAATATGCAAAGATGCCGTTGACGATGGGTCACTACACCCGGCAGGACATTCCGTTTTACTATGCGCTGGCTGATGCATTTACTGTTTGTGATCAGAATTTTTGTTCTTCATTGACGGGAACCGATCCGAACAGATCTTATTTCTGGACCGGGAACGTGAGAGCCAAGCTGGATGAACATGAAAAGCCCTATGTCCAAAATGAGGATATTGAAAATGGTGTGGAATGGCCGACTTTTCCCGAAAGACTGGAACAACATGGAATTTCATGGAAGGTTTATCAAAATGAAATTGCTGCTGATGGCGGATTTACGGAAGAACAAGACGTGTGGCTGGGGAATTTCGGAGATAACCCCCTGGAATATTTCAAACAATACCACGTTAAACTGTCAAAAAGATATCTTGATTATCTCCCGAAAAAAGTGATCAAATTGGGGCAAGAGATAAAGGATCTGCAAACAAAAATTCCGTCAATGCCCCAAGGCAGGGATTTGAACATGGCACAAAGAACTTTAAGAGAAAAACAAAAGGAATTAGAAATTGCAACAGAAGAACAGAATACACTGAGTGCTGCAAAGTTTGAAGCGCTGACGGAATTCCAGAAAAATATTCATCAAAAAGGATTTGTTGTCAATGCAAAGGATCCGGATCAGCACAGGCTTGAGCCCCTGAATTATAAAGAGGGGGACATCGAAAGAAGCATTAATATTCCCAAAGGCGACATATTTCATCAGTTCAGGGAAGATGTTGATACCGGTAAATTACCAACCGTATCGTGGTTGGTGGCACCTGAATTTTTTTCTGATCATCCGAGTGCACCGTGGTTCGGTTCCTGGTATCTGTCAGAGGCAATGGATATTCTTACAAAAAATCCGGAGGTGTGGAGGAAAACGATTTTCATATTGGCGTATGATGAAAACGATGGATATTTCGATCACGTTCCGCCGTTCGTCGCACCCGATCCGCGCGATCCCGCAACAGGAAAGGTTTCTGCCGGTATTGACACAAGCGTCGAATTTGTAAGATTGCAGCGTGATTCACCGGGTTCGATTGGTCTCGGTTATAGGGTTCCGTTGGTGATTGCTTCTCCCTGGAGCCGCGGAGGATGGGTCAACTCGCAGGTTTTTGATCACACTTCTACTTTGCAATTCCTGGAAAATTTTTTGAGCAAGAAGTTTGGAAAGAAAATTGAAGAACCGAACATCAGCCAGTGGCGCCGGACAGTTTGCGGTGATCTGACTTCGGCATTCAGACCCCACAACGGAGAAAAAATAAGTGAACTTCCATTTCTTATAAAAGATGATTTTATTGAAAGCGTGCACAAAGCGAAATTTAAAAACCCGCCAAATAATTTTAAGCAATTATCAAATGAAGAAATTGACCTCGCAAACAGGGCCGGGTATGCATCTAATTTAATGCCGCAGCAGGAAAATGGAATACGGGAAGCCTGCGCACTGCCTTATGAATTGTATGTTGAGGGAAGAGTAAGTGATGATAAAAAAATGTTCTGGCTTAAGATGAGGTCCTCAAACGAAATTTTTGGCGATAAAACCGCCGGTTCCCCGTTCAGCGTGTATGCTCCGGGAAAATCGCCATCAGAAAATATAAGGTTGTGGTCATATGGAGTCGCTGCCGGTGATACGATTAAAGAACAATGGGCTTTAAGTGATTTTGAAAATAATAATTATCATTTGTTTATTCACGGACCGAATGGTTTTTACCGGGAATTTATGGGCGATGCCAATGATCCGTTAGTCGAGATTATGTGCGGGTATCAAAATAGTGCCTCAGGGAAGCCAACCGGTAATATAGCATTGCATATTGACAGTGCCATGCCGAACCCGGTTGTTATCGAAATAATTGATAATGCTTACAAAGCTGCGCCGGTTTCAAAAACGGTCGACGCAAAGTCCGGCGAAAAAATAGTTCTTGATCTCAGCAAAAATCATGGGTGGTATGATCTCACGGTTAACATACAGGGCAATAAAACATTTGCAAAAAGATATGCCGGGCATGTTGAAACCGGAAGCCCGTCTCAAAGTGATCCGTTCATGGGCGGAGTTGTCTGACCAGCGAACCGGGCGATTTTTCTTTGCTGACTTTAATCTCCCTGCAATTCGCCCCATAAGGTATGTAAGAAAATTCTCATACCAAACCAATCAATTGGGGATGAACATGGTTCAGACGATGGCAGAAGGCTATGCCATGTCGATTTACACCAGCAATTGGATATTCAAACACAAAGCCTGTCCAATTTCCTCCTGAATCCTTCATTTGATCTAAATTCTGTATTTTCACAGGCTTTTTTAAGCTGTTGTTTTTAATGTGGAAATGACGGTTAAAGTATTTTCGATTACCATGTAAATTATGGTGTAACCAACGAGTGAACATGAAAGCTATTATTCCGGTTGCCGGCGCGGGAACGAAATTGCGACCGCATACTTACACTCAACCCAAGGCGTTGATTCCGCTTGCAGGTAAAACAATTCTCAGCATAATTGTTGACCAGTTGCAGGAAGCCGGCATCCATGAATTTATTTTTATCGTCGGTTACCTGGGAGAAAAAATCCACGACTATGTAAAAGAGAAATATCCGCATCTCACTTCGCATTTTGTGTATCAGAACGAACGCCACGGATTGGGTCACGCCGTTTTATTAACCAGAAGCATTGTCGGAGAGGATGAAATTTTTATCGTCCTCGGCGATACCATTTGCGAGTACAATGTAAGAGAAGTTGTCGACAACCCTCATTCGTTGCTTGGCGTTAAACGCGTGGATGACCCGCGTAATTTTGGCGTTGCAGAAATCGATGATCATGGAATAATCACCCGCGTCGTGGAAAAGCCGCAGATACCAAAATCCAACATGGCGCTGGTTGGCATATATCGTATTAAAGAAACCGCATCCCTTTTCAGTTGTCTTGAAAATAATATGCGCGATGAAATTACCAGTTATGGAGAATATAATTTAACCGACGCCATCGAGTGCATGATCAAAAGCGGCGCGAAATTTCAACCATTCAAAGTGCAAAATTGGTTTGACTGCGGAAAAAAAGAAACACTGCTGGAATCCAATGCCAAGCTGCTTAAAAAATTCGGAAGCAATATTGCACCCGAACACCAGTTTGAAAATACGATCATTATTCAACCAGTGAGTATTGCTGCAGGTTGTGATATAAAAAACTCAATCGTCGGCCCAAATGTCGCCATCGGTGAAAAAACGGTCGTCAATTATTCCATCATAAAAAATTCCATCATCGGATCATTCGCGAACCTGGATGATATTGTTTTGACTGAATCTCTCATTGGCAGCGATACCGAAGTAAAGGGGGAAAGCCGCAGCCTCAACATCGGAGACAATACGGAAATTGATTTGGGAGAAAGTTAGTTGACCATGGACTGTCGCCTGGCGGCCGAGGACTGGAGGATTTTTCGTGCTTTGTTTTTTATGGCCTCCTGCTTGCTTCCAATCCGCATTTCAGCCAAGCGGCAAACTCCTGCGCATCCGGCGTGTAATATTTTGTTTTTGTCAGGGCTTTTTCATCGGTGCTGATGATGGCATATTGAGGCTGCGAAACGGCATTAAAATTTTCTGACTGAAAGGTCGCCCATTTATCTCCGACTGTAATTATCTTTTTTTGTGAACCGTCGATGGTGGTGAAAATATGCTGTTCAACAGCGGGCAAATTTTTTCTTTCATCAACATATAACGAAACGACAATAAATTCATTTTGCATCAATTGTTTTACATCCGGATCGGTCCACACATTTTCTTCCATTCTACGGCAGTTGACACAAGCCCAGCCGGTGAAATCGATCAATAATGGTTTATGTTCTTTTTTTGCCAGCCGCAAGGCTGTCTCGTAATCATCTTTCATTGGCTCAACCCCCTTTTCACAATTGACGGGATTGGTGTATATACTATAACACAATGGCGGGGGAAATCCGCTGATCAACTTCAAATTAGCGAGTGGGGTATTGGTAATGCCCGGAATGAGGTAAATGGTGAATACCGCAAAAACAATGATAAAAGCCATCCTTGTCCTGCTGAATTTATTCAGCGGGCTATCGTGCGGAAATTTTATTTTGCCCAGCAAATATAAAAGAATACACAATCCGGCAAGTATCCAAAATCCAATAAACAGTTCTCGTTTTATTATCCCCCATTGTTCAACGAGGTCAGCGTTTGATAAGAATTTTATAGCCATTGCCAGTTCCAGAAATCCTAAAACAACTTTAACTGAATTCAGCCAGCCGCCTGATTTCGGCAGGGAATGTAACCATCCGGGAAACATGGCAAACAAGGCAAACGGCAATGCCAGGCCAAACCCAAATCCACCCATTCCAAAACTTAGTTGAACGGCCCCGCCGTTGTTTGATAAGGCACCCGCCAGCAATGAACCCAGGATCGGGCCCGTGCATGAAAAAGAAACGACGGCCAATGTGAGTGCCATAAAAAAGATGCCTGCCAAATTCCCTGCACCTGACTTTGCGCCTGCTGCATTGGTAACGCTGCCTGGTAAGGTGATCTCAAAATAACCAAAGAATGAAATGGCAAAAACGACAAAGATCACGAAGAATAATAAATTGAGCCAGATGTTCGTGGAGATGTTGTTTAAAATTTCCGGATCAAGATGATCGAGCAGATGAAAAGGAATGCTCAGCAAAATATAAATAAGAAAAATAAAAAAGCCATACACCATCGCGTTACCGGCTCCTTTTTTGTTGTTTGCAGATTGTTTTGTAAAAAAAGAAACGGTTAATGGGATCAGGGGAAAGACGCAAGGCGTGAGCAACGCAATAAAACCGCCAACCAACCCCAACAAAAAGATCTTCCATAATCCTTTTCCCTGGGCAGTATCGTCTCCGCATTTATTTACCGGATGATCAATGTCAAAGCTGTTTATTTTAATTCTTGCTGTTGCCCGAACCCCGCCAGCTAATTTCACTGCAAATGAAAATGGCGCCAGGGAATAGAATTGATCGTTCTTTCCGTAAGTGTATTTAAAAGTCCCTGACAAAGTTTCCGGAACAGTTTCATTGATGTGTATTGTCGTTACCCATTCAACCTTGCCTTGATAGACTCTAAAAGAAGCATTGTCAAATATCTTATTCTGTATGGTTTTGCCGTTTCCGGTTTCTTTGTAAACGGTATCAACTTTTATCAATGAATCTGGAAATGTCAATTCAGCGGAAGCGACCCCGGAAATGCTTTGATTTGCAGAATATAATTGCCATCCGTTAATTGCGTCAGTTGAAAAATGCAATTCGTATACGTGATCGCCTATCTTTTTACTGCTCGCTTCCCATTTGAATGAAGTACTGTCCTGTGCAAACGAAATAAAAGTTGCAGCAAAAAAAACGGACAATAAAATAATTTGCCGGATCATAGTATGTGCTAAAAGTAAAAGAGTTCTTTAACACGAAGAACTCTTTTTTAAAAATATATTATCGTCATGCGGGCGACTAACTGCCGACATTAACTTTTATTTCAACATCTGCAGGCGGGAGACATTGCCTGTCGTTGCAAACCATGAATTCAACCTTCCCGATAAGATCAGTTTTTATATTCGCTTTTAATTTTACAACCTGCACAAAATCGACGTTCTTTTCATAATATTTCAGATCGTGGTTCCAGGTTTTGTCAAATTTCTTTACAAGATTTCCAACTTCCTTCACTTTTCCATTCAATTGCAAAACCGGATTTTTTGAAAAGGTGAATGCGGTCGGAATGGGTCCGTCGCCCCCCGCATCCTGTGCATACAAATGATAATCCCCATTTATGGAAGCCGTCATGTGTACTTCATAGGTGTTCTCGGCGATCTTTTTTGCGGTGTAGGTCCAGTTAACTTGTTTGCTTGACTGAGCAGTAATTAAATTGACTGAAGAAATGACCAGAGCAAATAGAACTATTTTTTTCATACAACAAAGAACGAATAAAAGAAAATAAGGTGGATATGATAAAAGCTAAAGAAAAACTAAAAATTCACCAATTGTTTTTCAGGGAGCTTAAGGGATTCCTTGTTAATAAAAAGGGATTCAAGAACGTAACGCCCGTCAATATTGCCTAATGCTTCTGAACAGGCTCTTTCCGGGTGGGGCATCAACCCAAATACATTACGCCGCTTGTTGCAAATGCCAGCTATATTGCGCAGGGAACCATTGGGATTCCCGGCATCGTTCATGTTACCTGCCTGGTCACAATAACGATAAATTACCTGTCCGTCCGCTTCCAGTTCATCCAACGTTTTTTCGTCTGCATAATACCTGCCCTCCCCGTGGGCAATGGGCAGTTTTAAAGTTTTGGTTTCAAAATGCTCATCTCGCAAAAAAATATTTTTACCAATGAACTGTTGATTGTTGTTGCGCAACAATACACCCGGCAACAAATGAGATTCACACAATACCTGGAAACCATTGCACACGCCCAGCACATAACCTCCGTGGTTAGCAAACTCAATCACGCTTTGCATCATCGGGCTAAAACGGGCAATGGCCCCGCATCTCAGGTAATCACCGTATGAAAAACCTCCGGGCAAAACAATGCAATCTTCCGTGTCAAACCGGCTCAGGTCTTTGTCTTTGTGCCACAACATAATAACTTCCTGGCCAAGATCATTTTGCAATGCTTCCTGCATGTCGCGGTCGCAGTTGGAACCCGGAAAAACAACTACCCCAAATTTCATGGTTGAAAGAATTTTTACCTGACAAAGTTAACGGATTCCCCGAAACCGGAAGTTTTACATAAAATAATTTACATAGACCGCAAAAATGAAAGTGATCCAATGCAATGAAAGTGTGAACGCCTTGCTGGTAGAATAAAAATAAGCAGCTGCATGAAAAGCGGCGAAGGGAATGATTACAATAATCCAGTTTTCGTAGGAAGTCGCGCGGTTAATGAGAATGATGACAACGGCTGTTATCAGGAACATCAAAAATAACGCCCAGCTTTTTCTTACCTGGATCAGCATTTTATTCAAATTGCTTTGTACAAAAAAACCTCCAATGATAAAAGGAATGACTGCTAAAGCAATGCCACAGGTGACCCAAATATAATGTGG
>Ga0070731_10003830_pt1 | contig 13321 bp, 13 predicted proteins | sample Coa_R1_2_FD_66448 | JGI IMG/M metagenome (GOLD analysis project Ga0070731, IMG submission 66448) | Surface soil microbial communities from Centralia Pennsylvania, which are recovering from an underground coalmine fire - Coalmine... | ecosystem: Environmental > Terrestrial > Soil > Unclassified ... | reverse complement strand
CGCAAGTTCCTGGTCCCCGGCATCGGCGAAGGCGAAGTCGTCGCGCGCGTGGGCCGGCCGGACCTGTCATCGGGCGCCGGGCGAAAAGTGGTCAAGTGGACCTATCTGCCTGCACCTGACGACCCGCAGACGATCACTACGCTCACGTTCGAGCTGGGGCGCCTTGTCCAGGTCGAGCGAAAGGTGATTCATACGCCGTAATGCGCTCGACCACCTTGCGCCGATGAGGGCGCTCGTGCAGCGCGTGCGCGAAGCGTGCGTCGAAGTCGACGGTAGCTTAGTGGCGGCGATCGGCCACGGACTTCTCGCGCTCGTCGGCGTCGCGGTCGACGATACGGCCGGCGACCGCGAGTATCTGGTGCGCAAGATCGCCGAAATGCGCATCTTCGACGACGCGAACCGCGTGATGAATCTTTCGGTGCGCGACGTCGGAGGCGACGTGCTCGCCGTTTCGCAATTCACGCTGTATGCGTCCACGCGCAAGGGCAATCGGCCGTCGTGGTCGCGCGCGGCACCGCCCGATGTCGCGAAGCCCGCCTTCGACGCATTCGTCGCCGCGCTCTCGCAAAATCTCGGCAAGCCGGTGCCGTATGGCATCTTTGGCGCGCGCATGCACGTCCATCTGGTGAACGACGGGCCTGTAACGATTGCGCTCGATTCGCGCGATCGGGAGTAAGGGCACGATAGGCGAAGACGCAAGTTTCGCGCAGCGATGCGATGACGTGGAACTCCGCGCGCGCATCGCGTGTCCGTCATGGCAAGGCCTCGCTTCGAGGCCTCTTTTCGCCGTAGTTCCACCTCACGAAGCGACGGCTGCCCGCGTACGCAGGATCGTTGTCCGTCGGGCACCTCGCTACACAGGACTCTCTTGCGGATGAGCGACACCGTCAGACGAACGCTGAGCAAGGTGCCGGAGGTCACGCTCCTTTTCTGGATCATCAAGATCGCGGCAACGACGCTTGGCGAAACGGGCGGCGACGCGGTCACGATGTCGATGAACCTCGGCTACCTCGTCGGCAGCGCCATCTTCGCAACGCTGTTCGTCATCGCTGTCAGCGCGCAGATCACGGCGAAGCGCTTCCACCCGCTCCTGTTCTGGGCGGTGATCGTTGCCACGACGACGTTCGGCACGACGCTCGCCGATTTTCTCGATCGCTCGCTCGGCATCGGGTATGCGGGCGGAGCCTCGCTGCTGCTGGTATTGCTGCTCGCGTCGCTCGCTGCATGGCGCTTCACGCTGGGCTCGATTTCGGTCAATGATCTGACGTCGCGCAAGGCGGAGATGTTCTACTGGCTGACGATCATGCTTTCGCAAACGCTCGGGACAGCGCTCGGCGACTGGATGGCCGATGGCGCGGGACTCGGCTACGAGAACGCCGCTCTCGTGTTCGGAGGCGCGATTCTCCTGCTGGCCCTCGCCTATCGCTTCACGCGGCTTTCGCACACGCTGCTTTTCTGGGCGACTTTCGTCCTCACGCGGCCGCTCGGTGCGACGCTCGGCGATCTGCTCGACAAGCCCCACTCGCATGGCGGGCTGGCGCTCAGTCGATACACGGCGTCGGCCGTGATCGCCGCGTTCATGATTGCATGCGTGCTGTTCCTGCCGCAGCGGGCGGAGCGGTTGCGGTCGATGTAATGGCGTCGGCGGCCCGCGCCGGCGTGTCGGAGGCAAGCGAGGGGGAGATTGCGAGGGGACTGGCGGGCGATTTATCGTCATCCTGTCACCGCCGCCGCCGGCAGCGAGCCTCGCGCCGCGAGCATGAAATGCGCGACGCCGAAGGCGACCAGCGTCCAGACGATGAGCGGCCCGGTCGGAATGTCGAATGCCGCCGACAGCGCGATGCCGCTCGCGTAACCCGCGACGCCGATCGCCCAGGCGCGTGCGAGGCGTCCGCGTCCGATGCGCCGGGTCGCAAGCGGCGGCACGATCAGCGTCGCGAACACGAGATAGACGCCGACGAGTTGCACCGACAGCGTCACGACACACGCGAACAGCAGGTAGAAACCGCCGCGTCCGAGACGCCGCATTGCGCCGAACCAGAGCGCAAGCACAGCCGCGTAGACGCACGCGACGATGGCGAGCTGGCGCGGCTGCACCCAGAGGATCTGTCCGACCAGAAGATCGCGCAGGTGTTCGCTGCCATGGACGTTGCCCGCGAGCAGCAGCAGGCTGGCGGTGGCGGCCATCACGAACACAACGCCGATGATCGCTTCCTGCACGTCCGGCCAACGCCGCTCGGTCCAGGTGAGCAGCGACGCGCCGGCCAGCGCGGCCATGAGCGCAGCGACCTGCGCGGAGGGGCCGCCGGCGTCGAAGCCAAGACGGTCAGCCAGAATCACGCCGCATCCCGCGATCTGGGCGATCGCGAGGTCGATGAACACGATGCCGCGCGCGAGCACCTGCGTGCCAAGCGGCACGTGCGTGGCGGTGACGAGCAGTCCCGCGACGAGCGCGGGGCCGAGGATCAGAAGGTCGGTCGCACTCATTGGGCCTCCCCCGCGCTCACTTCACCGCTCCCAGCAACCGCGCGATCGTGTCGTCGAAGAGGCTCGTAAGGTCACGCGCATCCGGATCGCCACCGACCGTGAACGGCAATGCGATCGCGGGAATGTGCGCGCGCTCGGCGATCCATTGCGACGCGCGATCGCTCTGATATGCGGCGCGCAGCACCATCTTCGCCGGATGGCGCTGTTGCTCGTTGAGGATTTCGGCCAGCGACGCCGCCGTCGGATCGACGCCGGGCTTCGGCTCGAGCGTTCCGGTCTCCTTCATCCCGAGCCAGTTCAGCAGATACGAGAACGCCTTGTGCTGCACGAGCACCGGCACGCCGCGCAGCGCGGCCGCCCGCGCCTCCCAGCGCACGATCGACGCGCGCCAGCGTGAATCGAAGCTTGCGTAGCGCTCGCGAAAGAACGCTGCATCGACTGGATCGAGCTCCCCCATCCGCTGCGTGAGCGCGGCGGCGACGCGCGCGATGTTGCGCGGATCGGTCTGGATGTGCGGGTTGCCGAGCGGATGCACGTCGCCTTCGGCGCGGTCGAGGCGCGCGGGCCGCTCGATCGTCGTCACGAAGCTCGCCGCTTCGAAGTAGCCCGGCTGCCCGGGCTGCACCTTCGCGTTGCCCGCCTGCTGCAGCACGAGCGGCAGCCAGCCGACCTCGAGCTCGGCGCCCGTTGCCACGACCAGATCGGCCTTCCGTGCGCGCGCGATGAGGCTCGGCTTCGCTTCGACATGATGGGGATCCTGCAGCGCGTTCGTCGCCGTGTAGACGCTCACCTTGTCGCCGCCGATTTCCTGTGCGAGCGCGCCCCATTCGGGAACGGTCGCGAATATCGCGAGCGATGCGGTCGCCGGTGTCGCGAGCGCCAGCGCGGCAAGCGCAATCAGTGCTTTCGTCGTTGCGTGCATGTTGGGCACCTCGTCAGAACTTGTGCGCGCCATGCGCGCCAAGCGTCAGGATGTATTGCAGGAACCACTCGTTGTCCGTGACGTCGGGACGCACGTTGTTGCGCGCGTATTGCAGTCGTATGCGGCTGAATTCGGACGGCGTCCAGTCGACCATGAACGTGTAGCGCTGCGGATGGAAAGCCGGCGTCGCGAGGAACGGCGCATTGGCGCCGAAGTTCGGCGTGCCGGGAAAGAGGCGGTCGTAGCGGAGGCCCGCACGCCACATCGGCATGAACTGGTAGACCGCCTGCACGTAGCCGCCGCTTTGCACCGACGCGTACGGCGCAGTTTGCGTGAGTCGGAGCGCACCGTCCGCGTCATAGGTTAGATCGCCGTGCTCGCGCCGCCAGAAGTACTCGGCCTGCAGCTTGAAGTTCGTGGTCAGCGGATTGCCGTGCGGCGCGTACTTCCAGACGAAGTCGGCGAGCGCGACGCGGCTCTTGCCCGTGAATCGCGTATCGACGAGGTTGCCGGTCGCGTCGAACTGCGTCGTGTCGCGATCCCCTGCGCGCGCGTCGAGATACGAGAGCCCGGCGCGCCAGCTGTGGCTGTCGCCGACGTCGCCGCCCGTGTGGAGGAACACGTCGGCCGCGCCAATGCCGTTGCGATTGCGCGCGCTGGCCGGGAAGTTGTCGCCGTTGCCGATCTCGGCGCCGAATTCGAGAAACTGGTCCGTCGGCGCGAGCCATTTCACCTGCAGGCCATCGTTGTCGTACTGGCCGCCAAGGAACGCCTGGTACGCGAGCGGCGCGTCGTAGAAATCCCACGCGTGCTGGTGCTGCTCGTTCAGGTAGCCGATGCCTGAAAAGAAGCGCCCGAACTTCGGCACGACACCGCTCGCAAGTCCGTTCGCTATGCCGTAGGCCTCTTCGACCGACACCGTGTTCTCGGGTGTCAGCGCGACCGTCAGGGCTCCGGAAAAGCGCGTGTCGACGTTTGCCGACAGCGTGAATTCCGACTCTCCTATGCCGAGTCCGCGATGACCCGGCGAAACGTCGCTCGTCAACGGGAAGCCCGCCAATCCATAGCGGTTCGGATCCTGCGAGAGGTTCGAGTACACGCCTTCGAGCACGGCCGAGATCGCCGGGTTGAACGCGTTGGCGGCGCTGCCCGGCGCGACAGGGGCCGTTGCGGATGCGACGACGGGCGGGGCTGCGCCGGGGGTCGGTGGCGGTGTCGTCCCTGCCGTGGAAGGCGCAGGCGGCGTCTCACGCGCCTGCGCCGCTTTTGCTGCTGCCTCGGCATCCTTCACGCGCGCCTCGAGCGCGTCGATGCGCGCTTCGTACGCCTGCCGGAGCTGCCTGATTTCCTCGCGCAATTGCGCGAGGTCCTCGTCGCTCGCGGCGCGGGCCGCGGGAGCGACGATCAACGCGCACGCCATCGCGGCGCGCGCGAACGCAGATCGAATCACGATGAATCCTCCAGGAAAGCACAACATCGCCGCGCGGGCGGCGGATCGGTTACGCGGACTGGAGGAAGCGAGGCGGAGCGCGGCTCCGGTAAAAGAATGGCGCGGCGATCGATGTGCGCCCAGCGGGCGCGACCACGTCGATCCATGCCGGCACATCGGCGAGCGTGACTACCGACGACGTCGGCATCGCTGACGCGCCGGCCGCGAGCAGCTCGCATTCGGCGCAGACGTCGGCCGTCGGCCGCTCCAGCACACCGTACTTCGAGCGCTCGATCCGCGCGCCGATGTGCTCGATCGTGTGCCGGACGGATTCCTGCTGCATCCACAGGAGGAGCAGCGAGAAGAGCGCGGTCAGCGCGAGCCGATATGTCGGAATCCGGCGATGCATGGCGGCGAGATTAACCGTGATACCGGCGCCTGACAATCGGCCGCATGTACGATTGCATACCGATACGATTTTCGATCGAGACGACGTGCTGTGCCATCGCCGAACGCGCCTTCGCCCTTACAGCCGATACGCCGCCTTCGCCAGATCGCGCGCGAGCGCCGGCGCGAGCGCCATTGCCTCGTCCTCGCCGAGCCGATGCTCGACGACCGCCGTCGCGAGAAAGCGGCAGACGACGCGCCGCCACACATCGTGGCGCGCTGGAATCGACATGAACGCGCGCGTGTCGTCGTTGAAGCCGACCGTATTCGCGAATCCCGCTGTCTCGATCGCCTGTTCGAGAAAGCGCAGCATGCCCTGGAAGCTGTCGTGGAACCACCACGGCGGCCCGAGCTTCAGCACCGGATAGTGTCCGGCGAGCGGCGCGAGTTCGCGCGCGTACGTCGTCTCATCGAGCGTGAACAGGATCAGCGTCAGGCGCGGATCGTTGCCGACGTTGTCCAGCAGCGGCTTCAGCGCGTGCACGTAGTCGGCGCGCGTCGGAATGTCGGCGCCTTTGTCGCGTCCGAAGCGCGCAAAGACCTGCGGATTGTGATTACGGAAGGCGCCCGGATGGATCTGCATGACGAGGCCGTCGTCGATGCTCATCCGCGCCATTTCCGTCAGCATCTGCGCGCGGAACAGTTCCGCCTCCTCTGAATCGATGGTGCCCGCAAGCGCGCGATCGAGCAGGCGTTGGGATTGCGCGGCTTCGAGGTTGGCGGTGCGCGCGGTCGGATGTCCGTGATCAGTCGACGTCGCCCCCATCGACTTGAAGAACGCGCGGCGCGCGCGATGCGCAGCGATATAACCGGTCCACGTCGCCGTGTTCTCGCGCGTGATCTCGCCGAATTTCGCCACGTTCGCGGCAAACCCTTCGAACTGTGGATCGACGACCGGATCCGGTCGATACGCAGTGACGACGCGTCCCCGCCATCCGCTTTGGTGTATCGCGCGGTGGTGCTCGAGCGGATCGAGCGGCGACTCGGTGGTCGCGATCACCTCGATGTCGAATCGCTCGAACAGCGCGCGCGGCCGGAATCCATCGTCGCGAAGGCAGGCATCGATCCGATCGAAATAACGATCCGCGCTTTCCTCCGTCAGCCGCTCGTCGATGCCGAACACCGTGTGGAACGCGTGATCGAGCCAGAGGCGCGTCGGCGTGGCGCGAAACAGGTGGTAGTTGCGCGCGAAGAGACGCCAGATCGCGCGCGCGTCGTACGGCGGCGTCGCCCGAGGATCGTCACGGCGGGCAATCCCGAGCGACTCGAGTGGAATCCCGTGGCTGTAGAGCATCCGGAACACGTAGTGATCCGGAACGATGAAAAGCGCCGACGGATCGGGAAACGGCTCGTTGTCCGCGTACCAGCGCGGATCGGTGTGTCCATGCGGGCTCACGATCGGCAGATCGCGCACCGTTTGATAGAGCGAGCGCGCGAGCCGGCGCGTCGACGGCTCGGCCGGAAACAAACGATCGGGATGAAGCTCTAGCGGGATCATTCGCTGGAGGTACCGCTGACGACTGCGCGTGCAACGGTAGTCGCCGAACCGATCGCGAACAGCATCTCGAGCCAGCGCGTGACGACGTCCGTGAAGCGTGGCTCGTTGTGCAGGTCATCGTCGAAAATCGCCTCCTCCGCGAACAGGCTTTGCGCGAAAGCGCGCGGATCGCCGCGATGTTTCGCCGCAAGCGAGGCGAACACCGGCGCGAGCGGATCCGAAACCTCGATGCGCTCCCCTCGCTCGTCCTCGCCGTAGACGTAGCGCATCCACGCAGCTACGGCGAGACATCCAAGCGCAACCGAGCGGCCCGCGGCGATGCCGTCGCGAATCGTGCCGAGAATGCGCTGCGGCAGCTTCTGCGAGCCGTCCATCGCGATCTGCTGCGTTCGATGCGGGAGCGCGGGATTACGGAACCGGCGCACCAGCGTTTCGCGATAGTCGCGAAGATCGATGCCGGGCGGCGGCGCGAGCGTCGGGGTCACCTCCTCCGCCGTGAAGCGCCGCATCCAGCCGAGGAAATCGGGCTGCGCAGCGACCTGGTAGATGTACTCGTAACCGGCGAGGAAGCCGAGATACGCAAGCCCCGAATGGCTTGCGTTCAGCAAGCGCAGCTTCATCGCCTCGTAGGGGTCGACTGCGCGAACGAACGTCGCACCGGCCAAATCCCACGCCGGGCGTCCCGCCGCGAAGCGATCCTCGATCACCCATTGCGAAAACGGCTCGTGCACGACCGGTGCCTCGTCCTTCACACCGAGCGCTTCGGCGTTCTCGTCGATATCGCGCGCCGTCGTGGCGGGCACGATGCGATCGACCATCGTCGACGGAAACGCGATCTCGCGGCCAATCCAGTCGGCAAGCTCCGAGTCGATCAGATTCGCAAAGGTCATCACGAGTCCCAGCACCAGGCCGCCATTCTGCGTGAGATTGTCGCAGCAGACGATCGTCAGCGGCGCGCCGTGCGTGCGCCTGCGCTCGCGAAGCGCGGCGACGAGCAAGCCGACGACGCTTCGCGGCTTTGCCAGCGAAGCGAGGTCGTGCGCAATATCCGGATGATCGACGTTCAGGCGCCCGGTCGCCGGCTCGTGGCAATAGCCCTTCTCGGTCACGGTCAGCGAAACGATTCGCGTCTCACGCACCGTCAGGCGTTGCAGCACCTTGTCGCGCTGTTCGCCGTAAAACAGCACCTCGCGGACGCTGCCGACGACGCGACGTGAGATGCCGTCGACATCTTTCGTGATCGACGTGTAAAGACCCTGCTGAGGCGCCAGTCGATCGCGGACGCCGGCCGCGCGAAGGCTCACGCCGCAGATGCCCCACGCGAGTTCGCCGCGCGCGAGCACGTCGTCGGTGTAGATCGCCTGGTGTGCTCGATGGAACGCGCCGATGCCGAGGTGCACGATGCCGATGCCGACATCGGCGATCGAATAGTGCGGGCGTGCGAACTCGGGCGGCAACCGATCGAGGGTCGAGAGGTCGAGACGCTTCACCATTGATCGACGCTACGCCGTCTGTGGATGTTCCTTGACGCGCGAGACGAGTTGCGTCGGATTGACGAAGCGCAGCGCAATCAACAGCCACACGAGCGTCACCGCCATGTAGATCATCGCCATCGCGTCGACCGATTGCGGCGCGCGCACCCCGGCGGCGAATACCGCGTAATAGAGCGCGACGACGAGCGTCTGCGAATCGGGGCCCGCGGTCAGGAACGTAAGCTCGAAGAGCGCGATCGTGCGCACGAGCACGAGCAGCGACGCGGCGAGAATGCCGGGCGCGAGCAGCGGCACGAGCACGTGAACGAACATCCGCCACGTGTTGGCGCCGAAGACCCGCGCCGCCGATTCGAGATTCGGATCGATCTGCTCGATGAACGGCGTCATGACGAGAATGACGAACGGCGCCGCTGGAATCAGGTTCGCGAGGATCACGCCGGCGAGCGTGCCGCCGAGCCCCGTCTGGTAGAGCACCGTCGCGAGCGGGATGCCGTAGGTGATCGGCGGCACCATCAGCGGCAGGAGGAACAACAGCAACACCGCGCGCTTCCCTGGAAAGTCGCGACGCGCCAGCGCATACGCCGCCGGCACGCCGATCAGAAGCGCAAGCAGCACGACGGCGAGTACGACCTCGACGGTCACCCACAGGATCGACGCGAGCTGAAACTCCTTCCACGCGTCGACGTACCACGACGGCGTCCACCCCTGCGGCAGCCAGGTGCCGAGCCAGCGACTCGCGAACGAATTCGTCGCGACCGCGGCGATCATGAGGCCGACGTTGACGAGAAAGAGCGTGATGACGCCGGCGAGCAGCGCGCGCCAGGCGCGAAGAGCCCACGCGTTACCCGTTCGAGTGCGCACCGCGGGGATCGCGACGAGCCGTTCGCGCGGAATGATGATCTGATCCACGCCGCCTATCCCTTCCCGCCCGTCACCGGTCCCTTGTAGAACCAGCCGCGAAGCGACAGCACGAACGCGACGATCAGAAGCTGCACGAATCCCATGATCATCGCGATCGCGGAGGCGAGCGAATAGTCGTACTGCTCGAACGCAGCCTCGTACGCGGCGATCGAGATCACGCGCGTCGGACCGGCGGGCGCGCCGAGCAACACCGCCGACGGGAACACCGAGAACGCCTGCACGAACGCGAGGCAGAAGCACATCGCGAGTCCCGGCGCGAGCAGCGGCAGATAGATGTGGCGGAACTGCGCCTTCGGATCGGCGCCGAGCGTCGCGGCCGCGCGGGCGAGCACCGGATCGATGCCGGTGATGTACGACAGGATCAAAAGAAACGTGAACGGAAAGCCGGACACGACGAGCGAGATCAGCACGCCCCAGTAGTTGTGCGTGAGGCGGATCGACCCGTCATAGAGATGCGTGACCTGCAGGAATTGCGCGAGCCAGCCGCGCGGACCGAAGTACGTCAGCATCCCTTCGGCGATCAGCACCGTGCCGAGCGTGATAGGCACGACGAGGAGCGCGGTGGCGATCCGCTGCCAGCGCGAACGCACGCGCATTCGGTACGCGATCGGCACGGCGATGAACACGTTGATGATCGTTGCTGGTACCGCGAGCTTGAGTGTCGTGCCGATCGTCGGCCACAAGTTCGACGTTGTGAAGAACTTGTGATAGTTCGCGAGCGCGCCGCCCGTCTTTGGCTCGAACGACAGCACGAGTCCGTAGATGAAGGGATAGACGAAGAGCAGCAGCATGAAGGCCGCCGCCGGGACGACGAGCAGGACCGCTCGGTCGAATCCTGCGCTCCGAAGCGTTGCGGCCGCCATTTCAAATGCCGCCGCCTTCGCTCGGGTAAACGAGCACGCGTTCGGGCGGCACGTGAACGTACACGTTCGCGCCGGCCGCGACCTTCGTCGACGAGCGCAGGTGCAGTCGCTTTCCGCCCGCCGTCACCACCTCGACGAGCGAATCGCGGCCGCCGTATTCGACGTGGTCGACACGCGCGGCAATTACGTTGCTCGCGGCCGGCTCGGTGGCGATCGCGATCTCCTCGGGACGCATCGCGACAGCGGCGCGCTTGCCATCGAGCGGGAGCTTCCGCACGCCGACGAGCTTCATGTCAGGAGCCTCGAGCGTCACGTGTCCGTCGCGCTCGCCGGCAATCGGCAGATCGACGACGTTGCGATAGCCCATGAAGCGCGCGACGTGGATGTTCGCGGGTTGCGCATACACCTCCTCGGGCGTTCCTATCTGCTGCACGACGCCATCCTTCATCACGACGATTCGATCGGCGAGCGACAGCGCTTCGTCCTGGTCGTGCGTGACGTAGATCGTCGCGCGTCCGAGCTCGCGATGAATGCGCAGGATTTCGGAGCGCGTTTCGAGCCGGAGCTTCGCGTCGAGGTTCGAAAGCGGCTCGTCCATCAGGATCAGCGGCGGCTCGATCACGATCGCGCGCGCGATCGCGACACGCTGCTGCTGGCCGCCGGAAAGTTGTCCCGGCAGCTTGTGCTCCTGACCCGTTAGTTGCACCAGTCGAAGGGCCTTCGCCACGCGAGGCGCAACGTCGGCTTGCGGCATTCCCCGCATGCGCAGGCCGAAGCCGATGTTCTTCGCGACGCTCATGTGCGGAAAGAGCGCGTAGTTCTGGAACACCATGCCGAAACCGCGACGCTCGGGCGGCAGCGTGTCGATGCGCGTGTCGTCGAGGCCGATCGTGCCGGACGAGAGCGGCAAGAGACCGGCGATGCAGTTGAGCGCGGTCGATTTCCCGCAACCGGAGGGTCCGAGCAGCGCGATGAATTCGCCGCGCCGCACGGTGAGCGAAAGCTCGTTCAGCGCATTGAACGCGTTGCCGCCCGCGCCGGCGAAACGGCGCGTGACGCGATCAAGGCGCAGCTCGCTGAAGTCGTGTTTCATGTGTCGAGTAGAAAGCGATCCCTCTCCCCTTGCGTAGGGAGAGGGCTGTTGAGGAGTTTCGCGTTACTTTGTCTTTGCCGCCCCCACCTGCTGGTCCCAGATCCGGAACATCTCGACCTGCCCCTTCGCTTCCAGCGACTGGGTATGCGGAAATTCCTTGAGCCACTTGTCGTATTCGGGACGTCCGTATTCCTTGATCAGCTCCTGGCTTTCCTTCGGCGCCATCGATAGCGGCACGTTCTTCACCGCCGGTCCCGGATAGAAATAACCCTTGTCGTAGGTGAGCGCCTGCGCCTCGGGCTTCAGCATGTATGCCATCAGGTCGAGGATGACGTTGACGCGGTCGGCCGGCACATCCTTGGGAATCACCATGTAGTGCGCGTCGTTGACCCACGTCATGTGCTGGAACGGCGTCACCTTGAACGACTTCGGCACGATGCCAAGAATGCGCGGATTCAGGTCCCACCCGGTCATCGTCACCGTCATGTCGCGCGAGCCCTCGCCGAGCTCCTTCATCACGGCACCCGTGCCGCTCGGGTAGTACTCGATGCAGCTATTGAGATCCTTGAGATACGCCCAGGTCTTGTCCCAGCTCGCGGGATTCTTCGGATCCTTGTCGCCGAGGATGTACGGCAGGCCCATGACGAACGTGCGACCTGGTCCCGAATTCGCCGGACGCGCATAGATGAACCGGTTCGGGTTCGCCTTGCACCATGCAAGAAGCTCCTGCGGCGTCGTCGGCGCCTGCTTCACCTTGTCGGGGTTGTACTCGAGCAGCGGACCCGCGGGCATGAACGCGACCTCGATGCCATAGTCGCCGGCCAGCTCCTGCATTTTCGCCGCGGCCGGTTGATAGTTCTGCATCAGGTTCGGAAACTTCGCCGAATGGTCGGGGAGGATTTTGACGAGCAGGCCCTGCTCGATCCCGGCAGCCAGGAAATCGGTGCCGGTCAGCACCATGTCGATGTCGCTTCGACCCGCACCCTGCATCGCCTTGAGCTTGCCGGGCAGCTCCGGCGCAGGCGCCTTCGTGAACGTCACCTTCGAGATCAGCTTCGGATTCTTGGATGCAAAGTTCTGGATCGCATCCTGCGTGAGCGCAAGATCGCCCGCGACGTCGACGATGTTGATCGCCACCTGCGCCGTTGCGCTTCCCGTGCCGAACGCGAAAATCGCCGCGGCGGCAACCGCGGCGGCTCCGAGCGTCTGCACCGCACGGCGGCGTCCCTGCGATTGATTCGTGCTGCATTTCATCTACGTCCTCCTGTGGTTGGGCGCATGCCCGTCGATTTCGACGCCGACCGTGCCGCACATCAGCGCACGCACGCTTCGCGCCGGTTCATTCATTCATGAGGCTGCCTTGCGCCGACTTCGCGATGGACGCGAAGCCTGTGTCGGCGCGGTGTCGCGATCGCGTTCCGGCAAATTGTCGACGCCGCGCTGAAATTCGCGAATGACGCGCGCAAGATGCCGATGCATCGCCGCGCGCGCGGCGATCGGATCGTGGGACTCGATGGCCGCGGCGATGGCCGCGTGATCGCGAACGGTGCGCTCGGCAAGCTCGGTCGTATGGAAGTGACGTTGGAGGCGCCCCCACAGCTCGGCGCGCTGGTTCCAAAGACCTTCGACGACGAGCTCGAGCGAGCCGTTGCCGGTCGCCTTTGCGACGCGAACGTGAAAATCGCGGTCCTCCGCTTCGCGAGCGGCAAAGTCGTCGTGAAAGCCCGCGAGGCGCGCGACGCTTTGGCGCAGTGCAGTTGCATCGGCCACACTGGCGTTTCGGGCAGCGAGCGCGGCGATCTCGCCTTCGACGAGCTTGCGGGCGGCGAGAAGCTCGAACGGACCCGGCCCCGCATCGCCGCTGGCACGGTTCGCTGTTTCGGGTTGCGGCGTCACGAAGATGCCGGTGCCTACCCGCACTTCGACCAGCCCGCTCATTTCGAGCGATATGATCGCCTCGCGCACCGACGCGCGGCTCACGCCGAACGACGTCGCGAGCTCGCGTTCCGCAGGCAACCGTGTGCCCGCAGGAAATTCGCCGCGCGCGATCAACTGCGCGAGTTGATCGGCAATCTGCCGGTACAAACGTTTCGGCTCGACGAGTTGAAGCGGCAATGCTCGAGCTCCGTGCAAACGGGCGGAAACGAAACCAGTCTGGGGGTCAGCCG
>Ga0070731_10003829_pt1 | contig 13325 bp, 9 predicted proteins | sample Coa_R1_2_FD_66448 | JGI IMG/M metagenome (GOLD analysis project Ga0070731, IMG submission 66448) | Surface soil microbial communities from Centralia Pennsylvania, which are recovering from an underground coalmine fire - Coalmine... | ecosystem: Environmental > Terrestrial > Soil > Unclassified ... | reverse complement strand
CGGGATCGGGCAGCCCCAGTAGCGCTGGCGCGAGATGCCCCAGTCGCGCAGGCGCCATTGCACCTGCTTCTCGCCGAGATTCTTCGCCTTCAGGTCCGCCGCGATCGCATCGACCGCCTGCTGGAAGCCGAGGCCGTCATATTTTCCGGAGTTGACGCACTGGCCCGGGCCCTTCTCGTCGTACCAGGCGTACCACTTGCGATCGTCGAATTTCTCGTCGCCGACCTGGATTACCTGCGGGATCGGCAGTCCGTACTTCAGTGCGAACTCGAAATCGCGCTCGTCGTGTGCCGGCACGCCCATCACCGCGCCCTCGCCGTAGCTCATGAGCACGTAGTTGCCGACCCAGACCGGAATTTTCTCGCCGCTGATCGGGTGCGCGACGAACACGCCGGTGGGCATGCCTTTCTTTTCGATCTGCGCGAGCTCCGCCTCGACCACGGTGCCGCGCTTGCATTCCGCAACGAATTCTCTTATTTCAGGATTTTTTTCCGCAGCCCAGGCGGCGATGGGATGTTCGGCCGCGACGGCACAGAAGGTCGTTCCCATCAGCGTGTCGGCGCGCGTAGTGAATACCCAAAGCATCTTCCGCTCGTTGTTCAGTTCATACGGGAAGCCAATTCGGACGCCTTCCGACTTGCCGATCCAGTTTTTCTGCATCAATTTGACTTGCGCGGGCCATCCGTCCATGCCATCGAGCGCACCGAGCAACTCTTCCTGATAGGCGGTGATGCGGAAGAAGTACATCGGGATTTCGCGTCTTTCCACCGGCGCGCCGGTGCGCCAGCCGCGGCCGTCGATCACCTGCTCGTTGGCCAGCACCGTCTGGTCGACCGGGTCCCAGTTGACGATGCCGGTCTTTCTGTAGGCGAGGCCCTTCCTGAACAGGCGCGCGAACAGCCACTGGTTCCACTTGTAGTAGCCCGGATCGCAGGTCGCGAGTTCCCGCGTCCAGTCGATGGCGAAGCCCAGGCCCTGCAGCTGCTTCCTCATGTACGCGATGTTGTCGCGCGTCCATTTTGCGGGCGGCACCTTGTTCGCCATCGCGGCGTTCTCGGCGGGCAGGCCGAAGGCGTCCCAGCCCATCGGCTGCAGCACGTTCATGCCGCGCATGCGGTAATGGCGCGTGAGCACGTCGCCGATGGTGTAGTTGCGCACGTGGCCCATGTGCAGCTTCCCCGATGGATAGGGGAACATGGACAGGCAGTAGAATTTTGTCCGCGCCCGGTCTTCCGCGACGGCGAACGAACGCTTCGCGTCCCAGAATTTCTGGGCGTCGAGTTCGATGCTGCGTGGTTCGTACCGGTCCTGCATGTGGATTTTTCTTTTCTCGGCTGCCGCGCGCGGAAGCGGCGGATTATAAGGGCTTCATGAAGCGATTCCTGCTCGTTCTTGTTCTCCTCTTGGCCGCGCAAGCGGCGCAGGCACAAGGCTGGCCGGCGAAGCCGGTGCGCTGGATCGTGCCCTACCCACCGGGCGGCGCGACGGATATCGCGACCCGGCCGATCGCCGATCGCGTCGGCCAGGCCTTGGGAGGAGCTGCGGGCGGCTACTCGGGGCTGGTCGAGAACCGCGCCGGCGCCGGCGGCAACATCGGCGTCGAGGCGGCGGTAAAGAGCGCGCCGGACGGCTATACGCTGCTGGTCGCAGTCGACGCGGTCGCCAGCAATCCGCACCTCTACAAGCTGGCCTGGGATCCGTTCCGCGATCTCACGCCGGTGATTCAGCTCGCGCGCCAGCCCGTGGTGCTCGCGGTGCACCCTTCGCTCCGGGTATCCAATCTGGCGGAATTCGTCGCGCTGGCGAAACAGAAGCCGGGTCTCGGGTTCGCGACTTCGGGCGCGGGCTCGCAGCAGCACATCACCGCGGAGTGGTTCGCCAAGCTCGCCGGCATCCAGCTCACGCACGTGCCGTACAAGGGCGGCGGCCAGGCGATCGTGGATCTCGTCGGCGGCCAGATCCAGGTGGGCTCGCTCGGCTCTTCGCCGCTGATCCCGTACTACAAGGCCGGCAAGCTCAGGCTGCTCGCGCAATCCACCTCGACGCGCGCCCCGACCCTGCCTGACATCCCGACCTACCAGGAAGCCGGCTACAAAAGCCTGGAAATCGAACAGTGGATCGGCGTCTTCGCGCCGGCCGGCATGCCGCCGGAGATCGTCGCGCGGTTCAACGCCGAGATCGGCAAGGCGCTCGCCGATCCGGGCATCTGCGAACGCTACGCGCAGGCGGCGCTGGAACCCGTCGGCGGCAGCGCGGAAGGGCTTGCGCGCCTGCTGCGCAGCGACTACGAAAAATACGGCCGGCTGGTCAGGGAACTCGACATCCGCATCGAATGAAAAGCAGATGCGCGTGAGATAATGCGCGCGCTTTGTCGCTGCATCTTGAACACCTAAACCCCGAACAGCTCGCCGCGGTAACTCTGCACGAAGAGGGAACTGCGGGGCACGCCCTCGTGCTCGCGGGCGCGGGCAGCGGCAAGACCCGGGTTCTCACCACGCGTATCGCCTGGCTTGTCAAATCAGGCCATGTGACGCCGGGCGGCGTGCTGGCGGTGACCTTCACCAACAAGGCGGCGCGCGAAATGATGACGCGGCTCACGGCGATGCTGCCGATGAATCCGCGCGGCCTGTGGATCGGGACCTTCCACGGCCTCGCCAACCGGCTGCTGCGCACGCATCACCAGGAAGCCGGGCTGCCGCGCGATTTCCAGATCCTCGACACCCAGGACCAGCTCTCGGCGGTGAAGCGCCTGGCGAAGGCGCTCAACGTGGACGAGGACCGTTTTCCGCCGCGCGACCTGCAGCGCTTCATCAACGGGCAGAAGGAAGAGGGCTTGCGCGCCCGCGACGTGCCGGCCGGCGACGACATCACGCGCCGCCAGGCGGAATTCTTCGCCGCCTACGACGAGCAGTGCCAGCGCGAGGGCGTGGCGGATTTCGCGGAACTGCTGCTGAGAAGTTTCGAGCTGCTGAGCAGGAATGAAGTGCTGCGGCAGCATTACCAGGCGCGCTTCCGCTTCATCCTGGTGGACGAATTCCAGGATACCAACCGGCTGCAGTACCGCTGGCTGAAGCTGTTCGCCGGGCCGCAATCGCGCCTCTTCGCCGTGGGCGACGACGACCAGTCGATTTATGGTTTCCGCGGCGCCAACGTCGGCAACCTGGCGGAATTCGAAAAGGAATTCTCCAAAGGCAGGGTCATCCGCCTCGAGCAGAACTACCGCTCGCAGGGCAACATCCTCGATGCGGCCAATGCGCTGATATCCAACAACACGCAGCGCCTGGGCAAGAACCTGTGGACCTCGGCGGGCGCCGGAGACCCGCTGCGCGTGTTCGAGGGCGAGAGCGACGGCGACGAGGCGCGCTTCATTGCCGAGGAAGTGGGCGCGCTCAGGCGCGAAGGTGCGCGCCTGGTGGACATCGCGGTGCTCTACCGTTCGAACGCCCAGTCGCGCGTACTGGAGCATGCGCTGTTCGGCGCAACGATCCCTTACCGCGTCTATGGCGGCCTGCGCTTCTTCGAGCGCGCCGAGGTGAAGCACGCGCTCGCCTACCTGCGCCTGATCGCCAATCCGGCGGACGACACCTCGTTCCTGCGCGTCGCCAATTTTCCGCCGCGCGGCATCGGCGCGCGTTCGATGGAGCAGCTGCAGGACGCGGCGAAGCAGAAAGGGATTTCGCTTTTTGCCGCGGTTGACTCTTCATCCGGCAAGGGTTTGCCGTTCAAGAAATTGATCGGAGAACTGCAAACTGAAACCAAGGATCTCTCTTTGCCTGAAATGGTCGAGCACGTAATCCATCGCAGCGGCCTGATCGAGCATTTCAAGAACGAGCGCGAGGGTGCCGACCGCGTCGAGAACCTCGAAGAACTGGTGAACGCGGCGGCGGCGTTCACGCAGGAGGAGGCGAATCCGGAAGCGGGCGAGGAGATGTCGCCGCTGGTCGCATTCCTCACCCACGCCGCGCTGGAGGCGGGCGACCACCAGGCGGCCGAAGGGCAGGACGCGCTGCAGATGATGACGGTGCACTCGGCCAAGGGCCTGGAGTTCAACGCCGTGTTCATGAGCGGGCTGGAGGAAGGCCTGTTCCCGCACGACCAGAGCCTGGTGGAGAGGGACGGCCTGGAAGAGGAGCGCCGCCTCGCCTACGTCGCCATCACGCGCGCGCGGCAGCGCTTGTATCTCACGTTCGCGCAGACCCGCATGCTGCACGGCCAGACGCGCTACAGCCTGGCGTCGCGCTTCCTCGACGAAATTCCCGAAGGCCTGAAGAAATGGCTCACGCCCAGGCTTTCGCGGCAGCGATCCATGGGCTTCGAGGCGGCGGGGCGGAAGCAGTCCTACACCGACAGCAAGGACACCTACTTCCCGAAGAAGGAGGCCAGCTTCGCGAGGCATCGCGAAACCGCGGGCTTCCGCATCGGCCAGAACGTCACCCATCCCAAATTCGGCGCCGGCGTGATCGTGGATGCCGAGGGCGACGGCAACGACGCGCGCGTGCAGGTGAATTTCGGCGGCCAGGGCGTCAAGTGGCTCGCCGTGGCGGTAGCCAAGCTCGAGGCGGCTTAGCGCCGCAGTTTCATCTCTCGAGCAACAGCACCAAATAAGGAACAGAACAGCAGCAGGTGCACCACGCTGCGGCCGGTGCTAGCACGCGGAATCTGCGCCGGAAATGCGATGTGCTAGGCTTTTCCGATGCGCAAGGACGGTTATCTCGAGCGCGTTCTCAAGGCGCGCGTCTACGACGTGGCGATCGAGTCGCCGCTCGAACTCGCGCCCGCGCTGTCGCGGCGCCTGGGCAACCGCCTGCTGCTCAAGCGCGAGGATCTGCAGCCGGTGTTCTCCTTCAAGCTGCGCGGCGCCTACAACAAGATGGCGCGCCTCGCGCCGGCCAGGCTCGCGAAGGGCGTGATCACGGCGAGCGCGGGCAACCACGCGCAGGGTGTGGCGCTCGCCGCACAGAAACTCGGCTGCCGCGCCGTGATCGTGATGCCGGTGACCACGCCGAAGATCAAGATCGATGCAGTGATGGCGCGCGGCGCCGAGGCGGTACTGCGCGGCGACACCTACGCCGAAGCGCTAGCGCATGCGATGAAATTGCGGCGCCGTCTCGGGCTCACCTTCGTCCATCCCTACGACGACCCGGAAGTGATCGCGGGGCAGGGCACCGTCGGCATGGAAATCCTGCGCCAGCATGCGCGCCCGATCCACGCCGTGTTCGTTCCCGTCGGCGGCGGCGGCCTGATTTCCGGCATCGCCGCCTACATCAAGCGGGTGCGCCCCTCGGTGCGCATCATCGGCGTGGAGCCGGTCGACGCCGACGCGATGGCGCGGTCGCTGAAGGCCCGGCGGCGCGTGGTGCTCGAACATGTCGGCCTGTTCGCCGACGGCGTCGCCGTGAAGCAGGTGGGCGAGGAGACATTTCGCCTGGCGCGCGAGCTGGTCGACGAGATGGTACTGGTGGACACCGACGAAATCTGCGCCGCGATCAAGGACGTGTTCGAGGACACCCGCGTGGTGCTCGAACCGGCCGGCGCGCTCGCCGTCGCCGGCGCGAAAACCTGGGTCGCGAAGCGCAATGCGCGCGGCAAGACGCTGGTGGCGATCGCCTCCGGCGCCAACACCAACTTCGACCGGCTGCGCTTTGTCGCCGAGCAGGCTGAGCTGGGCGAGCACCGCGAAGCCGTGTTCGCGGTCACCATTCCGGAGCGCCGCGGCAGCTTCCGCCGCTTCTGCGAGGCGCTGGGCGGCCGCAACATCACCGAATTCAATTACCGCATGGCTGGGCCGGACGCGGCGCACATCTTCGTCGGCGTCGGCGTGACGGGGCGGCAGGAAACCGCCCGCATCGTGCGGCGTCTCGCGCGCGCCGGCTGCCGCACGCTCGACCTGTCCGACAACGAGACCGCCAAATCGCACGTGCGGCACATGGTGGGCGGCCACGCCGGATTGGCAAAGAATGAACTGCTGTACCGCTTCGAATTCCCCGAGCGGCAGGGCGCACTGGTAAAATTCCTGCGCTCGATGAATCCCAGCTGGAACATCAGCCTGTTCCACTACCGCAACCACGGCGCCGACTACGGCCGCGTGCTGGTCGGCATGCAGGTGCCGAAAAACGAGATGAGCCAGTTCCGCTGTTTCCTCGCGAGACTGGGCTATCCCTGCGTGGACGAAACCCGCAACCCGGCGTATCGCCTCTTCCTCGGCTGAGCATGGCGCGCGGACCCGTCGACCTCCCTGCGAAGCTCGCCGCCTATATTGCCGCGACGGGCACGCGCGAGACCGCGGTGCAGAGGCGGCTGCGCACGGTGACGCGCAAAATTCCGTTCGGCACCATGCAGATCGGCCCCGACCAGGCGGCGCTGATGCAGGTGCTGGTGCGCGCGCTCGGGGCGAAGCGCTGCATCGAGATCGGAACCTTCACCGGATATTCGTCGTTGGCCGTGGCGCTGGCTCTGCCGCCCGGCGGGAAAATCATCTGCTGCGACGTGAGCGAGGAGTGGACCTCGGTGGCGCGGCGCTACTGGAAGATGGCCGGCGTGCAGAAGAAAATCTCGCTGCGCCTCGCGCCGGCGCTGGAGACGCTGAAAACCCTGAAGGGAAAATTCGATTTCGCGTTCATCGACGCGGACAAGGAGAACTACCAGAAGTACTTCGAGCGCTGCCTGAAACTGCTGCGCCGCGGCGGCCTGATCGCCATCGACAACACGCTCTGGCATGGCAGCGTGATCAACCGCAAGGACCGGACGATCGACGCGCGCGCCATTCGCGCCTTCAACAGAAAACTGCGTAGCGACCGGCGCGTCGAGATTTCACTCGTGCCGATCGGCGACGGCCTGACCCTCGCGTTCAAGCGCTAGTCGGGCAACTGCGCGGGTTACTGCGGCTCGCCGAAGTATCCGGGCGCGATTTCGTCCGCGTAGCAGACCGGGGAGGCAAGCTTGCTCGGCTCGCCTGCCGGCGGTTCGCCGAGGAACACGAGCTTGTCCCCGTCGCGCCCGCTGTCCCTCTTGTAAACGCCGCGTTCGGTCACCACCCAGTCCATCGGGATGTCCCAGCTTTGCGGGTGGATGGTGTCCATGCGCGCGAGTTCGTAGCTGACGCCGATCACCGCGGGCTTGTCCGGGAATTTTTCCAGGGTGCGGTCGAAAAAGCCGGCGCCGTAGCCGAGCCGGTAGCCCGCGCCATCCCAGCCGTTCATGGGCAGCAGCACCGCCTGGGGAACCACTTCCGGCGAGTTCACGGGGTAGGGAATGTCCAGCGCGCCCACGGCCAATTCAACGCCGGGATGCCATTCGCGGAACAGCAGCGGTTGCCTGAGCGCGACAACCACCGGCAGCGCGGTCAACGCGCCGCGCTCGCGCAGCGTTCTTACAAGGTGGCGCGCATCGTATTCACCCCGGATCGGCCAGCAAAAGGCGAGTTTCGCCATGGCCAGGCCGGGGAACGCGCGCCCGATGTGGGCGTCCATCCGGACGCGGAACTGCTCGAGCGTTGCCGCATCCAGTTTTTCGCGCGCCGCGATCAGGCGCGCTCGCTCGGCCTTGCGCCAGGTTTTCAATTGGTCCGCTGTCATGCGGCTTCCACCTCGGAGTGCTAAGCTTAGTCCATGATTTTTAGGCGTTTCCTTACCACTATAGCAGCCTTGGCCTGCGCCGCTGGCAGCGCGCTGGGTGCGCCCAAGCCGCTGTCGCCTGACGAGGCCATGTTGAAGGCCTACGACGCGTTTCGCGCGGGCGACGCGGTCAAGCTGCAGAAGTTCTCGGCCGAGGTGAGCAGCGGCTACGTGCTTGCGCCCTATCTGGACTACTGGCGCCTGAAGCTGCGCATCGAGGACGCGTCCGAGGCCGAAGTGCGCGCTTTTCTGCAGGATCAGGAGGGCAGCTATCTCGCCGAGCGGCTGCGCGGCGAATGGCTGAAGGAACTGGGCCGGCGCGGCGACTGGGAGAACTTCGAGCAGACCCTGCCGCCGCTGGTGCAGGACGACTTGGAGATCCGCTGCTATGCCTGGATGTCGCGCCTGTCGCGCGGCGACGACGGCGCCTTCGACGAGGCGCGCGCGATCTGGCTCGAGCCGCGCGAGCTGCCCGACGGCTGCAATGCGCTGGTCGACATAATGCTGGACGCGCAGAAAATCAGCGTCGACGACGTCTGGCGGCGGGCGCGGGTGCTGTTCGAGAACGGCGCGCTCACCGCGGCGCGGCGCACGCTCGCTTTCCTCCCGGCCGGGGAGAAGCACGACGAGGCGCAGCTGAACCTGGCCGCCACCGCGCCGAAGAAATTCCTCGCCAGTCCGCCGCGCAATCTCGACAGCCGCGCGGCGCGCGAGATGACGATATTCGCCGTGTTGCGCCTCGCGCGCAGCGATCCGGAGGGTGCGGTGGAAATCCTGCGCGGCAGGCTGAGCGCGCGCCTGCCGGCCGAGGACCTGAAGTACCTGTGGGGGCGCCTCGCCTATGAAGGTGCGCGGCACCTGATCCCGGAGGCGCAGCAGTGGTACGCGTTCGCCGACGTCACCCAGCTGAACGACGAGCAGCTGGCATGGAAAGCGCGTGCCGCGCTGCGCGCTGCGGACTGGCAGGCGGTGCGCGACGCGATCGACCGCATGTCGGTGATCGCTCGCCAGGACCCGGCCTGGACCTACTGGTACGGCCGCGCGCTTGCCGTGCAGGGAAGCGCCGAGGGCGCCCGCGCCTACTACCTGCGCATTTCCGGCCAGCCGAGCTTCTATGGGCTGCTTGCCGCCGAGGAGCTCGGCATCATGACGATGGCGCCGGAACCGTTTTACGTCTCGGCCGAAGCCGACGTGGTTGCCGCGAAGGCGGTCCCGGGCCTCGCGCGCGCGCTCGAACTTTACAGCCTCGACTTGCGCCCCGAGGCGACGCGCGAATGGGTATTCACCATTCGCGGCATGGAGGACACGCAGCTGCTGGCTGCCGCGGAACTCGCCCGCCGCAGCCAGATATTCGATCGCGCGATCAACACGGCCGACAAGACCGCCCATCTGCACAACTACAAGGTGCGGTTCCTGGCGCCGTTCCGGGAGGTATTCGATGAATATGCGCGCAGCTACGGCCTGGAGGAAGCCTGGGTGCTGGGACTGGTGCGCCAGGAGAGCCGCTTCATCGTCAACGCGAAGTCTTCCACCGGCGCGAAGGGACTCATGCAGTTGATGCCCGCGACCGCCCGCTGGGTCGCCAGGCGCGACGGAGTGAAGGATTTCAATCCGTCGCGCGTGGCCGAGGTGTCGGTCAACATCGCGCTGGGCACCGGCTACCTGAAGCACGTTCTCGACGATCTGGGCCACCCGGTGCTGGCAGCCACCGCCTACAACGCCGGGCCCGGCCGCGCGCGCCGCTGGCGCGACGCGCGGCCGCTGGAGGGCGCGATCTACGTCGAAACCATCCCGTTCAACGAAACGCGCGACTACGTGAAGAAAGTGATGGCGAATACCATGTACTACGCGCAACTGATCGGCGGTAAGCTTGTTCCCCTGAAGGACAGGCTCGGGCTGATCCCCGCCAAGGAGGCGGGCGAGCGCGTAAACGAAGAGTTGCCTTGAAATACGACAATTTCCTCGTCGTCGGGGGTTCCGGCTTCGTCGGCCGGCACCTGGTTGCCGCGCTGGCGGCGCGCGGCGCGCGCGTCACCGTGCCGACGCGGCGCCGCGATCGCGCCAAACACCTGATCCTGCTGCCCACCGTCGAAGTGATCGAAACCGACGCGCGCGACTCGCGCACGCTCGCCAGGCTCGCCGCCGGCCGCGACGCGGTAATCAATCTCGCCGGCGTGCTGCACAGCCGGCGCGCGCGTTCGCCGAATCGGTACGGGCCGGACTTCGCCCAGGCGCACGTGGAACTGGCGCAGGCCGTGGCTACCGCCTGCCGCGAGTCAGGGGTCAGGCGGTTGCTGCACATGAGCGCGCTGGGCGCCGACCCGCAGGCTCCTTCCGAGTACCTGCGCTCCAAGGGCGTCGGCGAAGAGATGGCGCTCGCCGCGGACGACCTCGCAGTGACCGCGTTCCGGCCTTCGGTGATCTTCGGGCCCGAGGACCGGTTCCTGAATCTGTTCGCGAAACTCACGGCGTTGTTCCCGGTGCTCGCGCTCGGCTCGCCCGAGGCGCGCTTCCAGCCGGTCTACGTGGGCGACGTGGTGCAGGCGATGCTCGCATCGCTGGAGAGCCGGGAGGCAGCCGGCAAGCGCTACGACCTGTGCGGCCCGCACGAGTGCACGCTGCGCGAGCTGCTGGACTACGTCTGCGACGTCACCGGGCGCACGCGCTTGATCGTCGGCCTGCCGAACGGTCTTTCGTATCTGCAGGCCTGGTTGATGGAATTCCTGCCGTTCCCGCTGCTGACGCGCGACAACTACTACTCCATGAAGGTGCCGAGCATATGTGATTGTGAATTTCCCTTCGGCATCCGGCCGACGGCGCTGGAAGCCGCCGCGCCGGCCTGGCTCGCGCACGCGGACCCGCGCGAGCGCTACCCGAAGCTGCGCTGGCGCGCGGGAAGATAACCGCGGTGAAGGCCGTCCGGGTTTGAAAGCCTATACGGTCGGCGGCGCGGTGCGCGACGAACTGCTGGGCCTTTCCGTGCAGGATCGGGACCACGTCGTCGTCGGCGCCACGCCCGAAGAAATGACCGCCGCCGGCTACAAGCCGGTGGGAAAGGATTTCCCGGTGTTCCTGCATCCCGGGACGCACGAGGAATACGCGCTCGCGCGCACCGAGCGAAAAAGCGGGCGCGGCTACAAGGGCTTCACCGTCTACGCCGCGCCCGACGTCACGCTCGAGCAGGATCTCGCGCGACGCGACCTCACCATCAATGCCATCGCCAAGGCGCCTGACGGCGCGCTCATCGATCCGTTCCATGGACGAAAGGACCTTCGGGACGGCGTGCTGCGCCACGTGAGCGAAGCTTTCGCCGAAGACCCGGTGCGCATCCTGCGCGTGGCGCGTTTTGCCGCGCGCTTCGGCTTTCGCGTCGCCGACGAGACCATGGCGCTGATGAAGACCATGGTTTCCTCGGGGGAAACCGACCACCTGGTGCCCGAGCGCGTCTGGCAGGAATTCGCCAAGGGCCTGGCCGAACCCAAACCGGCGTTGATGTTCGAGGTTCTCGAACAATGCGGCCTGCGCGCGAAGCTGCTGCCCGAACTCAAGCAGTTGCCGAAAACTTTTTCCGGTTCACTGCCGGTGCGTTTCACGGTGCTGTGCTGGCCGCTGCAGGAAGCGGAAATCAAAACCCTGTGCGACCGCCTGAAAGCGCCGAACGAGGAACGGGAACTGGCGCTGCTGGCCTGCCGCACGCAAAAACTGCTGAATGCGTCGCAAGCCGGTGATCTGCTGAATCTGTTCAAGCGCGCGGATGCCTTTCGCCGCCCGGAACGCTTTGCGCTGCTGCTGCAGGCCGCAAAGATCGCGCAACCGGATTTCGGCGCGCAACGGATCGATCAAGCACTGGCCGCTGCCACGGCGGTCGATGCCGGCGAAATTGCGCGTCGCGCCTCGGCACCCGCCGCGATCTCGGCGCTGCTCGACCAGGCGCGCGAGCAGGCGATCGCCGCCGCGCTCTGAAAATCCCGCATTTCTGAACCAAGAGGCAAGCAATGATCGACCTGTATACATGGAGCACGCCGAACGGGCGCAAGGTTTCCATCATGCTCGAGGAGTGCGGCCTGCCGTACCGCGTGCATCCGATCAACATCGGCACCGGCGAGCAGTTCAAGCCGGAGTTCCTCGCCATCAATCCGAACAACCGCATTCCGGCGATCGTCGACCCCGACGGCCCGGAAGGAAGACCGCTGCCGCTGTTCGAGTCGGGTGCGATCTTGATCTACCTCGCGGAGAAGACGGGAAGGTTTTATCCCCCAAAAGATAAATACATCGTCCTGCAATGGCTGATGTTCCAGATGGGCGGCGTCGGGCCGATGTTCGGCCAGGCGCACCATTTCATGCGCGCGAAGAAGGACGAGATTCCCTACGGCACCGAGCGCTACGGCACGGAGGCGAAGCGCCTCTACGGCGTGATGAACAAGCGCCTGTCGGAAGCGGCGTACCTGGCGGACGAGTATTCCATCGCCGACATCGCGACGTACCCTTGGGTGGCGCGCCACGAGTGGCATCGCGTGGACCTCGCCGGATTTCCCGCGGTGAAGCGCTGGTACGACGCCATCGGCGCGCGGCCCGCGGTTGCGCGAGGCATGGCGGTTCCTTCCTGAGGCGGCTAAAGCGCCTGCGACCGGTCTCCGCTGGAGAATCCGGTCAACGGACGATCGACGCCCCGCCCGACCGCCAGCACCTTGAACAGTTCGCCCATCTCCGAGGGATGAAGCAGTTTCTGCGCCGCCGATGCCGCCGGTAGATAGCGCTTCGCATCGGCGGGATTTTCCCCGGTCAGCAGATCGGTGATGCCGCAGTTGACCAGGAACTGCGCCTGGTTGGCGTAGCCGAGCACTTCCAGCCCCGCGTCGACGGCGGCGCGGGCAAGGGCGCTGAAGTCCACGTGAGCGGTGACGTCCTGCAGGCCCGGCAGATAGAATGGGTCGCCGTGCACGTGGTGGCGGTAGTGGCAGGCGAGGGTTCCCATGGAGCGCTGCGGATGGAAATACTCGCGCGCCGGAAAACCGTAGTCGATGACGAGGACCGCGCCGCGCTCGAGGAAGCGGCCGAGCGAGCGCATCCAGGCGCGTGCGAACAGCGCGAGTTCGCTTTCATATCTGCCTGAGGGGGGAACTTCTATTGCAAGTTCTTTTGAATGACTTAAAACCAGGCCATTCGCCGGCCGGTCCGACCATGCCAGTTGATCCTCGTTGGCGCACACGCCGCGCTCGAGAATCCCCGCGCCGGTCCATGCCAGCGCGTGCACCGGCATCGCGTCCACGACCTCGTTCGCGATCATCACGCCGCGAAAACGCTCCGGCAGCCGCTCGAGCCAGCGCGCGCCGCCACCGAGCCGCTGCTCCTGGCGCTGGCGCAGTTCGGGACTGGTTTCGACGATGAAATAAGGGCAGGAAAGCTCGCCCAGCAGCGTTTCCGCCAGCATCCCCGAACCGGCCCCGAATTCGAGGATGGCTTCGCCGGGCTGCAGCAGCTGTCCGACCTGGCGCACTAGCGTGCGTCCGAACAGGGGCGAGAGCTCGGGCGCCGTGACGAAGTCACCGCCTGCCCCCAGTTTGCGCGCGCCGGAAGCGTAGTAGCCGAGGCCCGGCTCGTATAGCGCGAGCTCCATGTAGCGCGCGAACGAAATCCAGTTCGCCGACGCACCCAGCTCTGCGCCGATGCGATCAAGCAATGCGCGGCTCGCGGCGAGCGCCTGCGGATCGG
>Ga0070731_10003827_pt1 | contig 13328 bp, 11 predicted proteins | sample Coa_R1_2_FD_66448 | JGI IMG/M metagenome (GOLD analysis project Ga0070731, IMG submission 66448) | Surface soil microbial communities from Centralia Pennsylvania, which are recovering from an underground coalmine fire - Coalmine... | ecosystem: Environmental > Terrestrial > Soil > Unclassified ... | reverse complement strand
CTTCTTTCCAGGACAGTCGCTCTCGCCGCCGCAACAGCGTGATTTCGCCGCGCGCTTCGGCGAGCTGTACGTTCATCCGTTCTATCCGGGGCAGGACGAAGCACGCGAGATCATGGTACTCGAACACGATGCGACGCGCCGCGCCAGCACGGACCGATGGCACAACGACGTAACGTATCTCGCGAAACCGCCGCAGGCCTCGCTGCTCTACGCGCAAGAGATTCCACCGCTGGGCGGCGACACGCTGTGGGCCAATATGTATCTGGCGTACGAAACTCTCTCCGGACCGCTGCGAGAGTTCGTATCCCGGCTCCGCGCGGTGCACTCGTTTGCGAAGAACTTCACGCCCGAACGCTTCAAGGCGATCGGGATGGAGGATCGTCAGCAGTCCATGTACGCCCAACATCCGCCGGTCTCGCATCCGGTCGCGCGGGCGAATCCGTCGACTGGGCGCAAGGCGCTCTTCGTGAATCCCGATTTCACGTCGCATATCGAGGGCCTAACTGCTCGGGAAAGCGATGTACTGCTGAACCTCCTCTACGAACACATGGCGCGCCCGGAGTTTCAGGTGCGCTGGCGATGGACGGCCGGCGACGTGGCCTTTTGGGACAATCGCTGGACGCAGCATTGCGCGCTCGCGGATTACTTTCCGCAGCGCCGCGTCGTTCGCCGCGCGACGATTGCCGGCGACCGTCCCGTCTAGCCGCTCCGCGCCGGCGTGATTCTCGTTCGCCCTACGTTGGAGCGTTTGCCGAGCTACGTCGCGGCGTTGAAACGCGGCTGGTCGCCGTCGACGCACGAGGACATTTCGCTGCAAGAGCTCCAGCGAATCGAACGCAATGCCGCGCGTTTTATCGAATTGCAAGACGATCCCGACGCCAAGGGCGATCCCGTGAAAAAGCACGATGGCTCGTTCGTTCCCCGCCTGCCGAGCTTTCGGCGCTGGATGTGGGACGGCGAATTCGCCGGCGTCATCAGCTTACGGTGGCAGGCCGGGACGGCCGAGCTGCCGCCGTGGTGTCTCGGGCACATCGGATATAGCGTCGTGCCGTGGAAACGACGACGCGGCTACGCAACGGAGGCGCTTCGATTGATATTGCTCGAGGCTCGTGACCTGGGGCTGCCGTACGTAGAAATCACGACGACTGAGAAAAACACGGCTTCGCGCCGCGTCATCACGGCCAACGGCGGTACGCTTCTCGGCAATTTCCTGACCGACGAGCGTCCTGGTGACACGGACATGCTTCGCTTCCGTATCGATTTGTAGCGTTGAACGCTACTGGCTTATCGTAACCGCGTAGGGTGATCGAAATCCCGTGAGCCGGATCGTCGGGTCTCCGCCGGTCGGATAGTCATAGAAAAGCACGACGCCGTGCGAATGGCATGCGCTGGGTACGATGAGGGCGTTTTCCTCGACGGCAAATTGGCGCGTGAGGCACGTGTCTAAGAGCTTAATCGTTGCGACGACCTTCCGGTCAGAAGTCCGATAAATACGGCCATGCTTGAGCTCGCCGATGACCACGTCGGTGCCGTCGTATTCCACGCCGCCCATGTGTGCCGCTTGTATCGACCAACGATGCGGCGTGGCGCTCACGAGCTTGTCGGCGCCGCTCGGCAACTCGTCAAGTCTTGGTTTACCGTCGGTGTCATTCCCATCCACGAACGCGTCACCGGCCGCGTCGTAGCCGACGAACGAGTAGGTGAACATGTTCCTGCCACGATAGGAAACCGGCTTGCTGCTTCCATTACTGAGAACGAGTAACGAGCCGGCGTCATCGTAATTCGAATATTGAGCTAATGCGATATCCCCGTTGAGCGGATTGACGGCGCACCCGTTGAGTTCGGGAGTGTTGAGTTGCACGGTCTGCATTGGTTTGAGAGCGCCGTGTGCATATTCACTGAGGCGGAAAGGGCCTCTTCCTGAGACCACCCAAACGTTGCCGTTCCGCGGATCGGTGCAGAGCGGGCCGGGGTACTTGAACCCAGTGATCTTGCCTGCGAACGCAAGCGCCGGATAGCTGTAGAACGAAACGCTGTGGGCCGTAATATCGGAGATGTAAAGCAGAGCGCCGCTCTTCGTAGTGGCTCGGTCTGCGGCGTTGGAGGATGGGACCGGCGACGCCGGATTACCACAGCCTCCGAGCATTGCGGTGGCGAGGAGAATCCCCATGGCATAACTGCCGCGGCGTACGAAGCTCATTCTTGCGCACCTCCGACGTAATGGGAATTCGCGAGCCGCCCTCGGAGGCGCCTGCCTAGAGCGAGGCAGCGCGCTTTACGGGCTAGAGCACGCTCGCTTATGATGTAGCGATGAGTGCATCCTCGATGCCTGATGGCGAGCTGGCCGCATTTCTGCGAGCTGCGAAGGACGACGGCGTAAGCGACGAGTTTGTCGTCGCGCTACTGCGGCAGAACGGCTGGCCGGAGCGGCGGATCTTTCGGGCCTACTCCGCATTCTATGCCGATCGGCTGAGAACGCCGCTGCCGAAGCGACAGCAGGCCGCCGAAAGCGCCCGCGACGCGTTCTACTACCTTCTGAATTTCATTACGCTTGGCTTTTGGACCGTCGCGCTCGGGCAAATATTCTATCGCCTCATCGCCTACTGGATTCCCGATACCACGCAAACGACGTATTACGGCTCTCTCCGCGATGACCTCGCATGGCAGGCAGCTACCGTGATCGTCGCCTTCCCGGTTTTTCTTTACGTGCATTCACTCATACAGCGCGAGCTTCGAGCTCGCCCGGATCTCTATGACTCGGGAATTCGTCGATGGCTCACGTATCTGACGCTGGTTGTCGCCGCGATCATCCTTCTTACCGATGCGGCGTGGGTCATCCAGGCTTTGATTCGCGGCGAGCTGACGCTACGGTTCATTCTTGACTCGCTCGTCTTGCTGGTTTTAGGTGGAGGCGTCTTCGTCTACTACCTTCGAACGATGGAGCCGCCGGCTGCCGTTTAAGTGAACCTCAATCGGCTATTCGTTTTCGGCGCGATCGCCGTGGTGATCGCCGGGCTGGCATTGGCGTTCGGCTTTTTAGGAACGCCGGCCCACCAGCGCCAAGTTTCGATGGACAAGCGCCGCATCAACGACCTTATAGACATCACGAACTCTTTGCACAACCGATATCAGGATGGTGCACTCCCACGATACCTTCCAGAAAGCATTACCGCTCGCGACCCCGCTTCGAGACAAACCTACGAGTACCGCCGTGTCGATGCGACGCACTACGTCCTATGCGCCGCCTTCGATACAAACGATCATTTCGAAAGCGGCGACGAAAGCACGGGGCCGGCGGTCGCGTGGCCTCGATACGCCTGGCAGCACGGCCGCGGCCGGACATGTTACCAATTCGACGTCACCGAAACGCCGTCAGTGCCACGGCGCGTGTAGCGGTCGGTGGCGAATCATCCTTCGACTCCGCTCAGGATGACACAGCCTGGATAATCGTGGCGGCGGCGAGGATTTCTTCGCTTTCGGCGTCGAGAAGCGCGACGAGCTGGCCGGGCGTGATCGCGCGCTGAGGCCGCTCGAATCGTAGGTGCAGCCGGCCGTCGTCGCTTATGGTCGCAGACGCCGCGGCGGGTGCCGCATGATAGCGAATCATCGCGCGCACCGGTGTTTCGGCGCTTGAAAATCGCTCCGGCCGAATCAAGTTGAGCTCGTCGGCATCGAGTTCGTTCGCAAGCAGCTCGTCTTCGCGTCCGATCACGATCGTATTCGTTGCTGCGTCGATGCGCGTGACGTACCGAGCACCGTCGGTGCTCGTCGGTACCATCGCGCGCTGCCCGACCGTGTAGTTGGCGATGCCGGCGTGTTCGCCCGCGACGTCGCCATTCGCCGTCACGACAGCGCCCGCCGTATTGATCTCAGGGCGAAGCCGCGCCAGCAGTGTGCGGTAATCGCCGCCTTCGACGAAACAGATGTCTTGCGACTCCGTTTTGTCGTGCACCGGCAGTCCGAGCCGGCGCGCGTGCGCCCGGGTCGTCGCTTTGTCGAACTCGCCGAGCGGAAGCAGAAGCCGCGCCAACTGCGAGGGTGCAAGCTGCGCGAGCGCGTACGCCTGATCTTTTGCATACTCGTTGCGGAAGAGGTGCGGTCCGTCATCCCGGCGCTCGACTCGCGCGTAGTGGCCCGTCGCGACGTACCGCGCGCCTAGGCGATCCGCGTATTGCACCAGCGTCCCAAGCTTGACGAAATTATTGCAAGAGACGCATGGATTCGGGGTACGCCCCGACGCGTAGTCGTCGGCGAAGCGCTCAATGACGTTTCGCCGAAAGACTTCCTCAAAGTCGAGCACGTAATGCGGAATGCGCAGTGCCGCGGCGCTACGTCGCGCGTCGTCGAAATCGTCGATGCCGCAACAACTCTTCGCGTGAGCCGGCCGCGAGGGCGTGTACATCTTCATCGTAATGCCGACGACGTCGTAACCGCTTTCCACCAGGAGACCGGCGGCCACCGCCGAGTCGACGCCGCCGCTCATTGCGGCAATCACGCGTTCTTTTGCCATTGACGTTGAACAGGATAACACTAGGGGGAGGCTAACTCAAATCCCAAATGCCAGGAGCGTCTGACGCGTTGGGAGAGCGCTTTCGCGCGGCGCGCGAGGCCCGAGGCCTGTCCCTCTCCGACGTTGCCGAACAGATTCGCATACGCTCAGTCTACCTCGCGGCGATCGAAGACTCGAACTGGAACGCGATCGGCGCATCGGTGTACGTGCGCGGCTTTCTGCGAACGTACGCGCGCTTTCTCGGAATCGATCCGGAAGAAGCGGTCGCTGCGTTCAATGAAACGCAGCCGGCCGTGCCGTCGGCCGTGGGCTTGCCTGCCCCAGAGCCGCCCTCGCCCGAACCTGCGAGGCGCCGCGGGACAACGCTCGTCTGGGTCGCTGCGGCGGTTGCGGTGCTTTTGATCGCCTTCGTCGTCTACAACGAGGTAACGATGCGGCGGGGCGAGACGACCACTGCCGGTCCGGCACCCGGCGGAGCCGTCGCGACGGCCACACCGACTCAGGGGATCCCCGTGCCGCCCGGGCCGGCCAAGCTCGTCAAACCGTCACCTGCCGTCGCCAGCGGCGCCAATACCCTGGCCTTGGTCTTCTCCGCACCGTCGTGGCTCAGGGTTACCGTTGACGGCAGTGTTAGCATGGAGGGTACGTTTCCCGCGGGAACGACCAAGACGTTCCGCGGCAGGAGCGCGTTGGTGCGCCTCGGCAACGCCGGCGGCGTCGAGGTCTTCGTCGACGGAAGAGACCTCGGCAAGCTCGGCAAATCTGGCGACGTCGTCGAGCACACCTTCACTCTTTGAGAGGAGTCCGATAATTTCGTGGCGAGCGAATCCTCGTTCGACGTCGTTTCACGCGTAGACCGGCAAGAACTCGACAACGCCCTCAACCAAACTCGCAAGGAAATCGAAAATCGCTTCGATTTCAAGCACAGCAAGACGAACATCGAGGTCGACGAGAAGAAGATCACGCTGCTGTCCGACGACGAGCTGAAGATGCGCAACGTCGTGGATATCTTGCAGAGCAAGGCGGTGCGGCGCGGTATCGACATCAAAGCGTTTGATTTCGGCGCCGTGGAACCGGCGGCCGGCGGAACGGTGCGACAAGTCGTTACGCTTCGCAGTGGAATTCCGAAAGACCAGAGTCGAGAGCTCCTCGCTCACATCAAGGCGCTAAAGCTGAAAGTGACGGCGCAGTACCAAGACGAACAGATTCGCGTGTCGGGCAAGAACAAAGACGACTTGCAGCGCGTGATCTCGGCGCTGCGCTCGATGGAGTTCGAGCTGCCGCTGCAGTTCGTCAATTACCGCTAGGAGAAAATGCGAAGCGTTTCGTTCGTTAGTTTGGGCTGCGCCAAGAATCTGGTCGATACCGAGGTCATGATCGCGAAGCTCGGTGCGGCGGGTTGGCAGTTGGAGGCCGACGCGCAGCGCGCCGATACGGTGATCATCAACACCTGCGCGTTCATCGACCCGGCGAAGGAAGAATCGACGCACGTCATCCTGGAGCACGCCGCGCAGAAGCGGCACGGGCAGCAGCTGATCGTTGCAGGTTGTCTCGCGCAGCGCTACGGAGAACAGCTGCAGAGCCTCATTCCCGAAGTCGACGGGGTCGTCGGTACCGGCGCCTACGCCGGAATTGTGGAGCTGCTCGACGACGTCGAGGCCGGACGGCGTCCCGTGCGGCTCGACATGCAGGCCGAACCGGAGCACGATTTCCTCCCGCGGCTCGTTACGACGCCGCGCGCGACCGCCTACTTGAAGATCGCGGAAGGCTGCGATCATCCGTGCACGTTCTGCATCATTCCGGCGCTGCGCGGCCGCTTTCGCAGCCGCAGCATGGAGTCGATTTGCGCCGAGGCGCGCGCGCTCGTCGGAGGCGGCGCCAAAGAGCTCATTCTGATCGCGCAAGATACGTCGATGTGGGGCCGCGACCGCGGGCTGCGTCGCGGCGGCCTTGCGCTGCTGCTGGAACGGCTGCACGAAATCGACGGTTTGGAGTGGATTCGCCTGCTCTATCTTTATCCGGCAACGGTCGATACCGAGCTCATCGACTCGATCGCGCGGCTGCCGAAGGTCTGCAAATACCTGGACATGCCGCTGCAGCACGCGCATCCCGACGTGCTGCGCGCGATGCGCCGCCCGTCCAACGGCGAGCGTTATTTGGAGATCATCGACGAGTTTCGCGCGCGCGTTCCGGGCATCACAATGCGCTCGACGTTCATCGTGGGCTTCCCCGGCGAACGCGAAGAGCACGTAGAGTATCTCGAGCGATGGATCGAGCGCGCGCAACTCGACCGCGTCGGGTTCTTCGAGTACAGTGCGGAAGAAGGGACTCCCGCCGCGCAACTGCCGCACCGCGCCGGCGTGCGGCGGAGACGCGAGCGCCTCATCCGTTTGCGCGAGCGCGCCCGAGTCGCATCTGAGCGCGCGCGCGCGAAGCGGTGCGGCCAGACGGTGCGCGTGCTCGTCGAGGAGTCGCGCTACCTGCGCGATCGCGACCCGTTACGGCGGCGCCTGGGAAGCGCGCGAGCATGGTTCGGACGCTCCGAAGGTGAAGCGCCGGGCGTCGATGGTGGCATCTACTTCACTGGCGACGCAGAAGTCGGCCAGTTTGCTCGGGTACGGCTCCAAGGTCACGGCTCGTTCGATTTCTTTGGAGACGCGGCTCGTCGACAATGCTCAGGACAGGCGTGATTAAGACGTTAGGCATCGCTGCGGCGGTCATCTTGCTCGGCATTGGATCGGCGATGGCGGGGTACGCGATCGTCGAGCGTCGCAATCCGGTAACGGCGATCGAGCAAGTCTTGGTGCCGACGCCGTCGCAGGTCTTCGGCAAAGAGAATCTCCTCGTGCTCGTCGAGGGCCTCGACTACGACTACAACTCCAAAGACGAAGAGTTCTCGACCAATTCGCGCAGCGACGTTATTTGGACCGTCAACCTCGACTTCGCGAACAAGCGCATCTACGAGCTTTCCATACCGCGTGACATGATCGCGACGATGCCCAACGGTACGCAAGCGAAGATTAATGAAGCGCAGTCCGAAGGCGGCGTCAAAGAGGCCAAGAGCGTCATCGCGGGTTGGCTGGGGATACCCGGCTTCGACCGCTATGTGATTCTGCGCATTGACGCTACGAAGGCGTTCATCGGCGCAATCGGCGGTATCGACGTCGCGGTCAAGTCGTCGGATTGTCTACGCTATAAGACTGGCTGCACCGGCGAGCGCTTGGATTACGACGACACCTGGGGCCACCTCCACATCCATCTCAAGGAAGGCTATCAGCATCTTACCGGTGAGCAGGCCGTGGGGTACATGCGCTATCGCGAGGATTGGTGCAGCGATCCGTGCCGGATCATGCGCCAGCAGCAAGTGCTGCGCGCGTTGGCCGATAAACTCAAAGGTGATCGCGTCAACACGCTGCTCCACCTGGGCGATCTGCTGGCCGTTTTCCGTAAATACGTACAGACCGATTTCAGCGATTCCGAGCTGCTCTCGCTCGCGACGTTCTACCAGGGCATTGCGAGCAGTGAGATCGTGGGCAATCAAGTTCCCTACACATCGAACATCAATCTGCCCGGCTACGGCGATTCGCTCGTGCCCGATGAGAACGCGCGCGCACACCTGGTGGCCACGATGCTCGTCGCGCCGCCGTCGGCGGTGCCGTCTCCGGACGCGCTAGCCTTGGCGGCGATTCCACCGTCGACGTTGCGCGTAGACATCGAAAACGGCAGCGGCGCCACGGGAGCGGCCGGCCGCGTTGCGGAGCTGCTGCGTAAGCAAGGTTTCACGATCGGCGTGATCGGCGATGCGGATCGCTCCGACTACGCTTCGACAGAGATTCACGAGCACTCGAACGTTACATTCGCGGGTGCGCGGGTGCGCGAGGCCCTGCCGCAGGGGCTGCGAGACGCCGAGATCGTCTCCGAACCCGGCGCGAGCGCGACGCCAAGTGCAAGCCCGACGCCCGGCAGCGACGTCACGATCATCGTCGGCACCGATTTCGCGAAAAGCTCACTGGCGCAAGGACATACGTAGCGTGTGGTGTCGCGGCCGGTGAAACTCGTCCTCGCGATCGCGTTGGCTGCCGGGATCTTCTACGGCGGCTGGCGTGCGATCGTCCACAAGAGCAGCATTTTTCCGGCGTTCGTCACGCCGAGCACCGACGTGCACATGCAGTTTTCCAGCGATCTCGTGCCGCGGCTCTACCGGGTATCCCGCGAAATCGTGCCCGAAGATCGATCGACACGTCCGCGTTTGATCGCGCTGACGTTCGACGACGGGCCGTATCCCGTGTTCACGCCGATGCTGCTCGACGTGTTGCGCGATCTGCACGTTCCCGCCACGTTCTTTTTGATCGGTCAAGACGCGCAAGAATGGCCCGAGATCACGCAACGCATCGAAGCCGACGGCAACGAGATTGCCGATCACACGTACACGCATCCGAACCTCGACGAAGAAGACGCGGCGACGGTGCGCAAGGAGATTACCGAAGGCGGCGACGCGCTGTGGGAGTTGTCGCACGATCCGGCGGCGCGCACGTTCGTCCGGCCTCCGCACGGGCGATATACGGAACGCACGTTGCAGATCGCACAAAGCCTCGGCTACTCGGTGGTGCTGTGGACCGACGACAGCGGCGATTGGCGAAGCGTCACGGTGCCGCAGTTGCAGCGCCATCTGCTCGAGCACGCGACCGCGCCCGAAATCGTCTTGCTGCACAGCGGCAAGCTCACGACCATCGAAGCGCTGCCGTACGTCGTCGCACGCTTTCGGGAGGCGGGCTATCGCTTCGTGACGGTCGGTGCGCTTATCAAGCAGGTTCAGGCCAATGAGCTCAACCATCCGCTCCGGCGCGCGGTTTAGAGGTTCCTTAGAAAAATGCCGCGTCAAATCATCGACACCGAGTCGAGCCGGCCGGCCTACGTGCGCCGGCGCGCGCGCCGGTGGCTTATTTCGCTGCTGATCTTCGCAGCAATCGTAGCCGCCATCTGGTTCCTTGCCCACCGCGCCGTGGGCCAGGAAATGCGGGTTCCTGCGGGAACCGCTTCGCAGTGCCTTCATTTAATGGTTTTAGGATGAAACGGGGTCCTGTTGGTTTTGTCGCGTTGGCGTTGACCGGCGCGGTCGTCGCGTGCAGCAGCCTCGGCCAGACGAGCGGTGTGAACGTCGGCCCGAACTTTCCGTCGAAGACGCTCTACGCGACGAACAGCAATCAGAATGCGATCAGCATTTACAGCGGAACGACAAAAGGCCCCGCGTTCGAGATCGGTGGTTCCAGCACGGGTTTGGACGGCCCGCAATATCTCGCGTTCGACCGCGGGTCGAACCTTTGGGTGACCAACTACAATCCGAGCACCGGCAAGGCGACGCTGATCGAATTCGCGGCACTCGCGACCGGCAACGTCATACCGCTCACGACGGCCCAACTTCCGGGCCGCCCGCGAGGCATCGCATTCACGTCGAAAGGCCCGACGCCGCAGCCGTCGAGTTCCGCGAGCCCGGCGCCGCGCATCATGGTCATCGCGGACACCGATCCACAAGACGTTTATCCGAGCCGTATTCTTCTCTATAGTGCGGGCACAGTGTCGCCGTACCAATCGATCGCCGGTCCGAAGCCCGGTCTGAAGATTCCAGCCGGCATCGCCGTCGATGGACAAGGCCACATCTACGTGGCAAACGTCCAGGGCGCGAGCGTCTCGCAGTTTATGCTTCCGACGCCATCGCCGACGCCGAAGCCGACGCCGACGCCGAAGCCGACGCCCACACCGTCGCCCAGCGCATCGCCGAGCGGCACGCCGAGCCCTACCCCGTCGCCATCGCCGACGCCGACGCCGGTCAACATCTTTCCGCGCTTCTCGATCACCGCGAAGAACGGCGTCATTACGCCGTTTGGCGTAGCGCTTGACTCGACGGGTAACATCTATATTGCGGATCAGGGCAAACCCAACGCGGGCTGCAACTCGAAGGACGGTCCGGCAATCCTGGTCTTCCCGCCGTTTAATAAGAAGATTCCGTACACCAAGCCGATTCGCGAAATCTATGGTTGCAACACGCTGCTTCACGCGCCGACCGACATCAAGGTCAACTCAGCCGGGGTCATCTACATCGCCGATTCGACGAGCGCAGGAGCGGGCGTGATTTACGCCTACGCCGCCGGCTCGGGCGCAGGGAAAAACCATGACGTGGCGCCGATGAAGACCTTCTCCTCGCCGGGAGCTGTAACCGGAATCGGCATCGTGCCGTAGGAACCCCCATGGCCTTTCTCAAGAGTATTATCGACGGTAACGAGCGCGAGGTTACGCGCTTACGGCGGACGGCGCGCGCGGTCAACGAGTTCGAACCGCAGTTTTCAGCGCTCTCCGACGACGAGCTGAAAGCCAAGACGGCCGAGTTTCGCAGCCGTCTCGAGGGCGGTGAGTTGCTTGACGACATGCTGCCGGAAGCGTTTGCCGTCGTACGCGAAGCCGGAAAACGCACGGTCGGGATGCGGCATTTCGACGTGCAGATCATGGGCGGCCAGGTCCTCTATGAAGGCCGCATCGCCGAAATGAAAACCGGCGAGGGCAAGACGCTCGTCGCGACGCTGCCGGTCTACGCGCGCGCGCTCGAAGGGCGCGGCGTGCACGTCGTCACGGTGAACGACTATCTTGCGCGGCGCGACGCCGAGTGGATGGGCCCGATCTATGAGTTCCTGGGCTTGACCGTCGGCGTGATTCAACACGGGTTGGATTCGGCGCAGCGGCGCGAAGCCTACAACTGCGACGTCACGTACGTGACCAACAACGAAGTCGGGTTCGACTACCTGCGCGATAACATGGCGTGGCAAGTGGAAGATCTCGTGCAACGCGAGCTCTACTTTGCTCTGGTCGACGAAGTCGACTCCATTCTGGTCGACGAAGCGCGCACGCCGCTCATCATCAGCGGCCCTTCGCAAGAGGCGACCGAACTCTACGAAAAGTTCGCTCAGGTTGTGCCGCGGCTGAAGAAGGGCGAAGATTTTACGGTCGACGAGAAGGCGCATGCGGTTCCGATCACCGAAACCGGCGTCGCGCACGTCGAGAAGATGCTTGGCGTCACGAATCTTTACGACCAGCGCAACATCGAGCTGACGCACCAGCTCAATGCCGCGCTGAAGGCGTGGAATCTCTTCCATCGCGATCAGCAATATATCGTCAAGGATGGCGATGTCATTATCGTCGATGAGTTCACCGGACGTTTGATGTACGGCCGGCGCTACTCCGACGGCATCCATCAGGCGATCGAGGCGAAGGAAGGCATCAAGGTTCGCGGCGAGGACCAGACGCTCGCGACGATCACGTTCCAGAATCTCTTCCGGCTCTACGAGCATCTTGCCGGCATGACGGGCACGGCCAAGACCGAGGAGCGCGAGTTCCGCGACATCTACGGTTTGGACGTCGTCGTCGTGCCGACGAACATGCCGATGATCCGTAAAGATAACTCCGACATCGTGTATAAGTCGGAGAAGGCCAAGTTCGATGCGGTCGTCAGCGAGATTATCGAAGAGCATAAGAAAGGCCGGCCGGTGCTGGTCGGCACGCGTTCGATCGAAAAGAGCGAGCTGCTGGCCGCGATGCTGCGGCGCAGAGGCGTCGAGTGCAACGTGCTCAACGCGAAGTATCACGAGCAGGAAGCCGAGATCATCAAAGACGCGGGGCAGGAAGCGCAGGTGACGATCGCGACCAATATGGCGGGCCGCGGCACCGACATTAAGCTCGGCGACGGCGTCGCGAAGAATGGCGGCCTACATATCATCGGCACCGAGCGCCACGAATCGCGACGGATCGATAACCAGCTGCGCGGACGTTCCGGACGCCAAGGCGATCCCGGCTCGTCGCGCTTTTACGTTTCGCTCGAGGATGAAGTGATGCGGCTCTTCGGCGGCGAGCGAATGACGAATATCATGGAGCGCGTCGGTTTCACCGACGAGCAGCCGATCGAATCCGGGCTCGTGACCAAGTCGATTCAGCGCGCGCAGGGCAAGGTCGAAAACCACAACTACGAGATCCGCAAGCACGTCCTCGAATACGACGACGTGATGAACAAGCAGCGCACCATCATTTATGCCGACCGCCGTGCTACGTTGGAAGGCAAGTTCGACTCGCGAACCTTCATGCTGCAGACGCTCGCCGCGAAAGTCGACGAGGCCGTCGAGGAGAACGCGCCCGAGAACGTGCATCCGAGCGAGTGGGATCTCGAAGCGATGCTCGACGCGCTGGAGCTGGTTTTCCCGATTAAACGCGAGGTGACGCTCGACGATCTCGCGGGCAAGGATCGTGAGGAGATTCGCCGCTTACTGCACGAGAAAGCGCGCGAGGCCTATGAAGCCAAGGAGCAAGAAGTAACGCCGGAGATTTTGCGCGTCGTCGAGCAGCGCTACTTGCTGCTTCCGATCATCGATCGGCAATGGGTCGACCATCTTTACGTGATGGATCACTTAAAGACCGGCATCGGCCTGCGCGGCTACGGTCAAAAAGACCCGCGCGTGGAATATGAGAAGGAAGCCTTCGAGATCTTTGAATCGCTGAAGAACAACATCGCCGACGAAGCGATCAAAGGCGTCTTCCGCGTCGTGATCGAGCAAGGCCCGATGCAGCCGAACATGATGCCGCCGCCCGGCGGGCCGCAGTTCGAACCGATTCCGTCGGGCGAGATGGTTCCGCAAGCCGTCGCTGCCGGCAATGCATTGCCGCCGCAGCAAGTCGAGCAGCTCCTCGGCCCAATGCCGGGCACCGGCCGTCGCGTGCAGCAATTCCACACGAACAAGGACGACGAATCACCCGCAAAACCAACGCAGCGCGAACAACC
>Ga0070731_10003825_pt1 | contig 13331 bp, 13 predicted proteins | sample Coa_R1_2_FD_66448 | JGI IMG/M metagenome (GOLD analysis project Ga0070731, IMG submission 66448) | Surface soil microbial communities from Centralia Pennsylvania, which are recovering from an underground coalmine fire - Coalmine... | ecosystem: Environmental > Terrestrial > Soil > Unclassified ... | reverse complement strand
CAGTGGTGAGGTTACCGGTCCCAGGACCCACCAGATCGCCGATCTGCGCTCTGGCGATACTGGCGATGCCGTCGACGGGCGAGGCGATTCGAGTAAATCCGAGGTTCAGCTGCGCTTGTTCCACCTGGGCCTGGGCGGCAACAACTGCGGCCTGAGCTTCCAGGTCGGCCTGCACGGCATCGTCATATTCCTCCTGACTGATGGCACGGTCTTTGACCAGTGGCGCGTAGCGTTTAACGTCCAATTGAGTCTTTCCATGTCTTGCTTCGGCCTGTGCGAGCTGGCCCCTGGCCTGATCCAATAGAGCCTGGAACGGGCGCGGGTCGATTTCGAACAACATGTCGCCTTTCCTGATGGGATCGCCCTCGCGGTAATTCTGGATTTGGAGATAACCGGTGACCTGGGCGCGAATCTGGGCGTTGACCAGGCCGTCCAGAACTCCAATCCATTCGTGATAAATTGGCACGTCGGCCTGTTTGACTGTTGCCACCTCCACGAGCGGCGGAGGCGCGGTGGCCTTGGGTTTGCCCTTGCATCCTGTCAGGCACAGAAAAGGGATGGTCAGAACAGAAACCACCGCTTCAATTTTGCGCGATATATTCATCGGATTCCATTTCTGACATTCGCGTTGACGCAAGTGGTGCGTGCGCGAGCGTTTCCTGCAAATACAAACGGAACGCTATCACCAGACCCCGCAACGGGAGGTTGCGGCGATATAACCGACTCACTGCTTACGACTTTGGACAGGAGACGCGCGAACAACAGCGAATGCGTCCCAGAGGTGGCTCGCCGTGAAACTAATCGAGAACGGAAAAATTTCAAGTGAACGGGGCGACGCGGACTGAAAGTGCAGGAAAACGTGGAAGAAAAATGGATCAGAGCAAGCTGGCTCCAAAATGGAAAGCGAAGGTGGCGGCTTGATCCGACGCGCCTTTCGCGGGAGCTAAACGGATGCGGCCTTCTTGGCGCTCTTTCGGGAGGTCAGGCGCTCGAATTCATGTTGAAGCTGGTCGAGTTCTTCGTCGCTCAGGTTTTCCAGGTTGACGAGATTGGTGCGGGCGCCTTCCACGCCACGGAGCAATTCATCCAGCTTGAGATGCAGAGCGCGGGTGTCGCGGTTCTGGGTGTTCTGGATGAGGAAGACCATCAGGAAGGTGATAATGGTCGTGGCGGTATTGATGACCAATTGCCAGGTGTCGGAAAAATGGAAGAGCGGGCCGAGAAGCGCCCAGACGATGATGCAAAGGCACGCCAGGAGAAAGGCACTTGGCGAACCTGCGGCCAGAGCAATCCATTGGGAACACACGCGAAATCTTTTGTTAAGGGAGCCACCGTTGGAATGAACGCAGGATGGCGCGGGCTGCGGTTGTTGATGTGTTTTCATATGGTCTTCAAGCGAAGTTACCTACGATGAAGGTTGGGGTTCAATGGGGAGTTGTGCGGCAGCGTGGCGATTGTATATGCGACGCATGCGTTGAGTTGAGGCATTCAGAGACGACCCCCGCACCAAGCGTCTGGCCAAATACATTCCGGCGCCGAAGCATTGAGCGCGGTATCCCCTCACCCTACCCTCTCCCTTGGGGAGAGGGTCGAACTTTATCGCGCTCTCGGATTGTCAACCAGTCGATGACTCAATTCAGCGCTTGATCGGCTTTCGTCCCGCGCTGAACGCGCGTGACGGAATATGGGGCAGAGCGCAGCTCTGCCCTACCGACGTAAGGAGCCCAAAAATCCCGTTTGTAGGCTAGGAAATAATGATTTATGCTCGGAGGTCACACAGCCAGAATCCAGAACTCCACCATGCTAAACCTTTACGATGCGGTGCGGACGAACCCGAGTTATAGCAAGCTTGAGATCGCGGGGTTGCTGTTTGCGGAATACACGTGCGGCGTCAGCGCGAAGAAATTGCCGAATTGGACGGAGACGGATTATCTAGTGCACGTGGTGACGGGCAAAAAAACCTGGCACACTCCGGACGGTGTCTGGAAAGCTTCGCCGGGCGATACTCTGTTTTTCAAAAAGGGCGCGACGATCGTCGAGCAGCACTTTGAGGAGGATGTGTGTTTGCTGATGCTGTTCATGCCGGACCCGCTGATGCGCAGCACGGTGCGGGAAGTGACCGGTTCGTTGAACCTCAAAGCCGGGGCAGGTTCGACGATTCCGACAGCGTTGCGGGTGGAGAATGACGTGGCGTTGGGGGCTTTGCTGCAATCGATGCGCACGTATCTGGCCGGGAAGGAGCAACCGCCCGAACCGCTCGTGCGGCTGAAGCTGAAGGAATTGGTCATCAGCGTTCTAACAAGCGGAACGAATTCAGAGCTGGCAGCTTATTTTCAACAGGTCGGTGCGAGCGATTCACCAGCCGTGGCGGAAATCATGGAGGCGAATTTTCGTTTCAATCTTTCGTTGGAGGAATATGCGAAGCTGTGTCATCGCAGTCTCTCGTCATTCAAGCGGGAGTTTCAGGCGCACTTCCAGGAGTCGCCGGGCAAATGGCTTTTGCAACGGCGGCTGGATTATTCCGCGAAACTGCTGCAGAGCACGCCAATGAACGTGACGGAGATTGCGTTCGAGAGCGGCTTTGAAGACGTCTCGCATTTCAGCCGGGTGTTCAAGGAGCGTTTCGGCGTTCCGCCAGTGGCATATCGACGGGATTCTTCCTTCGCGGCCTGAGCTTCACAGTCAAAAGATTGAACTGCGCAGCAAAGCGCGCCGTTCGGGTGTGGACTATGTTTCATTCATCAAATGAAAACTGTTATGAAGACATCAACGAACGAACAAACGGCAACGAACGCGTATCTCAATTCGCCGGTGATTCCGAATCTTGCCGGCATCAAAGCCAAGCAGAAGGCGACGTGGGAGTCCGGAGACTTCGGGCAAATCGCGCGCGTCATCGAGAATGTGGCGGAGGAATTCATGGGGCGGCTGCCTCTGCAGCGCGGGATGAAGGTGCTCGATGTGGCCTGCGGCACGGGAAATCTCGCCATTATCGCGGCCAAACACGGATGCATCACGAGCGGGATTGATATCGCAGCAAATTTGCTGGAGCAGGCGCGTGCGCGCGCGGTAAAGGCGGGACTCGGCATTGAATTCACGGAGGCGGATGCGGAACGGCTGCCATTCGCGGACAACACTTTCGACCTGGCGGTTAGCATGTTTGGAGTGATGTTCGCTCCGCAGCCGGAGATGGCGACAGCGGAGCTGCGGCGCGTGACGAAACCGGGCGGGCGGATTGCGATGGCGAATTGGACGCTGGAAGGATTCATTGGAAAGATGTTCCGCATTTTCAAAGCGCATCTGCCGCCAGCGCCGGCGGGGCTTGCTTCGCCGATGGAATGGGGCAATGAGGCCACGGTGCAAAAACGTTTGGAACCTGGATTCACCGATGTGCATCTGACCCGGCGGATTGCCTGGATGCGTTACCCATTTCCGCCGGCGGAGACGGTCGAGTTTTTCCGGAAGTATTATGGTCCGACGAATCGGGCGTTCGAATCACTGCCGGCGACCGCGCAGGAAGCGTTCCGGAGAGAGCTGGTTGAATTGCAAACCAGCCACAACACGGCAAAGGTTCCGGGCACCACGGAAGTGGCGGCGGAATATTTGGAAGTGATTGCGACGAAAACCTGATTGAGGAAATCAACGACGAGAGAAAAAAATATGTACGACAAGAAAAACCTGACGAAGATTAAAACGATGAACGAGCTGGCGCCGGAAGTGATGAAGGCGTTCTGGGCGTTCGACAAGCTGGCGGTGGCGGAGGGAGCGATCCCGGCGAAGTATAAGGAACTCATCGCGGTGGCGGTGGCGGTCACGACGCAATGTCCTTATTGCGTCGAGGTTCACGCTGCAAATGCACGCAAAGCGGGGGCGACAGAAGCGGAGTTGGCAGAAGCGGCGATTGTGGCGGCGGCGTTGCGGGCCGGCGGGGCGATTACACATGCGACACATGTGCTGAGTTGAATCACGCGCCATCGGATTTCGTCACGCGCTGGACGCGCGTGACGGAATAATAGGGCAGAGCGACAGCTCTGCCCTACCTTGATTACTGCGGTGGAGCGGTACGGCGTTCGGTGGGGCGGCGGGCGAAGGATTCGTCTTCGATGTTGGTGCGGTCGTCGGGATCTGCGAAGACGGTTAAGGCGATTTTGCCGCGCATGCCGCCTTGTTGCGCGCGAGCGTAGGCGTCGCGGGCAGCGTCCAGGGGATAAACGGCTTCGAGAAAAACACGGAGCTGGCCGGCATCGATCATTTCGCCGAGACGCGCGAGTTGGGAGCCATCGGCGCGGACGATGAAGAATGCATCGCGGTTTTTTTGGTCGGCGGATTCACCGTTACCCACGATCGTGTTGAGTTTGCCACCAGGTTTCAGGACGGACCAGGAGCGTTGGAGTGTTTCGCCGCCGACACCATCGAGCACGAGGTCCACATCGCAAATCACGTCTTCGAAGCGCGTCTTGCGATAATCGATGACCTGGTCGGCGCCGAGAGCGCGGACAAAGTCGAGGTTGTCGGCCGAGGCGGTGGCAATAACGTAGGCACCGCGCCAGCGCGCGAGTTGGACAGCGAACGTGCCCACACCGCCGGAGCCGCCATGAATCAAAACACGCTGGCCGCGCTCGAGTTGACCGCGCTCGATCAATGCCTGCCACGCGGTGAGCGCAGAGATGGGAACGATGGCGGCTTCGGCGAAATTGAGCGATTTAGGTTTCCGCGCGATGGCAGCGGTAGATACAACGCAAAACTCGGCTTGAGCGCCGTTGGTGTACCAGTCATTGAGGCCGTAAACTTCATCGCCGACGCTGAGGCCGGCGACGTTCGGGCCGAGCGAGGCGATGACGCCGGAGAATTCGTGGCTCAGGACGATTGGGAATGCGCGCGCCTTGCCGTCAGGCTGGTTGAACGTGGGCTCCCACCGGAGTTCCGTGGGCATGACAGCGGTGGAGTAGACTTTCACCAGGACTTCGCCGGCAGCGGGTTTTGGCGCGGGGATATCGCCAACGGTCAAGGAGCCGGCGCCGGAGTTGGATTTGAGGTATGCGGCCTTCATGTATTACTTGGTGATGGGAATTGAAATTGCGAGAAAAGCAGCCGTCAGGCAGACATTGCCCGGCGTATTCTGGAATTTTGCCACTCCGCTCATTGAGAAGGAAAGTATTACGCGGGGCAAAGTTCTGCAAGTGGAGGTGAGCGATTAACCGATGACACGCAGCGCCGGCTAAAGCCGGGACACCAAACGCCTCGTGTTACTGCGGCGAGTCTTTGATTTCGACTTTGGCTTGATCCACGAGTTTCTCATCGGCTTTGGGCGCGCGGAAACTTTCGGGACATTTGCTTATGTAGAGCCAGAATTCCTGAATCACTCTGGCGAGGTGAACGAGGTCGCTGAAGTCATATGGTTTCAGCAGGAAGGAATTGGCGCCCAAACGATAGGCCTCGTTGATGTCCTTCATCTCCTCCGAGGAGGTGAGAATAAGGACCCGGAGGCCGGACAACCCCGGTTGCGAGCGAATCCAGTGAAGCACTTCCAGGCCGGTGTAGCCAGGGAGTTTGATATCCAGAAGGAGAAGGTCGGGTAATGGGTATTCGTCGCGGCTGGCGTATTTTCCATCGCCTTTGAGATAGGCCATCAGTTCCTGACCAGTCGAGACGGTATAAATAGGGTTGGCGATGGAGGCCTCGGCAAAAGCCTTCCGAAGAAGCAGGACATAATCCTCTTCATCTTCAGCTAGCAGAATTACTTCGCGGTCAGGCATATGCACTGCCCTTACGGGTTAAGGGTAGGCGGTGGCACTTTGGCGTGTATGGGGTTAACACCCCAGGCGGGTTAAACGAGTTAAATCGGTTAAATGAGTTAAATAAGGCGATGGCTGATATCAACGCATAATTTATGAAGACCGTTCTCATCACCGGAGCAAATCGGGGTATTGGTTTTGAAACTGCACGCCAGCTTGCGGGGCGCGGATTTCACGTCGTGATCGGCGTGCGTTCGGAGGAACAGGGGCGGAAGGCGCTGGGTGAATTGAAGGGGCTGGGGAAGATTTCTCTTTTCCCCGTTGATGTGAGTTCTTCGAAGAGCATTACTGATGCGGCTTCAAAGTTTACCGCCATTGCCGGCCAATTGGATGTGCTGATCAATAATGCCGGGATTTATCCTGACGAAGGGTTGTCGATTCTCACGATTTCACGCGAGCGCATGGCGAGCACGTTTCAAACGAACACATTCGGGCCGCTCGAAATGACACAGGCGTTTCTTCCATATCTGAAGAAATCTCCAGCGGCGCGGGTGATCAATGTTTCGAGCGGGTACGGCCAACTGGATGGCCTTTCTGCAAACGTGCCAAGCTACTGCCTTTCGAAGCTGACGCTGAACGGCGTCACGATCATGCTTTCGGAAGCATTGAAGGGTGATGGAATTGCGGTGAACTCGATGTGCCCGGGATGGGTGAGGACCGATATGGGCGGATCAGCTGCGCCGCGGTCGGTCGAAGAAGGCGCGGATACGGCGGTTTGGCTGGCCTCGGAAGCGGACCAGAAAGTGACGGGGAAGTTTTTTCGGGATCGGAAGGAGATTCCATGGTGAAGAAGTGGGTAGTTAAATCGGTTAAATGAGTTAAATAAGAGGAGCGGCGCTGCGCCCTGACATTGGGATAAGATTCAGGCGTCCTGGCTCTTGCACCTTGCACAAAGCGCCAGAGGGCCGGCGCACTCCAAAACCTGGCGGAGTTTCTCGCTCCTCGCGGCACGTTAACGTGCGGCAGGATTCTTTTCTCCATCGCAAAAACAGTTGACAAGAGAGGTTTAGTGTATTATTAGACTAATACACTAAATCACGGTTATGCAAATTCACATTTCTGAGTCGGAAGGGATTCCCATTTATCAACAGATTGTCAGCCAGGTGCGTTACCTGATTGCGGCGGGGCGATTGCAGACGGGCGATGAATTGCCGCCGATTCGGGTGCTGGCGGAGCAGTTGACGGTGAATCCGAATACGGTTGCACGCGCTTATCTGGAATTGGAGCACGCGGGCATTGTGACGAAGCGGCACGGGTCGGGCACTTATGTTTCCGAGGCGCGCAACGCGGTGACGCAGCGGGAGAAAACGAAAATTCTCACGAAGCGGGTGGATGCGTTGCTGACGGAGGCGCGCCAGCTTGATGTGGAATTGAGCGAGGTCATCAAGCTGCTGCATGAACGTGACGCGGCGATGGATGAGGTGGCCAAATGAAATTTCCATCGCCCTCTTCCGCGGAGGCGGTCGTGTCGATCACGAATCTGTCGCGGCGATTCGGAGCAAAGGCGGCGCTGAATGATGTGTCGCTTTATGTGCCACGCGGGTGCGTGTTCGGGTTGGTCGGCGAGAATGGCGCGGGCAAGACGACTTTGATCAAACATATTCTTGGGTTGTTGCGTGCGGAAGCGGGGAGCGTGCGCGTGTTCGGACTCGATCCGATCGGCGACACGGTTTTGACTTTGGGGCGGATTGGTTATCTCTCGGAAACGCCCGACTTGCCCGGTTGGATGCGCGTGGATGAGTTGATTCGCTACACGCAGGCGTTTTATCCGAAGTGGGACGCAGCTTACGCGCAGGAATTGTTGACGCAGTTCGGGCTGAATCCAACGCAGCGGCTCAACACGCTTTCGAAAGGACAATCCGCCAAGGCAGGATTGCTCGTCGCCCAGGCGCATCGGCCTGATCTGCTGCTGTTGGATGAACCGAGTTCGGGACTCGATCCCCTGGTGCGACGGACAATTTTGGAGGCTGTGATCCGCACGGTGGCGGATGAAGGGCGCACGGTTTTCTTTTCGTCGCATCTGCTGGAGGAAATTGAACGCGTGTCTGATCACATCGCGATGTTGCATCAGGGCAAAATCGTTTTGTGCGGGCCGCTCGATGAAATTAAAGCACAGCATCGGCAGTTCACATTGCACTTTGAGGTGCCGCCGGCGAAGACGCCGGTCGTCGCGGGTGCTTTGAGCATCAGCGGGCGCGGGAAAGAGTGGACGGTGATTTGCAACGGGGCGCGAGCGGAATTGCCATCGGTGGCGGCGAAGCTTGGGGCGCAGATTGTGGGAGAGCGGGCACCTTCGTTGAACGAGATTTTCGTGGCGCACGCGGGAACGGGTGAAATTCCTGTACCTGCCTGACCTATGCGATCACCCATTGCAGCATTGACCTGGGAGATCTGGCGGCGCGGGCGGCGGGCGGCGGCAGCGGTGGTAGGGTGCATTGCGTTTTGCGCGATCATCAACCTCATTGTTCACAACACGAACGGCAGGCCGCCCTCGTCCATTTTCGGTTTTCTGATGGTTTTGTCCTTTGCGTTTTTGCTCGGACTGTTCAATTGCACGGAGTTCAATTCGACCCGCGAATGGAATGGGTTTCCTTACCGACTGTTTGTGCTACCGGTTCCAACGTGGCAACTCGTCGCGGTGCCAATGGTGCTCGGATTGATCGCTATAGAGGGAGTTTATTTTGCATGGGTCAAACTTGTCTGGACGCACGGACAACTGGACAACCCCGATGCCGCCAAAGCGACCCTGTGGTGGGCAGTCGTGCTCGGGGCCTATCTCACGTATTATCAGGTGACAGTTTGGAGCCTGGCGGGGTTTCGCATCTTGCGAAGCATTGTGCTAAGTGTGGGTGGCGTCAGCTCCATCCTCGTGGCGTGCCTGCCATTTTTCGGAAGGGTATTGAATTGGCCCTGGATTACAGTGGAGCATTTGATTCCGATTGTCCTGACGACCATTCCGATGACCTTCATCATCGCCTGGGTTACGGTCGCGCGGCAGCGGCACGGGGGCGGGCGGCGAAGGAATTTTGTAAAGGCGTTGATGGAATGGATCACGGATCGCCTGCCGCGGCGGACCAAAAAATTTTCCTCCCCGGCAGCGGCGCAATTCTGGTTTGAATGGCGGCGGGCAGGACTGCTTCTGCCAGCGGCGGTCGGCTTCGCATTGTTTGTGGTGGTTGCTCCGATATCGTGGGCGACCCGCGACGACCCGCATTTTCCCGGGGCCACGTTCACCTGGATCATCGTTCTTCCGATTGTGCTCGGGATCATTTTGGGCAAGGGATTTGCAAAGGCGGAATTTTATTCCAGAAATCTCTCGGTGCCAACGTTCCTTGGGGTTCGTCCGATATCGGATGCGGAGATTGTTGCCGCAAAAATAAAAGTAGCCGCGGTGAGTGTGCTCATCACATGGGTCATGGTGGGGGCGTTTCTCGCCGCGTGGTTTCTGTTGTGCGCAAACACCACGGAACTTCAGCCGGCACTGTATGAATTCCGAATCTTCTATCCTCATTCCTGGCGCCTGATCATTGCACTTTGTTTCGTCGGCCTCGCTCTTCTCACCTGGAGTTTCCTGATTGGTGAAATGTGGTCAGGGCTTTCCGGAAAGAATTCGTGGTACTTTGGCTCGATCGGATTTCAGGTGAGCGCGCCTCTGTTGATAATGGTGGGCTGCGCGATCTGGTCGAATGAGATCGATGCGTTTGCGAAACGTCACCCGGATTTTTTAAAAATCCATTTCATCCAAATCACTGGCTGGGTGCTGGCTGTGCTCATCATGATGAAGATGTGGCTCGCGGCCCGGTCATGGAGCAAGGTGGAACCGCGACAGTCGCGCCGGTATGTGATTGTGTGGGCGGCGGGAACGCTGTGCCTGGTCGGGTTTGCAATGCTTGCGCGACCGCCGTTGGATGTTGAGCGGCAGTTTCATGTCTATTTGCTTTTGGCGCTGCTGCTGTTTCCTTTCGCACGAGTTGGCCTGGCGCCGCTGTCTCTGAATAAAAATCGGGCGCGGTGAACCTTTGAACGGCCTGGGGAAACATCGAACATCGAACTATGAAAAAAATCCTGTTGCTGCTGGCGGTTGTAACCAGTGGCGCGGCGATTGTGCTGGGGTTGGATCCGGGACGTCTGGCGTTCAGTTACGTGGATGTCGGCGGGCACAAATTGCGCATGGATATTTCCGGCCATGGCGATCCGGTGGTCGTATTTGAAGCCGGCGGAGGCCCGGCGAGGGGCGGTCCTTTGGAATCGTGGGAACGAGTGCAGCCGGCGGTGAGCAGGTTTACGACGGCGGTTTCATATGATCGCGCGGGGACTGGATTTTCGGAAGCCGGACCGAAACCGCGCGACGCGCGGCAGGTTGCGCGCGAACTTCACGCAGCACTGCAAAACGCCCATGTGGCAGCGCCCTATGTGCTGGTTGGGCATTCCTTTGGCGGACCAATGATTCGCGTTTTCGCTGGCATGTATCCCGGGGAAGTTTGCGGTCTGGTGTTGATCGACCCAACGCAGGAGGAATTTATCAAGTGGAATCTGGCCCGCGAGGCCAATCCGGAAAAACGGGAGGATGAGGAATGGAAAAACATCCTGGCGAGCCTGGACGAGGCGCATGAAAGCCAATTACCGCCCGGAATCCCGGTCACGCTCATAACCGCGATGGGACCGCGGGTGTTTCCTGAATTCGTCAGTGACAAAGAAAAGGAGGACAGGAGAGTTCAAAAGCAAGCCTGGCTGAGATTTCATACGGAATGGCTTGAGAAGATTCCTGACGCAAAACATATCGTTACACAAGACAGCGGGCATGCGGTTCAGCTTGAGGAACCGGAGTTGGTGATTCAGGCGGTGCGGGAAGTTGTCGAAAAAGTTAAGGATAAATCACCATGAGGCACACCGCTGGACAAAATTTGTCGTATGATTAATTGCATCTCTCAGAAAGCGCTGGAGGGCCAGCGCACTCCAAAACCTGGCGGACTCGTCGGTGCTCCTCGACACTTTCTCCCACTTGGTTTGATGGGGTTCCGGACGGCGCGCAGGGCACTGACGCGCCCTACCAACGCGGGGATGGTTTCCGCGTTGGAAAGGATGCTCCGTCCGGATTGTTTGCGTTGCTGCGGCTGGCTTCCAGCACAGCCGCGCTCCCGTCTCCGCTACGCTTAGCGATAGCCGCCGGAGATGAGGACGGTTTCGCCGGTCATCCAGGAGGAATCGGTGGACGCCAGAAACACGGCGGCGCTGGCGATGTCCTGTGGCTGGCCGAGGCGGCCGAGGGGCGTCTGCGCCTGCACTTGCTTCTGCATGTCGCTGCCTTCAATGCCGGCGGCATGGAGGCCTTCGGTCTGGACCATGCCGGGGCGAATGGCGTTGACGCGAATGCCGCGCGGGCCGAGTTCGGCGGCGAGGGAGCGCGTGATGGCATCAACGGCTCCTTTGGTGCCGCTATAGACAGAGCCGCCGGGAATGCCCAGCGTGCTGACGACCGAACTGATGTTAATGATGCAGCCGCCGGTGGAGTCGAACATTTTGGCGGCGGTCTGCGAGGCGAGGATGAGGCCGAGGACGTTCAGGTTGAATTGCTTGTGGAATTGTTCTTCGGTGATGTTTTCCAGCGGCGCGAATTCGTAAACGCCGGCGTTGTTCACGAGAATGTCGAGGCGGCCGAATTTCGATTTGGTTTCGGCGAACAGGCGGTCGATGTCGGCTTTCTTTGAGGCGTCGCCCTGAACGGCGATGGCTTTTCCGCCTTCAGCGGTGATGGCGCCGACGACTTTGTCGGCGTCGGCTTTGCTCGAAGAGTAGTTAACGACGACTGCGGCGCCTTCGGCAGCGAGATTTTTGGCGATGGAGGCGCCGATGCCCTTGGAGGCTCCAGTGACCACGGCGACTTTTCCGGTCAATTTTTTTGCACTCATAGTTTTGCGTTTGGTTTTAGTTCAGTGACAACCTATAGCGCAGTTCGGAGAAGAAGCAAATGAACGGCCGACTGTGTTAAATGGGTTAAACGAGACAGGGCCGCGGTTCGCGGAACGGTTCTTCGTCCCGCGCTGGACGCGCGTGACGGAATATGGGGCAGAGTAGCAGCTCTGCCCTACCGGGTTGGGAATTCAGGTGACTGGCCGGTGGCCGGTCAGTTTGGCGCGGATGGTGCCGGTGAAAACGCTATTGGTCCGGCTGCGGATTTGGCCACCGCCGGTGAGGGTCATGGTAACATTTTCGGTGAGGGCGCCGGTCCCGAGGTTGTTCGACGATTTCACTTCAATCAGGCAGTTCCAGGAGAAACTCGTGTGCACACCGCCAACCGTGTTAGTCAACGCGCTATCATCATATTGAAAAGAGAGAGCTTCGGTAAAAGATTCGGTGTCGTTACCAGAGGAAAAGACTTGATTGGTCAGCAACTCGGTTTCAATGCCTGAATGGATTCCGCTGAAGCCGAGGCTTTGCAATACCTGAGAAACCGCGAAAGGAGAAGCATTGGTACCTGTTTGATCACTGACAACGAAGCTATAATAACCCTCGCTACCGGACAGCAGAAGTTGTGTTCCAGTGGGAAAGTTGGTGTTGAACGAGGCCTCCAACAGGGCCAGCAGCGATGTGGCGTTGATCGTGAAGTTCGTGGTGGTGGATTTGTTGACGGTCACGTCATTGGTTGCGCCACGAATGACGTTGGTTTTTGCACTGACCTGCTGGTCAAAAAGATTCTGGCTGGTGGCGTGAACGTCGATCTGAGGAAGGCCCATCAATGTGGGTGCCGAAACAGCGACGGCAGCAGCGTTACCCAACGCAAAGCAACCGAGAACGACAAGGAGGTGGATGGTTTTCATTTGAGTGGACATTCGATTCAGGGGATTCCGGAAGCTGTGCCGCGGATGGTGCCGGTGATAATGACGTCAGGTCCGCCATGGAAGACCCCGCCGCCGGTCACGGTGATCGTGACGTTTTCAGTGGCGATGCCGGTCGCGAGGTTTCGCGATTGTTTGGTTTCAAGCTGGCAGTTCAAGTGGAGAATCGTGTGGGTACCGTCGGTGGTGGTCATTCCAAAGTCGTCAAATTGCAGGAGGACCGCCGAAGTGAATGCCTCGGTGTCGTTGCCGGCGACCAGGACCTGGTTATTAGTGGATTGCGTGCTCCTGCCGACGCTTACCAGACCCTCATTGTAGGCACTCAACAGCGGGGCCGTGAGCAGAGGCAGAGAGACATTGGTGCCGGTGCTGTCACTGATGGCCAAGGAAAAGTAGCCCGATTCGCCGCGGAGCAGGAGTTTGGTTCCGGAGGGAAAGTTGGTGTTAAGAGAATTGGCGAACAAATCCAGGAGTGAATTGGCATCCATGGTGAAGTTCGTGACCGTGGATTTGAAAACCAGGGAAAGATTGGTATTCGAACCGACGTGGTTGGTTTTGGAGCTGATATATTGGTAATTGAGAGCCTGGGCGCGGCAGGAGAATTTGACCGTGGCCGGGCCGATCAACTGGATATCGCCGGCGAGGGCGAGTGAACTCCATAGCAAGCCGGCGAGGAGTATAAGTGGGCAGATGGTTTTCATTT
>Ga0070731_10003824_pt1 | contig 13333 bp, 6 predicted proteins | sample Coa_R1_2_FD_66448 | JGI IMG/M metagenome (GOLD analysis project Ga0070731, IMG submission 66448) | Surface soil microbial communities from Centralia Pennsylvania, which are recovering from an underground coalmine fire - Coalmine... | ecosystem: Environmental > Terrestrial > Soil > Unclassified ... | reverse complement strand
TATGGATTTGACCTTGGAATCAATCTGGCGATCGAGCTCCTCAATCGCCTTGGCCAGCGGATGCTCTTTCTCTATCCGCGTGATTTGCTCGCGCAGCGCATTTACAGTTTTGTGGAAGGCTTCCAGGCGAGACTGGTTGTTATCCGCAGCTGCGAGCGGGAGGTATGCCTCTCGGAACTTGTCCTGCGACTGAAACTCTTCAGAGCCGCCGAAAGCGAACTGGGTGCTCGCGAACATTCCGTACAGGGCGTAATAGTCGCGGGTGGTTATGGGATCAAATTTGTGATCGTGGCAGCGCGCGCACCGCAGAGTCAGCCCCATAAAGGTTCGTCCGACGGTCTCGATGGTGTCCTCGAGCGTTAGGTGCCAGAGCTCGTAGGGCCCAGTGGCGTAGCGCCGGGAAAGCGCCAGGAAGCCTGTGGCGATCACGCGCTCCGGTCGCTTGTCAGGAGATCCCTGCTGCGCCAGAATATCGCCGGCTAATTGCTCGCGCACGAACTGGTCATACGGCTTGTCGGCGTTGAAGGAATCGATGATGTAGTCGCGATACAGCCGGACTTCTGGAAGCGGATAGTCGGCGTTGTCTCCGGCGGTGTCGGCGTAGCGCACGACGTCCATCCAATGACGTCCCCAGCGCTCGCCGTACTGGGGCGAAGCCAGTAGCCTGTCGACCACTTTTTCGAAAGCCGCGGGCGAAGAGTCACCGAGGAACGCGGCGATGTCTTCGGGTGAAGGCGGCAGTCCAATCAGATCAAAATACGCGCGCCTGATTAGCGTACGCTTGTCGGCCGGGCCAACTGGCTGCAAGCCTTTCTCACGTAACTTGGCGCGGATAAATCGATCGACCGGATTATTCGACCAACCGGATGAATCCGCGGGCGGTGTCGTTTTGTGGACCGGCTGGAAGGCCCAATGCATCGGCTTTTGCGCGATGGTAGACGGCCAGGCGAGGCCTTCGTCGATCCACTGCCGTAACGCGGCGAGATCTTCGATACCGAGCGGCGTCTTGCTGCCGGGCGGCATCCGCAATTCTCCGAGATGTGCCGCGGCCTGATACAGCAGGCTCTGCTCCGCCCGACCGGGGATCACGCCGGGGCCGCGCTTGCCTCCCTTGATGGCGAGCTCGCGCTCCCGCAGGTCCAGTCCGGATGCCGCGTTGCCTCCATGACAGGCAATGCAGTTTTTTTCGAGGACGGCCCGAGCTTTTTCAGCGATGGGGGAGGATTGCGCCGCGGCCGGCGCTGCCGCAAGGGCGAGCAACGCGATCGAAACGTTGATGGACCGAATCGTCGTAAGATCAGCTCCGAGGGACGCTGAAAACGTGGTGGGCGGTCGCGGGCTCGAACCGCGGACCTCCTGCTTGTAAGGCAGGCGCTCTAACCAACTGAGCTAACCGCCCCGCGTCATTTCATTCTACAGGTGTGTGATAGCCTTATCAAAAATGCAGCTAAAAGGCAAAACCGCACTGGTTACGGGCGCCGCTCGCGGCATTGGACGGGCTATCGCTCTGCGTCTGGCGCGTGAAGGCGCAGCCGTCGGCATCAATTATCAGAAACGATCGGACCGGGCTGAGTCGCTGGCGGCGGAAATCCAGCAGACTGGCGGAAAGGCGCTCTCCTTGCAAGCCGATGTGGGCGACGGCGCCGCGGTTCGCGCAATGGCGGAGCGAATCGAGCGGGAACTCGGCCCGGTGGATATTCTGGTGAACAATGCCGGTGTGGTGCGCCGCGGCGACCTGAGCGATTTCGATTATTCCCAGATGGAAGGCATGCGCCGGACCAACGTGGACGGGCTGGTGAACGTCACGCGCTCCGTGGTCGACGGCATGAAGCAGCGCCGCTCGGGACGAATCGTGAACATCGCTTCAGTCGCGGCGCATGGAACGTCCATCGAGGGCACGACGTTTTATGCCGCCACCAAGGCCGCCGTGATTACGTTGACGCGGCGCTTCGCTATGGAGCTGGGGCCGCACGGGATCACAGTGAACGCCGTGGCGCCGGGCTTCATCCTCACGGAATTGGTAGGCGAAGGCCGCACTCCGGAACAGTTACAGGCTACGATCGATTTCGTCGCAGGCCGCGCCATGGTGCGCCGCGCCGGACAACCGGAAGATATCGCTGCCGCTGTCGCGTTCCTGGTTTCAGGCGAGGCTGGCTTCATCACCGCCCAGGTCCTCACCGTCGATGGCGGCCGGATGGATTACATCGGGCATCCCTGAGGCGTGTGTGCCTGCAGGGCAGATGCCGTGGTAGTACGGACAGCGCCGGCAGCGTTCGGCCTCGCGCAGCGGAAACTCCAGGCGGGATTGAGCGTCGCGAAATTCGCGTACCAGCGTTTGCGGATCGTTGAACAACGTTGGCCGCAAATCGATGGGGACGGCGGCGTCGGCGCGCGGGAAGTAAATATACGCATGATCCGGCTCGCGTCCCGTAGCGCGCTGCAGAGCTAACGCGTAGAGCCACAATTGCGGGGCGTATTCGGCGGCGCGGGCTTCGGCGTGGTCAAGGTCCACTTCGGTCGTTTTGTAATCTACCAAGACAACTTCGCCCGCCTCCTCGAACCATAAATCGATTTGCCCTCGCAGCACGACGTCGTCCACCGTCAGCAGGAAATCCCACTCGCGCTCGATGCGGGAGGCGCGGACGGCACGCTGCCCGAGGCGGCTTTCGCGAAAAGCCTGCGCGAGCCGGTGCGCTTCCGAATGAGCACCGATTACCTCGGCGCCGGCGAGCAGGCGATGCACTTGAATGCCGAGCTCGGTGGCGTCCGGCTGATCGTCCTGCTCGTCGTCCGGCTCCTCCGGGTCGAATGACGGAGACCAGCGGCGGCGATTCGGCTCGAACTTCAGATAGCGCGCCAGGTAATAGCGGCGCGGGCAGTCGGCGAAAAGCGCCACGTCCGTCACGCTGGTAGTGGAATCATGCTGGTCGCGGCGTTCGGGTCTTTCCAGCAATTGAACCGGCGATGTTGTTTCAACTGCAATAGTGTGACCCCATTGTGCCGGCTTGTGATCGGAGGCAAAGATGCGCGCCGTAAAACTCCCGCCGTCCGGTGAGCTGATGGTCTTGATGGTGTCCTGCGGAACTTTCAGGTCCAGTCCCAGGCGTGCTTCCACTTCCTTGGCCCAACCCTTGCGCGCGGAAAGAGAGAGCACAAGATGCTCTTCGGCGCGGGTCATGGCAACATACAACAGCCGGTCCGATTCGCGCTCCTCACGCAGCTTGCGGTCCTCGCCGATGCCATTCTGAAAGCAATCATCCTCGTCGACGGCTGTTGCAGGATTACGCCAGCAGACACCAAATCCGATGTCGGGAGAAAACGAAAGATGCTCGATCTCCGCCTTGACGCCCTTATGCAGAGCACCCAGGAGCACAATGGGAAATTCCAAGCCTTTGGCCGCGTGGATGGTCATTACTCGAACGGCATTAGCGGCGTCTTCGGGCGGTGGATCGGGCTCGCGCGGGTCGGCTTCGCGGAACTCTTCGAGATCCTCGACAAAACGGGACAGCGGACCCGTAGCGCTTCTCGCCAGCGCCAGGAACTTTTCAATATTTGCCGCGGCGCGTGTTCCGGGTTGCCAGGCATATCCGGTTTCCTCCATGGCAGCAAGCAGCAATCGGTCGAACGACGCGGTATCGCGCATCGCGCGCCAGCGGGAAAGCTGCTCCCTCAAGCGCGTCAACGTCTCGTGGTCGCCGGAGTCGAAGGCGTTGGTCTTCCGATGGGGCAGGCGCCGGAGCGCACTGGACAAATTGCCGTCGAGTTTGAGCCGTAGCAAGGTCTCATCGGAGATGGCCGCGAAGGGAGAACGCAGCACCGCCGCCATGCTGATCTCGTCGCGCGGATTGTCCAACACGCGCAACAAGTGCGTGAGGTCCAAAACCTCGCGGGTTTCGAAAAAGCCTTTACCTTGGCTGACGAGATAGGGAATGTTGGCTTCGTCAAACGCTCGCGTGAATGCCGGCAGAACTTCCAGGTTTCGCAGCAGCAGCGCCATGTCTCCAAACGTCGCCGGCCCGTGAGCCAAAGCCAGTTGACCCTCGAATTCCCGGATGCGCCGGGCCACCCAAGCAGCCTCTATGTCGAGCGCTACGTCGGTATCCGGTTCAACGGCTGCGATGACTTCGACGGAAGGCTGAGTTTTTCCGGACAGCGCACGCCGGGCGACCAGATTGCGCGGTTCGATGCCGTCGGCTTCGTGCAGGATGGTGAGTGCCGCGCGCAGAATGCCGTCGCGGCTGCGCCAGTTTTCGTCCAGTTCTACCAGGTGCCCGCTGGTTGAGACATCGTCGCGGTACCGCCGAAAGACGTCGGGATTGGCGTGGCGGAATCCATAGATCGATTGATTGATGTCGCCCACAGCGTAGAAGCGGTCCGGCGGGCGCAGTAATTCAAGCAGCTTCGCCTGTTGCCCGTTGGTGTCCTGGAATTCGTCCATCAGGACGTATTGGTACTTCGACGTGATTTCGCGCCGGACATCGGGATGCTCCGCTAGCAGCCGCACAGCGAAGGTTTCCAAGTCGGAAAAATCCAGCTTGCTCTCTTTCCGCTTGGCTTCCGCATAGTTGCGATCGAAATCCAGCAGAGTTTGGAGAATGGTCTCTCGCTGAGGCGCGTAGTATTCAGAGATCAACTGCCGCTTCACTGCCGGAATCAACTCATCTCTGATTCGCTTTAATCGGCTGCCGATCTGGTCACCATCGCGGAGGTTCTTGCCCGGCTTGTATGCCGCCAGGGCTTGAAAGTGCGCCAGCGTAACCGGTGATTCGGCGAGGACCAGAATCGCCTGACAGCTTGCAAGAGCCTCTTGAAGGGTAGCTTTCTGTTTGACCGTGGCTTTGAACGGGGCCTGGCTGGGCAAGTCTCGCAAAGCATCGGTGAGTTCGTTCCACTGAGCTCCGCAGTTTAGCCGGAAGCCGCCGAGCGCGGGAATTTCGAGGCCGGCGCTGCGCGTTCCGTCGTGAAGGCCCAGAAGAAGCTTCTCGAAATCGGGTGAAGCCATCGATTTCATGAGCTCGCCCATGGACTTCGGCTCGCGTTCAAAAAGGGTGTCCAGCGTCTCTCTGACGACGCGGGTCTGCATCTGCGAAGCCTCGCGGGCTTCGAGAATGCCGAATTCCGGGTCCACGCCGGCGAAGATGGCATTCTCCCGCAGCAGCCGGGCACAGAAGCCGTGAACCGTAGAGACGCTGCCTTGCTCCAGTTGGCGGCGAAGGTCGTCAAGACCTTGAAACGCGTCCGCCAGTTTTTGTTTCATGCTGCGGGCGGCGCGCTCGGTAAAAGTAATAGCCAGCAAACGCGTGGGTTCAATGCCGGCGTCCATCACCAGACGCCGGTAGCACTCGACCAGGACCGCCGTCTTGCCGGAGCCGGGGCCCGCCACCACACAGGTGTCCCGCTGGATGAGCGCGAGATCCACGGCGCGAAGTTGGCTGGAAGTGAGCTCCATTTAAGCGCCTTCGGAGATTGCCACGGCCGTCCGAATTTCATAGCGGCAAATGTCGCGGAGCGAACAGAGCCGGCATCGGTCCAAGTCGTAAGGCTCCGGCAAGATGCGGCCGCCCACGATCTGCTGCGCTGCCGCCAGCGTCTTGTCCTCAGCGGCATTGAGCCACTCCCGGGCGAACGGGTCACCCCTGATGCCGTCCAGAGCCGCCTGGCTCCAACCTTCGTACTTCACCTCGTCACGCAGGCGAACGTAGAACATACCAGCCGGCTTGAGGCCATAGACCTTTTCGACTGCCAGCAAATACAGCGGACCTTGCAGGAGGTTGGGGTCACTCAGCTTCTTTTTGAGTTTGCTGTACTTGTAGTCGATCACAAACCCAAGGCCGTCCTCGGTGCTATCCACGCGGTCCAGGCGTCCTTTGATCACGATGCCGTTATTCAGCGCAAATTCAACTTTTTGTTCCGTAACCGTTTGGAAGGCTGCCTGCCACTGGCGATCCTCCGCGAAGCGGCGCAGATCGTCGCGCATCTGGGTACGATAAACCTCTGTGCGGTATCCACCCGGGATCGACTTCTCATTCGCAAATTTTGCAAAAATGCGGTCGAACAACGGATCGATTGGCTCACGCGCGGGGTACCATTCGGCCAGCACGGCATGAACGATGTTGCCCAGCAAGAGCGGATCCAAACGCTTCCCAGGACGCAGCGGCGGCTCTTCCAGCTTCAGCGTGGTTCGCCCGAAAAATTGGAAGGGACACTGCTGAAAAGCCTCCAGGCCACTGGGGCTGAACTTAGCGTGCCTTGCAACTAGAATTGGGAGCAAGTCATCACTGACGATGCGGCTGGGACGGCTCATGGCAGGAGACCGTGCTGGCCTGGGGCGAACCAGAGGACTCGGGAGTGCAACGTCCGCCTTATCCAAAAACAAGGAAGGCAGATTGAGCTCGCCGCGTGCGTTGGTGCGCGGATAGCTCAGGACCAGTTCGGAAGTAGCTCGGCTTGCGGCGGAATCAAACCGGAACTTCTCGTCGCTGGCCCAATCTTCCGTGCTGCGTAGACGAAATCCGCTTTGCCGCAAATGCCGCCGGACGGCATCCGGCAGGAACGCATCCTGCGAGTGATAGGCCGGAAATTGCCCCTCGACCATCCCGCAAACAAACACGACGGAGAGTTCCCATTGACGCGCTTCACCGGTACCCAAGACGTGAACGACATTGCGGCGCTCATCGGCGACGCGCAGCGTGGTCAGACGCGATACTGTATGAACGGCCTTCCAGAATTCCTGCAAAGAAACGGGTGCGGCATCCTTCGGAAATGTGCGCGCCGTGTCAGCCAATGCCGCGTCAAAGGCATCGAGCGCTGCGCTCTGACTACGCCACACAGCCGTCATCTCGTGGGTGGCGGGTTCAAATGGACGCCTTACACGATAGAGCGTGCGCAGTTCCGGCGCGCGTTCCACCCATTGCGCGGGTGTGAGGGAAAGAGTGCGCCAGATATTGAGTCGCGCAAATCCCTCCAACATTCGCTTCAACCGCGCGTCATCGCCGGAGAACTGCCGCAAGGTTTCCAAACCCTTACCATGCAACTTTGCGCGAACGGTGAAGTCGAATTTGTCCATTGCCGCCGACGAGCCCAGACCGGGCGCCAGCTTAAGAATGGCCAGGGTCTCGGCGTGATCCCAGCCGCTCAGCATGAGATCAACGACGCCCGCGAGAAACCGCGCGGTCGAGTGATCGGCAAGGATGGAGCCGGAATAGAAACGGGCCGGTATGCCAAATCGTTCGAAGGCGGCCCGTAACAAAGGCACGTAAACATCCTGATTGTGAACGATAATTCCGATCTCACGGAATTCCTTGCCGCGGCCCGCTTGTTGCAGAATAGACCGGGCGATTTCATCGACTTCCCGCTCAAGCGTAGACGGTGCTACCAGCGTTCGCGAAGGCCGCGGCCGCGCATGCGTACAGGCATGCTCCTGGAACGCGATGGCAAGCAATTGCTCGCGTGCAGCAGCAGCGATGTCATCGGCCGGCAACGTTACGGTGATCTCGGCATGGCGCGCCGCTGCCTTCACTAATGCCAGTTCCGGATCGCTGAGCGTAACGAATCCATCCATCCAGATGGTGTGCAGATGTCCCAAGCCCGATTGTTCGATCGCTGCCGCAGCGCGCTCCAGACGGCCTGCGCGCAATGCCAATCCGCGAGCCGCAAGCTCGCGTTCGACTTCGCGATATACAGCAGTGAAGGCATCGCCCAATTCGGTAGTCGGCAAGTGTCGCGCAAGGTTGCGGCTATACAAACCCGCCGTCGCGCATTCGTTGATGGTGCGCGCGAGAGCGGCGGAAAACCCTGGCGTGTGGGCGGCACGTTCGAACTCGCGGCGGTTGAGTCTCGCCACCGCCCGCTCTACCAGCAGATAAAGCACGGCGCTCGAAACTTCCGGCCAGTCCGCCGTCCAGGGATCGACAAAGCGGGAAAGGGTTTGAATGAGACTGGGGCGAAACACAAATCCCTCGCGAGCGATTTGATTTCGGAAATGATGGGCCATCGTTGCCGTGGGAACCAGCAGGCGAACGCCCGGGTCATTTTTACGGAGCGATTCGCGAAAGGCTTCGAGAATCGCGTGGGATTTTCCGGAACCAGCAGGTCCGGTGAGCAGCAGCATTTAGATCCAGCTTACTCGAACCGTTCTACGGAGTGGGTCTTACGCCGTGGGATTTTATTGGGTACGTCAATGCGGAACTTCGCGCCATTGATTTCGCAGAGCTCTGTTCGCCGCGCAGCGCCCAGAACCGTAGAAAGAACAATTTGAAAAGCCAGAAATCAAATCGGCAATGTCACGCGAGACATTGCAGCAGTGCGTCGCGAAGTTGGGCGTGCATCTCGGCCGGCAGCTTGCGTCCCTCGCGCGTCACGTAAAAGACGTCGATGGCTTTATGCGCTTCAGTATCGATGAGGACGACTTCAATATTGCAGCCATTGGAGGAAATGGTGGACGTAATATCGTAGAGCAGGGCAGGGCGATCCTGCGCCACGATTTGGATCAACGTTGCCATGGCGGAAGCTTGGCTATCGATGGCAACCGTGGGTTCGATGCGGGCTTTGCGGCTGGGCGCCGGCAGCCGGGGCCGGCTCTTGAGAAGCTGGCGGACATCGGCGCGGCCCAGCACGACGCGCTCCATCGTTATTTTGAGACGCTCCACTTCGGAAGGATTTAGCTCCAGCGTGCGGACGGGATCGGCGAAGGTGAACATATCGACGACGGTTCCGCGGCGGTTGGCGAAAGCCTCGGCTTTGAGAATGTTCAATCCAAAGCTCGCCAGCGTTCCGGCTACCGCCGCAAACAGGAACGGGCGATCCGCTGTGACCAGCGTCAACCGGTAGACGGAGCCCTGCTTTTCCAGATTGAGCGACACACCTCGCTGGCGGCTTTCCTCTTCCATGCGCACATGCGCATCCATTTCCGATTCGCGATGCGTCCGCAGATAACGCGTCGGCAAGCCTTCCAGGAAGGCGCTGCGCGCGGATGCATCGGCGCGCTCGATGCGTTCGTTTTCCAGTTCGCGAGTTAGTTCGTTGTGGGCGACAAGATACAGCCGCCACAATTGTTCGGCACGCCACGGCGTCATAGCGGCCGGAGTGACGGCGCTGATATCGGCGTACGTGAGAAGGGTGAGCGCCTTGAGACGCTCGACTGTTTCGACGCGGTGCGCCAGATGCTCGGCCGTGGCGGGGTCGAACAGATCGCGCGAGTTCATGGTGGAAGATAACTCGAGATGGGCGCGAATCAGGAACAGCACTGTTTCCCGATCCGCCTCCGGCACGCCAATGCGATGCATGATCTGCTCGGCCAGGCGGGCGGAGGCGTCCACATGCCCTTCGTCCGGACTTCCCTTGCCAATGTCATGCAGTAGCAGCGCAAACATCACCAGCGCAGGCCGCTCCAGTTCGGAAAGAAGATCGGCATACAGCGGGTCTGGCAATTTGGTCAGCGTTTGAATGGCGACGAGGGTGTGTTCGTCGACGGTGTAACGGTGGTAAAAATCGCGAACCACCAGGCAATCAATTTGTTCCATCTCGGGGAAGATGGCTTCCAGCACGCCGGTTTCGTGAGCCACGCGCAGCGCCAGGATGGCGTTGGGAAGCGTAAGTATCTCGTCGATGGCGGGCCATAGAGCCTGACGTTGGGCGAAGTGCGCGCGGATAGCAGGAAGGCGCGATGCAATTTGCTCTTCAGCTTCTCCGGAGAATCGAATGCCGTGCCGCGCGACGAACTGCAGCAGTCGGAGCAGCAGGGCCGGGTCCGCGTCGAGCTGCTGCGGCGTGCGAAAGTGAACCTTTCCACGCAGCACCGTAAAATCCGTATTCGACAGGCGCGTGCTTCGATCGCGGAACTGCGCGAAGAGCGAACTGGCACGCGCCTCGCCGGTTTCGACTCTGCGCAACACCAGCCGGTTCACGACGCGTGCATGCCGGAAATAATCGCGCATTACGGCGGCGGGATCACGCCCCAGCTGGTCGGCAACCCACTCCTGCGCATCGAATGTCAGCACGTTGGAATCGCGGCCGGCTTGCTGATGCAGCAGGGTACGCAGCAGGAAAAGATAGTTCCGAGCTTCTTCAATCTCGGCGGGATGGGTGAGAGAGGCCGCTCCGATCTGGTTCAGCCAACCGAGCAATTGCAGGTCGCGCAGGCCGCCCGGCGCTTCTTTAATGTTGGGCTCCAGGTGATGATACGTGTCCTGAAACCGGCTGTGACGATCGCGGGTGAGCACAAACAAATGCCGCGCCAGGTTGTCGCGCTGGCCCTGGACGAATTTCGGCAGCCGTTCCGCCAGGGTCTGGTACAAAGCCGCATCGCCAGTGAGAAAACGCTGATCGAGCAGACTGACGTTCAGCTCAATATTGCGTTCGTGGAGTTGAGTGCATTCTTCGGGCGTGCGCACGGAGTTACTGATGCGCAGACCGGCGTCCCATAGGCGCTGCTGGAATGCGGAGATGGCGTCGCGCCCGCTCTCCGGTATCCGCTGGTTGGCAAAGAGCAGCAGCAGGTCGACGTCGGAGTACGGGAAAAGCTCACGACGCCCATAGCCGCCGACAGCCAGCAGCGCCGCTCCGGACGGCGCCGAAGCCGCCAGAGTATCGCGCCAGGCATCCGCCACTATCTGGTCTACAGTGGCGGTACGCCCGGCGAGCGCACCGGTTACATCAAAGTGCTGTTTCTCCGCGGTCGTCATTCCGGATCCGTACTGCCTGCGCGACGTCGTACACGAAAATTTTTCCATCGCCGATCTTGCCCGTACGCGCCGCAGTAGCCAGCGTGCGCAGAATTTCTTCCAGCCGGGCGTCGGCAACGACCAGCTCGACCTTCATCTTCGGGAGCAGGTCGACGTTGTACTCCTGGCCGCGATAGACCTCTTTGTGGCCCTTCTGCCGGCCGTGGCCGCGGACCTCGGTGATGGTCATCCCGTCCACGCCAATGCTCTTGAGCGCTTCTTTCACTTCGTCCAGTTTGAACGGCTGAATGATGGCTTCGATTTTCTTCATGGCGCGTCCTAGTTATCCGAGAAGTAGCCTTCTTCTCCGTGCAGGCTGAGGTCGAGGCCCTGGACTTCCTGATCGCGCTCCACGCGCACGCCGGTCAACAACTCGCAGATTTTCAGGATGAGCAGCGTTCCCACAATGGCCAGCACGGCTGCAATCGCCACACCGGCCAGTTGATTCAGTACCTGCGATGCATGCCCGTCGATCCATCCCAATGGTGCTGCGGCGCCGCTCGCGTCTTTCAGCGCGTCGTTGACGGCGCGCGTGGCGAAGACACCCGTGAGCAGAGCGCCCAGCGTACCGCCCGCGCCGTGGACACCGAACGCGTCGAGGGCGTCGTCGTAGCCGAATTTCGTTTTGACCAGGGTCACCATGAAGTAGCATACGACGCCGGCGGCTAAGCCAATCAGAATCGCCGGCATCGGCGCAACGAATCCCGAAGCAGGCGTTATCGCGACCAGCCCCGCCACCGCGCCGGATATCGCCCCCAGGATGCTTGGTTTCCCACTGCGCATCCATTCCACCGCGGTCCAACTCAGCGTGGCGGCCGCGGCGGCGAGGTGCGTGGCTACGAAAGCGCTCGTCGCGAGCGAGGATGCCGCCAGCGCGCTGCCCGCGTTGAAACCGAACCAACCCACCCACAGCAGAGAACCGCCTACCACGCTCAGCACCAGGCTGTGCGGTTTAATCTGCGCTTGAGGATAGCCTACGCGCTTGCCCAGGTACAAAGCGCATACCAGCGCGGAAACGCCGGAAAGGACATGCACCACCGTGCCGCCAGCGAAATCGAAGCTGGGAATTTTGCCGCCGAGATAGGCATTCAGCAAGCCGCCTTTACCCCAAACCATGTGCGCCATCGGAAAATAAACCAGCGTGGTCCACAGCATCGTGAACAGCAGCATGGCGCTGAACTTCATACGCTCGGCAAATGCGCCCGAAATCAGCGCGGGCGTGATGACGGCGAACATCATCTGATAAATCATGAAGGTCTGCTGTGGAATGGTGGGCGCGTAATCGGCATTCGGCGCGCTGCCCACGCCATGTAGGAATAAATAGCGAAAATCTCCGATGAACGCGTTGCCCTCGCCAAACGCCAGGCTGTAGCCGACCACGGCCCAGAGTACCGAAACCGCCCCCATCAGGATAAAGCTATGCATCATGGTGCTGAGAACGTTCTTCCGGCGTACCAGGCCGCCGTAAAACAGCGCGAGGCCGGGCCCGGTCATCATCAGAACCAGTGCCGCGCTCACCAGCATCCAGGCATTGTCTGCCGAGTTCTGGGCAGCGTGGACGGCACTCTCCAAAGCACTTAGCCGGGTTGGGATGTCCGGCGCGGCCGCCGACAGTTGGGCGAGAAACAAAACGCTCATCCGTTACATTATTTCGAACGGCGCGGCGCAGCGGAGTAGAAGGTTTCTATCAGGCGTATTGAAATTTTCTATGGGATGCCGCGTCTACTCTTGGCGAAGAGCCGACGCCGGATCGATGCGCAGTGCGCGGCGCGCTGGAATGTAGCAGGCAACCAGCGCCACCAGAATCAGCAGCAGCGATACTCCCACAAACGTGCTGGCATCATCGGGGCGAATATTGAACAGCACGTTGGCGAGGAAGCGGGTGAGGGCCGCGGCGCCCGCCAGTCCGATCGCCACGCCAAGCAGAATCAGCTTCAGCCCGCCGCGCAAGATGAGTCCGACGACGCTCCCGGGAGTGGCGCCAAGCGCCAGGCGAACGCCGATCTCGTGCACCCGCCGGCTCACGGAATACTGCACGATTCCATAAATGCCGACCACAGCGAGCACTAGCGCAGCCAGTGAAAAGCCGCCCAACAGCCAGGTTCGCAGCCGGGGCAGCGCGGCCGAATCCGCAAGATATTGCTCAAGCGGAGCAATTTCGGAAATCGGCTGGTTCTTGTCGACGGTCCACACCTGCGCGCGAACAGAGTTCGCTAAATTGCCCGCTTCCGGCCGGGTCCGAATCACCAGGCTCATCCAATTCAGCCAGGCTTGGGTCTTTTGCGCATGAGGAAAATAAAGCGCCGGCCCCTCTTCCGTTTCCAGGTCAGTCTGCCGGATGTCGCCCACCACGCCCACCACGGTCGCCCAGCGTTCATCCTCATCCAGTTTGATGCGCTTGCCGAGCGGATCGGCATCGGCCCACAGCCGGCGCGCCAGGGATTGACTGATGACGGCGGCTTCCGGCGCACCCGCAGCGTCGTTGCCCCCAAGGTACCGGCCTTGACGGAGCGGAATTCGCATCACGCGAAAATAATCCGGCGTCACCCAACGCACTCCCGCCCTCGGCAGTTCCGGCTGCGCCGCCGGGTTCTGATTGTCTGCCTGGATTT
>Ga0070731_10003823_pt1 | contig 13336 bp, 13 predicted proteins | sample Coa_R1_2_FD_66448 | JGI IMG/M metagenome (GOLD analysis project Ga0070731, IMG submission 66448) | Surface soil microbial communities from Centralia Pennsylvania, which are recovering from an underground coalmine fire - Coalmine... | ecosystem: Environmental > Terrestrial > Soil > Unclassified ... | reverse complement strand
CATCGTGCTTCAAATGGAACGTGTGCGCGAGGTCGGCGGGTTTATCAAACGGCAGTTCGGTATCTTTCCGCCATCCAGTTCCATTCGTGATGGCTGCATCGGTGAACTGCCCGCCGGCAATCGTCATCTCCGCAGGTTCGCGAGCCACCACCGGTACGGCTTCAGTCATAATCGTCTTTGCCGCGGCCACATATTTTTCCAGCAGCATTGGCGAAAGTGTGAGCACGTCCCCAATGTCATCGAATCCATAGCCGGAATCGTCCGGCGGGAATTCAACTTCGGTATCGTAATCGACACCAAGGAGGTCGTGAATGGAATTGTGATATTCCACACGGTTGAGCCGGCGCAAAGTCACGCGGCCCGGGTCGATATCATCCGGATTGATCGCGAATACCGCGGATTTGATCCAGCCCGCGACGCGCTGTTGCTCGGCGGGAGTGGGGCGCTCCTTCTTCGGCGGCGGCATGATGCCCGCCCGCATGTACTTTAGTGCGTTCCACCAAAGATCGCGGTTGGTCAAAATCGCCTGGTCGGAGGTGAATCCATCAAACGCCACGCCGCCCTTTTTCTCTCCATCGCCATGGCAGTCGTAGCAATATTGCTGGAGGACTGGCTGGATGGCCTTGTGATACTCCGCCGCGCCTGACACTTCAGCCGCTCGGGCAACAGTCAATAGTTGACCAGCCAGAACGCAGATCAACAATCGCCAGCGGTGAATCATAGTACGGATTTTATCAAATCACTCCACGACGCAAAGCCTTCTTTCGGGGGGGAGGCGTCGTGAATTATCATTACTTTGCCGCACTGGAGTCAGTCGCTGCGTTGGTTGCCGGGTCGAGCAGCTTGCGATTGCTGTCATCCGCCGGATCATCCACCCGCGGATAGTCACGCCAGAGCCAGCGCAACATCTCCGGCATCATCTCGCCGCCTTGTTTGCCCGAATGCGTGCCGATGCCCCAGCAATAATTCACGTCGTAACCCTTTTTCGTCAGCGCCGCGACCATCTTGATATTCTGCGCATGCCAATCGCGCTTGGCATTGTAAGGACTGTTGTTGCGGCCGCGGCCACGGAGGTCGTTGACTCCATCCTGCAGAAAAATGCGTATGGGCTTGTGGTCATTTTGCAAAATGAGATCGGGATAAACATGGCCTCCTCGAATATCGGTGAAGCTGCCGATGACGCTGATGACTTTGTGGAACTGGTCCGGCCGCTGCCAGGCCACCGTAAACGCGCAAATGGCTCCCGAACTGGCGCCGGCAATTGCGCGGTCGTCCGGGTCCTTCGAAATGTTGTAATCCTTTTCCACCGCGGGCATCAGTTCATCGGTGACCAGACGCGCATATTTGTCATTGAGCTCATTGTATTCCGAGCCGCGGTTGTTGATGGAATCACCCCAATTGGTGGAAGAGGATTCCTGCTGCTCTGGCGTGTGGCCGGGATTGACGAACACCGCGATCGTCACCGGCATCTCGCGGCGAAAAATCAAATTATCGAACACGTTTGGAATGCGATAGTCGCCATTCGTCCTGCTCACAAAGGCCTGGCCGTCCTGAAAGATCATCAGTGCGGTGGGTGTTTTAGGGTCGTATTGGGCGGGAACATAAATCCAATAATGACGTGTGGTGTTGGTGAACACCTGGCTGGCGAGCGTGAGCGGGCCAATGACTTTGCCATGCGGCGTTCCCTCATGCATTTGCGAATCCGGCCCGAGGAGATACACGTCATCAGTAGCTGCAGCAGACGTGCTGAATATCTGCGCGGCGAAGAGCGCGGACAGGAATGAAGCCAGCAGGAAACGGTGAGCGGGGGTGAGTGTGCGCATAATTAGATGTGAGATAACAGACGGTTTCCACCGAAATGCGTTACAATTCATCTCAAAAGCTGATAGCGAAGGCAAACCGGGTTTTTATGGCCTGTTATCGTTGCCAATGAGGCGCGCGCCTTTTAGCTTCTGCCGCGATGATTCGGCTCGTTTTATTCGATATCGACGGGACGCTGGTCCATACAGGCGGCGCGGGCGTGAAAGCTTTTGCGAAAGTGTTCGAGACGGAGTTCAACGCCCGCGACGGTTTTGAGAAGTTGAAATTCGCCGGGCGCACGGATGTCAGCCTCGTGCGGGAATTTTTTCAATATCACACCATCGCGGAAACGCCTGAGAATTTCGAACTCTTTTTCGAGCGCTACGTTTTCTGGCTCGACCACATTCTCAGCCACAGCGAGACCGACGCCTGTCCGGGTGTTCATGAATTCCTGGACGATATAAAGAAGCTCGAGAAAACACCGCTGACCGGATTACTCACCGGCAACATACGCCTTGGCGCGGAAATCAAGCTGCGTCATTTCAATCTCTGGAACGAGTTTGAGACCGGCGCATTCGCTGACGACAGCGAGCATCGGGACGAGATCGCCGCTGTGGCGCGTGAGCGTGGGCGCCGGCTTCTAGGAAATGGACTGCGTGACCAGGAGATTTTGGTGATCGGCGATACGCCGCTGGATATCCGCTGCGGCCGAGCAATTGGTGCCCGAGTCCTGGCAGTGGCCACAGGCGGAGCGACGTTGGAGGAACTAAAACGGCATGAGCCGGATTGGGCCGTGAAGGATCTGAGGGAGGTGACGATCAGGGAAGTGATTGGTTAAATAAGTTAAATGAGCCAACACAGGCCGGACTTATTTAACTGATTTAACAATTAATTCATTTAACGAACTAGTGCTTATGCGGTCTGCCACTCGCGCACGCGCAGCAACCTCCTCCTCCGCCACCGCCGCCGCTTTCACAAGATGCACCATCGCCGCTGCCACCATTGGCGGAAGCAAACACTGAGAACTTCTTTTCGAGCTTCGCGGAGCCGCATTGCGGGCACCTGGTGCCTTTCCAGTCACTGGAACGGACAATAATCTCGCTGTCGCGTCCGCATTTTTCGCAATGAAACTCGTAAATCGGCATGCAGGGAGAATAATCCCACGGCCCGAAATCTCAAGCGCGAATCAGGCGGCCAAGCCAGGTCTCGGTAGCAAAGCTCCCCATCGGCATTTTGAGCCGCGCAGCCTATGTTTCATTAAAATCAACCGGAGAGAAACTATGAGCAAGCGAGCATTTGGAATTCTACCCCTGGCCGTGGCGGCAGGCGTTGTGTTGAGTGGATGTTCTTCGAGCCATCAACAGGAAACGCTGACGCCCACCAGCCGGACTGTCGTGACAACACAGCACTCGCAAACCACGACAACGACGGGCCCGGACACAGAAACAACAACGACCGGGCCGGTAACAACAACCACGACGCGAACAATAATAGTCGCGCCCAATCCTCCGCCACCCCCCAGGTCCGAAGTCATCACCGGTGCGCCCGCCGAATCAGATGTTTGGGTATCCGGTTTTTGGACCTTCTCTAACAGCCAGTGGGTCTGGCTGCCGGGACACTGGGAAGCGCGACCGCGTGTTGGCGCCGTTTGGGTGCCCGGCCATTGGGACAGGACGCCTAGCGGCACCTGGGCCTGGACTGAAGGACACTGGGACTAAGAGTCCCGTATAAAAACAGGGGACGGAGAGGTTGCGAGTGCGCTAATCCGTTATCAGACGTTGAACTTGAACAGCATCACGTCGCCGTCCTTTACGACGTATTCTTTGCCTTCCATGCGGTAGAGACCTTTTTCACGGGCGGCGGCGACTGAACCGCATTTCAGCAAATCGTCGTAAGCGACGGTTTCGGCTTTGATAAAGCCGCGCTCAAAGTCGGTATGAATAACACCGGCAGCTTTGGGGGCGGTGTCGCCGGCGTGAATTGTCCAGGCGCGCACTTCTTTTTCACCCGCGGTGAAATACGTGCGTAACCCGAGCAGGTGATAAGTGGCGCGGATGAGCTGGCCCACGCCGCTTTCCTGAACACCCAGTTCTTTCAGAAATTCCTTCGCTTCCTCCGCTGACAGATCGATCAGGTCACTTTCAATCTGCGCGCTGATGACCACGGCTTCACACGCGAAGTGATGCTGCGCGTAATCGCGCACTTTGACCACGTGTGGATTTGTGTCGGCAGTGGCGAGGTCGCCTTCCTTGACATTGCAGGCGTAGATTGTGGGCTTGTCGGTGAGCAACCAGAATAGCCGGGACACAGCCTTTTCTTCCGGCGTGAGTTCCAGCGTAATGGCGGGCTTGCCGGCGTTGAGATGAGGCTCGAGTTTCTTCAACACCCCTTCTTCAGCGAGGGCAACTTTGTCACCGCGCTTGGCGTCCTTCGCAACCTTGTCGAGCCGCTTTTTCACGGCGTCCAGATCGGCCAGCACCAACTCAGTAATAATCGTTTCAATGTCGCGGATGGGATCAATGGCGCCTGCCACGTGATGAATGTCTGGATCCTCGAAACAGCGGACCACCTGCACAATGGCATCCACCTCGCGGATATGGCTGAGAAATTTATTGCCGAGACCTTCGCCTTGCGACGCACCCTTGACAAGTCCGGCGATGTCCACGAACTCGACCGCAGCGGGGATGACGACTGTGGTCTTCGCGATTTTCGCCAGCGGTTCCAATCTCGCGTCGGGGACGGTGACGATGCCGACATTGGGGTCAATTGTGCAAAAAGGATAATTCGCCGCCTCCGCTTTTCGCGTGCGGGTGACGGCGTTAAACAAAGTGGATTTACCCACGTTGGGCAATCCGACGATTCCGGCTCTTAGCATACCTGAAATTTTACGCGTTCCAGATTGAACGAGTCCGGTAAGCTGCGTGGTCTCGGCGCCTAAAACAAGAGAGAATTTCTTCCGGCACCAACAATTTAATTGCGAGCAAAGGGTGTTTATGGCTTGATGCTCAACAGGTAACGACGTGCCGAAGAGCTTATGAGAACTGTTGGATGGCCACAGAGAGCGTTGTTTTTATGCACCGCCGCGGGCGATCCTTCCGACGGATATCGAAAGTCAAAATAATGAAACTCAACAACTGCTCAACTTATGTCGTGTTTCTTTGCGCCGCAATTTTGTCAGGCGCCGGCTGCAGCACGGCTAATCAGAACGGAGAACACTTTTCCACCAAATATCGCACCACGGACGGGCGAACGGCTGACATCGGCACGCGCACGCCGAGCGACGGCGGCTGGACTTTCAAGGAGCCGCACATGGACAAATGCTGGATTGCTTCAGGTTTTGATTTTCAGGGCTATGATACTCTTTTAATCATGCCGACACTTTCCACGGTACAGCCTCAAACACCGGAGGAGGGCTACGACCTCGAAAGTGAGAAAAAGATTCTGGCCGATGACCTGGGCTGGTTTTTTCGCGAGAGAGGTATTGTTACAAACGTCGTGACGAGCGAAGAACAAGTGCCTCCTGGTGCGCGCGTGTTGAAGTTGCAAAACACCATCACTGACTTCAAGAGAGGCAGTGTGTCGGGTCGCTATTGGGCCGGCCTGTTCGGCGGCGGACAGCCGACTCTGCGCGTGGCCGGCATCATGACCGATGGCGGCAAACCCGTATTCACTTTTGAGGCGCGCCGCAGCGGTGTTTCGGCCGATGCACGGATGCTTGTTGTATCAGATGAACAGGTCCAACGCGAAGACGTTCGCAGCATGACCCTGGATATATCGGATTTCGCCGCAGCAATTGCGGGTAAATATCAGCCGAAGAATTAAAGCTGAAACTAGAGGCTTCCCGATCAGCCTTCCACCGCTTCGCGGATGGTTAGCTTGAATTTCTCGATGCCTTCGTCGAACGCGGCTGCAATAGGCAACACGGACACTTTGCGAATCTTGCGTTTAAATTTCTTCAAATTCTCTTCGGCGACCGCTTCATCCATTTTGTTCGCGACGACCAGGCGCGGTTTCTCGAGCAATGCCGGATCGTAGAGTTCCAGTTCGTTGAGGAGATTTTTGTAATCATCCCACGGCGCGCGGTTGTCGGTTCCGGCCATATCCAGAAGCAACACCAGGATTTTGCAGCGTTGAATGTGACGCAGGAACGAGTGGCCGAGGCCGACGTTTTTGTGCGCGCCTTCGATCAATCCCGGAACATCGCACACCGTGAGCCGGAAAAAATCCGCATATTCCACAATGCCGATTTGCGGGTGCAACGTGGTGAAAGGGTAGGGCGCGACTTTCGGGCGCGCTTTTGAAATGGCCGTGAGCAACGTGGATTTGCCGGCGTTCGGATAACCGACGAGCCCGACCTCGGCCATGATGCGCAATTCAAACAGGAAATCTCCCTCGCCACCGGCTTCGCCGGGTTGCGCGAAGCGGGGCGCCTGGCGCACCGATGTGGCGAAATTGCGATTGCCCAGCCCGCCTCGCCCGCCTTTGCACAACGTGAATCGCTGGCCGTGTTGAGTCAGGTCGGCGACCAATTCGCCTTTCGGGTTTCCCTCGGTAGAACCAGTCGAGGTATCTTCTTTCGAAAGGTCGATTTCCATCGCGGCGCCGGCGCTGGAATGGCGGATGAGCGGGCGCTTGGTCGCGCTCGTTTGGAATTTCGGGGGCTCATCATCGGAGTCTTCGTCGGAGTCGTGGGAATCTTCTTTTGACGATGGCTGGTTTTCCGAGGTCCTCCAGACCAGCGTGCCGCACGGCACTTTGATGACGAGGTCTTTTCCGGCATGGCCATCCATGCCTTTGCCCAGGCCCATTTCGCCGTCTTCCGCGATGAGTTTGGGCTGGTAGTATTGCGCGATGAGATTGTTCAGATCGTGATTGGCTTCGAGGATCACGTCGCCGCCACGCCCGCCATTGCCGCCGCTGGGGCCGCCTTTGGGACGATACTTCTCGCGCGAGAAAGCCACGCAGCCTTTGCCACCGTGACCCGCGCGCGAGTAAATTTTTATCTCGTCGATAAACATAAAAATCACTCTCCCACAGATTGTAATACTTTGGCCCGCAGACCGGGAGAGACCCAAAAGCCGGCTTCTTTTTCCAAGCGGTCCAATAAAGTCCTTACGCTGGCAATCAATTGACGCTGGCGAGACTCAACCAACACACCCAGGAGTCCGATCATCAGGCGTCATAGCTCACGGAGCACCATGAGGTCCTTTTCCAGATCATTTTCGCCGTAGTGTTGGGGAATGCGGCGGTCGCGAAGCAGGGCCTGAAATTCGAACAGACTCATCGTGCCAAGATCTGCTGCCTGGACGAGAGTGATACGACGAGAGCTGTAAAGAGATACAGCCAGTTCGCGTTTCAACTCGGTTTCAGTCATTGTCTTCAGCGCTGGAATGTTTTCAGGGAGCGTCACCGTCATAATTGATAGATTACTTAAATTTTGACTCCCGGTCAAACCGACCGTTCTCACGGTGTCCGGCAAACAAAAAAGGCGAGGCCAGGTGACCTCGCCATGAAAATTTCCTGCGAAAACTAATTCTTGGTTGCGCCGTCCGCAACCACGTTCACGCGATGCCCGTCCTTATCGAACGAAACTTTGCCATCCGTGAGCGCGAAGAGCGTCCAATCGCGTCCGGTGCCGACATTCTGACCGGCGATGAATTTGGTTCCGCGTTGACGAACAAGAATGCTGCCGGCGGTGACAAATTCGCCGCCAAATCTTTTTACGCCCAGCCGTTTGCTGACGCTATCACGTCCATTGCGGACACTGCCTTGACCTTTCTTATGTGCCATACAAAAATAAAATAGTTACAAAAGTTAAAAGTGGATTCCAAGCGACCCTCAGGCCTTGATTTCCTTGATCTTGACGACTGTCAGTTCCTGGCGATGGCCAATGCTCTTATGATAGCCTTTGCGGCGTTTCATCTTGAACGTCAATTTCTTCTCGCCGCGAATGTGTTCGACGACATCAGCCACGACACTGGCGCTGGCCACGGTGGGCGAACCCACGGTGACTTTGCCGTCGTTGTTGATCATCAGAACGCGATCAAAAGTGAATGGCTTGCCGGCCTCGACAGCGAGGCGTTCGACTTCCAGCGTATCGCCTGCGGCGACACGATATTGTTTGCTTCCGGTTTCCAATACAGCGTACATAAATTCGTCCCTTAACAATAGGGTCGGTGATGAAACCAAAAACAGGTTTCGGTGTCAACGCCTCATTTTGCTTCAAATTCGCCCTTATGCAACCGGATTTTTGGAGTAAAGGATTCTTTTTGCTTCTTTCGGCGATTTCAGTAGATTTCGCCCATGGCTGAAATCGCAGATTTCTTGAATCGCGGCGCCGCGTCCATTACGCCGGCAGTTGCGGAAAAAGTCGTTCGGGCGCTGCCCCAATGGAAACTTGAGTTTACGCAGATTTACGAACCGCTTTTCCCGCATTTGGGAAGCCAGCTTGACTTCCTGGCTAACGCCCTAGAGGACTCAGTAGAAGGCGCTTACAAAGACCTTCCTTTCTCAGCCATCGCGCAGGCCACCTTCGCGCTGCTTTACGCGCACAAAAAGGTGGGCATCATTCCTGACGCGGTGCTCAATCTCGGCCGGGCGGATGATTCGAGTGTCGTGCGCGCGGCGCTGATTCAGAATGAGAAGGCTTTTGCCATCTACGCGGCGGCGCAGGACATCGAGTGGGGCAAGGTCACGAGCCAGCCCTGAGCGCCCAATTTACGATTTGCGATATACGATTTACGCGCGTTCGGAATTTTCGAGGCGAAAGTAAATCAATCAGCTCGTAAATCGAAAATTCAACTGAGGAGTTTCCAAACCCTCAGCGCTTCCGTCACTCCCCACGCCTGGGCGTCACAGCCGCGTTGCGTATGCGGGGCGTCACCATCGAGGATTTCGGGAATTTGGCCGATGCATCCGTCGTCGATCAAGGACTGCATGCTGCCGAGATAGGCGCGGGCAGCAGCAACAGCCTCGGGCGAAAAATTCCAGGCGCGCGCCAGGGCTTCACAAAAAACGGGGAAGGTCCATGTCCAGGCGGTGCCATTGTGATAAGCGGGTTTGCGGCGTGTATCTTCGTCGCCTTCATAGCGCGGCCAGTATGGATTCGACGGGTCGTTGAGTAATCCGCCGCCATTGGCGTAAACTGGTAGCGGCGTGGAGATAGGCAACGGCGCGAGCGAACGCAGCGCGCCCGGCACGACGAGGTAGCGTAGTGCAGCCTCGACACAGCGCTTCGCGCGATCTCCGTTGACCAGACCGAGACTAACCAGGAAAAGGCAATTGCTGCGCAACGCGTCGCTTAGGGTGGCATCGCGAGCAAGGATGCGTGGTTCGCCTAGAAGGACATCTGCATACCAACCTTTATCTTCGATCCAGAAAAGTGTTTCCACCGAAGCGAGGGCGCGGCCGGCGAGCTCGGTCCATTTGGCTCGTTCTTCACCTTCGCTAAGGGTCGCCAGTTGCCGAAGCAACCGAATCCACAGGGCCTGGATTTCAACCGGGTAACCTTCGCGTGGTGTGCCCGCGGGATAATTCGTATCCATCCAGGTAAAATGGCTCGGGCTCCAGATGAGCGCCGAATGCGGATCCATGTGGATGCCGTTCGGCGTGCCGCGCATGTAATTGGTGGCGACGCTGAAGAGGACGTCCTTGATTGTGCGATTGGAAGAATTGACGACAGTGGAATAAAGCGCGTCTTTCGGCATGGCCTGCGCCAACTCTTCGCAAACCATCCCGAACCACAGCGGCGCGTCAGAAGTGTCGCAATTGGAGGCGTCGTTGCCGAAGATGGTGTTGGGCAGCATGCCGTTTTTTTCGAAGCGCGCGAAGGTGACCAGGATCTGTTTCACGTCCTCGGCCATGCCCGCCGCAAGCAGACCGCGGGCGGAGATGAACGTGTCGCGTCCCCAATCCAAAAACCACGGATATCCCGCAATGACGGTTTTGCCGGTTTCACGCCGCACCACGTACGCGCGCGCGGCGTGAAGAAGTTCTGCATCGAAACTCCCGCTGCCACGCGGGCTTTCGAGCTGCCATTTGGATTCGAGAGTTTCTCCCTGTTCGGCGGTGACGGTGAGGTTCACGCCGGAACCCTTCGGCAGCGGCACTTCAAACCAGCCGGGACTGTAGGCGTCACCACTTCCCACCTGGCCACGGCTTTGCTCAATGGGATGGGCAATGTTGTTGGACCATTCAGCTTGCGGGTGGTATTCGCCGCCGTCGGCAAAGACACGGAGTTGGCGGTCGGTAGCGGGGGTGAAGGCGAAGCCCGCTAAATTTCGGATTTCCAACGTGTGCGTGTTGGTTGAGAAATGATACTCGGCGCCGCTGTTGCGTTTGGTTTCAGAATGAAAACCGCGGTCTTCAATATCCACACGCACAGTCAGGCGGACATCGGCATCGGCGGGTAATTGTTTGCCGGTGGCGGTTGCTTCGGTCGGGCGGCTGAAATGGAATTGCGTGGTGTTGCGGCCTTGCACCATTTCGGCGCGGATTTCAATTTCAACCGTGTGACCGTCGCCGGCGTTGGCGACGAAATTCCAAATCGCGGGCGGGCCCGCGTCAAAAGATTCCAGGTTCTGAAAATCAAGCGGCGTGATGAAGCCGTTGGCATTGACCCAAACGCGAATCCGTTTGGCGAAGATATGCCGGTCCACGGGCAGACTCGGGTGCAGGTTGGCGCCGAGGACGCAGTCGTACTTGGAATTGACTCGTCCGAGGTCAACACACAGCCGCGCCATGCCGCCGATGCCGTTGGTCAATAGAACAAGGTCGGTCGGTTTCGGATTGAGATGCGTTGGCTCCGGTTCTGGCGCAAGGAAGCGGATGGACGCTTCCGCCTGCCGGTCATTTTCGGCGTACCGTTCCAGTGAGAGTGTCGCATCGGCAGAGATTTCGGGCGCGGAAAAAGATGCAATGTGTGAGTTGCCGACGGCAATGGACTGGACGTGTCTGGTGGTTGGCGGTTCTCCGTGTTCAGCCGGCAGCCTGAACGCCTCATCACTCCAGCCTTCTCCACTTCGCAGAGGAGACGAGAGCGCGCCTTGCGGTGACAACGACGCTCGAAATGGGACTGTGTCTTCAATCAGCAGGCGATGTCCGGGAGGGACGAGCGTGACGCGGCGACGGTCAATCAAGCCCCAACGAACAACTTGCGGGAAACCGTCTGCCTCAATCGCTTTTTCCAGAGCCGCGATCAAATCTGTTTCGGCAACCTGCAAATCGAGATGCGGAATGGCTGCCAGCAAAGTGAACGGTGAACGTTCCACCAGTTCGGCGAGTTTACGCCAGTCATACGTGCCAAGTTGGGTGACGGAACATTTTTCTGCGATGGCCTGAATGGCCCACGAGGCTTGCGCGCGGGCTCGGCGATACTCATCGCCACTCAAGCCCACAGTTTGCGCCGTGGGTGAGAGGCAAAATGTCGCGGCGGCAGCCAGCTTGATTTCGAGTTTGCCGCCGGCACTCGATTTTATTTCGGGAAGTGGCCGGCCAAGCAGGTCGAATTTCAAATTTGAAATCGGAAATTTTAGACCGGCAGTAGAGAGCGCGAGCGTTTGCGGGTTTTGGATATCCGTGTTGACCAACACGAGCACGAAGTCTTTGCCTTCGGCAGATTCCCGGAGCAGGGCGTAAATGGGTGAATCCGGCGGACTCAAGCGTGTGAGTTTTGCGCCGTCGAAAAAGCAGGGATGCTCGTGCAGGAGACGGTTCAGTTGCGCGAGTTCCGGAAGAAGATTGTCCGCGTTGTTCCAGGCAAGGCCAGTGCTGCCGTGGACGAGGATTTTTTCGGTGGCGAGCCATTCGACGCCGCAAGTGAAACCGAACCCGCCGCTCACGCTTGTCAACGCGCAAAGATTGTTGCGCAGCAGCGACCACGCGCGTCCTTTTTTGGCAAGGCGATCGTTGTCATGCGTTTCGCTGTAATGCACGTAAATGCCCACGCGCTCGCTTTGGCGTGATGCGTAGTCCAGATACCGCGAGACTTCCGAGCCGGAGTAATTTTGAAACAATTCCGAGTAAGCCCATTGCATGCCGCCTTCAGTCAGAAGCGCTTCGGTAGTTTCCCAGGGACCGCCAAGTCCTTCGAGGAGGAAGACGGTTTCAGGAAATTCCTGCTGAACGCGCGCGATGATATATTGCCAGGCGGCAGTGGGAACCTTGTAACCGGCATCGCAGCGAAAGCCGTCCACGCCGCGGCGGCACCAGATGAGAAACATCTCGGCCAATTCATCCCAGAGCGCGGCGTTGATGTGATTGAGCTCGACGAGATCTTCCCAGGTGACGCCCCAGGCGCCCGGACTGATAAACTCGCCGCCGGGCTTGCGCTCGAACCATTCGGGGCGCTCCTCCTGCAATGTCGAGCCCCAGCCGGTATGGTTGATGACGATGTCGATGATCACGCGTCCGCCGCGCAAGTGCGTGGCGTAGGTCAGTTCCCGAAATTGGTCCACGCCCGTGGTGCGCTTGTCAAAAACGACGAGTGATGGATCGACCGCCGTAAAATCCAGCGCGGCGTAAGGACTGCCGAACCGGCCGAAGCGCGCATAGGTCGTGGGTGTGGGATGAACCGGGAGCAAATGCAGAATGCGGCAGCCGAGCGTATCGATGATGTGCGGCAGGCATTGCACGAGGTCGCGGAATTTTCCGGAGGGAGGAATGATCGCGAAGCCGAACTGTTCGATTTGTTGGATTTGATTTTCCAGCCGGTCGTTTGTGGTGCTGACGCTGTTTCGCGTGGGGCCGAACAAGCGTGGGAACGCGCAATAAATAGTGTTCGCTGTGCGGTAATCATCCGGATGCACGGAGATGCCAAAGTCTGCCCCGTCGGGCCAATGTTGCCAGCCACGTTCGTCGAGCAGGTAGGCTTTGGCTTTGAAAAAGCCGACGTCGGTCAGCGGCAATTCGAGTTCCCAACCGTCGCCATTTTCGCGCATCGGCAGATCGCACCAGGACTCGCCGGCGAGCGGGGCGCCTTTGGCGTGGGCATCGATGATTTCCTGCCGAAGAACGGCGGCGCGTCCGACATTCGTGCGCAGGCGCGCGCGCCAGCCTTTCGGACGCGGACGGCCATCGCGATCTTTGAGTGTGAAGCGGACACGGTCGCCGACGAAACGCAGCAGGCGTTCGCCGGGCGCGGGTGACATGACTGGGTTGATATAATCCATCGCGCGAAACCCGCGCTAAAATTGGCCAGATTGCGACGGAATGCAATGATTAGTCGAAGACGTACTGTGTGTTACGTGTTGTTTGACGGCTCGTCGATGAACGCGCTTGACTCCCTGGCGGCTTTTTGTCGCAATCAGGCCAGCCCCAAACTCAAAAGGACCAAAGTATTTCTATGAAGAAACTCGGAATTCCACTCGCCGTGTTTTGCACTGTCTGTCAGGTTCTCGGAGCGACGCCTTTGCCTGCCGTCAAGATCGTCAGCCCGACGAAAAGTTCGACCACGAACGGCCTGCTCAATGCGTCCGGGCATGCCACAGGTGTTGCGCCGCTGACAGTCTATTATTCCCTCAATGGCGGCGGCTGGTTT
>Ga0070731_10003822_pt1 | contig 13336 bp, 9 predicted proteins | sample Coa_R1_2_FD_66448 | JGI IMG/M metagenome (GOLD analysis project Ga0070731, IMG submission 66448) | Surface soil microbial communities from Centralia Pennsylvania, which are recovering from an underground coalmine fire - Coalmine... | ecosystem: Environmental > Terrestrial > Soil > Unclassified ... | reverse complement strand
TTCACCCATTGGGTTTTGGTTTAAGTGTGGTAACTCAAACTTAACCTATTTGGGTGGTTCTTCGGAACTGCCCTTTTTTATACCCTAATTTCCTATTACTTTAGTCGGACAACAGTCATTCCTAATGATAGAAGTCAGTGAGGTTGCGAGCAGGAGAGAAAACGAAGTATCATTGGTACACTAAAACTACGCAGACCAATCAACGAAAATTAAGAAATATTTCAGAGCAATTCCAACTTTTTAGTAATCAATTGAATTTTAATAATTTGGTCAAAAATCCCACTGCGTGTAACTGGTTATATTTGCCAAAATAAAAGGCCCCTGTTTTGGGGGCCCGTTTCAAAAAATAACATAGGGCTGGTTGCGCCAGAGGTCATTATTATTATTTTTTCGACTACGTCCCAGGCCTTTCCGACAGACTTCGAAAAGCACCTTTCTGGAGATAACTAAGATTTTCTTCATAATCATTCTTTTTGAAACATCAAATTGGTTCTTCCCCTAAGAGATATGGATAAGCCTCGTGGGCTTTTCTTTCGCTTCTTCTTTTTTTGGTATTAGAAGGCGAAGCAATCCATTTTCATACTTAGCATGAATCTTATCCAAATCAGCGACATTCTTTTGCAAATAAAACGTACGTTGAAAAGACTCATAACTGAATTCTTTGCGTGCAAAACGTTCCCCATCCTTTGGGTGATTTTCTTCGTTCTTTTCTGAACGAATGATAAGTCTGTTGCCATCAAGTTCGATTCTGAAATCTTTCTTGGACATGCCGGGGGCAGCCATCTCGACCTCATAATTTTCCGAAGTCTCTTTAATGTTTACAGCAGGTACTGTTGTGTTCGTGTCCGAGAAATTGAAGTTGCCCCAGTTGAACAGATCTTTGTCAAAGAGACTGTCAAATAAAGTAGGCAACATGGCGCTTGTGTAACCGTTTCTTTTTGAAAGTGTCATGACTAATTGTTTAAATGGTTAAAAAATCAATTGCATTTTGGCCGAGCCAATTCTTATGCCATCCATTCCAAACCAAAAATTTCGAGAAAATTTGACCTGACGACTGACAAAAAAACCTGGACGCGACAAAATTTCGGCTTTGAAATTGGCCTTGAACAAACCAGGATTAAAGGCCTACTCGTCGTTTTGGCATATAGGTGGCACAGGTCGGTCACCGACCTGGAAAGCTATCTCGCTCGAACGCTACTTGGATGCGACCAGAGCCAACAAGGCCTGGCGTATGGCGTGGCTTTTTGTCGGCGGGTGATATTTGGACAGAATGAGGCATCAAGCGAGGAAATTTTTTCCAATGTGAATGAGGTAATACCGGAAAAAAATGCGCGGCAGGTTATTAATATCTTATTTTTCGAAAGCGGCCTTAAACATAAAGAAGAAGAACACGAAAGTTATCCTGCTTTTTTTGCATCGCCTTGGCATAGTATCTGTGCATTTTTTGTAAACGAAGCCGAATCAGTGAGGAATTTCCAACCAGTCTATTAAGGTAATTCAACGGAGCCCGATCGGTTCCGGAAAGACGAAGAAATCTATTTTTATAATTTAAAAACAAAACCATGAGGACCAGAAATTCAGGAAGACGAGGGTTTGCAGCGATGGACCCTGAAGAGAGGCATCGCATAGCCCAACGTGGCGGCCAGGCGTCGCATGGCGGTCGTGGAAGAGATAGCTACCAAAGCTATGGGCAGGAAGATGATGATAGGGATTATGACGAAGGTTTTGATGAAGAAGAAGACGATTATGAGGAAGGCCCAAGTTCCCGCTATCGCGAAGATGACGAAGAGGATCAGTACCAGAACCAGGATTATGACCGGCGCGAGAAATATGGCGAAGAGGACGAGGATGAGTATTACCAGCCTCAGTCGCGGTGGCGCGGTCGCGAGGACTACCAGGAAAACGATTACGGCCGTGGCGGCCGCTCGGAGAGACGGCCTTATTCCCAGTACCAGGACGACGAGAGACGCAATCGCCGCGGGTTCGCGGGGACGGATCGCGACCATTCAAGAGGGTACGCCGGCGAGGGTGGACGTCCTTCGTACAGGGGCAGCACCCAGCGAAACGGAAGTCACTCCTCCGATAGACGCCGCTCATCGAGCAACGGCCATTCCGTCAGCGGTGGAAGATCCCATTCGTCCTCAAACCGCTCGTCGACATCGAGATCCGGCAGCCGAAGCCACAATAGCGGTAACGGCAGGAGCAGGTCGCGCAGTTCGAGGTAAGCAAAAACATGCTATTACGGAGTGAAACCAATAGTGCGCTATTGGTTTTACCTTTTTTGATCACAATAAATTTGAATATGAAACAGTCATCCACAAAAAAAAATGTCGGGGGAACAAGAGGGCAAAAAACACCGGCGGGAACGGCAGATTCAAACGGGCACCACCGGGTTAATTCCAGGAATAAGGAGCCCAATGGAGGCTCGCTGTTGGAGAAGTTCTTTGTCGACCAACTTAAGGATATTTATTATGCCGAACAAAAGATCGTACAGTCTCTTCCCAAAATGAAGGAGGCTGCGACAACCGAGGGGCTCAAAGACGCTTTTGAAGACCATCTGCACCAGACGGAAAGACATGTACAAAGGCTGGAAAAGGTTTTCCGCATGATCAGCCAAAAGCCTGAGGGAAAGAAATGCGAAGCCATCGAGGGAATCACGCGGGAAGCCGAACAAATAATTACTGAAACGACGGCGGGGACAATGACCCGCGATGCCGCCCTCGTCATCGCGGCGCAAAAAGTAGAGCATTATGAAATTGCGACATATGGCGGACTGGTCCAGCTCGCGATCACCATGGGACTCGAGCGCGTCGCCGACACCCTCGACAAGACCCTTATGGAGGAAGAGGATACCGACCAATTGCTGACCGATATCGCAGAAAACGAGATCAACTTGTGCGCAGAACAGGAAGGCAATCAGTACTCCTGGCAAAAGGAAGGCCTAAGGGAAGAAGTTTCCATGCAGAACTGAGGCTGCTCCCCGTTGTTTGATCAAATGCACTGATTAGTTACATGGCGCCCCGTTTCGGCGGAGCGCCATGTTTGATCAATCCCTAAGGAGTTGAAGTGATATGCAGTTTGCCGATAAATAAACTTTACTGGTGCATCATTTTTTGCAATTTCCTGGTAAGCAAAAAGAGGATGAGGGAGGCGGTGCCCGCGGAAAAAACAAAAAGCATGAAAAAATCGTATTGGTTGTTCATGTGATAGCCGAGTATTGAGGTCGGCTTGCCCTCTGCGGGCTGATGCGCGCTCAGCACGCCCGCCAGTTTATTGGCAGCCGCATTGGCAAGAAACCATACGGCCATCAAAAGCGAAGCAAATTTGAAAGGCGCCAGCTTGTTAACCAGCGACAAGCCAATAGGAGAGAGACAAAGTTCGCCACAGGTATGCAGCGCATACATGCCGGTCAGCCAGATCATGCTAACTTTCACACCTGGCGTAACATTATTGACACCAAATGCGATCCATAGATAGCCCAATGCAAGCAGGAAAAGACCCATGGCCATCTTGGTGGGCGACGAGGGTTCTCTTTTTCCCAGCTTTATCCAAAGCCACGCAAAACCAGGTGCAAACAGGATGATGAAAGCGGAATTGAGTGACTGGAACCAGCTTGCGGGGATTTCTTCCAGTGGCAAAACTCCCGCCTTCTTGAAGATCAGATATGCGTTCGCTACGGTAATGCCGACAAACATCAGAATCAACAATCCAAAAACAGTATAGCGCAAGTTCAAATTACGCGGACCGGCCAGGTTTTTTGCTGCCCTTCTAAAAAGGACGCGGATATAATACAAAAGTAAAATGGAGACAGCGGCGATCAACCAAACCGGTATCCTCAGTCCAACTTGCCGTTGCGTTTGCTCTTCCGCAAAAAAGGTGAGGGATGCTCCCGCTTGTTCAAACGCACTCCAGAAAAACACGACAAAAAATGACACGATGAATATGACGCCAATTCGCTCCTTTTCGATCCGGTTCAGTGTCTTGTCTCCGAATATCATGAAAGCGATAAACAATGCCGATGCACCCAGCAGATAAGTCAGGTAGGGCACCACTTTGGCGTCTGCATAAAGAAGGCCGATCGTAATCGCTGAAAATGCCAGGAGGCCGACAATCCGCAGGATGGGATTATTAGCCATCTTTGGCGCATCCTTGGGAACCAGGCCCAACACTTTGCCTTGCGCATCGATAACATATTCGTGGTGAAAGACTTTTTGCACAACGACGCTCAGGGACATCGCGATGCCCGCAGCAAGAAAGGCCCATCGGAAGTCAGCAGGATTGTTGGTATCACCCACGAGACCGCAGATAAATGGACCAATCATGCCGCCCGTGTTAATTCCCATGTAAAAAATAGTATAGGCCGCATCAATTCGGCGATCGCCCTTCGGGTACAGTTGCCCCACCATGGATGAGATATTCGGTTTGAAAAAACCGTTCCCCGCAATCATAAATCCAAGACCCGAATAAAAAAGCCAGCCGGCAATGTGAGGTGCGCTGTGATACAAGGAACCGCAACAAAAGAGAATCAATTCGCCAATGGCCATCACCATCCCGCCCCAGATGATCGATTGGTGATTGCCCCAATAGCGGTCCGCGATAAATCCGCCAATCAGCGGCGTCAGGTAGACAAGGCTCGTATAACTTCCATAAAGGTTTGATGCGAACGCATGATCAAACAGCAGCGCCTTTGTCATGAAAAGGACCAGGATGGCACGCATGCCATAGTAGTTAAAACGCTCCCACATTTCCGTGGCAAACAAAATATAAAGGCCTTTTGGATGGCCTTTCTGCGGAAAGTCGGGTCTGATTGCTGTCCGGTTTTCGGTTTCTGCTGGTTGTTGTAGCATGTTAGTTTACCTAAAATAGTCTTTATTTTTGAAAGTTTGCACATGAACATACAGCAAATACCGACAGTAAAATACTTTTTGAATATCGTCGATGAAAAATGAATTTTGCATGTAGTAACTCTTATGAACATCTTATTGCTAGGGTCAGGAGGAAGAGAACATGCGCTTGCCTGGAAACTGAATCAAAGTGTGTGGACAAATCCACTCTACATTGCCCCCGGCAACGCGGGCACCGCCCAGTGCGGCATTAATGTCGAACTTGATATCAGCGACTTCGAGGCTATCGAGAAATTTTGCATTGACAAGAAGATTGAAATGGTGGTGGTCGGCCCCGAAGAACCCCTCGTGAATGGTCTCGGAGATCATTTCAAATCCAAGGAAGAGCTCCAAAAAATATTTTTCATCGGCCCCTCAAAGAGTGGCGCGCGCCTCGAAGGCAGTAAGTCCTTTGCCAAAGAATTCATGATGCGCCACAAAATACCGACGGCCTCTTACAGGCAATTTGACAATACCAATTATGAAGAGGGAATTGATTATTTGAAGAATCATCCCCTGCCGATCGTATTGAAGGCCGATGGACTTGCTGCGGGCAAGGGAGTCATGATATGCCAGAATTATATCGAGGCGATCGCCGAATATGAATTGATGCTTCAGCAGAGCAAGTTCGGCGAAGCGAGTAAAAAAATTGTCGTTGAGGAATTTCTAACGGGCATTGAACTCAGTGTATTTGTACTGACAGACGGGAAAAGTTACCTCTTATTGCCCGAAGCAAAGGACTATAAAAGGATAGGAGAAAAAGACACCGGGCTGAATACGGGCGGCATGGGGGCGGTGAGCCCTGTTCCTTTTGCGACGGCCAGTTTCATGCAGAAAGTTGAGAAGCAAATCATCAAGCCTACCGTTGACGGCCTCGCTAAAGAGAACATAGACTATAGAGGCTTTGTCTTTTTTGGACTGATCAATGTCAACGGCGACCCCTATGTGATTGAGTATAACTGCCGGCTTGGCGATCCTGAGACGGAAGTAGTAATTCCCCGCCTGGAAAATGACCTTGTCGGCCTGTTTATCTCGACTTGCAACCAGGAACTGGGTGAAGCCAAATTGAGCGTTGACCCTCGCAGCGCAGCTACGATCATGGCGGTGAGCAGGGGATATCCCGTCACATACGAAAAAGGATATGAGATCTATGGCCTCAAAAAAAATTACGGCAAGGATTCGCTGATTTTCCAGGCAGGCACAACTGAAAACCAGGAAAAAAGAATTGTTACCAACGGCGGCCGTGTTCTTTGCGTGACTTCATACGGGAAAAATATCGCGGATGCTGCGGCCCGCTCGCTCGAGATTCTCAAAGAAGAGATAGACTATGACGGTATCTATTACCGGACTGACATCGGCTACGAATTTTCTTAACGCTTCATGCGCTTTTGGAATAAATGCAGTTTCGATCCGTGGAATTTTTCAAGTCATTTCCCCGCTTCGACACCCTATTTGCCACTTATAAAGGGTGGCTCATTCCCCGTCAAAATTATACAGACAAACTTGTCTGACTTGTTATATTTTCGCGCCATGACCACTACTGCGGATGTATCGGTTCGGGAACAGATCATCCAAACTGCCGACAAGTTATTTTACAAGCAAGGATACAACCTGACAGGCATTAACCAGATCATCGAGGAAGCAGGCGTGGCCAAGGCGAGCCTCTACTATCACTTTCCATCCAAAGAAGATCTTTGCGTCGCTTATTTAAAAAGGCGATATGAAAAATGGTCAGTGATGCTCAGCGAGTTCCTGCATGGCGCAGCGGATCCCCGCGAATGTATTATTAAATGTTTTGAATGCCGGCTGGCCTATCTTCAGCAAAATGATTACAGCGGATGCAGCTATATTCGCATTGTCGCGGAATTGCCACAGCGCAGCGCCAAAATCAACAGGCAGGTGATCTTGAATAAGGAAAAGCAACGCGAATTCTTTGTGACGAAAGTCAATGAGCTGAAAAAATCTTCTGGCGCAGCTGCGAAGGACCTGGCAAATGCCATTTTTCTTTTGTTTGACGGCGCCACGATGCAGTGCCAGGTCTATAGGGAGGTTACACCCGTAACCAACGCGATCAAAGCTTTGAAAATCCTGCTGGACCAGCAGAAAGGTCATGATCAGAATGGAAAATAAATTGGTGATGAGAAAACTACTAAAGCCAGTTGCTTGGTGCCTCGCGCTATTATTATTCATGCGAGGCGAAAATATTTTTTCGCAGCCCGTTACGCTGAACTTGTCTGACGCTGTGCGGACCGGGCTGACCAACTACCAGGAGATCCAGGCAAAAAGAAATATAGCTAATGCCTCCGCCGCGCTGGTCCAAAATGCGAGGAACCAGTATCTCCCTGACGTCACCGCTTCGATTCAGCAGGCTTATGGAACGGTCAACGGGCAGTTCGGCGTTTATAGTTCCTTCGCCGGAACAAGCACCATTGCCTCTGCGGGGCCGATGTATTCGGGTCAAAGCTGGAATGCGGCCTTTGGTTCGATTTACCTCCTCAACACCAATTGGGAATTTGTCTCCTTTGGCAGGCTGCAGTCAAGGATTGATTTGGCGAGCAAGCAATGGCTGCTGGATTCGGCCAACCTGACCCAGGATAAGTTTGTGCAAAGCGTCAAGATTGCCGGCGCCTACCTGAACCTGCTCATCGCCCAGCGTTTTGTTCAGAATGCAAAATCCAATGTGGACCGTGCGAGCTTCGTTCAGCAAACCGTCATTGCCAGGACCAAGTCCGGTTTGAACCCCGGAGTCGATTCCTCGATTGCCAACTCGGATCTTTCGGCAGCGAAGCTTTCCTGGATCCAGGCAATCAACAGCGAGCAGCAATTCCGCAACCAGCTTTGCCAGCTGATCAATATCCTTCCCGCTGAACTCCTCCTCGATACCACTTATTTTGCCAGTCAACCCCGTGATTTTACGACCAATTTCCCCGTTGCCAATAACCCACAGGTACAGTTTTACAAAAGCAGGATCGACGAAAGCATCTCAACGGAAAAATATTTGCACAAGAGTATCAATCCTGGTTTGAATTTGTTCGGATCGCTGCAGGGTAAAGGTTCCGGTTTTGATTATAATTACACGCCGCTGCTGGATGGGAACTATTCAAAGAGTTATTTTGACGGCATCAATCCTTCGAGATACAATTACCTGGTTGGGATCGGTATCGGCTGGAACATCGTAAGCCCGGCAAAGGTCAGGGAGCAGGTACGCGCGCAGCAGTTTTTGACCGCAGCATACCAGAACGAGTACGACCTGATCAGTACGCAGCTCAGGGACCAGCTTGTTCTCAGCGACCAGCAGATTGAAAACAGCTTGAACAGCATCAAAGAAGTGCCTTTTGAACATAAGGCAGCAACCGACGCTTACATCCAAAAAACCGTGCTTTATAAAAATGGACTGGCCAATATCGTCGATGTCCAGCAGGCGCTCTACAATTTGAACCGGGCGGAAACGGACTTGAGCGTCGCTTACATCAACATCTGGCAGGCGCTGCTGTTGAAATCAGCTGCATCCGGCGACTTTGACCTATTCATGAAGCAGGTAAAATAATTTAGGAAAGGTGCGCAGTCGTGGGTATGCGCGCCGATAAAACGTCAATATGAAGTTAATCAGGCTGGCACTGCGAAAGCCAATTACCATCCTCGTCCTCGTGGCGGGACTCTTTTTCTTTGGCGTCAAGGCCGTGCTGACGGCTAAAATTGACATTTTTCCCAATATGGATCTGCCGGTTATTTATCTCTCGCATCCCTATGGCGGATTCACGCCGGACCAAATGGAAGGATATTTTGGAAAGAATTATGTGAACCTGATGCTTTTTGTATCCGGCGTGCGGAACATAGAAACGCAAAATGTACAGGGCCTGACACTGATGAAATTGACCTTTTACCCCGGTACCAATATGGCCCAGGCGGCGGCCGAAGTAACGGCATTCAGCAACCGCGCGCAGGTTATTTTTCCGCCCGGATCCAATCCGCCCTTTATCATCCGCTTTGATGCTTCGACCTTACCGGTCGGCCAGCTGATCCTGAGCAGCCCGACGCGAAGCAACAATGAACTGCAGGATCTCGCCAACGTGTATGTCCGCGCCAATTTTACGTCGGTACAGGGATTGGTCTCTTCGGCGCCGTTCGGCGGTAACGCCCGGACGATCGTGATTAAGGTGGACCCGGAACTCCTGAGAGAACACAACCTGAGCCCCGACCAACTCGTGACTGCATTGCGCATCAACAACCAGTCGACGCCCTCGGGCACGGTGCGCATCGGCGACCGCAATTATTTCACGCCCGCAAACACCAACATAAAAAATGTCAAAGACTTTGAAAAAATTCCCTTGTTTACCGGCGGAGTACAGAACCTGTATTTGAAAGATGTTGCTACCGTTGAAGACGGGGCCGACGTCGCCACCGGCTTTGTGCTGATCAATGGCAAACGCTCGGTGTATATGCCCATCACCAAATCGGCGAGCGCATCAACATGGAGTGTTGTTCAGGGACTAAAAAAAGCGCTGCCAGGTTTCCAGGCCCTTCTTCCGGAAGACGTCAAGCTTACCTTTGAATTTGACCAGTCAACTTATGTGATCAATGCGGTAAAAAGCCTGATCAGTGAAGGTGCCATCGGCGCAATCCTGACCGGACTAATGGTCTTGCTTTTTCTTGGAGACGTCAGAGGCGCGCTGATCGTCATCTTCACGATTCCAACCTGTATCATTTCCGGCGTCCTGTGCCTGACGCTGTTCAACCAGACGATCAATATCATGACCCTGAGCGGTCTTGCGCTCGCCATCGGAATACTGGTCGACGAGAGTACGGTGACCATCGAGAATATCCACCAGCACATGGATATGGGTAAGCCCAAGGCGCTTGCCGTCTTCGACGCTTGCAAGGAAATTGCATTTTCGAAACTACTGATCCTGTTTTGTATTCTCGCCGTGTTCGCTCCCGCTCTTACCATGGGCGGCATACCCGGCTCGCTATTTCTCCCCCTCGCACTCGCTATCGGTTTTTCCATGATCACTTCCTATCTCATGGCACAAACGCTGGTGCCTGTGCTGGCGAACTGGATGATGAAGGAAGATCACCCGCTCGACCCGACAAAAAAAGGATTGCGAGATTTATTCCGAAAGGGGAAGACTGCGGACGATATTGCCTTTATGGAATCCGGCATATCGAAAGAATCGGAAAAAAATACCTGGAAGCAGCGAGATATGGTCCGGCCCCCGGAAGCCAAAAGGAAAAAGATAAAAGGTTTCGACAAGTTCAAGTTGTTATACGTGCGACAAATGAACAAGGTGATTCCCTATCGCAAATTGATCGTCGTCGCCTATATTATCATCGGGCTCGGCGCAGCCTATTTCTTATTGAGCACCATCGGCAAGGATGTTCTTCCCAAATCAAACGTCGGGCAGTTCCAGGTTCGCCTGCGTGCTGCGGATGGAACGCGCATTGAACGAACAGAGGAGGATGTGCTCAGAGCGCTCGCTATTCTTGACACATTGGTCGGCAAGCAAAATATATCCATTACCTCAGCCATGGTGGGAATGCATGGCTCCACTTTTTCCACTAACCCCATTTACCTGTTTATGGCGGGACCCCAGGAAGCCGTCCTCCAGGTTGCGCTCAAGGATGATTATAAGGTGAACATGGATGAGCTCAAGGATAAGATCCGAAACCGGCTGAGCAAAGATGTGCCAGGGCTAAAACTTTCATTCGAGCCCATCGAACTGACGGACAAAATCCTGAGCCAAGGTTCGCCCACCCCGATCGAGGTAAAGATCATCGGCAAGAATAAAAAGCAAAATGAACAATATTCAAATATTGTCATCAGCAAGCTGAAGGAAATTCCATACCTCCGCGACGTTCAGCTCGGCCAGGCGATCCACTACCCCGCCATCGAGGTGGACATAGACCGCGTGAGAGCAGCGCAGCTCGGCACCGACGCCAGCGATATTTCCCGCTCGATGGTGGCTGCCACGGCTTCATCAAGATTTACTGAAAAGAATATCTGGCTTGATCAAAAGCTAAGCCTGGGATATAATGTGCAGGTGGAAATACCCGAGAACGAGATGACAAGCGTCAATGATATTCGTGAGATCCCGGTGAATCCCAACCAGTCCAGGCCGGTGCTTGGCGATGTGGCCAATATCAGCGTCGACAGCATCTACGGCGAAGATGATGATATCGGCGCTGTCCCTGTTTTATCCGTCACTGCGAATCTGTACAAGAAAGACCTGGGGTCGGCGACCAGGGATGTAAACAACGCGATCGCATCGATGGGCGAACTGCCGCGCGGACTCGCCATCGAAACGCGTGGACTTCCGCAGGTATTGACCGAAACGCTCGACAGTCTGCAATCCGGTCTCATCGTAGCCATCGTCGTCATTTTCCTCATGCTGGCGGCCAATTTTCAATCTTTTAAAGTGTCACTGGTGGTGTTATGCACGGTGCCCGCTGTACTGGTGGGCTCGCTCGGCCTGCTGATGCTTACCGGTTCAACGCTCAATTTGCAATCATATATGGGAATCATCATGTCAGTTGGCGTGTCGATCTCCAATTCAGTCCTGCTGGTCACCAATGCGGAAGAACTCAGGATGAAAAATGGAAATGCTCTTTTATCCGCGAGGCTGGCTTCCTCGGTCCGAATCCGTCCGATCCTGATGACCAGCATCGCGATGGTCGCGGGTATGATCCCGATGGCCTCGGGTTTTGGTGAAGCGGGTGACCAGGCAGCGCCGCTTGGCCGCGCGGTCATTGGCGGACTGATCGCTTCAACTTTTGCCGCGCTGATGATCCTGCCGATGGCCTTTGCGTGGGTCCAGGGGAAGGCGACCACCAAGTCGGTTTCACTTGACCCTGAAGACAAAGAAAGCGTTCACTATATCGCTTCTCTCTATGAGGACGAATCCCGGAAGGAGGAACCTGCGGGCAACTAAAGACGGAAATAAAAATTATTGGCAAAAAACCCATTTACGCAAACTGGATTAATTTAATTAGTAGTTACGTCCCAGCCTCGCTGTGCCCGTAATCTTTCCCGTTTTTCCAACTTAACTCTCTTTAGATTTTTTTGCTGGTTACATATGTAAGCAGGAAAAATCGGATCATTGGGTAGTTATTCCATTACGCAAAGAGGGACCTTGAGCATGATACCAGAGGCTAAACCACATCTCCCATCCGAGATATCCTAAAAAAACCGCATCCCCCCGGAGGGGACGTGAGGGGGTGAAAACCTTTCTTCTCGCAAAGCGCCCATGTGATGGATACTTGATCAAACAAGTTGCAAGTGAGAAGTGGTGCTCAAATCAGTTCAACAGTTAGCTGAATTTAATCCAAGGACCTAGCCGGACTTGAAAGACTACAATAGAAAGAGTCTGTGAGCGTAAGCTGAACTTGCAGTTAAATAGTGGAGTATTCAAATGAGCTATGCTTGGCAAAAATTATTTGCCTGCAAGCCTAAGGCACCCCGAAATCTCCGATAATTTTAGGGACAATTATGTGCTTTACTCAAGTAATTACATTGCTAAGTGATCATGAAAAATAGGTGTCGAGGTAAGTATATGAATTAGAAAGGCTGCCTCTTTTAAGAAGCAGCCTTTCTTGTTTTTGGTTTAAATAGATATTACATTTTACATTCTAATCGCCTTAAGAATTTTTCTTTGATTCCCTTGCAACACTTCAATAAAATACATTCCTTTTACGAATGAGCTACCGAATTGGATTTGTGCACCAATTGCACCGCGCAAATGAGCAACGGCGTGACCCATGACATCAAATACCCTCACTTCGGCGTCCATCTTGTTATCACTATGAATAATGAGCGTGAAGACATTTTCTGTCGGATTCGGGAAAACCTCAACTTCCAACGAGGTCGCTTCCGCTTGCGTGTCATTTGCCATAGTGTCTTTCTTGAGATCCAAGCTTTCTGGTGGCGGAGCGCTAATGCCTGCTTGTTGATTTACTGTGACTGTCTTGGTTCCGGTGCTTGTACATCCCCCTGCATTCGAAACTGTACAGGAGTAGTTACCAGCTGTGCTGACCGTAATACAACTGGTCTTTACGCCCGTGTTCCATGAGTAGCTGGTACAACCAGCAGGTGCGCAAAGTTGAGTGGGTTGAAAACCGTTGCAAGTGGCATTTCCGGAAATTGTGCAAACGGGAGGTTGTGTAACAGTAACGGTGACGCTGCTGGTGCTTGTGCATCCTGCTGCATTGGAGACGGTAACCGAATAAGTACCGGCTGTGCTAACGCTGATGCAACTTGTCTTGGCGCCTGTACTCCAGAGATAGGTCGCGCAGCCTGCAGGAGCGCATAAAGAAGTCGATGTTCCCTGACAGATGCTGGTGCTACCTGTGATGGTAGAAGAAGGGCTGACACTAACCGTGATGGTTACCGAATTGGACTTCTGACAACCCGTTGCGGTAATGGTCTCTGTCAATGTATATGTCGTTGTCACCGTCGGGCT
>Ga0070731_10003821_pt1 | contig 13338 bp, 5 predicted proteins | sample Coa_R1_2_FD_66448 | JGI IMG/M metagenome (GOLD analysis project Ga0070731, IMG submission 66448) | Surface soil microbial communities from Centralia Pennsylvania, which are recovering from an underground coalmine fire - Coalmine... | ecosystem: Environmental > Terrestrial > Soil > Unclassified ... | reverse complement strand
TTTTTGTCCTGATGTCTGGCGGTGCGTTCGCCGAAGCCACTGTCGACTTCGGCACAGGCGGCAAGGTGTTAGTGACCTCGCCGTTCGCATTGACCCTCATCATTGCGTACGTGAGTTTTTTCGGCGTTGTCGTGACTGCAGCATTAGCCGGGCAAGGAACTTATCAGGATGTCGACAGTAACTCGACTGCGTTTTTCTATACCGCGCCGATTTCGAAGTTCGACTATCTTGCCGGACGTTTTCTCGGATCCCTCGCAGTTCAGTTGGTTGTCTTCAGTAGCGTCGGACTTGGCGCTTGGATCGCCACGCGAATGCCCTGGCTCGATCCGGTTCGTGTCGGCCCGCAACATTTCGCAGCCTACATCCAGCCTTATCTGACTCTGGTCCTTCCCAACCTGATTCTGACCTCTGCGATTTTCTTTGCCCTTTCCGCACTTGGACGAAAAATGCTTCCCGTGTACGCAGGCAGCGTCGTGTTGCTGATCGGATACTTCGTCGCGACGCAACTCTCCGCAGACCTGACCGTCAGCAATCTCGCTGCGATGGTCGACCCATTTGGCGGCAACGCCGTCTCGCGGATTACTCAATACTGGACACCCTTCCAGCGCAACGCGCAACTCATCCCGTTCAACAGCATTCTCTTGTGGAATCGAGCCCTCTGGCTCGGCATCGGGGCTGCGATCTTAAGCGCCACATATTTCCGTTTCTCCTTCACTCACGCGCCCGCACGCATGCGCAGCAAGGTTCAGGTAGAAACAGCAGTCGAACTCCCGGTGGCAGCCTTGCAGTCTCTTCCGGTGACGCATCCGACATTCAGCTGGGGAAGTTCGATCCGAGAGTTGCTATCGCTGACTTGGCTGCAATTCACAGACACGGTGAAGAATGTTTTCTTCGTTGTGCTCGTTTTGGCCGGCGCGCTGATGGCAATCGCCTCTGCCTACGGCATCAATTCCCCGTTTTCCACGCCCGTATATCCCGTCACTTGGCGCATGCTGGAATTGGGCGGAGCAGGATTCGCTCTTTTCATCCTGGCAATCGTCACGTTTTATTCCGGTGAACTGGTGTGGCGCGAGCGCGACGCGCAGCTTAACCAGATTATGGATGCAATGCCGGTGCAACGCTGGGTCGTCTTTGGCGGCAAACTCCTCGCGCTCATGCTTGTCCAAGTGCTGCTCGCTTTGATGGTGATGGTTTGCGGCCTGATCGTTCAAATCGGCGCCGGATATCACCACTACGAGCTTGGCCTTTACTTCACCGATCTGTTTGCGAACCGCTTGGTAGCATTTTGGATCCTCTGCACCGTGGCCATGCTTGTACACACCATCGTCAATCACAAGTATCTCGGTCACTTTGTGATGGTGCTCTACTTTGTCGTGGGCATAGTCATGCCTCAGATGAATCTCCAGGACTACCTTTACCGAGTCGGCCAGTCCCCCACGGTGACCTATTCCGACATGAACGGCTACGGCCCCTACGCGCGTCCGCTGTTCTGGTTCCATCTGTACTGGGCGATTGGCGCTGTTCTCTTTGCGATCGTCACGAACTTGCTGTGGGTACGGGGCATGGATCACGGGTTTGGCGACCGTCTGCGACTGGCCCGCGCTCGGCTATCTATGCCCACAATTCTGGGCGCAGCAATCTGCGGACTTCTTTTCCTCGGGACAGGAAGCTACATCTACTACAACACTCACGTCCTAAATCCGTATTTGACGACATTCAAGATTCAGGAAGCCCGGGCGCAATACGAAATCAAGTACAAGCAGTATGAGAAGATGCCGCACCCGCGAATCACTGACGTTCAGGTCGATGTGGATCTCGATCCGCAACATCGCGTCGCGGTTTTCCGCGGGAAAGAAACTCTGGAGAACCAGACCGATTCTCCGATCGAGCGCGTAGCAATCACGATCTGGCCGGAGGACGTCGACGTAATTCCACGCCCGCACATTGACATTCGAACGCTCAGTTTTGCCGGCGGTCAGACGCCGGTGATCCAGGATCCCGCGCTCGGCTTCTACATGTTCCAATTACCAAAGCCGTTGCTGCCGCACAGCCGTATCGCACTCGATTTCGATCTCGCCTATCCGAATCCCGGATTCGTTAACTCCTATCCCAACGGCGACATCGTGCACAATGGCAGCTTCGTAAGCGGAAGCTACCTGCCTTTCATCGGATATCTTCAGGATGTTCAACTCGTCGACGACAGTGCCCGCCATCGTCATGGCCTCCAGAAGTCTCCCGGCCTGCCCAAACTCGAAGACGTCGCCGCCCGCCAGTACAACTACATCACGACCGACGCTGACTGGGTGAACTTCGAAGGCACTGTCAGCACCGACCCGGACCAGACCGCCATCATGCCGGGCTATCTGCAAAAAGAGTGGGTTGAGAACGGCCGCCGGTATTTTCACTACAAGGCCGACGCGCCCATCATGAGCGGCATCTTTTCACTGAATTCGGCGCGATATGCGACCCTCCGCGACCATTGGAACAACGTCAACCTGGAAATCTATTACCATCCCGGCCACGAATTCGATCTAGACCGCATGATGCTCGGCATGAAAGCTTCGCTCCAGTACTGCACGACCGCCTTTAGTCCATTCCAGTTTCGCGAGTTGCGCATCATCGAATTTCCTCGTTACGGAGACTTCGCCGAATCCTTCCCCAACACGATCCCTTTCTCCGAAGGCATCGGCTTCATCACCTACGTCGATCCCAATAAGAAAGATGCGATCAATCTTCCCTTCTTCGTGACCGCGCACGAGACCGCACACCAGTGGTGGGGACACCAGGTGGTCAGCGCCAATACCGAGGGTGCGACCGCCATCGTTGAGACGCTTGCGCAATATTCCGCGCTGATGGTCATGCGCCATACTTACGGCCCCGAATCCATGAAGAAGTTCTTGCGCTACCAGTTGGACGGATACCTGCGCGGCCGCGGCCAGGAGCGCAACGAAGAGAAGCCCCTGATCCGCGTCGAGCCCAATCAGGGATATATCCACTACAACAAAGGCGGTCAGGTCATGTATGCCATCCAGGACTACATCGGCGAAGACCGCGTCAGCCAGGCGTTGGCGGCGCTGGTGAAAGACTACGCCTTCAAGGGTCCGCCGTACCCGACCGCCCTCGATCTCGAAAACTATCTGCGAAAAGCTACGCCGCCGGAATTTCAATACCTCTATGAAGATTGGTTCGAGAACATCACAGTTTTCGACAATCGGGCAGTTTCGGCGACTTTCTCGAAGCTGGCGGACGGAAAATATCAGGTCCGACTGACGGTCGAGGCCAAGAAGTACCGGGCGGACGGAAAAGGACAGGAGCGTCTCATCCCGCTCCACGATCTAGTTGATATCGGTGTTCTCGACGACGATGGCAAGTTCCTCTACCTGCAAAAGCAGAAGGTGGATCAGGAGCGTCGGGAATTCACGGTCACCGTGGACAAGAAGCCGAGTAAGGCCGGAATCGATCCGCTCATCAAACTGATCGACCGCAATCCGGACGACAACCTCGTGCAAGTAGAAGAACAGAAGTAGAACTCATCAAACGCTTCGCGCTTTCAACCGCGCAAGAACCTCCTTCCGCCTGTCCATTTGTGGACACCCAAATCCCCCACCGGACGATTCCTCCAATTCCGGGTGTTATGCTTCAACGCTATCTGCAGCGCTTTCAATTGCTTTGCTCGTGCGTCCAATTGGCGTACCATTTGCCTCTCTTTAATCCGATGGATATCGCCCGCCCAGAATTTAGAGAACGCAAGCGCCGCCGCCAGATCATCACCGGAGCCATTGTGGCCGTGGCTGTCATCATCATCACCGTCATCGTCTACCGTCTCCGCCCCGCCGCTCCGACCGTCGAGCGCGGCACCGTTTGGGTGGATACGGTCAAGCGCGGCTCGATGCTCCGCCAGGTGCGTGGCATCGGATCACTCGTTCCCTCGCAGGAATCGGTGCTGCAGATCCCCGCCGAAACCGATGCTACCGTCCTCCGCATCCGGATGCTGCCTGGATCGCTGGTCAAGCCTGACACCATTCTGATGGACATGAGCAATCCCCAGGTCGAGCAGGCCGCTATCGACGCCCATCTCCAGTGGAAGGCTGCCGAGGCGGAATATCAGAGCCAGCGCATGAAGCTCGAAAGCGATTACATGAATCAGAAGGCCGGCGCCGCCACAGTGCAAGCCGACTATTCCCAGGCTCAACTGCAATCGCAAACGGACAAAGCCCTCTACGACCTCGGCGTCATCTCAGGTCTGGCCTACAAAGCGTCGAAAGGTAAGGCGGACGAACTCACCATCCGCAACGGCCTGCAGGATCAAAGCCTGGTCAGCAGCCAGAAAGCGATCGACGCCCAGCTCGCCGAGCAACAGGCCAAGGTCGAGCAGATGCGGGTCCTCGCCGAGCTGAAGCAGAAGCAGCTTGATGCCCTCAAGGTTCGCGCTGGAATTGAAGGCGTTCTGGTGGAATTGCCTTTGCACGTTGGCGAACATGTGCTGCCCGGAGCAATGCTGGCAAAAGTCGTCCAGCCGAATCACCTGATGGCCGAAATCAAGATCCCCGAAACGCAGGCCCGGGACGTTCAGATCGGGGAGCCATCATCGATTGACACCCACAACGGTACCGTCGCCGGCACGGTGATGCGGGTTGATCCGAGCGTGCAAAACGGAACGGTCACTGTCGACGTCAAACTCACTGGAGATCTTCCGAAAGGGGCGCGGCCGGACTTAAGTGTCGATGGCACGATCGATCTCGAACGGCTGGAAAATGTCCTCTACGTCGGACGTCCGGCCTTTGGACAGGAAAACAGCACCATCACGCTGTTCAAACTCGATCGCCCCGAGGGAGCAACTGACGCTATCCGCGTTCCGGTCAAAGTGGGCCGCGCCTCGGTGAACTCTATTCAGGTTGTGGAGGGACTGCATGAAGGTGACACCGTCGTGCTCTCCGACATGTCGCGCTGGGACAATACCGACCGTATTCGGCTTCAAGAATAACTAAGGATCGACACCAAAAGAATCGAGGCAAAATTCATGAGCGACTCTGCCGCATCCCTTATCCAGATCACGGATATGACCAAGGTTTTCTACACCGACGAAATCGAAACTCACGCGCTTTCGGGCGTCCACCTCTCCGTCAGCAAAGGCGAGTACGTTGCCATGTCGGGCCCGTCGGGCTGCGGCAAGTCGACGCTGCTGTCGATCATCGGCCTGCTCGATACCCCAACTGGCGGTCGTTACTTTCTCAACGGCAAAGCGGTCGAGAATCTCGACTTCGCGGAGCGCGCCCGCATCCGCAATCAAGAGATCGGTTTTATTTTTCAGAGTTTCAACCTGATCGGCGACCTCACCGTATACGAAAACGTCGAATTGCCTCTGACCTATCGCCAGCGAATGCCTTCCAGCGAACGCAAGACACGCGTGATGGAAGCCCTCGAGCGAGTGGGCATGGCGCACCGCGTGCGCCATTATCCCTCACAGCTCTCCGGCGGTCAGCAGCAGCGTGTCGCCGTGGCTCGCGCCTTGGCCGGTAAGCCGTCGATCCTGCTCGCCGATGAACCGACTGGAAATCTCGATTCGCGCAATGGCGAAGCGGTCATGGAGCTCCTCGCCGACCTGCACAAGGAAGGAGCCACCATCTGCATGGTCACTCACGATCCTCGCTTCGCGAAGCACGCCCAGAGGGAAGTCCACCTCTTCGACGGCAAGGTTGTTGCCGAAGAAGAACTGAAGAAGCTGATGGCGGACGTACAGGCATAATTTTCGCCGCACAACATCCGATTGCCGACAGGATCAGACTGGGGAATCCAGCGCTTTCGCTTGCAATGAATCTATGGAAACCGCATTCCAAGACCTTCGCTATGCCTTCCGCCAATTGCGGAAATCCCCAGGCTTTGCCTGCACGGCAATAGTGATCTTGGCGCTGGGCATCGGCGGGGTAACAGCGATCTTCAGCGCGCTAAATCCGATCCTGTTCGAACCACTTCCCTATCCCCATGCCAGCCGTATCATGATGCTCTGGTATCAGGGAGAAGACGGAAGCCGTTACCCGCAGGCCTTTCATACCTACCGGGAACTCTCCGCCCGCAACAGAACTTTCGAATCTCTCGCGGTTTTGAAACCGTGGCAGCCTACGCTGGTTGGCGAAGGTCAGCCCGAGCGCCTGGATGGTCAACAAGTCAGCGCAGATTATTTTCGCGTGTTGGGCGTGCAGCCAGCCCTCGGCCGCGACTTCCAAACATCGGACGATGTCTTCAACGGTCCGAAAGTCGTCATCCTCAGCAGCGGTTTATGGCGGCGACGTTTCGCTAGCGACTCCACTATCGTCGGCCATCCCATCCGCCTCGACGGCGAGAACTACACCGTCATCGGAGTACTGCCCAATTCGTTCGACAACGTTTTGTCCCCTGCCGCCGAAGTCTGGTCGCCGCTGCAATACAACTCCGGGAACATCTCTTCGTTCGAAACTCGAGAATGGGGCCATCATCTCCGCATGGTGGGCCGGCTGCTGGCCGGGTCTACCACTGAACGCGCCCGTACTGATCTGAGTTGGATCTCGCAAACACCGGTGGCCGAGTTCCCGCGTGCGCGTTGGGCCACACTTAAACAGGGATTGATTGTCGAAAGACTGCAGGACGACCTCACCCGCGGCGTCAAACCAGCTTTACTCGCGGTTTTTGGCGCCGTGATCCTCGTACTCGTGATCGCGTGTGTGAATGTCACGAACTTAGTCCTGGCGCGCGGTGCGCAACGCCAGGGAGAATTCGCGATGCGCGCGGCCCTGGGTGCCGCACCTACGCGATTAGTTCGGCAGTCGCTGACAGAAAGTTTGTTATTGGCGCTTTTCGGTGGTGCGTTTGCCAGCGCAGTCGCCGAACTCGGCATTCGGGCTCTGGTGGTTCTCAGTCCCGCCGGTCTACCTCGCGTCAACGCTATTCGACTCGATGCCTCGGTATTCGTATTCGCCTTTATCGTCACGGTAGTCATCGGGCTCGTCGTCGGACTCATTCCGGCTCTTCAGTCGCTGCGCGGCGATTTGCAGAAAACGTTGCAGCACAGTTCGCAACGCGCGGCCGGTGATCACCAGCCCACGCGCCGCGCGCTCGTAGTGGCAGAAGTAGCTCTCGCTCTGATTCTACTGGTGAGCGCCGGCCTGCTCTTGCACAGTCTGCACCGCTTCTTCGCTGTCTCTCCTGGCTTTGATGGGAGGGGCATGCTCAGCATGCAAGTGCAAACGTACGGCCGGCGATATGAGGATGACCAGGTATGCCATCGATTCTTCGAGCAAGCCCTCGATAACGTGCGACACATACCCGGCGTCACGACAGCCGCCTTCACCAGCCAATTGCCGTTGAGCGGCGATTCCGATGTCTATGGAGCCCGCTTTGAGGAAGACAGCCCTGAAGTCGGCTATCCGGTTTATCGATACGCTGTCACGCCGGAGTACTTCCACGCGCTTAGCATCCCGCTACTGCGTGGCCGTCTCCTCGAAAGGAACGACACAACCAGTCGGCCGCCGGTCATCCTCATCAGCGAGTCGTTGGCCAAACGCCGATTTCCGAATCAAGATCCGATCGGAAAGGGCGTGCATGTTGGAGGCCCGACCGGCTCGCCGATGTTCACTGTCGTTGGTGTCGTTGGGAACGTGCGGCAAGTCTCTCTCGCTCTCGACGACACCGATGCCGTCTATACCACCACTACGCAGTGGCATTGGGCTGATGGAACTCTTTCTCTGATCGTGCGCACGCGTGGCGATGCGGGGCCGCACATTCCCGCGATTGAGAACGCAATCTGGTCGGTCGACAAGGAGCAGCCCATCGTTCGCGTCGCTCGCATGGACGACCTCCTCGCCTCCTCAGCGGCGGAGCGGCACGTTGTGCTGATTCTCTTTGAGGCGTTTGGGCTCATCGCTTTGCTTCTAGCGGCAACTGGAATCTATGGCGTTCTCGCGGGTCAAGTTACGGAACGCACTCGCGAGATCGGCGTGCGTGCGGCTTTGGGAGCTCCGCGCGGCCGCATTCTTATTCTCATTTTGCGGCAAGGAATGATGCTCACGGCCATCGGCGCAGCGTTGGGCGTTGTCGGCGCCCTCGCCGCAAGCCAGGCGATTGCAGCCATGTTGTTCGCCGTATCTCCCCTTGACCCGCTCACTTACATGGGAGTGACCGGGTTGCTCTTGGTTGTCTCTGCCATCGCCTGCGCATTCCCCGCATGGGGAGCGGCAAAAATCGATCCGATGGTCGCATTGCGTTACCAGTGAGGACGAAATCATGGATACTCTATTGCAGGATTTCCGCTACGCTCTTCGTCAGCTCCGCAAATATCCCGGCTTCACCGTGGTCGCTGTGCTCACGCTCGCGGTCGGTATCGGAGCGAATGCGTCCATCTTTTCCCTCGTGGATCAGGTATTGCTGCGGCAGTTGCCCGTCGTCGATCCTGACCAGCTCGTCCAACTCCGCTACACCGGATCCGACACCGGCCACTCCAGTTCCTACGGCGGCGATCAATTCAACTATTTCTCCTATCCCATGTATCGCGATCTCCGCGATCAAAACAGCGTTTTTTCCGGCATGCTGGCGATGTTTCCCGCTCAAGTTGGGATCCAGTGGCACAACTCTCCGGGGCTGGCAAACAGCGAACTGGTCAGCGGAAATTATTTCTCATTACTCGGCGTCAAGCCCGCTCTCGGCCGGCTATTCATCCCGGAAGACAGCGCAACCCGCGGCGCTTCGCCTTACGTCGTTTTGAGTTATCGCTATTGGGTCCAGCACTTCGCCGCTGACTCCTCAATCATCAACCAGGGCATCTTGATCAACGGCAGCCCTTTCACGATCATTGGCGTAGTACAACCCGGCTTCAACAGCGTCATCGGTAGCACTCTTCCCGATTTCTTCGTCCCCATCACGATGAAGGCGCAAATGACGCCGCAGTGGGACGAACTCGAAGACCGCCGATCCAAGTGGATGAACATCATCGCTCGCCTGAGGCCAGGGGTCTCCGTGCAGCAGGCTGAGGCCGGCATCAATCCGCTTTGGAAGGCACTGCGCACCGAGGAACTGCAAAGTATCACCTCCAAGAATCAGCGCTTCCGCGATCAGTTCGTCGCCAAGAGTTATCTCACCCTTATGGACGGTTCACGTGGCTTCTCTCCGTTACGCGAGGTGATGCGCGTGCCGCTGCTGATCCTGATGGGAATGGTCGCCTTACTTACCCTGATGGCGACTGCGAACGTCGGTAGCCTGCTGCTAGTTCGTGCTGCGGGACGAACGCGTGAAATTTCCGTCCGCTATTCGCTCGGAGCTTCGCGTAGCCGCGTCATCGGTCAGTTGCTGGCTGAAGGCCTCGTCCTCGGATTGGCGGGAGGGATCTGCGGGCTCGCACTATCTCCGTTGTTGGCCAAAGGGCTCATCGACTTCATAAATCCCACGGCGACGACCGCGGGTGTAACTTCACTTTCTGCGAAACCGGACCCTCGCGTCGTGCTCTTCTGTTTCGCAGTTTCGGTTGCCGCTAGTATTCTGTTCAGCCTCGCGCCGATCTTTCAGTTCTACCGCCCCCAAGTTGCTCCTGCTTTGAAACAACAGGCCAGCACGGGCGAGATCGCACATGCCCGCTTCCGCCGCTTGACCGTCGGAGTGCAAATCGCTCTCAGCCTTCTTCTCCTCGTAGGCGCCAGTTTATTCGGCCGCACGTTAACGAATCTCAAATCGGTGGACGTCGGCTTCGTTACCGATCATTTGCTCACATTTCAACTCGACCCTCACCTTTCCGGATATCAGCCTGCCGCCGTCGCCCAGCTTTATAAGCGCCTGATCGACACGCTTAGCGCCCAACCAGGCGTGCAGTCGGTCGGGATGACTGACGATCCCGTCCTCGCGCGATCCGACAATACTTCCAATATCATCGTCCCCGGATATCAAGCACAGGATGGCGAACGCCTCAGTTTCGAATGGGAGCACGTCAGCCCGGGTTATTTCTCGACGCTGCGACTCCCCCTTATCGCCGGCCGCGTATTCACTGATACTGACACGACCACCACAGCGCGAGTCGTGATCGTGAACGAGAGTTTCGTCCGAAAATTCTTCGGCACCGTCGATCAAGCTTTGGGGAAAACCTTCGCTGTCGGCGGGCAGAAGGAGAAGCCGTTCGTGATCGTCGGCATCGTCAAAGATGCCAAGCACTTCAGCCTGCATGACCTTCCAGTACCGATTTACTACAGTCCCATTTTCCAGGACGCAGAACCGGCCTCAGTGGGCGTCTACATCCGGACTCGCCAGGAACCTGCAGCGGCGGCCGGCACCGTTCGCGCTGCTGTCGCCGGAATCGATTCCAAGCTAGTCGTCGATTCTTTGCAATCCATGAACGACGAGATCGATACCACGCTCACCTCGGAGCGCATACTGTCGTTCCTCGCCAGCAGCTTCGGGATTGTCGCCGTTTTCATCGCCGCCATCGGCCTGTACGGAGTTCTGGCTTACTCCATCGCGCAGCGAACGCGCGAGATCGGCATCCGCATGGCCCTTGGCGCTACACGACAAGCGGTTATTGGAATGGTATTGCGCGAGGTGATGACCATGACCGCATGGAGCGTCCTGATCGCCGTCCCCTTGTCCATCGCGCTCGCCAGCTTTGTCAAGAGTCAACTCTTCGGGATCTCATACCGCGATCCTTCCACCTTAATCCTGGTAACGCTTGCCATCGGAGTCGTTGCCCTGCTGGCGGCGTCGGTGCCAGCGCGCCGCGCCGTGCAGGTTCAACCTATCACCGCACTTCGCTATGAATAACCCCGAGCACATCGGAGCGATTGATGATCCAACTGAAAAATGTGGAACGCAGTTATAAAACTCCCGCCGGGCAGACCTGGGTCTTGCGCCGGATCAATCTCGACATCCGCCAGGGCGAATTCATCACGATTATGGGACCTTCCGGCGCCGGCAAATCATCGCTCCTCAACGTCCTCGCTCTACTGGATGACGGATGGCAAGGCGAGTACTGGTTTCGCGAGCAGGGCATTCACATCCTGAAGCGCACGCAGCGCGCTGAGGTCGCGAAACGCAATATCGGTATGGTCTTTCAAAGCTATCACCTGCTCGACGACCTCACCGTTCAGGAGAATATCGACCTCCCGCTTTCCTACAAAGACATCCCGCGTCGCGAGCGCCAGGGCCTCGTCGCCGACACGCTCGACCGTTTTCAAATCGTGGGCAAGAAGGATCTGTATCCCAGCCAGCTCTCAGGCGGACAGCAGCAGCTTGTGGGAATCGCTCGGGCGGTCATCCATAAGCCACCGCTGCTCCTTGCTGACGAGCCAACGGGAAATCTTCACTCCGGCCAGGCCAAGGAAATCATGGAACTATTCCGCAATCTGAATCAGCAAGGAACGACCATTATCCAAGTCACGCATTCGGAAACTAATGCAAGGTACGGAAGCCGAACCATCCAACTGCGAGATGGATGGCTGGTCGGCGACACGGCAAACCCGTCTCTCCAGCCTACGGAGGTCAGCGCATCGTGAGCTTATTCCGCTCGGCACCCTGCAAATTCGTTTTCTGTCTGTCCATTCTGTCCGCACTCGCAGCGGCCCAAACGTCCTCCTCTACTTCCGTCGCCAATTCAACTCCGCCTTCCGCGCCTCAGCCTACTACTCGGGTCCAGTTCGATATGCCGAAATCCCACAATCCGCTGAATGCGTACTCGCCAGATACGGTCCCCGAGCCGGAACTGAAGAACTCCTCCCGCCTCGACCAGCTCGTTCGAGATGGGAAACTCTATTTGTCGTTGAAGGACGCGATTGAACTCGCTCTTGAGGACAATCTTGATCTCGCGATCGCCCGCTATAACCTTCCGATCGCGAACACTGATATCCTCCGAACGAAAGCTGGCGGCTTCTTTCGCGGCGTCAACACCGGCGTCGTTCAAGGCACTCCTGGCGGCGGCGTTGGCGGCTTCGGCACTGGAGCGCCCGGCGCAGGTGCAGGCGGAACTACAGGCGGCGCAGGCGGAGCCGGCGCTGGAGCCTCCGGACTCGTCCAATCCACTCTCGGCACCGGAACCGCGGTGTCGTCTTACGACCCCTTAATTAACTTGAACGGTGGGGAAGAACATCAGACTTCGCCGGTCGCCAATTTCCAAATCTACGGCGTTCCTTCCCTGCAGCTCAATACCGGACAAGTGAACGCCTCTTACACTCAGGCCTTTGGCACCGGCACGAGCGTTAATTTCACATTCTTTAACTCGCGCCAAACCACCAACAGCCCTTATTTCAATCTTTCTCCCACGTTGGGCTCGACGTTTCGCCTTCAGATCCAGCAGGAACTTCTTGCTGGCTTCGGTTTCGGCCCGAACCTGCGCTACCTGCGCATTGCCCGCAATAACAAGAAAATTTCCGACATCGGCTTCCGCGATCAGGTTATTGCGACCGTCACCCAAATCGAAAACATCTATTGGGATCTGGTAAACGCTTACGAGCAAACCCGCGTCAATGAAGAGTCTGTCAGCTTCGCGCAGCAGACCTTGCAGAACACCAAGAAGCAACTTGATCTGGAAAGCGTCCCTGCGATGGATGTCATGCGCGCCGAGGCGGAAGTCTCCAAACGCGACCAGGACCTGACCGTAGCCCGCACTAGCCTCCAATTGCAAGAAACTTTAATGAAGAACGCGATCACCAAGAGCCTGGACGATCCCGTTTTCGAGGCCATGCCCGTCGTCCCCACCGACAACTCGCAGAGCGTCTCGGCGGCGGCCTCGCAACCGATTCAGGATCTCATCGCCTCCGCACAGCACAATCGTCCGGAACTTGCCGAATCCGATATCGATCTCGTCAACCGTCAGATCAGCCGTCGCGCCGCGCGCAATGCCCTTTTGCCCGCGCTCTCCGCTGTAGCTTTCTATTCCGGATCTGGCCTGGCCGGCCCCTTGAATCCTGTCTACAACCTTGGCACCAACGTGTCCAACGTGCCCATCGATTTCGGTGGGGCGCTTCTCAACGCTTTCAACAATTCCTCTCCCGACTATTACATCGGCCTCAACCTGAACATTCCTATTCGCAATCGCGTTGCGAAAGCCGATCAGTTCCGCTCGGAGTTGGAATACCGCCAGGCCGAACTGCGTCTGGAGGAACTAAAGAAGCAGGTTCGTATCGAAGTCCGCAACGCTCAGTTCGCCCTCGATCAGACTGGGGCACGCGTCGACGCTGCCCGGAAAGCTCGCGACCTCGCCCAGCGGACGTTCGATATCACGAAAAAGGAGCAGGAACTCGGCGCGGGTTCCATCTATCAGACGCTCACGTCGCAGCGCGACCTGGCCCTGGCCGAACTGGACCTGGTCACCGCTATGACCACTTACGAAAAAGC
>Ga0070731_10003820_pt1 | contig 13339 bp, 10 predicted proteins | sample Coa_R1_2_FD_66448 | JGI IMG/M metagenome (GOLD analysis project Ga0070731, IMG submission 66448) | Surface soil microbial communities from Centralia Pennsylvania, which are recovering from an underground coalmine fire - Coalmine... | ecosystem: Environmental > Terrestrial > Soil > Unclassified ... | reverse complement strand
CGTTCCAGTTTCGAGAGCGGGATGGAGGCATGCTCCCCCGCCACCATCGGTTCACCGGGCCCTCCCAGAAGACGAGTCAAGCATCCGGCCTGGGAAAGCCAACAAAGGATCATGAGCAGGGTCGACGCCCGCTTCATCCGCGAAGAGCTCCCCTTCAAGGGTGCGGCTGGACTCGCACAGAAATCTGCCGGACCGCCGGCGTCAGCCGGGATCGAGAGTTCCCGAGGAAGGGAGATCACGGTCCGCTCCGGGGTAGAGGATGAAAAGGAGTCCGCCACATGGCGATACTTATGCCAGAAGGGGCTTGGGGGTTACGGCCGGAGCGGACCTTCGAGAGGGCGACGGAGCGACATGCAAGACTACCTGCGCCTGTTCAGCACGGACACGGTGAGGATCCAGGCGAAGGGTGGGGCCTTGCTCACTGACCTCGCTCAGGGGAGAGATGGATTCTCCCAGTCTGACTTCCGCTCGGAGCAGGTCCTTTGTTAGGTTCGCGTGTCCTTCCGTAACCCCCTGCAGGAAAGGGCTTAGGAAGGAGCAGGAATCCCGTGAAGCAATCCGGTTCGCGTAAGGAGGAGCCTGATGACCCTAAGCTGGACCTGGACCCCTGGCCTCCTCTTACTGGGCGCTTGTTCCGCGACGTCCAGTGAACAGGACCTGGCCCCTACGGGTCCCCAGGCCTCGACGGTGGTGCTCACGCACTCCGAGACTCAGGGCGATCCCCTCCCTGCGGCGAGAACACTGATCGATCAAGGGGAGACTCCGGGGGCCATCGATCATGCGATTGCGCTCCTCGAAGCGGATCTCCCCCAGAAACCCCACTCGGTCGAGCTCCTGGTGATGCTGGCCGAAGCGAATTCGCGCTGTCTTGAGGCGCTCGACGTCAAGAAGCAGGCCGACCTTGCATCGCATGAGCTGCACCGGACGAGGGGGAGGGGGTATGCTCAGGAAGCCCTGCGTCTTGAGCCCAACCATGGGGTCGCTCACTATTGGCTCGGCTGTCTTCTCCTCCACGCGGCCGACGCGGAGCGCTCCTATGGCCGGATGAAAGAGGCATTGCCCCACCTCCGGCTCGCCGACCAGCAGGTGCCCGCCACGGACCAGGGAGGGCCTGCCCGAATGCTGGGACGGGTATACCAGGAGACTCCAGGGGGCTTCCTCCTGGGCTCGAAACCCGAAGCCATCAAGTGGTACCAGAAATCACTCGCCGCCGCGCCCGATTCCATTCCCACGAACCTCTGGCTCGGAGAAACGTATGTGGCGGCCAGCCAGCCCGTCTTGGCGCGTCCGGTCTTGGAGCGAGCGGCGGCGATCAAGCTCCGCCGGGGCCATGAAAAGGAAGAAGGTGCGTATCGGCAAAAGGCGGAAGACCTGATCAAGAAGCTCCCCCCCAAGTGATCCGAGGTTTCGTGAGCTGGAGGCTCTGATCCTGAACGGCCGGAGGGTAAAGTCCCTCCGGCGAGAATCATGCGAAAAGGCTTAGGATGGAAAAACTGCTAACGTTCATCACCGTCCATGGGCCGCTCATCATCTTCCTGTTCGCCCTGGTGGACGAAGTCGGCTTTCCTTTCCCGTGCGAGTTCATGTTCCTCCAGGTCGGTGCCCTCGTCGCCCTCGCCAAGTTCAACCTCGGGTGGGCCCTGGTCCTTCCCATTGCGGGAACCCTTGTGGCGGACATGGGTTTGTATTACATCGGTCGACGCTGGGGAGCCCAGTGTCTCCGCTTGGCCTACAGGTTCTCTCTCGAGCCCGAGGCGTTCAGCCAACGGAGAGAGCGCATCTTCGAGCGGTATGGCCTTCGTTTCCAGCTTGTCTCGAAATTCCTCCCCATGTCGATGGTGCCTCCCATCCTGTCGGGCATGACCCGGATCAGCTTCCTTCGCTTTCTTGCCTACACCACCGCAGGAACGGTGTTCTGGGTCGCCCTCTACACGGCGGTGGGATACCTGTTCCATCATCAGATCGACTCGGTCATCCGCACCGCCAGCCATGCGACCGGGACCGTGGCCCTCATCGGAGGGGTGCTCTTCGCCGTCTACATTGCCTATAAGCTCATCCGGAGGCGCCGGATCCTGCGGCTTCATCATGAGAAGCGGATTGATCCCGAAAACCTGAAGGCAATCCTGGATGCCGGTCATCCCGCGGTCATCATGGACGTGCGGAAGCGGGAGGCCATCATCGCGTTCCCCTATGTCATCCCCGGGGCGATCCAGATCCCGGTTGAAGATCTCGTCCAACGTGGAAACGAGATTCCGAAGGATAAGGATCTGGTTCTCTATTCCTCCTCCACCAATGATGCGTCGAGCGCCCGGGTTGCCCTCATGATCAATGAGAAAGGCGTGGATCAGGTTCATCCGCTCTCCGGAGGGATTGAGGCCTGGAATGCGCTGAATTATCCGGTCGAAAAACACCCCGTCCCCCCTGAACTTCCCCCAGCCAGCAAGCCCGAGGACGCTCCTGCGGCGGGGCGAGCACCGGCCTAAGTGGGATGTGCTGCGTAGGGTTCGGCATCCTTTTCCTCCCGCCATTTGGGGCGCGGCGGGGTTCATGTTGACCCCCCACGTCCCGTGCAGATCACGCTCGGGCGCTTTTCTGGTAGCGATACCGGTGCTCTGGCTGGTCTGTCAGGGGAGTACCGAAGCTCAGGTTGATGAGAGTCTGGTGACCAGACGGTGGACCGCCGACAACTTCTGGGCCGAAACCTACGACAAGCCTATCGTGACGAGGAGAGGTCACCTGGAGGACACGGACGAGAGCATCCAGATGGTCCACTGGTATTCCGAAGGCCGCATCAAAGTCGACCAGCAGGACATCGACCCGCCCGCATGGATCGGGTACCGGGCGTTCACGATCAGCATCGACTCCGACGTGGGACCACTCGACCACACGTTTGCAGACGTCGCCGTGGCTCTCGCCGTCAAGCTGGGATCGATTGCGGAGGACTGGACAGTCATCGCCAGCGCGGGCGCTGGAACGGCCAATGACGGCCGCTGGGACAATCTCGATGCCCTTTTCCCGGTGGCGACCCTGGAGTTCACCAACAAGAAGGATCCGTCCACGGTCGTGCATGTGGGATTGACTCTGGACGGGAATCGAGCGCTATTTCCCGCCATTCCCCTTCCTTACGTCATGGTCGATGCCATCCTCGATTCGAACCTCAAGGTGACTATCGGATTTCCGAGAGACGAGATCATTGCAAGGCCCGTGGACCCGGTGATCGTGGCCGTGCAATGGCAATTCCCATGCAACGCGTCGGCTCGCATCGAAGTGGAACTGGGTACGGGATTCAGCCTTTTTACGGAAGCGTCACGTCGAGTGGACGGATTCCATTTGCGCCACGAGGAGCGAACCCGGCTCTTTTTCGAAATGAATACGGCGGAAGTGGGGATGCGCTGGAGGAGTTCTTGGATGGATGTCTCGCTCTCTGCGGGCTACGCGTTCGGCCAGAGATTCTTTACTGGCGATGATGTCCGATCGAGATCGTCGGAAGCCTCCGTGGAGAATCTACCCTTCATCGCGCTCACGTTCCCGAGTACCTTCTGGGCAGCTCCCTTCTCGGCTGGCGTGTTCCGTTGAATCCCATTCCAGCGGTGCGTCCTCGACGCTCCCGTTCCGCGGCGCTTGAGGGAGTGGATGGATCTCCGATCTCGACTCCATCCTCCAGGATGCGCTTCCAGCACACCTCGCGGACCGCGGGGTCACCCCGGGAGAGGGATGCAAGTTTTCATCGGGTTTCATCCTCCCCGCCGTCTCCCCGGCTCTATAATGGATCTGTGTGAAGACGGGGTGCCAACGGCTTCCGACGATGTCGGAATGCAGGAGTGAGCCTGGTGCGAGGCGATCCCGGAAGAAAAGCAACTGATCCCGATGCCATGGCCGTCTGCCTGGCCGTTGTTCGGGGAGTGATTTCGATCGAGCAGGGCCGCCAGGCGCTGCATCAACGAACGCCGATAACCCCCGCGAGCGGGATCCTGGGACTCGCCGCGGTGCTGCGAGAGGAGGCTGCCGTCCCGGCCCAGCTCCGAGGGGAGGAGATCAGCGCCTGCCTTAGTCTCCTCGAGCGGCTCCTCCCGAAGCGTTCCGGCGAGGACCTCCTCCACGAGGAGGAAACACTGGCTGAAATGCTGGTGGACGCCGGTCGCCTCAGTCGGGAGGAGGTGGACGAATACATCGCCGTCCAGAAAGGGCTGGTGGAATCCGGCCAGCGCCCGCTCCCCGGACTGACGGACTTGCTTCACGCGGATCCTTCCTCCGGAGCCGGAGAGCCCTCGCGGGCTCCCCGCATTCCCGGATGCCAATTGACCGGGAAGATCGGACATGGAGCGATGGGGGCCGTCTTCAAGGCCCGGCAAACCACCCTCGACCGGTGGGTGGCCGTCAAGGTCTTGAAAAGAACGCTGGCGCAGGACCTGCGATTCATCGAGCAGTTCCAGAAGGAAGCCCGGACCGCCGGCAAGCTCCGACACGAGAACATCGTCAGCGCCCTCGATTGCGGTCAGGCCGATGGGGAGTACTACCTCATCATGGAGTACGTGGAAGGGCTCCCGCTTTCCAGGATCTTGAAGGAGCGGGGCAAGCTGCCGGAAGAAGAAGCGTTGGGAATCGCCCTGCAGATCGCCAGGGGGCTGGACTATGCCTGGCAGCACCGCATCATCCATCGCGATATCAAGTCTGAAAACATCCTGGTGTCGCCCCAGAAGGTGGTGAAGATCTGCGACCTGGGCCTGTGCCGGGACGCCGGAGCCGCCGCGGCGGGAAGCGAGGGGTTCGCCTGCACTCCTTCCTATGCCTCTCCCGAGCAGGCCCGCCGGGATCGCGAGCTCGACTGCCGCACGGATATCTACTCTCTGGGCATCGTGCTGTATCAGATGGCGACAGGCTCGCTCCCGTTCGAGGGGGAGCCCCTGGAGATCCTGCGCAAGCACCTGACGGAGGCGCCGCCGGCTCCCGAGTCGCGAAACCCGTCGATCTCTCGCGGGCTGAACCGGCTCATCCTCGACATGATCGAGAAGGACCCGAGGAAGAGGCCTCAAACTCCGAAGGATGTCCTTCAACGGATCGACGCCCTCCTGGCCCCTTCCGTCCGCCCCCCCACGGCCCGGGCGGGGACCGCCCGCGCCGGTCGGACGTCGGCCACGACTCGGCGGAAGGTGTCGGGGGAATTCCGGGCCGGCGCCCCTCGGCCGCCGGTTCTCGCGTGGACGGCGGCCGCCGGAATCCTCGCGGCGGGGGCGTTCTTCCTGGTCCACCGGTCGAATCCCGAGAACCAAGCGCCGGCGATCGTCCGCGGACCCTCGGCCACCGCCGCTCCGGTGCCCGAGACGAAGCCCGAACCGGTCGTCCGACCCAATCCCTCGGCGTCGGCCCTGAAACATCTGGAAGCGCTCGAATCGGCGTCCACGGCGCCCAACGAAATCCTGTTCGCCTGCGATGAAGCCCGGAAAGTCCTTCGGGGCACGCCCGAGGAATCCCGGTTCCGGGAGCTCGAAGAGCGCGCCCTCAACGCCGGGAAGAAAGAACAGTCCCGCCACTATATGGACCAAGTCCGAAAGTTGATCGATCAGGATCCGGCGTTCAACCGGAGCGCCGAGATCCTCCGGATGCTTCATTCGGCCGGGACCGGCGGGGCGGAGCTCGAGGCATTGCGGATCGATTATGAGACCCGATTCGACCGGGCCGCGCGCGAGGCCCGCGACGGGATTCTCGAGGCCGCCCTCCCGCTCCGGGATCAGAAACGGTTCAACGACGCCCTCGCCCTCATTCGAGGCTTTCCCGGGGGATTGCGTCCGTCCAAGTACGGACCGGAACTCGATAGGCTCGCCGAGGACATTGATCACGAATGGTCCGTCCAGATCTCCTTCGAACAGGGCCGCTCGAGGTGGGCCGGCTGGAAAGTCCCCTGGGGTGAAAACGGCAATCCGCCCTTTGTCCTTCCGTCCAAAGCAGGGCGGCCGTTCGTGCTGGTGACCGCTCCTTCGGCGGAGAAAGGCGCGTTCGCCCTCGAGCGCGAGTTTTCAATCCCCGAGGAGGGGACCGCGGTCCTGGCGGTGTGGGTTGCCGCGGAGCCAGGTGAATCCTGGGAGCTGAAAGTCAGCGTGAAGGAGACTGTCCTGGCGCGGCAGGTGATCGGGAAGGGGGGCAACGGCTGGGAGGAGCACCAAGTGGACCTCTCGAAGTTTCAGGGAACGTCGGTCCGTCTCACCCTTGAAGCGAAGGCGATCCGCGGACAAGCCAAGGCCTGCTACTGGAGCGATATCGATCTGAGGACGTCGAAGTAAGGCGCTTGCTTGCCCTTTCGGAGGACGGGGGTGAGGGCGGCGATACGCCCGAGGGGGGCCGCATCGGCATGGCCCCTCGAGTCCGGCTCCGGGGTCTCTCGATGTTCAGAACCTGTCGGGCTCGGAGCACAGTGGCGTGGCGGCCTCGGTCCCTGGACGGAGCCTCCTGGGCGCCACCGCCTCGCGCCCGGGACTCCCTCCCGGGTCCCAAAGGGTAGATCATGCGGTACACTATCCGCGAGCGGTCGGGGATCCTTCCGTTGATGCCGTCGGGGATTCCGCCTTCGGCCGGCTGGCTTTCGGGGACTGCTGATGGGATTCCTCCGTGAGGGGGGAAAGGGACTGTGGGCGCAGATCAAGACCTGCTCTTCGGAAAGATTGCCGTCAACCAGAAATACTGCACCCAGGCAGAGATCCAGAAGGGCTTGACCATCCAAGCCCATAGCCCGGACCGATTGCCCCTGGGCCACATCCTGGTGAGCGAAGGCTTCATCACCCAACAGCAGCACTCCGAGATTCTGGGCATCCAAAGACGGAATCTGGACGCCGTCGACCCGGTGCAGAGGGCGAGCAAGGAATCGATCCTTCTGGGGAAGCTCGCCGTGCGGGAGCGTCTCATGATGGAACGAGACGTCAACACCTGTCTTCGGCTGCAGGCGATGGAGGGTGAACGCAGAACGCTGGGCGAAATCATGGTGGCAACGGGGTACCTGACCCCCAAGCAGGTGAAAGGACTCCTCGCCCTGCAGCAGAAGAAGATCATGAGTTGTCCGGCGTGCCGTCTCTCGTTCACGGTACTGACCATCTCCCAGGGGAAAGCCATCCTCTGCCCGCGCTGTCGCGCCGCCCTTCAAGAAGGGAAGCTCACGGATTCGGTGAGAACCGATGCGCACTTGGATACGACCGTCGTGCGCAAGATTCGCGAGGAGATCCCCAAGCCCCCACCGGCGGCTCAAAGTCAGGCGGCGTCTTCCGTGAGATTGGTGAAAATGAACTGCCCCATCTGCTCAAAACAGTTCCAGGAGCCGGTGGACACCAAGGGCCAGGTCGACTGCCCTTCTTGTCACTCCACCTTTTCCGCCTAACGCCCAGCCGAACCATCCGGCCGACCTCTTCATCGATCCGTTCGAGCACCCGCGTGTCGGAAAACAGCCCTGCCGCGCCGGGCGGGGTGTTTCGGGCTTTCCGCTCCGACGAAGGGATCCGGGGGGCCCCGGTGCTTAGGCGTGGCGCCCGCCGGGTGCGGGATCCTCCTGGGAATTCCTTCCTGCCAGTCCCCGTCCTGTGGTGGCGTATAGGAGGACGGGGATCCGAATCGCTATAATCCTCTCTTCATGGACCCATTCAGAACCCTCGTGAAACGGCTGAAACGCGAGTGGAACGGAACGACCCCCACGCTGGACTCGTTCCCCGACAGGGCAACCCGACTGCTCACCGACTTCGAGTACGACTTCACGAAAGAGCAGTTGGATCAACACCTGGCCCGGTGGTTGGTACAGTCGCCGGAGCTGCCGGAGCAAGTCAGCCTTCACAACACGTTCGGGCAACCGCCCATCACGCTCTTCAACAACGGCCGCGTCGTCGTCGATATTTACCTTTGGCTCACCTGCGATACGTCCATTCACAGCCACGGATTTCGCGGGGCGTTCCGGGTGCTCCACGGGAAGTCCTTGCACGAGGCCTTCCAGGTGAGGGTGTCCCGGCGCATCGCTCCGGGCGTGATGGAGTTCGATCCAGGGATTCCGCAGATGGCCCTTCTGGAGCCCGGCGACGTCCGCAGGATCCTTCCCGGCGAGAAGCTGACCCACCGGGTGATTCACCTGGAGAACCCCACGGTCACGCTGTGCGTGAAAACGATCAACGAACCCGGCCTCTATCAGTGGGAGTATTTCAATTGCGGCGTGGCGGTCCAGAAACGGGATCTGACGCCGGACCTCATCAAGAAGATCTACTACTTCCAATACCTGCTCGGTCAGGACGCGGCTCTCGCGCGGCGCTTTTTCGAGAAGCTCCTGGGGGCCTTGAGTGTCGTGATGCGAATGACCCTCTATGAGGCCTTGTGCGGGGGCGCGTTCGACCTGTCGGAGGAGGCGGTCGAGGAGGGCCTCGCCCAGATCCGGAACCTCTACGGGAAGGAGACCTGGTTCAATCGTTATGAGTTTCCGGCGCCCGCGTATCTCAAGGACCTGCACTTCTCCGGCTGCGACTCCTCCCTGCAGCGCCTGGTGGCTCACTGCATCAATGGGGACTGCGATCGGGTGACGGTAACGCCGCATTTGTCCCGCCTGGCGGGGCGCGAGCTCTCGAAGGGGGACATCCAGAGCCTGGTAACGTCGCTGATGGATTTCGAACCCATCTTCGGATGCGAGCTGTCCGAGAGGGATCGGGCGACCATCCGGGATCTGATCGGGCACCCGAACCGAAAGATTCCCCGGCACCTGCAGCCGTTCGGCCAGATCCAGCGGATGAGGGAGTTCATCCGGATGTTCGGGTAGCGGCCTGGATCCGGTCATCCTTCCGATTCCCAGCTCCCGAATCCCGCTGGCGGACCGCTTCGCTTCCTGTTCTAATATCTCTGGGACGGGAGGCCCAGCGTTGGGCTGCATCCCATCCCGCTGGCTGTGGTTCAAAGGCCAGAGGTCCTTGGGGCGAGCTTCCTCAGCATCGCGATGGTTGCCTGGTTGGTCCGGGGACCCCGACTGCCCGTCGTTCCTGATGGATGGTTGGCGTCCATGGGGCGAGGCCGTCGAAGGCTTCGGCTGGTCTGAAACGTTATTGGAGGTTGACCCCATCGAACACAAGGTCACGAACGTCTTTGGCCAGATTCGCACCAGAGTCGTCCGTCACCGCGGCCTGATCCTCGCGGTGGCCGGCCTCCTTCTCGTCGCCGGTGTCGCCTACTTGTACTGGTCGCAGGTGCAGGCGAATCACTACGAAGAGGCGTTTCGAAAGGGCCTGAACTTCTGGAACCATCGGGATGCCGAGCGCGCCCTTCCGGAATTGAGGAAGGCGGCGAAAGCCGACCCGCGAGACCCGGAGCTCTGGGTCCTGATCGGCCGGTCCGAATTGGCGTCGGGGCGCGCCGACCGCGCGCTCGAAGCCTGGGAGGAGGCGCTACGGCGCGAGCCGGGGTTCAAGCCGGCGCTCTTCGAACGGGGCAAAGAAGCGCTCGTCCGCCATGTCGCTCGACGGATCCCTCCGCCGTTGGACCGATCCACGGGCTGGCTTTCTCTTCAACTGGAACCCGCCGCTCGGGTGGAGGGCGGGACCGAGGAGGTCCAACGCATCTGGGCCGACGTCAAGGCGGGGGCGGCCGCCGCCCCGGAGCTCGCGCGGTTCGCCCGGGGAACGAACGATCTCCTGGAAGGGCGATACCGGGACGCGGGGCCTCACTTCAGGGCCTACGCGGACCGGAACGGGTGGGACGCGGGGGCGCTCGCCCTCGTCGGTATTGCCAACCAGTACGGGGCTCTCCCGAACCGTGCCGAGCAGGCGTTGTCGGAGGCGCTGTCGTTGAAGAGCGAGAAGGTCTGGTTCGAGGTCCGGGCCGAAGCGCGATACCTTCAGGGAAACTACGAGGGGGCTCGGGAGGATTACCGGCAGGCGGACTTGGAAAAAGAGTCGGAGCCGCTGTTCGCGCGTCGCATCCCCACCCAAGGATTGATCCTCTGGCTCCGGGCGGATCAAGGACTGGAAGTCACCGGATCCTCCGTGTCGCGATGGTCGGACCAGTCCTCCGGCCGACATGACGCGGTGCCGAAGGATCCGGCTGCCGGGCCGCGGGTGACGGCATCCGCCATTCGCGGACTTCCCGCGGTCCTCTTCAGCGGAACGGATGACGAGTTGCGCCTGCCCGACGGGTTCGAGGATTTCAGCGCCGGGCTCAGCGTCTTTGTCGTCGCGGAACCGCAGGCGCAAACAGGCGACACGTGGTCCTTCGTCTATCTGGCCACGGGCCAGGCCGGAGCGCTTCCCATCGAGGCGTTTCTCGGACGCCGGCGGGAATCGGAGTCGATCGTTCTCTCCGTCGAGGACATCAAGTCCGCGTCCCCGCCCTACGTCACGGGCATCGTGCCGCCCAAGCAGTTCGAGGAGCTCGGCGCCGTCGAGGATCCCTCGGGAACGGTTCGCTTGTACCAGCGAGGGCTCCCCGTGGCCACCGGAACCCTGACGCTCCCGGGAAAGACCGTCCGGAATAGAAACCGGGTGGGCGCCGGCTTCAAGGGACACCTGGCGGAGATCCTCCTGTACAACCGGGGTCTCTCCGATCTGGAGCGCCTGGGCGTCGAGGCGTACCTCAAGGACCGGTATTTTCCGGGCGGAGCGTCCCCCGCCCCCTCGACCGAAAAACGCTAGCGCGTTGGAGCGACTCGGGCGACAGGGCTCGAGAGCCGCTCGTCGATGAGGCCGCCTCTCCCGGCAGTCTCTCGGACCATCCCAGCTCCCTACCCGGCGAACGTCGCGGCATTCTGGTGCCCGCCCGGGGCGACTTCCGGACCATCGCCCCTCCTTGGAATCCGACGAGGGCCCGTAGGGGCACCGGTGAATTCGGATGTTTGACTCCAATTGGCGGCTATACTTCCTCCCGGATGGCGCCCCGGAAGCACCCCACTACAGCGGAGGAATCATGAACGTTCCCTCGGTAAGACAATCCGCGGTCGTCGTCGTCCTGGTGCTGGGGGCGGCGGCGTCGGGATGTGTTCCGCTTCACGTCCGCGTGGAACCTCGGGTGCCCGAGAATGAAATAGTCGTGAAACCCTCCCTGGTCACCTTTTTGAAGACCACGCCGGAGCCGAAGATCGTCCTGCGCGTCCCGGTTCCGCAGGGCAACTTGGCGCAAGAAGAGCAGAAGAATTCGGAGGCTCTGAATTCCGTTTACAACGTCATCGAAAAGGAGCTCTTGAAAGCCGGATTCACGGTTCGCGACCGAGCGCTGCTCACCGAGGTGCTTCGGAACAACCCCAAAATCGACTATCGCGCCATCAAAGAGAAGATCGATACCCAGCTCATTCTGGAAATCGTCTCCCTGACCCCCTGGGACTACAGCAATCCGGAGTACAAGCGGGCGGACACCGGGGCCCCAGGGCAGGCGCCGATCCCTTTCAAGCTCGTCGGATCCCGCATCATGGCCAAGTTGATCATGGTGGAGACGGGCGAGATCGGCGGCATTATCACCTACTACGCCTGGCCCAAGGACTGGGAATGCTACTTCGTCTTCCAGGAAGGAAGCGACCCGTACTATGTCCGGGTCGCGTCCAAGGCGGGGGTGGTGGACGAGCGGTACTCGTGGTACGAAGCGCCCACCGAATTGGGCGCCGCCTGGTTTATCAAGGGGATGCTCAAGGAACTGAAGAAGTAGGGGGCGGCCACCCCTGAAGTACCGTCCGCGTGGGACTCCGGGAAGTTCAGGCTTCCGAGGCGGCGACCGGCGGAGGAACCGAAACCGGTAGCCCGCAAAGGGGCTAAAAGCATTCCCCTGGAGGATCCTTCCCAAGCGGGGGGAAGAGGGCGACCGAAGCTCCCCATTCAGGGTCCTCCGGCCCCCGGCCAGGGGATTCACGTTTTCTCGCAACCCCTCCCGGTCCCCCGTGTTCAACTCTCAGATCCGGAGGAGAACCGATGATGTCCTGGCTGGTCGTGCTGGCGGCGCTCCTGGCTCCCGACGATCCCGAGGTGAGTGCCGCGCTGGAGAAGTTCAAGACGGACTTCAAGAATCGGGACGTGGGCGCGCGGGTCGCGGCGGTCACGGAACTGGCCAAGACGCAGAATGACAAGGTCCTGGTCAAGCTGGGATCGCTCCTGGTCGTGGACGAAGTGGATGTGCGCATCGCGGCGGCCAAGGGCTTCGATCAGCAGAAGGAAAACAAAAGAAAGGCCTCCTTGGCGCTGGCGGGCGCCATCACGCCCAACCTGAGTCTCATCCCAGTGGCGGTCGCGATTCTCGAGGAATTGGGCCTCCTGCAGGAGGAGACCATCGCCCCAGAGGTGGAGAAGCACTTCGCCAAGAATGAACCTCTCGACATCCAGAAGGCCGCGATCACCGCATCGGGGAAGATCCGGAGTGTCACCTCCATCGATCCCTTGATCCACCTCCTGAAGGAGCTGGAGCTCGAAGCGCAGCAGTCTCAAGGCAGGGGCGGCGGGAAAATCAAAGGCTTGGGGGGGAAGGGCGGCGGCGGGGGCGCGCTGAAGAGCGGTAATGCGGCAGACCGCGACCGGGCTTCGGAACTTCTGCCGGCCGTTCGTGGGTCGCTCGCCTCCATTACCAAGACGAATTGTCCGGATGCCAAGGACTGGGAAGCGTGGTGGAACGAGCACAAGGCCACGTTCAAGGTCGAGAAGTAGCAACGACTTAGGCCCAGAATAGGCAGGAGCGCTGGTCTTGGCATTCCGGAGTCTCCCTCACCCCCCCCATTTGTTCCGCCTTCATTGCTCATCGGCGCCGGCGCCTCTATCCCGAACGACCTAGACCGCCGCGGGCGGATGGATGGCGCGATGGCCTCCAAGGGACTCCGAGACGTCCTCCGTCCAGGGGCGGTGGAGGTAATTTCCCAGAACCGAGGCGGAACCGGCGGGGCGTCCCGTGAGGATTACTGATGGATGAGCGTCGGTACCACCAGGTACCGGGGCCAGGGCGTCCCCAACTGTTCGTACTGATTCTGCCCCCAACCCCAGACAAAGCCGTTGGGCATGATGGCCAGGCTATGATAATCGCCTGCCGCAATCACCGTCGGGCCGTTGAGATCCAGGACCTGGGTGGGGGTAAACTGGTTGTTATTGGTTCCATTCCCGACCATCCCCTGAATGTTGGAGCCCCAAGCCCAGAGGGTTCCGTCGCTCCGGAGCGCCAGGCTGTGCCCTTGACCGGCGGCTACCTTCACGAAGGATCCGATCGTCGGAACCTGGATCGGAGCGGGAGCCGGTACGTTGGCGTAGCCTCCGTCTCCCAGCTGGGCGGAATTCCGGGATCCCCAGGCCCAGACTGTCCCATCCGCCTTGACCGCCAGACTATGCTCGGCGCCGGCGGCGATCGCCACGGCTCCCGCCAGCACCTGTTGGGC
>Ga0070731_10003819_pt1 | contig 13341 bp, 13 predicted proteins | sample Coa_R1_2_FD_66448 | JGI IMG/M metagenome (GOLD analysis project Ga0070731, IMG submission 66448) | Surface soil microbial communities from Centralia Pennsylvania, which are recovering from an underground coalmine fire - Coalmine... | ecosystem: Environmental > Terrestrial > Soil > Unclassified ... | reverse complement strand
GAGTCGCTCGACGAACTCGACTCCGACGCGATCGTCGTCGCGACGCCGCCGCGGGAAAGCGCGCGCCTGCTCGGCGAACACGCACCGCAGCTCGAGGACTCGCCGATCGTCAGCGTCCACCTCTGGTTCGCCGAGCGGCTCCTGCCGACACCGCTCGCCGCGCTGCTCGGAACCGATGCGCACTGGATCTTCGACCGGGGCGCGCTCACCGGCCACGAGCCGGAACGCGGCCAGTACCTGACCGTCGTCTCGAGCGGCGTCCCGGAGCTGCTCGAGATCCGCGGCCGCGAGCTCGTCGACCGCATCGCGGCACAGGTCACCGACAGGCTCGGCCGCGCCGAGCTCCTCTGGTCGCGCGTCAGCCGCGAGCCGTACGCGACGATCGCGCTCCGCCCCGGCACGGACCGCCCCGGGATCGAGACGCGACGCGACGGCGTCGTCCGTGCAGGCACGTGGACTGACACCGGCTGGCCCGCGACGATGGAGAGCGCGGTGCGCAGCGGACGCAGAGCTGCTCAGCACCTGTTGAGCACCGCGCATGCGAAGGTTCGCGCATGACTGCGGTGGCGGAACTGACCGCGCTCGACACGGCGATCGACCGCGGCACGCGCCGTCTGCTCGAGCTCCAGCGTCCCGACGGCATCTGGGTCGGCGAGCTCGAGTCGAACGTGACGATGACGGCGCAGCACCTCTTCTGGAACCACGCGCTCGGTTTGCGCACTCGCGAGCTCGACCGCGGGATCGCGAACGAGCTGATGGCGCGCATGCGCGACGACGGCACGTGGTCGATCTGGTTCGAGGGGCCGCCCGATCTGTCCACGTCGATCGAGGCCTACGTCGCGCTCCGCATGTGCGGCGTCGATCCGGGCCCGCGCACGCTCGCCTACATTCAGCGTGAGGGCGGCATCCCGAAGGCGCGACTCTTCACGAAGTGCTTTCTCGCGCTCCTCGGCCACTGGCCTTGGCAGCGGATGGTTCCGATCCCGCCCGAGCTCGTGCTGCTGCCGCCGTCCGCGCCGTTCTCGATCTACAACTTCGCGTGCTGGGCGCGGCAGACGTTCGTCGCGCTCGCCGTCGCGCAGTCGCAGCGCCCGGTGCGCCCCGCCGACATCGACCTGCGCAACATCGGCTCGCGCCCCGGTCAGACGCGCCCTGCGCCGCGCGCGAACGCGCTCCGCCGCAAGGCGCTGCAACGTGCGGAGACGTGGATGCGCGAGCGCCAGGAAGCGGACGGCTCGTGGGGCGGCATCCAGCCGCCGTGGGTGTGGGGGATCATCGCGCTCTCCGCGCTCGGCCACGGCCTCGACGACCCGACGCTCGGCAAGGCAGTGGCGGGCTGGCAGGGCTTCATGGTCGAAGACGGCGACAGGCTTCGCCCCGAGGCGTGCCAGTCGCCGGTCTGGGACACCGCGCTCGCCGTGCTCGCGCTCCGTGCGTGCGGCGTCTCGCCCGACCATCCGCAGCTGCGCGCCGCCGGCGACTACCTGCTCGGCCAGGAAGTGACGGTGCGCGGCGACTGGGCGATCCGCCGCCCCGACCTCGCGCCCGGCGGCTGGGCATTCGAGTACGAGAACGATCTCTATCCCGACACCGACGACGCTGCCGTGATCGCGCTCGCGCTCCGGCAGCTCGAGCGCGGCGACGACGCCGTCGAGCGCGGTCTCGACTGGCTCGTCGGCATGCAGTCCCGGGACGGCGGCTGGGGCGCGTTCGACGTCGACAACCAGGCGATGTGGCTCTACCGGATCCCGTTCTGCGACTTCGGCAAGGTGACGGACGAGCCGAGCGCCGACGTGACCGCGCACGCGCTCGAGACGCTCGGCCACGAACAGGGCTACGACGAGGCGCAGGAGCGCGGCCTCGCGTGGCTGCTCTCCGAGCAGGAAGACGACGGCTCCTGGTTCGGGCGGTGGGGCGTCAATCACCTGTACGGCACCGGCGCGGCGCTGCCCGGGCTCGAGGCCTGCGGCGTCCCGTACGACCATCCCGCCATGCGCCGAGCGGTCGCGTGGCTCGACTCGGTACAGCAGGAGTCGGGCGGCTTCGGCGAGGACATCCGCTCGTATGCCGATCCCGCCTGGCGCGGCCGCGCACCGTTCGCGACTCCGTCACAGACCGCGTGGGCGCTGCTCGGGTACGTGTCCGCAGGAAACGCTGAGGTGGGAAGCGCGCGAAGAGCGGGAGATTATCTTTGCGCTGCCCAGCGCGGGGACGGCGACTGGGATGAAGCGCACTTCACGGGAACCGGCTTCCCGCTCGATTTCATGATCCGCTACCACCTCTACCGCATCACCTTTCCACTGCTCGCACTCGGACGAATGAGAGAGAGGCTTTCCACATGAAGTTTCCGCTGCAATCGACGGTCACGATCGGGAAGTACGTCGCCTCCCAGCAGCGGAAAGGCGAGCGCTATCCGCTCGTCCTGATGCTCGAGCCCACGCTCGCATGCAACATCGCCTGCATCGGCTGCGGGAAGATCCGCGAGTACGAGTCGAACCGCGCGCGCCTGTCGGTCGAGGAGTGCATCGACGCCGGCGTGCAATGCCCGGCGCCGGTCGTGTCGATCTGCGGCGGCGAGCCGCTCGTCTACAAGGGGATCGAAGAAGTCGCCGCCGGCATGCTCGAGAACTCGAAGACGGTCGAGCTCTGCACGAACGCGCTGCGCCTCGAGCAGTGCCTCGACTGGTTCGAACCGTCGCCGCGGATGACCTTCGTCGTGCACCTCGACGGCATGCGCGAGATCCACGACTACGTGTGCGACTACCCGGGGCTCTGGGACATCGCGGTCGACGCGATCAGGAACGCGCGCGAGAAAGGCTTCCGCGTCACGACGAACACGACGATCTTCAAGGAGACCGAGGTCGACGACGTCATCGAGATGATGCGCTACCTCACCGACGAGGTCGGCATCGACGGCATGCTCGTCGCGCCGGGCTACCAGTACTCGCAGATCGATCCGGCGCTGACGATGACGCGCGCCGAGCACGAGGAGAAGTTCCGCGCGATTCGCGCTGCCGTGCGCAAGCACGGTTACCGCTGGCTCGCGACCCCGATCTACCAGGACTTCCTGACCGGCGAGCGCAAGCTGTCGTGCGCGCCGTGGGGCTCGATCACGCGCAACCCGTACGGCTGGAAAGGCCCGTGCTACCTGCTCACCGACGGCATCTTCCCGACGTACGAGGCGCTGCTCGAGGGCATGGAGTGGGACGCGTACGGCCCGGGGAACGATCCGCGCTGCGAGCATTGCGGCATCCACTCCGGCTTCGAGCCGTCGGCTGCGTTCGAATCGTCGAAGAGCCTGAAGGAAACCGTCCGGAGCATGGCGTGGACGCTGACGGGCTGACATTTGCCGTCGCGACGACCGCGGAGGAACGCGTCGCAAAGCGCGCGGGGCTTCGCACGGTGCGCGTCGGCCTGCGCGCCGCGAACGGGGTGCCCGACGGGCGCGTCGTCTCGTTCGGCCTCGCCGGGGCGCTCGACGACACGTTGCGGATCGGCGACGTGATCGACGCGACGCGCGTCGTCGATACGACGGGAGCGACGCTCTGGGAAGGTGCAGGTCTGGGTGTCCACGGCGCGAAGCGATTGGTCGTGCTGGCGTCGGAGCACCTCGTGCAAGACGCCGCAGAGCGGCGTCGTCTTCGCGATGCGAGTGGCGCGGACGCGGTCGACATGGAGAGCGGCGTGCTCGCGCGCAGCGGCCGGCTGGCGGGCGTGCTGCGTGTCGTCTCGGACGACACGACGAGCGCCGTCGAGGGTGTCGACGAGACCGTGAAGAGCGACGGGCGCACCGACGTCGCGGGTCTCGTGCGCTGGGTCGCGCGCCGCCGCGGCGATGCGATCCGGTCGATTAAAGATGCGGTCGTCGCGCTCCGCGCGCTCGAGCGGGCGGCCGCGACGTGAGCGGCCGGGTCCTCCTCGCCGCGCCGCGCTCCTTCTGCGCCGGCGTCGACCGCGCGATCGAGATCGTCGAGCGCCTGCTCGAGCAGCACGGCGCACCGGTCTACGTACGCCATCAGATCGTCCACAACGAGCACGTCGTCCGTCGGCTCGAAGGGCTCGGCGCGGTGTTCGTCGAGGACGAGTCCGAGATTCCGGAGGGCGAGATCTGCGTTCTGTCCGCGCACGGCGTCGCACCCTCCGTGAAGGAGAACGCGCAACGCCGCGGCCTGCGCATCGTCGACGCAACGTGCCCGCTCGTGAACAAGGTGCACGCGGAGGCGCGGCGCTACGCAGACAGCGGCCACCTCGTTGCGCTCGTCGGTCACAAGAACCATGTCGAGGTGATCGGGACGATGGGCGAGCGCCCGGACTCGACCGTCGTGATCGAGTCGCCCGAACAGGCGCGCGCACTGAAGACCGACAAGCCGGTCGCTGTGATCACGCAGACGACGCTGTCGCTCGACGACGTCGCGCCGATCGTCGACGCGCTCGGCGAAAGCCAGGGTGGCCTACGCCGCCCGCACGCCGACGACATCTGTTACGCGACGCAGAACCGCCAGGACGCGGTGAAGGCAATGGTCGCCGAGGGCGCCACGCTCGTGCTCGTGATCGGCTCGCAGACGAGCTCGAACGCCGTGCGCCTCGTCGAGGTCGCGGAGGCGGCGGGCGCGCAGGCAACGCTGATCGACGGTGAGTCGCGGCTCGACGACGTCCTCATCGACGGGCACGAGACGATCGGCTTGACCGCCGGCGCGTCGACGCCCGAGCAGCTCGTGCAGAACGTCGCGCGCGAGCTGTCCGAGCGCGGGCATCCCAAGCTCGAGGAGATCACCGTCGCCCGCGAGCACGTTCACTTCCGACTGCCGAAGGAGGTCGCACGCGCATGACGAGCATCGAGGTGCCGTACTCGATCGCAGCAGCGCTGCCGACGCTCTCGGTCATGGACATCACGAACGAAGTCGCGCAGCGCGTGACGCGCTCCGGCTGCAAGGACGGCATCGCCTACGTCTCCGCAACGCATGGGCTGTCGCTCGTGCGCGTCCAGGAGCGGGAAACCGGCTTCTTCGAGGATCTCGAGTGCCTGCTCGAACGCGTCGTCCCGAGCGGCGGCGCGCAGCGCGAGCGGCTCGTCCATGCACTGCTCGGCTCACGCACGGAGCAGGTGCCGTTCAGCGAAGGATGCCTCTGTCTCGGTCAATGGCAGCGCGTGATGCTCTTCTCGCTCGACGCCGAGCATCGCAACGACTGGTCGTTGACCGTCATCGGCTGAGCCCATGAGCGCCGAGCTCGTCACCGAGCTGCAGGCGAAAGAACGCGGCGCAACGCGCGCCGCGACCTGGCGGATCCGGATCGTGCGCGGGCTCGGGCCGCTGACCGTGCTGATCGGTCTCGCCTGGGCGCTCATCCAGCCGTACCGGCTGACGCTCATCGATCCGCACGGCCAGGGCTTCTGGTGGCTCGTATCCGAGCCGCCGCTCTATGTCGTGCTCGTCGGGGTCCTCTTCCGCCTCCTGATCGCGCCGGGCCTCGTCAAGGACCTCGAAGAGTGATGCCGCACGCGGAGATGGTGCACTGGTGGTTCGCCACCGGTTTCCTCATGCTCGGACTGCTGCTGCTCGCGGAGGTCGTTGTCGGTCCCGAGGTGTGGAACCGCCGCGCGTGGCGGCGCTACCTATGGCCCGGGCTCGTGTTCGGGCTCGGCCTCCTCATGTGGCCCGTGATGACCTTCTATACGAACTCGACGATTCACATGCTCGCGCACGGCTCGTGGGCGCAGGCGCTGATGCTCGCGGGAGCTGCCGAGCTCGGCCTTGCGAGCGGGAAACTGCACTCGCAGTACTGGCGACTCTGCTCCGCTGTCGGGCTTGCCGTCTCCGGCGGCGCATTCCTTGTCCACGAGCAGCAGCATTGGCTCTTCTCGCGCGCGGCGTTCCTGCACCACGCGCTCGGATCGATGTTGATCGTCGCGGCGGTGTTTCCACTGTTGCAGGCATTCCGTCCACGCTCGTTTATCGGCGCGACCGGCTTCGCGACGACGTTCCTCGTGGTGGCTGTGCTCCTCTACTGCGACCGCGACACCGCTGCGATCTTCGGTCACCTCTCGCAATACGCCGGCCCGCCGCACCGATGAGACGCGCGCTGCCGATCTGCGTCGTCGTCGCGCTCGTGGTACCGGCGACCGCGTTCGCGCACGCGTCGCTGCTCAAGGAAACGCCGTCGTACAAGCAGGAGGTCGCGAACGCGCCGCACTGGATCGCGCTCACGTTCGACCAGAGCGTCGAGCTGATCCCGAAGGCGGTCGTCGTCCTCAACCAACGCGGCGTCAACTTCGCGAAGCCCGCGCACGTCGAAGGCTCGCGGCTGATTGCCCCCCTGCGCGCCCTGCCGCGCGGCCCGTACACCGTGCGCTGGAGAGCGCTGTCGACCGACGGCCACGTCGTCGCAGGCGTGTACACGTTCGGCGTCGCCGTGCCGGCGCCGCCGGTCACCGACGCGGTCGGCGCCGAAGGGCCGACGACGACCGAGCACATCGTCCGCTGGGTCTACTTCCTCGGGCTGGCACTCCTCGTCGGCGGTATCGGCTTTCAGCTCCTCGTCGACCGGCGCTTGCCGACGAAACGGTTCTTCGTCGTCACGGGCATCGGCGCGATCGTCGTGCTCGAGACCGGGACCGTCGCGTTCCTGCTCCGCGCGGAGGACGCGCTGCAGCTCCCGTTCGGCGACTTCCTCTACGGCGACCTGTCGCCGCTCTCGCACGGCACGCGCTTCGGCGAGGCGTTCATCGCGATGGAGCTCGGGTTCGCACTCGTCACCGCGTTCCTCGTGCTCGCCTGGGTGACCGACCGGCAGTGGCTGCTCTGGGTCGCGTTCCTGCTCGGCCTCGGCTTCGCCTCCGGGCTCTCGATCTCCGGGCACTCGTCGGTGTCGGACCTCGAAGAGGTCGCCGACTGGCTGCACCTGTCCGCGGCGACGCTCTGGGTCGGCGGGCTCATCCAGCTCGGCGTTGTCGTCTGGCCGACGGCACCCGAGTTCCGCGCGACCGCTTTCCGCCGGTTCTCGCGGCTCGCGACGGTGTGCGTTGCGGTGCTGATCGCCGCGGGGACGTACCTGAGCATCGAGCGCCTCCCTGCGTTGCACGATCTCTGGCGGAGCGGTTATGGGCACGTGCTCCTCGTGAAGCTCGGGCTCGTCTCGGTCGCGCTCATGTGGGGCGCTGCGCACCAGTTCATCGCAATGCCGCGACTCGAGCGCCACGGGGCGCGCCTCGCCCGCAGCCTGCTGGGCGAGAGCGCGGTCGCGATGGCCGTTCTCCTCGCCGCGGCCGTGCTCGTCGACTCGAAGCCGCCGGCGAGGCCGTTGCCTGCGGCACCCGTGGCTGCCCACCGCCGCTAACGTCTCTTCTGGATGCTCGTCCTCAACCGGTCCGAGGTGGAGGAGCTGCTCGACCTCGACGAGCTCGTCGGGGCCCTTGCGCGCGCGCACGAGGAGCTGTCGTCCGGCGCGACGTCGATGCCGGCGCGGATCGCGGCGATGGCCGACAGCGGGCTCCTCGGCGCGATGCCCGCGTACTCGCCGTCCGCCGGGCTCGGCTGCAAGCTCGTCACGCTGTTCCCGCACAACACCGACCGGCCGACGCACCAGGCGGCGATCGTCCTCTTCGACCCGGCGAACGGCTCGCCGATCGCGCTGATGGACGGCACGTATGTCACCGCGATCCGAACGGCCGCCGCGGCGGCGCTCGCCGCGCGGCTCCTCGCGCGCGACGACGCAAAGGTGCTCGCACTCATCGGCACCGGTGTGCAGGCGCGCTCGCACGCGCGGACGTTTGCCCACGTTCGCGACTGGACCGAGATTCGCGTCGCCGGCCGGGACGCGGCAAAGCGCGACGCGCTCGCCGCCGAGCTCGGTGCGACGGCGTGCTCGCTCGAAGAGGCGATCCGGGGTGCCGACGTCGTCGCAGCGACGACGCACTCGGCAGAGCCTGTCGTGCGCGCGGAGTGGGTAAGCCCGGGGACGCACGTGAGCTCGGTCGGCTACAACGCGCCCGGCTCTGAGCTCGATCCCGAGCTCGTCCGCGCGGCCACGATCGTCATCGAGTCGCGCGACTCCGCGTTTTCGCCGCCGCCGGGCGGGGCACCCGAGCTTGCCGGTGTCGACCCGATGTCCGTGACCGAGCTCGGGGAGCTCATCGCCGGCGTCAAAACCGGCCGCAGGACTCCCGTCGAAATTACCCTGTACAAGTCGGTCGGCGTTGCCGTCCAGGATCTCGCCGCCGCGGCCCTCGTTCTGGCAGCGGCGCGAGAGCGGGGCGCCGGCCTCGAGATCGAGCTTGAGGAGATTCACGCATGACTGACTTCAGCCCAGGACTCGCCGGCGTCGTCGCGTTCGAGACGGAGATCGCCGAGCCCGACAAGGAAGGCGGAGAGCTCCGCTACCGCGGGGTGAACATCGAGGAGCTCGTCGGCGCGGTGCCGTTCGAGCAGGTGTGGGGGCTGCTCGTCGACGAGTCGCTGCATCCAGGGCTGCCTGCGGCGTATGTCGAGCTCGAGAACCGCACGGGCGGCTACATGGCCGACCTGCAGTCCGCGCTCGCGTCGTTCAGCGGCAAATGGAAGCTCGGCCAGCTGATCGACATCGACGACGAGGAGGCGAAGGAGGATTTGCGGCGCCTGTCGGCCGCTGCGCTCTCGATCGTCGCGCAATCCGCGCGGGGTGCGGACCAGCCTCCCGTGCCCGAGTCGGTCGTCATGGAAGGGCAGACCGCGGCCGAGCGCTTCCTGCTCGCATGGCGCGGCGAGGTCGACGAGCGTCACGCGAAAGCGATCGACACGTACTGGATCTGCACGGCGGAGCACGGCCTCAACGCATCGACCTTCACCGCGCGCATCGTCGCGTCGACCGGCGCCGACTGCGGCGCTGCGTTGTCGTCGGCGGTCGGTGCGTTGTCCGGTCCGCTGCACGGCGGCGCACCGGCGCGCGTGCTGCCGATGCTCGACGCCGTCGCGGAGGTGGGCGACGCGGAGAAGTGGGTGAACGAGGCACTTGCGCGCAAGGAGCGGATCATGGGCTTCGGCCACCGCGTCTACCGCGCCGAGGACCCGCGCTCGCGCATCCTCAAGCACACCGCGAAGGAGCTCGGCTCGCCGCGCGTCGAGGTCGCTGAGGAGCTCGAGCGAGCCGCGCACGAGGCGATTGCGCGCAAGAACCCGGACCACTCGTGGACGAACGTCGAGTTCTGGTCTGCGATCCTGCTCGACATCGCCGAGGTTCCGCCGACGCTCGCGCCCGCGATGTTCGCGTGCTCGCGCACCGCAGGCTGGTCGGCACACGTGCTCGAGCAGAAGCGGCTCGGCGTGCTCGTCCGGCCGTCGGCGAAGTACGTCGGGCCGGGCTCCAGGAGCCTGCACGCGGTGGCGTGAGCGACTCGCTCTCGATCTCGCGAAACGGCCAAGCCGTCGAGGTCTCGCTCGACGAGCACGGAGCGTTCGAAGGCGCCGAGCTGAAGAAGCTCGGCGTCGTCTCGTACGACCAGCCGCTCCTCTCGACGGCGACGGCGCGCAGCGCGATCACGTACATCGACGGCGACGCAGGGATCCTCCGTTATCGCGGCTATCCGATCGAGCAGCTCGCGGAGCGGAAGCATTTCCTCGAGGTCGCGTACCTGCTCGCGCACGGCGAGCTCGCGTCGGAGGACGAGCGGCAGGCGTTCCGCCGTTCCGTCTATGACGCCGCGGTGGACCGCGAGCGCATCTCGGCACTCGTCGGGTCGTTTCCCGCCGGGTCGCATCCGATGGCGATTCTCATCGCCGGGTACGCGGCACTCGGAGCGCTGCATCCCGAGACGAAGGACGTCAAGGACGCGGAGATGCGCAAGCGCTTCTTCCCGCTCGTGCTCGCGGAGACGCTCGAGCTCGGCGCGCAGGCGATCGCGCGCCACGCGGGCGTGACGCCCCGCGCACCGGAGGGTGACACGTACGCGCGCCGCTTCATCCACGCCTGCGGTGACGCCGTCGACACGAGCCTCGGCGATGAGGCGCTCGACGTGTTCGGGAAAGGGCTCGACGTCCTCTTCGTCCTGCACGCGGATCACGAGCTGAACGCCGGCACGAACGCGATGCGCGCGATCGGCTCGGCGGAGACCGACATGTACTCGTCGCTCGCCGGCGCGGCGGCGGCGCTGTACGGCCCGTTGCACGGCGGCGCGAACGAGGCGGTTCTGCGCATGCTCGACTCGATCGGCTCGCTCGAGCACGTCCCCGGCTACATCGAGCGGGTGAAGTCGCACGACGTGTTGTTGTACGGCTTCGGTCACCGCGTCTACAAGAACTACGACCCGCGCGCGACGGTGATCAAGGGTGTCGTCGACGAAGTGCTTGCGACTGCCGGTGCGAATCCGCTCCTCGACATCGCGCTGGAGCTCGAGCGGATCGCGCTCGAGGACGACTACTTCGTCTCGCGCAAGCTCTACCCGAACGTCGACTTCTACTCCGGGATCGCCTACCGCGCAATCGGGTTCGAGCCGGCGGCGTTCACGGTGCTCTTCGGCGTCGCGCGCACGGTCGGCTGGCTCTGCCACTACGACGAGCTGATGAGCGGCGACTTCAAGATCACCCGGCCGGCGCAGGTCTACATCGGCTCCGGCGAACGGGACTTGCCGGACTAGCCCGGCACCTGCTCGCCGCCCTCGATTCGGATCGGCAAGCGGTTCGCGATCGGTGCGAGCGGGCACGCCCAGAGGCTGTTCCACGCGCACGACGGGTTGAACGCGAAGTTGAAGTCGAGGACGAGCGTCTCGGTGCCGCCTCCGAGGTCCGCGCCTTTGACCGTGTCGAGCAGGTAGCGGCCGGCGCCGTAGGTCTCCTCGCCGTTCGTGAGATCGCCGAACGGCAGGAAGATCCCGCCGCCGTACGCGTCGAGCCAGTAGAGCTCGAGCTCGTGCGTGTCGAACCGCGCCGCCGCGAAACGCGTGAACCGCGTCACGCTGCCGGCGCTGCCTGGAATCTCGAGCAGCTTCAGTTCGACCGATCGCACGGCGCCCTCGAATCGCAGCGCCGGGTCGTAGTCGTAGTACACAGGCTCGCCGCCGACGCGCGGCGACTGCGGGTGCGTCCGGTAGAGCTCGCTCCGCACCTCGCGCCAGTGCTCCCATGCGGCCGCGGGGTCGCGCTCTGCGCGGACGTCCGCGTAGAGCGCGAAGATGCGGCGCTTCCAGTCGAGCAGGTCGAGCCGTTCCATGCCGGACTTATACGCTCTGGCGATGGACTCCCTGCTCGACTACCGCGATCGCTTTCCGATCCTCGGCGACTGCGTCTACCTGATCAACCACTCGCTGGCGGCGATGCCGGCCGCCGCCGAGGACCGCCTGCTCGAGTACGCGCGGATGTGGCGCGAGCGCGGGATCCGCGCGTGGGGCGAGGGCTGGTGGGAGATGCCGATCACGGTCGGCGACCAGATCGGCCGCATCATCGGCGCGCCCCCGGGCAGCACGGTGATGCACCAGAACGTCACGGTGGCGGAGGAGATCGTGCTGTCGTGCTTCCACGGCACCGGCGAGCGGAACCGCATCGTCTACGAGGAGGCGAACTTCCCCTCGGTTCGCTATCTCTACCAGGCGAAGCCGGACCTCGAGGTGGTCGCGGTCGGCGACGACGCTGCGATCGTCGACGCCATCGACGAGCGGACGCTGCTCGTCCCGATCTCGCATGTGCTGTTCAAGAACGCGGAGATCCAGGACGTCGAGCCGATCATCGCGCGCGCACACGAGGCCGCTGCGCACGTCGTGCTCGATTGCTACCAGTCGGCCGGCGTTGTTCCGTTCGACGTCACCGCACTCGGCGTCGACTTTGCCGTCGGCGGCAGCGTCAAGTGGCTGTGCGGAGGTCCCGGCGCGGGCTGGCTCTATGTGCGGCCGGATCTCGCCGAGCGGCTCGAGCCGACGTTCGTCGGCTGGCAGGGACATGCGCGACCGTTCGCATTCGAGCCCGAGCTCGAGTACGCGGCGGGTGCGCGGCGGTTTCTCACGGGCACGCCGAACGTGCCGGCGCTGTATGCGGCGACGGCGGGCTACGACGTGATCGAGGAGGTCGGCGTCGCTCGCATTCGCAGGCGCTCGCTCGAGCTCACGCAGCTGCTGATGGACGAGCTCGACCGGGCGGGGCTCGAGGTCGGCAGCCCGCGCGAGGAGCGGCGGCGCGGCGGGACGGTGCTCGTGCGGACGCCCGATCACGCTGCGGTGCACCGCGAGCTCGGCGAGCGCGGGATCATCTGCGACTTCCGTCCCGACGCAGGCGTTCGGATCGGGCCGCACTTCTACAACACCGAAGACGAGCTCCGGCACACGGTCGAACAGCTCTCGGACATCGTCGAGAGTGGCGCGTACGCGAAGCACGCGGACGCGGTCGCCCGTTTCTAGACGGCGCCGCGGATGATGGGGGCAGCACCCCATTGACACGCCGCACCCTCCGGCGGAGGGTCGTGGCGATTGGAACAATCCTAGGAGGACTGAGCGATGACACATGCGCGACTTGGCGTGCTCGCCGCGTTCGCCGCAGCAGTGGCGCTGGGGGTCCCTGCGGTGGCTTCGGCGAACGAAGTGACGAAATGGAACGACATCGCCGTCAGCACCGTGAACGCGCAGCCGCCGCTGACGTCGGCTCCGCCCGCGGGAAGCATCTTCGTCGCGATGGTGCAAGGCGCCGTCTACGGAGCGGTGAATGCCGTCGACCGGCACGGACGGCCGTATCTCGTCAGCCGCAGCTTCCCGATGGCGGCAAAGGACGCTGCCGTCGCGGCGGCAGCGTTCACCGTGCTCGACACCCTCTTCTCGGGACAACACATGTCGCTGCAGGCGGCATACGACGCGTCTCTCGCGGCGATTCCGGACGGCGCGCTCAAGGACAACGGTGTCGCCGTCGGCCTGACGGCCGCGCAGGCGATGCTCGCCGAGGGCCACGACGGCCGCACGGTCATCGGGTGCGCCTTCGGATCCGGCGCGGCGGGAGCCTGGCAGCCGCTCGCAGGACCGACGGGGACGGCGCTCTGCGATCCAAGCCCGTGGGTGGGGAACGCGGTGCCGTTCCTGGTGAAGAGCCCCTCGCAGTTCCGCACCGCCGGCCCGCATCCGCTCGGGAGCGCCGCCTATGCTGCGGATCTCAACGAGGTCAAGGCGAAGGGTGCGTTGAACAGCACCACCCGGACGGTGGAGCAGACCCACGCCGCCGCTTTCTGGCAGTCGAATCCAGCGGCGAACTACAACGCCATCGCCCGCAGGTTCGTCGATCAGCTCTCGCTCGATCTCAGCGACAGCGCACGCTTGTTCGCGCTGCTCGACCTGAGTGCAGCGGACGCGCTGATCACCACCTGGAACGACAAGTACTACTGGCACTTCTGGCGGCCGAT
>Ga0070731_10003817_pt1 | contig 13349 bp, 10 predicted proteins | sample Coa_R1_2_FD_66448 | JGI IMG/M metagenome (GOLD analysis project Ga0070731, IMG submission 66448) | Surface soil microbial communities from Centralia Pennsylvania, which are recovering from an underground coalmine fire - Coalmine... | ecosystem: Environmental > Terrestrial > Soil > Unclassified ... | reverse complement strand
CAGTTAAGTTTTTATAATTTTCAATCAACGGAAATCATAAAAGGCCCGGCGGGAAGTTTGTACGGCGCAAGCATCGGCGGCGCAGCATTAATTCACACCATGCCGGATGTTTGGAAAAACGGAACAACGTTGGATTATTCAGTCGGAAGTTTTACTACCAATAACTTCAATGCAAATATCAGATTTGGCGATGGCGATCATGAAAATGTTTTTAATTATTCTCATCAAACAAGCAACGGATATCGCCAGCAAACAAAAATGCATCGGGATGTTTTGTCATGGGAAAACGCATTGAAAATGACGGACAAGCAAACGCTGCACGCATTTTTGTATTATGGCGATCTTTACTATCAAACTCCTGGAGCATTGACAAAATCGCAATATGATTCGAGCGCTTCGCAGGCAAGACCGGGAGCGATCAGTGCACAGGCAGCCATATTTCAAAAGACCATTATAACGGGTTTCAGCAATGAATATCATTTTTCTGATAATTGGCAAAACACCACTGCCGTTTACGGGACCTATACGGATTTTATCAACCCGGGTCTTCGTGTTTACGAAATAAGAAAAGAACCTCATTTTGGCGGACGTTCCGTTTTTCAGTATAAAACGCAGATTGATGAAACTGTTTTACAGGTGAATTTTGGAGGAGAAGCGCAGAAAGGATTTTTTAATACAAGAGATTACGGAAATAATCTCGGTATTGCCGACTCCTTGGAAACAGATGATGATATTAATTTGTGGCAATACATGATCTTTGCACAGGCTGATTTAAAATTAAATAGGGGATGGATAATAACTGTTGGAGGCAGTTTGAATAAGTCTTCTTTGGAATTCGTCAATTTATTTACGCGGCCATCTTCAAATGCAACATCGCAAACACGCACGTTCGAAAATAAATTGCCACCCCATGTTGGGATACTAAAAAAAATTACCGAAGCAATTTCCATTTATGCAAATGTTGCCCGGGGATTTTCCACGCCCACTTCCGCTGAACTGTTGCGCTCCGATGGATTGTTAGGAAGAAACCTTCAACCGGAAGACGGAATGGATTATGAATTGGGCACGCGCGGGAGTTTCCTGCATGATAAATTATATTTCGACATCAGCGGGTTTTTCTTTCATCTTTACAACACAATCGTTCAACGTATCGACACAAGCGGAGTATATTCCTATGTCAACGCCGGTTCAACAAAACAAAACGGAATTGAATCCTATATTTCTTATGAGCTTGCTGATAATGCCAACCTGTTTATAAATGGGGCAAAAATTTTTGTGAGTTATGCATGGCACGATTTTCATTATGGAAGTTTTAAACAATTGACTTCGGACTATTCCGGAAATAATATGCCAGGTGTTGCGCCGAATGTTGTTGTTTCTGGTTTTGATATTAATGCCAAGATTGGATTTTATGCAAACCTCACCTACACGTACACCGATAAGATCTATATGAATGACGCGAATACAAGCAGCGCCAGTTCATTCAATTTATTTGGAGCAAGAATAGGTTTCAGAAAAATGCCCACAACCAAATTCAAAATCGAAATATTTGCGGGAGCGGATAACATTTTTAACGCCAGATACAGTTTGGGAAATGATATAAATGCGGCTGCCGGCCGGTTTTATAATGCCGCCGCTTTAAGAAATTATTTTGCGGGCCTAATCTTCCAATTTTTCTAAATGTCAATTCTTACAGAATAATCCTTAGACAACCGTTAAGAATTTTTTAAAGATTTTAAGAAGCATGGTTTGATTCTTTTTTGCCTATTTTTGCAACAGTTTTTACCTTAAAATACATCAATTATGAAGAAGAAAGTTTCTCTGTTTGTCGCAGTTTTGGTTTTATTTGTAACCACTGCATTCGGGCAAGCTTACCAGGAAGGCAGCAATATAATTAACGCAGGTATCGGATTGGGCGCCACCTATTGGGGGTCTGGTTATTCAAACGGAGTGAGTCTGGTCGGGAGCTATGAACACGGCGTCACCAGCAACATCAGTGTTGGCGGTATCCTTGGGTATTCCGGTTCTTCATATTCGGGCACCTACACAAGCGGGGGAAACGCATACTCTTTTAAAGACAAAGCTACCGGTGTATTAATTGGTGCCCGTGGCTCCTATCATTTTTTGACAACGGATGTTTTGGATCCATATGCGGGCGCTGACTTAGGTTATGTGGTAACAAGTTATAGCAGTACAACCAATGCTCCGGGCGGTGGCACATTCGGCGGAAGTAAAGGAAGCGGTTTAGGTTTTGGGATACACGGAGGTGTTAGATATTATTTCAATCCGGGGCTGGGGGCATTTGCCGAATTGGGAATTGGAAGTTTTTATATTTTAGGTTTGGGGGTTTCTTTCAAATTCTAAACAAAAAAAGATTTTTCTGCTCAGAGCCGCTTGTCTTTCAGCGGCTTTTATTTTTTGATGCCTATCGCGCATTTCGCCGGTGGCAACGCATGAATATGATTAATCCTATAGTTGAAAATCTGCCTAATCTGCCAGCGATTGGTTTTTTCAACAGCCATGTGCACATTTATTTTTTGCGATTGGTTCTTTAATAAGATATTTGTACCCGATTACGGTTCACGCATTTTCGTGATGAAAAGGGAAGCCGGTGTAAATCCGGCGCTATCCCCGTAGCTGTAAGCTCTTTTTGTTTCGAGTATTTGGTAATGGGTATTCGATTTTGGTACTTTTAGCATTTGGCAACAAATATTAAACTCCCAGGATACCCGACCAAAAACTATAAACGGAAGACTGTTCAATCTACATACCACTGTCGAATAATTATCAACGATGGGAAGGTGTTGAACGGAGAGCAAGCCAGAAGACCTGCCATAATCAATTTAAATTATTCAATGCTTTCGGGTGAAAAGCGGAGAGAATATAATATCGCTATTGTATTTCTTTCGCCATTGCCTGCACTGCTATAAGTGATTTCTTTATGGCGCACAGAGGCTATATTAATTTTAATTTGATGCTGCTGGGCTTGGAAAAAAGCAGGATTTTCATTGATAGTCTATTTGAATTGCCCGCTCTTGCAAACATGAAGCAAACTCAACTCTCTTCTACACGGTACTCTTTATTCGCGGGATTCGAAAGTGATCTCACCCGTATTTCTGTATTTCCAATCGCAAAGTATTTAATTCAATGTATTTTTTTTATTTTTTTGATGCTGGTTTTGCTCAAACCTACGCTTGCACAAAATGACAGTAGCAAAAGCTTAAAAAGGGTTATTATTTCTGCAGAAAAAAGACAAAACACCTTTCACTCAACCGTCCCTGTACAACAATTGAATTACGAATCATTGCAGGAAATAAATGCAGAATCAATTGCAGATGCTGCAAAATATTTTTCAGGAGTTTTTGTCAAAGACTATGGCGGCGTCGGCGGACTGAAAACCATTTCTGCAAGAAGTCTTGGTGCTTTCAATACAAGTTTAGAATATGATGGAATAATAGTTGCCGATGCGCAAACCGGGCAAATTGATCTGAGTAAATTTTCATCTACGTTTGTTCAAAGTCTTGAACTCTCTGATGCTAATCCACAACAAATTCTTTCACCGGCAAGATCTTATTCTTCGGCTTCCATCCTTTCTATCAGTACAAATGCATTTAATGCCACCAATTTCACACAAAATAAATGGCAGGCCGGGATTAAGCAAGGTTCCTTTGGCTTGTGGCAGCCCTATGGCGGGATTTATTTTCCCCTAAGCAATGCTGTCGCGGTCAGCGCTGATGCAGAGGCACTATGGAACAAAGGAAATTATCCTTACCGGGTAAACAATGGAATGTTTTCTGAAAACCTATCTCGTTCAAATTCTGATATCCAAGCTTTTCAGGGTGAAGCAAATATTGTAAAACAATTTCCAGACAGCGCACAATGGCAAACAAAATTTTGGGGCTATTCCTCTCAAAGAGGTTTACCTGGAAGCATTGTTTTCTTCAACAATACATCAGCCCAGCGTTTGTGGGAAGAAGATCTCTTTGCACAAAGCAGGTATCAGAAAAAAATAACCCCCTATACATCACTGTTGGTTTCTGTAAAATACAGCTCACTTTTTACAAGATATAAAGACCCCGACTTTTTAAATAATGCAGGCGGACTGGATAATCGTTATTATCAGCACGAAGTATATTTGAGTACGGCATTGAGTCACCATTTTGGGAAATATTTTTCTACCTCGGTCGCGTCGGATTTTGCATCTTCAAATCTTACTTCAAACATTTCATCATTTGCGTCACCGACTCGTTTTAGCTGGTGGAACAATGTTGCTTTGCAATATGCAGATATTCATTGGAAAATACATGCATCATTATTAAATTCAACGTTTCATTATGAAACAAAAACAGGAGCGGCTGCTTCAGACAAAGATCAGTTGACGCCCTCTTTTTCTGCAAGTTATCAATCAAATGAAAGCCCCTGGCTGTTCAGAGTCTTCTATAAAAATATTTTCCGATTACCCACTTTCAACGATTTATATTACAATTATACGAGCAGCATCAATGCCAAACTGTTGCCCGAGTTTTCGAAACAATATAATGTTGGCGCTACCTATTCAAAGGATCTGAATTCCGTATTGAAACAATTGAACATCAGTGTTGATGCATATTACAATTCCATCAAAGACAAAATCATCACGGTGCCTGCACAAAATCTTTTTATGTGGACGGTATTGAATCTGGGTAAAGTGCATATAAAAGGAATCGATCTCACAACCCAATTGAACGGAAAATTAAATTCAGCAATCAGGTGTTCGGTACGAATTGCTTACACGTGGCAACAGGCACTTGATGTTACAAATCCTTCGAGTTCTGAATATAAGAATGAAATTCCCTACACTCCGGATAATTCAGGTTCAGCATTGATTACGTTTTATTATAAGAGCTGGAGTGCTGGATACAGTTTCTTGCTTTCAGGGACGAGGTATACTCTAGGAGAAAATGATCCCTCCAACGAATTAGTTGGTTGGGTTATACATGATATTTTTGTGACCCGCTCCATTAAACTGAAATATTTTCAAATTCATATCAAGGCAGAAACTGATAATATTTTTAATGAAAAATATGAAGTAATAAGATATTATCCTATGCCCGGAAGATCTTACAAAATAAACATCTCATTTACCAACTTATAAAAAAATAAAAATGAAAAAAAACAATTTATTTCTGGTCGCAACTGGATTTTTATTTTTCGCCGCCGGATGCGCTAAAAAACATGACGCTGCTGTTGTGGCGCCAAAGGTTACTATCGGGGTTTACTCATTGAACCAGGGGAATTACGGACAGAATAATACCACAATTACTTATTATGATTTTGGTACAAGTACACCAACAACAGATTATTTTATGAATGTAAATCATTTTGGATTGGGAGATACCGGCAGTGATTTTGTAATTTATGGCGGAAAAATTTATATCGTGATGAATAACTCAGGTAACGTTGTGGTTGCCGATGCTTTAACAATGAAGTTTACTGACACGATTGATTTCAAAAATGGCGGAGTTAACAGAGGACCAGAAAATATTGTGACGTACGGAAAGAATGTATTTGTTTCTTCAACTGACGGAACAGTTGCGGTGATAGATACGTCCGCTCTATCAATAAGTAAATTTATTGCCGTTGGATCGAATCCGGCACAGATGGCGGTTTCGGGGACCAATCTTTATGTAAGTAATACCGGGGGATTTAGCGCGCAGTTTGATTCTACTGTTTCGGTAATAGATTTAGGATCACTCACTGAGGTGGCAAAAATTACTGTGGGGATAAATCCGGGATCGATAGCCGCTGACAATTCCGGAAACATTTATGTGGCGTGTACCGGTGATTATAATACAGTTGGTCCGAAAATGGTTAAAGTCAATACAGCAGCGGGTAGCGTAACAAATTCGGCTGACACAGCAGCGGGTATTGTTCGATATTACAACGGAAACCTGTATGTAACTGGCGGCTATCTGGGATTGCCGGCAGTGCGCGCGTTGAGCACGACAGATTTTAGCGCAATTAAATCTAATTTTATCAGTGATGGTACTGTCGTTACCACCCCATATAGTTTGGATATTGATAAAGTAAATGGCGATGTTTACGTTAGCGATGCGAAAGATTATGTTTCATCAGGAGAAGTTTTTTGCTTTGACAAAACTGGAGCCAAGAAGTTTTCTTTTTCAACAAGTCCCACGGCAAGCCCGATAGGAGTGCAACTGATCCAGCAGTGACCTTATCCAAACCCTTTATAATGGGGAACTGGACAATTAGTCCTCTGAAAATTAAAATGAGATTATGCACGAAAAAAAAAGTTGCGCATGTTGTGATGGTGAATTTGAATGCAAGTTGGGAACAATTGCACAATGTGATTGCTACGCTATTAAACTAACATTGGAAGAAAGGATTTATATTGAAGAAAAATTTGCTGATTGTTTGTGCAGTAATTGCTTACAGGTATTAAAAAAAGAATATATCATTTTCAAAAGAGAAATTTATTCACTGGGGAAATCAATCGGCCACTGATTTTCTCATTAATTCGGAATGTGCATGCATGAGTCTGTGGGTTGATTGACAAAGTCTATCTTTGCGGGAATTTTTTTTCATGTTTGATTTTGGACAAGTATCATTCAAACAAATTGTTACGATAACTTTCACGTTGTTTGCCGTCATTGATATGCTGGGTTCCATTCCGGTTTTGGTTTCTTTAAAAGAAAAAATTGGAGGAACGATCCGTTCAACACAGGCGACCTTTGTCTCGGGTTTATTAATGATTGTGTTTTTATTCTTCGGACAACGATTTTTAAATGTTCTTTCTCTTGACGTAAAATCTTTTGCAGTAGCCGGGAGCATCGTAATTTTCATTTTAGGATTAGAAATGGTGCTTGGGATAGAGTTTTTTAAAACGGATAAAAATACACGCGGCAGCAGTGTAGTACCCATTGCATTTCCGATAATTGCCGGTTCAGGTACATTAACAACCATTATGAGCTTAAAAGCAAACTATGCTGATATTAATATACTCATTAGCATACTAATAAATTGCATTGTCATTTATATTGTTTTAAAATCATTGAGCTGGATTGAAAAAGTCTTAGGACCGAACGGATTAATAGTGGTCCGTAAATTTTTTGGAGTAGTTTTGCTGGCAATAGCTGTAAAAATTTTTGCAACAAACGCAAGTGGATTGATCAAATAGGCCTCGTAGTACAATGGATAGTATAAGAGTTTCCGAAGCTCCTGATACAGGTTCGATTCCTGTCGAGGCTACAAAATCTTCTCTCTAATTCTTCTCATTTCTTTCAAGTTCCTCTGCAACAGGCTACTGCACTATATTCCAGGGGAAGTGTTACAGCCGCTGCCGCTGTTGGCAATCTAATTTTTGTCGCTGGTGGCAGCAACACGCAGACTGCTTCCAAAACCATCTACATTTATAACACCTCATCGCATTCCTGGAGCACTGCGCTGCTGAGTTTGGGAAGATACGGGCTTGGAGCCGCCTCTGCAGAGAATTACATTCTATTTGCGGGCTGTGGCACTAATGGAAGCGATTTCAACAGGACCGTCGATATCTTTAAAATAAATTAATGATGAGAATTGGATAGATATTGAAGATGGAAAAATATCGTTGATACGCACAGTAGTTGTTTTATGTTTTTTCATTCAGTCGGACACCTGTCCCATTTTTCCAAGCACGCCACCCGATCATAAAAAACTTTCCGTCGCTTGCCGCGCTCTATTACGACTGGAACTATAACTACTATCTATTCTTTTATCAACCCCTGACAGCACGATCTTTATTTCCCCAATATCCATTCAGCATAAAGCCTTTCTTCTTTGGCTGAAGGTTTTGGCAGCCTTTTGATGCTCACTAATGTCACATCGTGCGTTTTCAAAAGAACAACTATTTTATTTGCTTTATCTCTTTTTTTTACTTCCATAATAACGGTATCACCTATTTTGAAATTATCAAACCGGGAATAGAATTCATCTGCGCTGCTGACGGCGGAGTCATTTATCCTGAGAAGCACATCACCAGTATGCAAGCCGGCTTTCCCCCAACAGCCTTGCGGATCGGTAATTCCCAGTTTAATGCTGTTGGTTGCGGTCTCGCTCCATGCAAATATGCTCGGATCCACTGCCGGTTTTTTATCGTCCCCCAACAAAACATTTTTTGTTACATTCATTTTTAGACCAACAAGAAAAAGAAAATTATTAAAGTCGATCATCAGGTTTCCCCTGATATAATTTTCAAAAAACGGATGGATATCACAATGGCATATCTGGTTTGTCATTTGTTCAATGTCTTTACCGCTAAAGCCTTTAGCACCACTGAAGCCTTCAAAAATTTTGCGCATCAGGTCATCAATATTTCTTTTTCCGTCCGTAGCATTTCTAATGATTATGTCAAGAAGGTTACCAATTAATTCGCCCTGCAGGTGTGTGCTGGCAAAGTAATCGCCCAGGTAACCAGGAGGAGCAATATCAGACATGCTGACTTGCTCTGCAGAAAAGGTGTGATTTCCAGGGTCGTTTAAATAATTCTCGATCAATTCGGCCAGATGCCGCACCCTTGTTGTAGTATCTTCCGGGATGCCGGCTCTGCGCAATACCAGATCTGCATAAAACATGGTCAGTCCCTCACTCCACCAAAGCGACCTGGATAAGTGTGGAGGCTTGTAATCAATTTTGATGTACTCAACCGGAACGATACGCATCATGTTCCATGCATGAAAATATTCATGGGCTATCTCGCCGTTATCCCAGGAAACTTTTCGGGCAAGATTTTTAGATGGTATTCCGACAGTGACTGAATTGCTATGCTCAAGAGCTCCGTAGCTGCCGTCCTGTAAAAGGAAATAATATTCGCGGTAAGGTAGCCGCCCAAAAAGCTTGTAAGCCTCTGTTACGATTTTCTGAATATTTGAAACAAGAGTAGCAGTATCGAATGCAGGGGCATCCGGTAAAGGGAAATAGGCAATAGTATGAGGTACGCCACTTACCTGGAACTGCCATTTTTTGAATTGCCCGACTAAAACAGGTGCATCAAGCAAAATCCCTGCGGATGCAGCATAAAAAGTGCATGGATCGGCTGTAGGTTCAAGTCCAGTGGCAATTTGCCATCCGGCAGGCAATTGAAAATGAATGAAACAGGGACTCAGCGTACAACCCACTACATACATGAAGGAATGGTAATCTCCCACCAATCCGCCCAACCTTGTCAGAAATGGCCTCGATGCAGATCGCAAACTCCTAAAAGTCTTTAACTGCGGTAAATGGATTTTATAAACTACAGTTGCCTTGTTCCCTTGGATGACAAATTTCCACAGTGCGCTATCTTCCCGAATCCAGGTTGCTTTACCTTCATCAGCTTGCACAGTCAGATTCTCAATATAGCGCCAGTATTTATCATCACCCAGTGGATGGGAATATATGGCAAGCCGGAAGGAGTCTCTGATATTAAACAGCTTTAATTGCACCGTAATGATGGAGAGGTCAGCAGTATCTACTGTAAGTGTATAGTTAATGACCGGTTGTAAATCGCTAAACCGTGACTGGATTCCATCGGCTAAATTACCAAGGGGATTTTGAGCGTCGCAAAACACCGGCAGTAAAGCAAAAAATAATATCACGCGCCATGTATACATACAATAAAACGATATCATTAGCCAAAGCTAAAACTGACAGATATTTTGAGTTTAGCAATAAGAAATCCCTTGATGGTATTTCTTTTTTTGATTACGACCCAAGTCAGGTTTCTAGATTCAAAGACAAATATAATTTTGACAAAGTAATTGATAAAATTAAACGAGACAAAAATTTTTCTATTCGCCTGGTCGGAAGATGAAATGAAATTATTCGTTCCCATATTTTTCCATAAAGGCAACCCGACACATGAATGGGATTGATTCGGCGATCATTGGAATATGCTGCAGAAAAAAAGAAATAATAAGTGAAGTGGACACACAACATTCGGTATGCAGCCATGCTGCATGATGAATTAATCTTGGACACTTGAACAACTACCAGCTTATATTCGAGCGGGTGAAATTCTTTGGGTTTTGTGGAAAGCTTCGCAGGGGCAATTTTAATCGGCTCACAAATTAATAAATTAAAGGTATGATCTTTTTTATTTTATAAATGTATAGTCTATACTGATTACCGAACTCGGTCAACAACTCTTTTTCTTCAATTGAAATACGATAAATTATCGCCGTAAAAATCGGCAGAATTATTACAGACGTGATTAGATTATTTAATAAAAAGGATAAACCTGCCAGAATGAGCAACAACCCCAAATAGGAGGGGTGCCTGACCATACTATAAAGTCCATTGGTTTTCAAAACATGATTGTTTGCAATTGAAACATCAACCGTAAACATCCGTCCTAATTGAAAAATGGCAATCCATCTGATTACAAACCCTAAAATAAACATTACAATTCCAAAAATTTCCAACGTGGTTGGTCTTCCTGACATCCGGATTTGATTCCAGGAAAAAGCATAAGCTATCGTCAGAGAAGATGTAATGGTTATCCATAAAAACAAGAGCGATTTACGATCATTTCGTGATTTAACGGATGATCTTTTGGATCTTTTTATAACAAGCAAAATTATTTCCGATAAAGAAAAAACTAAAATAAAATAAATGTTCAAGGAAGCAGATTTAGCATCACCATAATTGAATGTTGTTTTACCACGTGTAGATTGCTCGCCCTTATTAAAATTACTGAAAATTAAATTCTCAATAATGACAAGTGAAATTGGCATGGCGCGCTATCTCACGGATGCGAACGCCATCATTTTTAAGTTGAAGAATTTGCTTTAACTGTTCCATTGAAATTGGCTTTTGTGACATAGCTCCATGATTGGTTTAAGGAGCAAAAAACATCATAAAAGCCCAGAACAAATAAAACCGCCAGTTGGGTCAACATCCAGGAATGGAAGTTAAATCATCTCAAATCTGCTACCTCCCAAAGTGGGTCAACATGCGGGAACACGCAACCCTCTTAATCAAAAACAAAAATCGCAGCTGGGTCATCATGCAGGAATGGTGGGTCAACATAAACAGGAACGATGGGACAACAGGAATTCACACTTTGGATTTATCACAAGAATACATGAGCTGTCACAATAGAAAATGTGGTACTGATAATCTTTCATCAGATATTAAATTAATAGGGTATAAACTATGGATGATTAATTCAGGAAATAGCGGATACGGGTTTACTGAAGTTAGAGATGATAAAAGAAGTTTTTAGTTTGGTGTACTACTTTCTCTCACATATATAAAGTGAAAATTCTTTAGGGAAAAAATGGGACAGCTGTTATCCTGGGATAATAGTAACAGCGATGGGTAGGTCAAAATACTTTATTATCAATAAGAAATGAGGATATATTTTTCTGCCAGCATAGCAGCAGCCTTCTGTTGTGCTTTCATACTTCTAAGAAGTTGTTCAAAATTCAGCATACGGCATATATAATTGCTCTTTACCTCATGGAATATTCCCTTTGAAGATAGATCAGCAGCCTTTCAGCTTTTTCTTTGTATTGCTTTTCCGCTACAATTGTGCCCACTAAGCTTCCTTTTGCATTGGTAATAATACTGTAAAGCTGTTTTATAGCTGACTTATCATATTGTATGAAAATTTCAGTATTCTGAAGAACAAGTTTTGGAATATCTTCTTCGATGGTTGTACCTGGTGGTGGCAAATTCATTAGTTGTTGTGCTTTATGTACAACATCCCAATAACAGACAATATTAAAATCGACACCAAACTTGACTCCTTTATAAAGGTTATAAACCAAATTTATTGAATCAATTACATTCTCATTTCCAATAAGGTTAAATCCTCCTGCCCTCAATTGTGTAATGGTATTATCATTTTGTAGAAAGGGTTGCATCCAGGAATAATACGGTAAAAAATGATAAAAGAAAGTGTCTTGTGTATTTATATCTCTGAGGCGCTCAATTGTTATTTGTAAAGAACTGTCCAGATGATTATACCATAACTGCTGGTAATAAATAGAAAAATTAAGATCGGCGGTATCAGCTCTCAGGTCAGCAACTAAGTTTTGAATGTAATGGCTTTCTTTTTCTTTATTCACAAGGCTTTCCCTATAGTTTTCTGCTAAAAAGCCACAGAATACGGCAAGAAAGAGCATCAAAAATTCAAAGAAATAATGTTTCCAACCGTGGCCGGGTGCTTTGTGCAGTTCATGCGCGTGGATTTCCATAAGCAGTTTATTGTTTATAGGTTATATCTTTTATTCTGCTGATAATTTAATTATAAACTCACTTCCTTCCCCTTCTGTTGTCTCCACTTTCAATTCACCTCCATGTGCTTTTACAATATCATAACTTAAACTCAATCCTAAACCTGTTCCTTGTCCTGGTGGTTTTGTTGTAAAGAATGGTTGAAATATTTTATCAATTACTTTTTGGGGAATGCCGTTTCCATTATCCATCACCGTTAGTAGAACCTTATCATTTATCTTTTTTGTACTTACCGAAATAGTTGGTTCATATCCTTCAATTTGTTGCCTGCTTTTCTCATTTACCGCATAAAACGCATTGTTATAAAGATTGAGCAACACTCTCCCAATATCCTGCGGTACGATATTTATCTTTCCAATGCTTTGATCGAAATCAGTTTCCAAGTTGGCATTGAATTGCTTTTCTTTTGCTCTTAGTCCATGATAAGCTAATCTTAAAAATTCATCAGCAATAGCATTAATGTTGACAAGCTCTTTTTGACCCGCACTTGATCGTGAGTGTTGCAACATGCCTTTTACAATTGCATCTGCTCTTTTGCCATGGTGGTTTATTTTTAGCTCGTTCTCTTGAACGTTTTTTGCAATCTGATCAACTTCTTGAAAATTCTCTTTAGCAATTTCTTCTCTCATCTCTGAAATCAACTCAGTATTCACCTCTGAAAAATTATTCACGAAGTTTAATGGATTTTGAATTTCATGAGCAACGCCTGCGGTGAGTTCTCCAAGAGAAGCCATTTTTTCATTCTGTATCAATTGTGCCTGGGCAGATCTTAATTCCTGTAATGTGCTTTCTAATTTTTGTTTCTGTTGTTGCAATACTACGTTTGCTCTCTTTCTTTGTCGGTTGTTCCACCATTGAATCATTGCAATGAGCAGAAAAAAGATGATTGCGGTGAGAAAGACGTAAATCAATATTTTGCTCTGATTCTTGACAGTTGCAGCTTCTTGCTCTTTTTTGTTTAGTTGTTGGTCAAACTGGAACTGCTGGATCTCAATGGCATTGCTGTGTGCCTGGATTACGTTATTGAGGCTGTCTTTTAATTTAAGATAATAATAAGCGCTGTCGCGATTGCCTGATTTTTCGTAACAGGTATT
>Ga0070731_10003816_pt1 | contig 13350 bp, 10 predicted proteins | sample Coa_R1_2_FD_66448 | JGI IMG/M metagenome (GOLD analysis project Ga0070731, IMG submission 66448) | Surface soil microbial communities from Centralia Pennsylvania, which are recovering from an underground coalmine fire - Coalmine... | ecosystem: Environmental > Terrestrial > Soil > Unclassified ... | reverse complement strand
ATCGATGTCGGAGATTTACCAGACGCGTCCCCAGAGCAAGGCTTCGGAGAACCCATCCAACCGCAGGCCGGATCGTGCCAAATTTGTGCTCGTGCAAATTCAACGTGCCGCGGCAACGCTGGCATTATTTTTTCTTTCCGGCATGGCGGCGAGTGTCTGCCATGCCCAGGCCCGGGATGTAGTCTGCCGCGGGGGCGTGGGTTATTTCGAAGCGGAGTCCCCAACAGGCGTTAAAGTGCATGTGGGCGCTTCGAGGATCGGCGAACTGGAAGCGCGCGTTTGCGAAGCGGCTCTCAGCTGGGGCGATCAAAATTTAGTGATTTCGGACGCTGCATCGGACGTGGACATCGATGCCTTCGGAGTGGATATGGGGCTAGGCACCCCCGTCGCCGCGGTCCAACTTAGAAAATCGAAGACCGAATGCTGCATGGAATACAACATTTATTCCCTGCGACAACCGCCCATGTTGTTGCGCAAAATCACCGGCGGAGAGTACTTCAGCGCCGCGGACACCGATCTGGATGGCCGGATCGAAATCTGGACGGACGATGCCGGTTCGGTGGATGGCTTCGAGAATTTTCATTTGAGGGATTTGGATTTTGCGCCGCCCGTCGTCCTCCGCTTCGAGCACGGCAAGTTGCTTGACGCAAGTTCCGAGTTCCGGCCTTATTATGACCAGAAAATTGCCGAGGCGCGGGCCAAGCTCGATCCACAAGATCTCCGGGACTTCAAGAGCAGCGACGGAAAGCTGGCGAAGGTCCCGGGCATCCCAGCCGAACGCCTCTTGCGGCTTCGAAACTTGAAAGTGAAGGTATTGGAAATCGTTTGGTCCTACCTTTACAGCGGCCGCGAACAAGAGGCCTTGCATTCCCTCACTGAGATGTGGCCGGAACCCGATCTTGAGCGGATTCGCGCCGCTCTCTGGAACGCACGCTCGCGCGGGATCCACTCCCAGGTGGATGGCGCGTCAACGCCGGTTCCCCGTGGCCATGAAGTACGCGCGAAGATTTTTGATGCGACTACCATCGTATCCGCAACGCCCGGGTTGACACCCAAAGGTGCAAAGACCCAAGTGGAAATCATCTCCCCCAAAGCCATCCTGATGGAGCGGCCGGCTCCAGAGACCGTCTTTGAGCAGGAGATGGCGGATTCCGAGAGCCTGTTGAAACTGGTGATCGATTCCGCCGGAAAAGTTCGCTCCGTGGAAGTCGTGGGAGACGCCCATCGGGTGGATGATGGGCTGATTCGGTCGACGTCCGGCTGGAAGTTCATTCCCGGGTACAACGCGGGCGATCCTGTCGCCAGCCAGATAATCCTGGGCGTCTCCTTGAGACGTTGAGTTTTTTGACGTAGGGTTGGGCATCGCTGGCACTCTTACCTATGCGGGTTTTGCAATCCCAGACGGACGGGTAGCTTGCTCTTGACGCATGCGAAACCGCACAGGCAAGAGTGCCTGTGCTACCTGGCTTGCAGCCGTTGAAGAGACACGGTAAGATTTCGCGTTTGAAAAAGCGAAGTTGATCCAGACGCGAGTTTGTATGCCGGGCGGACCTGCAGACCCTCAAACGTTATGCGCTGAATAATTTCTACCAGGAGAATTTCATGGCCAAAGGATATTGGATTTGTTTCTACCGATCGATTTCGAACCCGGAGGCGGTCGTCGAATACGCGAAACTGGCGGGACCCGCAATTCAGGGCGGCGGGGGACGCTTCCTAGGCCGTGGGCTGCCCACGAAGACTTACGAAGCGGGAAAGAACATGCGGACGGTGGTGATCGAATTCGAAAGCGTGGAGAAAGCAACCTCAACCTTCGAGAGCCCCGCCTACCAGGCAGCTTGCCGCGTGTTGGAAGGCTCCGCCGAGCGGGACATTCGAATCATAGAAGGGCTCGCCTAGCAGGACGGGCTTCAGCCTGTCGTTTTCCGCTGAGTCCTGCAAGGCGAAAACCCACAGGCTGAAGCCTGTTCCACCTGAAGCCTGCGCCGAACGAGGGCCAACAGTTACAGCTTGACATGATTAGTGACACAGTAGTAGCGTCGCCATTAGCGTGGAACTGGATGCTTCCCTCGATTGGCTGTCGCTGTCTCTGACGCCGGGGCTTGGCTCGCGTCTGACCGGGAAATTGCTGCGCCAGTTCGGGTCTCCCGGAGAAGTGTTTCGCGCCTCCCTTAGCGCGCTCGAGGCCTGCCATCTTCCCGCAGCTCCCGCGCAAGCTATTCAATCCAAACGCGCGCACAAGGATGCCGAAGCGGAGCTCGCTCAGGTTCGCAAACTGGGCTGCCGCCTGCTGAACTGGGACGATCCGGAATATCCGCAGAGGCTGCTGGAAATCTACGATCCGCCTCCGCTTCTTTACGTGCGCGGAGACGCCGGGGCGCTCAACCGGCATTCGATTTCGATGGTAGGCACGCGCCGACCGACGCCTTATGGCAATCAAGTGGCCGAAAAGCTGGGGCATGATCTGGCCGCGCGCGGCCTAACCATCGTCAGCGGCATGGCGCGCGGCATTGACAGCCTGGCACATCAAGGGGCTTGCCGGGCAGCGCGCGGGGCGCCGGTTGGCGTGCTAGGCACGGGCGTGGACGTCGTCTATCCGAAGGAGAACAAGAAACTATTCGCGGAAGTGGAAAAACGCGGAGCATTGATCAGCGAATTCCCGCTGGGGACGCACCCGGCGCCGGAAAATTTCCCAGTGCGCAACCGCGTCGTCGCGGGGATGTCGCTGGGCGTAGTGGTGGTGCAGGGCGCGCAGTATTCCGGCTCGCTGATCACCGCGCGTCTGGGGATGGAGTTTGGGCGCGAAGTTTACGGCGTGCCCGGAAACATCACCGTGGACGTCAGCTTCGCCCCGAACCAGATGATCAAGCAGGGCGCCAAGGTGGTGACGTCCTGGGAAGACGTGATCGAGGAATTGCCAACGGAGATCCGCGCTGAGCTATTTCCCGTCGAAGCCACCACTAGCGCGGAGCGCGCATCCTTGTTTGAAGAGGCTCTTGGCACCGTAGAGAAGAGGATTTACAGCCTGCTTGGAACGGATGAAACGATTCATGTGGATGAGTTGGTGGAGAAGTCGGAATTGAACTCCTCGGCAGTATTGGCGGCGCTGTGCGAGATGGAAATGAAGGGGATGGTACGGCAGATGCCGGGGAAGCAATTCCTGAAAATCCTATTATGACGTGATCACACCTCCGGAGCCTACGCGAATTACACGACATGGGGAATGCCTGCTAACTTATTGAAACCACACCCCTCTACGCCTTTGTGCCGCAGCCAATAGAATCGAGAAGGACACAAGACGCATCTATCAATCGTTGACAAACGATGGGAACGAGGGCCACGCTAGGGGAACAGAAAGGGAAAAACGCTCGCCACGGCGGGCGTTCAGGTCTAGAAATCAGATATGGGAAAATCGCTGGTTATCGTTGAATCGCCCGCAAAAGCGAAGACGATCAACAAATATCTGGGACGGAATTACACGGTCAAGGCCTCCTACGGGCACATCATGGACCTGCCCAAGAAGGTGATGGGCATCGATATCGCCCATGGATTTGAGCCGACGTATGTGGTGAATCCCGATAAGACCCACGTCGTTGAGCAGTTGCAGAAAGCTGCCTCCACCGCCGACGCAGTTTACCTGGCGGGCGATCCGGATCGCGAGGGCGAGGCAATTTGCGCGCACCTGGCCGAGGTGTTGAGCGGGCCCAAGCTTGAATTCCCGACGGAAGAGGAAAAAGCGGCGGCGGAAGAGGCAAACGGGAACGGCAAGAAGGGGAAGAAGAAGGGCAAAAAACCGGTCAAAAAAGCCGTCGCCAAAGGGAAGCCTGTAATCGCTCGAAAAAATATCTTCCGGGTGATGTTCAACGAAATCACGTCCAAGGCGATCAAGGCGGCATTCGAACATCCCGGCGAGATCAATGAAAATCTGGTGGACGCGCAACAGGCCCGTAGGGTGCTGGATCGCCTGGTCGGCTACAAGATTTCGCCCCTCTTGTGGGACAAAGTGCGCCGGGGTCTTTCCGCCGGGCGCGTTCAGACGGTCGCGCTGCGCCTGATCGTGGATCGGGAGATGGATATTCGCGCGTTCGTCCCGGTGGAATATTGGACGATTCACGCCATTCTGGCCGCCGGCGAGCCGCCCGCGTTCGAGGCCAAGCTCTCCAAATATAAGGGCGAAGACATTGAGGTTCACACGCAGGCCGAGGCGGACGCGATTCTAGCCGCGGTTGGAGAAGCGCAATGGAAAGTGGCCGGCGTCACGCAGAAGGAAAAGCGCCGCTTCGCACCGCCTCCGTTTACGACTTCAAAGCTTCAGCAAGCCGCCTACAATCGCCTACGCTACACCGCCAAGCGAACCATGGGCCTCGCTCAGAGGCTGTACGAAGGCGTGGAGTTGGGCCAGGAAGGCTCGGTCGCGCTGATCACTTATATGCGCACGGATTCGGTGCGCGTTTCAAATGACGCACTGGATCAAGTGCGCGGGCTGATTGGATCCCGATATGGCCAGCCATACCTGCCCGAGAAGCCGAATTTCTTCAAGTCCAAAAAGGATGCGCAGGATGCGCACGAAGCCATTCGCCCGACCGATGCCGCGCGGACACCCGAGGACGTAAGGCCTTTCCTGAGCGATGACATGTTCCGGCTCTACCAGCTGATATGGCAGCGGTTCGTGGCCTCACAGATGGTGCCGGCGGTTTTCGATCAGACGACCGTGGATGTGGCGGCAGGCGACTACACATTCCGGGCGTCCGGTTCGGTGCAGAAATTCGACGGGTACCTGGCCGTGTATCAGGTCTCAGCCGACGATGACGAGGAAGGCGAGGCAGATCCGGCAAAGGCCTTGCTTCCGCCGGTCGCCGAGGGTGAGACGCTGCGCCTGGAGTCCTTGCGCCCCGACCAGCACTTCACCGAGCCGCCTCCGCGCTACACCGAGGCGACACTGGTGAAGGAGCTCGAAGAAAAGGGCATCGGGCGGCCTTCGACCTACGCGTCCATCATTTCGACGATTGTCGAGCGGGAATATGTCACCAAGGACCAGGGGCGTTTTGCTCCCACAATGCTCGGCGAAAAGGTGAGCGTGTTGCTCGTCAAGAGCTTCGAGGATATTTTCGATGTGGGCTTCACGGCGCGCATGGAAGAGGAACTCGACGAAATCGAAGAGGGAAAACTTTCCTGGAAGAAAGCGGTCAAGGAATTCTACGGCCGCTTCGAGGATGATCTAGAACAAGCCAAGGGAGAGATGGAGTCCTACAAAGCGGGGATTCCGACCGGGCAAAAATGCGAGAAATGCGGGGAAGGCCAGCTTCTTGAGCGCATCAGCCGCCACGGATTTTTCCTGGGCTGCTCGCGCTATCCGGATTGCGATTTCATTCGCGATCTCTCGCCGGAATTGCCTCCCGAGGGCGAGGACGGCGCGGCGAAAATTGAGGCCTGCGACAATTGCGGGCGCGAAATGATCATCAAGCGCGGCCGCTGGGGAATGTTCCTGGCCTGCACGGGATATCCGGATTGCAAGACGACGCGCCGCTTGAAAGCAGGCACGCGCAAAGCCCTTCAGCCCGACGAACTCCTGGACGAAAAATGCCCCGAATGCGGTTCGCAACTGGTGAAGAAGCACGGCCAATACGGCGAATTCACAGGCTGTACCGCTTATCCGAAATGCAAGTTCATCCGCGCGAAGACCCTGGGCATCAAGTGTCCAAAGTGCGAAACCGGCGAGCTTACAGAGAGGGTTGCGAGGAAGGGACGCAGGCGCGTCTTCTACGGGTGCAACAAATATCCCGATTGCGATTTCACGACGCCACACCTGCCGATCCCCGAGGCCTGCCCGAAATGCGGCGCGTCATTCATCGTCGAGAAACGCGGCAAGCTGGGCGCGGTGAGGACCTGCATCAAGGAGGGTTGCGATTGGGAAGCGGCTATTTCGGAAATCCCCGCCGCGGCCGTTCCCGAACCTGTGGGCTCGGCCCACTCTTGAACGGATCCCAAGTTTAGCCCTCTAGAGGAAAGTGGAACGCCGTCAAAGGCCCGCCGCAGGTTTGACTTTTCGGATTGGGCACGGGCTATTCTTCGCGCAGGCGCAATGCCGTGAAACTTGCGGTCCGGCGGGGGAGAAATGGATTCCGCGGTAAAGCAATTTTTGATTTATTTGCGGTCGGTGCGCAACGCTTCGCCGCACACGATTCGCAGCTACGAGAATGACCTCGGGCAGTTCCTCGCGTTCCTGACTCCTCCCGAGACTGCAATGCCGCCGCCCCCGGATGTCACGCACCTCATGATCCGCGAATTCGTGGCGCACCTGCACGACCTCAAACTTGAAAAATCATCGATCGCGCGGAAGCTCGCGGCGATTCGTTCGTTCTTCAAATTTGCGGTGCGGGAAGGCATGGTCGTGCGGAACCCGGCGCGGTTGGTGGCGACTCCCAAGCTGCCGAAGCGCATTCCTTCAGTGCTGAGCGCCGAGGATCTGAACGCATTTCTGGACAGCGTGGTAGCGGGGCCGGCGCGCGGGACAGGACGCGGCAAGCAGCCGTCCGCATACGACGACAGCCGGCTGATGGTCAAGCGCGACCGCGCGATCCTTGAATTGCTGTACGCGTCCGGCCTGCGCGTCAGCGAACTCACGGGACTCAACCTAGGCGACGTGGACCGGAAGGAACTCATGCTGCGCGTGCGCGGCAAAGGCAACAAAGAGCGCATCATTCCCTATGGCGGCAAGGCCGAACAGGCGCTCGAAGCCTACCAGCCTTTGCGCGAGGAGATTCTGCGCAAAGCCGGGGGGCGCGGCGACCGGCAGGCCGTATTTCTGAACCACCTGGGCACAAGGCTGACGCAGCGGTCGGTGGCGCGCATCGTCAAGAAATACGCGCGGCTGGCCAACGTGAATTGGGACTTGCATCCGCATTCGCTGCGGCACGCGTTCGCCACGCACCTGCTAGCTGATGGCGCGGACCTTCGCGCGATTCAGGAATTGCTGGGGCACTCTTCGCTCTCCACCACGCAGCGGTATACGCACGCCACGATTCGCCAACTCCTTGAGGTTTTTGACAAGGCGCACCCGCGCGCCTGAATTAGTGGACATGGCGCTGGCGCCTCGTCTGCGACTTTCTCTGATCTATGCGCGGCTCAAGACTCCCGGCGGGATCCCAGCCTCACAAAACTGAATACGCCACGCATACTGTTTGACGTCTGGCTGCGGGGATTCAAACACTCCGCGAGATTTGGGGCTTACTCTTCGGCGGGTTCTGGGATGGCGGGGTTGGCTATTTTCGACCGCCGGCGGCGAAAGAAAAAAGTCAAATGCCTGGCGCTGCACTGGCGGCAGCGGAACGGCCGCAGGAGCAGGAGGAGCAGGATGCTCCGTTCCAGGAGGCCTCGCCGGTGCGACCGCAAAACATCGTCGCTCCCGCAGAGCGGGCACCGCCGGGTTCCAACCCAAAGCGAGATTGCATGCGTTCTGGCCATAAATACTAATTCAGCGTGAACCAAATAAAGCTGCGAATTGTTCCGTGCCGAAAAGTGCAATTGCCGTAAGCGCCGGGCTGAGGTATTCTCGCCAAGCTTCGCCAGGGGTGAAGTTCGAGGCGACGATACCAGCCACAGCGGCAGATGGCAATGACGGATCGAACCTCGCGCCGGTAACTGCAATAACGGGCAACTCTCATCCGAAGCCAGGCAGTCCGGGATTATAGTAAAAAAAAGGCGCGGAGCCTACAGGGAGACTTTGTTCAAAATGAATTTTTTCCAACGAAATAAGTACTTCGTATTAGCGTGGCTCGCCTTCGCTTTCTTTGCGGCGCCCGCCATCACTTTTGCGCAAACCGACGAGATCCAGGTGTACGACGCCGAAATCGAGGACAAGGGCAAGTTCAATATCATGGTGCATAACAACTTCACTCCCGCCGGACGAAAGACTCCCGACTTCCCCGGGGGGATCATTCCTAATCACTCGGACAATGGCGCGGTCGAATGGGCCTATGGCGTTGCCGACTGGTTCGAGCAGGGGCTTTATTTCCCGGTTTACTCCGCGTACTCCCCGGGGCGCGGCGGGTCGTTGAACGGCTTTAAAATTCGCGAACTGTTTGTGCGGCCGCATGCTCACGATCACACTTTTTTTTACGGAGTCAATTTCGAGTTCAGCGTAAATTACAGTTACTGGGAGTCCAAGCGCATCACTTCCGAAGTCCGGCCCATCGTGGGGTTGCACCTGCGTCCCGTGGACATCGTGTTTAATCCGATCGTGGATACCGACTACACGGGCGGATTCGGAAACTTGGAATTCGTTCCGGCGACGCGCGTCGCCTACAATTTCAATGACAAATGGGCCGCCGCCATCGAGGAGTATTCGGATGACGGACCCTTGCACAAATTCCTTCCGATGCACGACCAGTTTCACGAAGTCTGGGCCGTTGCGGATCACAACACCAAATGGTTGAACATCGAAACCGGCATCGGGGTTGGCGTGAGCCATGGGGCCGATAAATTGACCTTGAAGCTGATGCTTTCCCGCGATCTGAATTAAATTCGGTCAGCCCGCCCGCGGAGGCTTCCGCTTCAGCGGCTGAAGCCGGAACCTAATCGCGATGATTTGGCCGGGCTGAAGCCCGGCCCTCCTGAACGCGTAACCGATCACACATAAACAGCGAGAAGGAGGCGCAGTGGCAATGCGGCATATGATCGAGTATGAGGAAGCGATGCCCGAAGTGCGCGCGGTGTACGACGACATACGCGCGGTGCGCAAGACCGATTACATCAATAATTTTTGGAAGGCGCTGGCGAACGATCCCGTAACGCTCCGGCGTACCTGGGAATCCATCAAGCAGATCATGGCGCCCGGCGCTCTGGACGCGCTGACCAAGGAATTGATCTACATCGCCGTCAGCGTCACGAATCAGTGTCCCTACTGCATTGCTTCGCACACTTCCTCCGCCGAGAGCAAGGGCATGACCTCCGAAATGTTTCACGAACTCATGGCCGTCGTGGGCATGGCCAATGAAACGAACCGGCTGGCGGCCGGGTACCAGGTGGAGATCGACGAGCGATTTAAGACGTAATGGCCGTCAGGTAGGACAGGCTTCAGCCTGTCTGGTTTTGGCGAAACGAACTCAAACGAAACCGCCGAAGTTTGACTTCCCGGTAGTGTGACAGAAACCCACAGGCTGAAGCCTGTGCCACTTGTTCTGATATAATTCTACTTTATGGAACTCACAACTATTATAAATTTGATCTGGTTTCGTTTTCCGTGTGGAATAGGCGGAGTGGGAGAGTGCCATGGACACCGTACGCATTTTTGATACGACGTTGCGCGACGGGGAGCAGTCCCCGGGATTTTCCATGTCTGTGCCGGAAAAGGTCCGCATGGCCCGGCAGCTCGAATCGCTCGGCGTGGACATCATCGAGAGCGGTTTTCCTATCGCGTCGGCGGGAGACCTTGAGGGCGCGCGCGCGGTGTGCCGGGAAATTCGCGGCTGCACCGTGGCGGCGCTGGCGCGCGCGCGGCGCGATGACATTGACGCGGCCCTCGAAGGGCTCGCCGGAGCAGCGCATCCCCGGCTGCATACATTTCTCGCCACCTCGGACCTGCACCTGCACCACAAGCTGCGCCTGACGCGCGAGGAAGCCCTCGAAGCCATCTCCAACAACGTCCGCTACGCGCGCGAGCGTTGCGCGGAAGTTGAATTTTCCGCCGAGGACGCGAGCCGCACCGAGATCCATTTTCTTTGCGAAGCCGTCGGCCGGGCCGTACGTGCAGGCGCGACGACCATCAATCTGCCTGACACAGTCGGCTACGCGGTGCCTGAGGAATATGCGGCCATGTTTCGCAGCGTGATCGAATATCTGGACGGAGCCGACGGCGTGACGCTGAGCGCGCACTGCCATGATGACCTCGGCCTGGCTGTTGCCAATTCACTGGCCGCGGTGCAGGCGGGCGCGCGCCAGCTCGAACTGACCATCAACGGAATCGGTGAACGCGCCGGAAATGCCGCGCTGGAAGAAGTCGTAGTCCTGCTTAACGTAAGGCAGGCCACACTGGGCGTTGGCACCAATGTCCGCCTTGACCAGCTGTTTGCGGCTAGCCGGCTGCTGGTAGAGATCACGGGCGCGCCCCTGGCGCCTAATAAAGCCATCGTAGGCGCGAACGCGTTCGCCCACGAGGCCGGCATTCACCAGGACGGCATCCTCAAGAACCCACTCACCTATGAAATCATCTCTCCGGAAGCGGTTGGCGTTCCCAAGCGGCAACTGGTCCTCGGAAAACATTCCGGGCGCAACGCGCTGCGGGCCACGCTCGCCGACCTGGGCTTCCAGCCCAGTCGCGAAGAGCTCGACGAATGCTATAAGCGCGTCGTGACGCTGGCCGATGAGTCGAAGAACGTGAGCAATCGCGACTTGCTGGCCATTGCGCACCAGGTGATGCGCAAGCGCAGCAGCGAAACTACGGTCGCGGCTGAGTAAATTATTTGCCGCGTTTTAGTGGCACAGGCACTCTTGCCTGTGCTACTTAAATCCCTCCGCTGCAGACGAATCCGCTGGACATTCCTCTACAAATCGCATTCCATAGCTCCATCTCATAGTTACACGGGGGATTTCCATGCGCATGAGGATGGTTTTTTTCCTGGCGGCCCTGCTTCTTCCCTTCTCGTTTGTCCGCGCGCAGCAGGTCACGCAGAAAAAACCGCTGGATATTTATTTCCTGGATACGGAAGGGGGGCAGGCCACTCTATTCGTTTCTCCCTCGGGGCAATCGATGCTGGTGGACACGGGATTTGCGGGAAACCAGGGCGCGCCTCCCGCGGAGGCAAACGCCACGGGCATTACGCGCGACGCGGACCGCATCATGGCGGTCTTGAAGCTCGCGAATATCGGCGTGCTGGACTATGTGGTGATTACCCATTATCACGGGGATCATGCCGGGAACGCGGCGGAACTCGCGCGGCGCATTCCAATTCGCCATTTTGTCGATCATGGCCCTTATACGGTTGAAATGCAGCCAGGGCGAGACTCAGCCTTCCTGTCCTATATGACGGTCCGCGAACATGCGCACGTGTCGGTGGCAAAGCCGGGCGACCGCATTCCCGTCGAAGGACTCGATGTACAGGTTGTTTCTTCGGCAGGTGAAACGATTAAGGAGCCGATGGCAGGGGCGCCCGGAGCAGGAGCGCCGAATCCGCTATGCCGCGACGCGAAATTAATCGAGCAGGACCCTACGCCGGAAAATTTTGAGTCGGTGGGAATCGTGGTGCGATATGGCAGCTTCCGGCTGGTCGATCTGGGCGACCTGACCTGGAATCAGGAGCACGCGCTCGCTTGCCCCAATAATCTGGTAGGGACGATGACGGTGTTCCATACGACGCGCCACGGCGATCCACATTCGGGCGCGCCGCAATTCGCGCACGCGATTCACGCGCGCGTCGCTGTGATGAACAACGGAGAGAGAAAAGGCGGCTCGCCCGAATACTGGCAAACCGTTCATACTTCGCCGGGGCTCGAGGATTTCTGGCAGATTCACCGTTCGGCGGCAGGCGGCGCGGACCACAATTCTCCGGAACAGTTTCTGGCGAATCTCAATGAAACCGATCACGGGCATTACATCAAGATATCAGTGCGAGCCGACGGCAGCTTCACGATGTCCAACGAGCGCAGCGGATTCACGAAGGAGTATCCCGCGCGCGGCAAAGCTCAGTAAGCCATTCCCGACGCGGAAAACAACGGGCCGGGAGTTTTTCCTTCCGCAGCTGCTTTGAGTCGGAACATCAGTTCGCCCCAAGTCGTGTTGCACGCGATGAAGTAGTCCGTCTCCGCCGGCCAAGCTGCGTGGGTGAAGCGGAGTTGCGTCTTTCCATTTTGTTCCGCGAGATCAAAGAGCAGGCGCGTGCCGCTCCATTCCTTTCCCGTTTGGCACAGCCACTGGGCCTGTCGCGGCGCTACGATTTCGACGGAGTGAAGGCCATACACTGTTGAACGATTGAAAAATCCAAGGTCCACGTTCCCGCTGGCTTTGTCTTCCGTAACGTCCGCGGCCCACCAAAGCGAAAAACCTTTCGCGGATGCGACGAGAGGATGAATAAGATGCGCCGCAGCATCAATCTGGATCGAATGTTTAATATCGGGCATTTTTCACCTTTTCCTTCCCGCGCGCGGCCCCCCCGCAGCGGGCGGCCGTCTTTTCCTGCGGATCGTCACGTAATTTACGCGAACGGGTTTTCGTCCGCGCTTGGGCCATAGATCGAAGGCACGGGCACGTCCAGCAGCCTGAGATAGACGGAGAGTTGTCCGCGGTGATGATAAAAATGGTTCATGATTATGGAGCGAATGAATCCGATCCGCGGCACCGAAAGCAACACTTTCCCGCCCTTTGTAAGCGTCCAAACGGCCGCCAGCTGGGAATCGTTTAATTTTTTTAGCGCGCTCAGACTGGCGGCGGTACTCTGCGACAAAGCTTCCAGGATTTCTTTCTGACTGCCGGGCTGCGGGTATCCGATTTCGCCGATTTCGTGTGTGTCCTTGCCGACTATCTCTGCCAGGCGGCCCTGACCACCCGCAATGTGCATGGCAAGCTGGCCGAGGGTTAAAGACTTGGAGTGCGGTTTCCAGGCCAGTTTGTCCCCCGGAATCCGCTCGAAAACACGCTGAGTGACTTTCGCTTCCTGCTCGATTTCCATCAAGATCGAATCGATTGCTGCCACGTTTCCTCCCTTTCCGCTTTTAAATTATTTATGTTACGTAATTCGGGAAACCTGAAAATCCGCCGCGTCTACATATTCAAATAATTCGCGAGCCGATCGATGCAGCCGATCCAGCCGTGCTCGTGCTTGTCGCGTTGCTCCACATTCGGCAGATGCTCGTGCGTGAGCACGAGTTCCGTCGACGGTCCCAGGTCGCGAAACTCAATGGTGACAAGAGACTCTTGCATGTCCGGATCATGCTCCCAACTCCAGGTGAATGCGATTTTCTCAGGCGGCTTGATCTCCCGGTACGTTCCCGATACCCGGTGGACGTTGCCGCCCTGGTGATGCATTTCGACGATATATTTTCCGCCGACCTGCAATTCCAGTACGGGCACAAGCGTGGAATATTCCTCCGACGGAGCGAACCAGCGTCCCAGCTCGATCGGGTCGGTCCAGGCGCGAAACACTCTTTCTCGCGGCGCCTGGAAGGTTCGTCTGACCTTCAGCATCGTTTCCGGGGAGAGTTTTTCTTTGGCCATTCAGGAACCTCCGAGGACTGTTGTGCCAAATATCGATCCAGGGCGTCAAACTGCGTTTCCCAGAATACGCGGTACTGAGAAATCCATGCCTCGGCTTTCTTCAAAGGCCGGGCGGCGAGCCGACAGCGCCGCGTGCGCCCGAACTT
>Ga0070731_10003815_pt1 | contig 13350 bp, 14 predicted proteins | sample Coa_R1_2_FD_66448 | JGI IMG/M metagenome (GOLD analysis project Ga0070731, IMG submission 66448) | Surface soil microbial communities from Centralia Pennsylvania, which are recovering from an underground coalmine fire - Coalmine... | ecosystem: Environmental > Terrestrial > Soil > Unclassified ... | reverse complement strand
CGAAATCCCAGCCCGTTCCAGCGATGTTCTTGCCCAGGTAGCCTTTCGCGTACGCTTCCGCGATCGCGCGATCCATCATTTCGATCAGATAACGATACTCGCCGCGGATATAGACGTAGCCCGCATGCGCATCCACCGCGAGGCTCGCAATAAGAATGCCCTCGATCATCTGATGCGGGTCGTACTCCATCAACAGGCGATCTTTACAGGTCCCGGGTTCGCTCTCGTCCGCGTTCACGATGATGTACTTCGGCTTGGGCGACGTGCGCGGGACGAAACTCCACTTGAGGCCGGTCGGAAATCCTGCGCCGCCGCGCCCACGCAGCGCCGACGCTTTTACTTCATCGACAATCTGCTCGGGCGTCATCTGGCGGGCTTTTTGAAACGCCTTGAATCCGTCGGTCGCAAGATAGGTGTCGAGCGATGCGGAGTTCTCCATGCCGAAGCGTTTGCTCAGGACACGGGTTTCAAGCGGGCTGGGTTCGTTATACAGAGCCATCTATTTCTTCAGTGCGACGTTTTTTCAATGCGACTTCTTCAGGCCGTCAATCAACTGGTCGAGCCGTTCGGGCGTTACGAAGTGATGAAAGTCGTAGTTGATCTCTACGGCCGGCGCCCAGGAGCATGCGCCCATGCACTCCACTTCTTCTAGCGAAAATTGTCCGTCGGGCGTTACTTCTTTGTGCCCGATGCCGAGCTTTTTTCTCGTGTGCTCGTACAACTCTTCGCCGCCCACCAGCATGCAACTGATGTTGGTGCATACTTGCACATGGTATTTCCCCAACGGCTGGCGGTGCAGCATTGAATAATAGCCGACCACCTCATCCACTTGCAACGGCTGGACGCCGCAGCGCCTGGCAACTTCCTCGATTAACTCGGTTGTGATGGACCCGACTTCGTCCTGCGCGTAAATCAACATCGGGATCACGGCCGAGCGTTGCCGCCCCGCCGGATACGCCGACAGCATCTTCGCGAACTTTTCCTCGAGCTTCGGTGAGAACGTCATCTTAACGGTCGGTGTCCCCTAGAACGAAATCCATGCTGCCCAGCGCCGCGATCGAATCGGCGATCAGCGTATCCTTCAGCAGCACTCCCAGCGATTGCAGATTTCCGAAGCTCGGCGTGCGCATGTGGACGCGATACGGCTTGGAAGTTCCGTCGCTCACAATGTAGTATCCGATTTCGCCGCGCGGGGCCTCCACGCATTGATAAACCTCGCCGGCCGGGACGCGGAAGCCTTCGGTGACAATCTTGAAATGATAGATGAGCGCCTCCATCTGCGTCTTCATTTTTTCGCGATCCGGAAGCACCACGTGCGGCGCATCCGCCTGCCAGGCGCCCTCGGGCATGCCTTCCAGGGCCTGCGTGATAATGCGCGCGCTCTGCCGCATCTCGGATAAGCGCACGCGATACCGCGCGTACACATCGTTTTCCGTCCGCGTGGGAACCTCGAAATCAAACTGGTCGTAACTCGAATACGGCTCCGACTTCCGGATGTCCCATTTCAGTCCCGCGCCTCGAAGCATCGGGCCGGTGACGCCGAGGTCGAGCATATCCTCCAGGGAAATGAAACCTACTCCCTGCGTCCGGCGCGTCCAGATCGGATTCGAGTCGAGCAGCTCTTCATACTCGTCCACTTTGCTGGGAAATCCTCGAATGAACGCCCCCACCCGCTTCTCCCATCCGCGCGGCGGCTCCAGAGCCAGTCCACCGACGCGAATGTAGCTGGTCATCATCCGCTGTCCCGAGAACATTTCAAAAATCCGCAGGACATCTTCGCGCTCACGGAAGCAGTAAAAAAATACGCTCATCGCGCCGATATCCAGCGCATGGGTGCCCAGCCAGACCAGGTGGCTGTTCAGCCGCGACAACTCGGCCATCATCACGCGCGTCCATTGCGCCCGCGCGGGAATTTCGATTTGCAGCAGTTTCTCGACGGCGAGCGCGTAGACCAGGTTGTTCGACAGGTTGGCCAGATAGTCGACACGATCCGTCAACGTCACTACCTGTTGCCAGTGCTTCTGCTCGCACTCTTTCTCGATGCCCGTGTGCAGGAATCCAATGTCGGGAACGGCCTTGCGGATGGTTTCGCCTTCCAGTTCCAGCATGATTCGCAGAACGCCGTGCGTCGAGGGATGCTGCGGCCCCATGTTCAGCGTCATCAGACGCGGCGAAGCCGGCGTTTCGGGGACGACAGCGGGCGCCGGTATCGTTGCTACGGGATCGTCGTCGAGTACTCGTTTCATCTTCTATTCCGTGCTTTGTTCAATGGTTTGTTCTGTGGGATAGCTGTACTTGTAGCCGTGCACCGGATAATCCTTGCGCAGCGGATAGCCTTCCCAATCCACCGGCATCAAAATACGCACCAGGTTCGGATGATTGCGAAATTTGATTCCGAACATGTCGAACACTTCACGCTCATACCAATCGGCCGCGCGCCAGACAGAATAGACCGAATCGATCTCCGGATCCCCGCCGCTTAATCGGCACTTCAGACGCAGCCGCTCATTTTTGTCCAGCGAATGCAGATGATAGATCACCTCGAACCGCGGCTCGGCCGGATGCAAATCCACCGCGGTCACCGCGCTCAGACGCACGAACTTCTCATCGTGTTTGAGATACGCGCACAGATCCGCGATGCGCGCCGGGTCGGCGATCAGTGTTCGCTCATTCAACGCATCGTGGGTTTCAAGAATAGCGGAGTGGTTCACTTAATCTTTCCTCAGGTTGACGGGCTTGCCCGCGTTTTCGCCGGACCAGTCCAGCGCGCCCTTCTTCCACACGTAGAAGAATCCGACCAGGATCAGCGCGACGAATACGAACATCTCCGCGAACGCGAACATCTTCAACTGGCGATACACCACCGCCCAGGGATACAGAAACACGGCTTCGATATCGAACAGGATGAAAATCATCCCCACCAGATAGAACTTGACGCTGAACCGTTCCCGCGCGCTGCCCACGGGCGCCATTCCGGATTCGTACGGCGTGTCCTTCAACGGGCTCTTGGCCCGCTTGCCGATGAAGGACGACGTCACCACCAGGCCCGCGGCCAGCGCGATGGCGATCACTACTTGCACCAGGACAGGGAAGTAACTCTGCGCGTAGGTTTCCGGCATGATTCAGATTGGGTCTTAAGTATTGACTATAATGATCGTCGAAACGGGGTGTCAATCTCGCGCGATGGAAGTTGCCGAAACAAAGACGATAGAAATTGTGGTAAACGGCCAGCCGCGGCGTGTGCCGGAAGGGCTCAGCGTGGCGCGCCTGCTCGATTTCCTGAAGATCGACCGCGCGCGCGTGGCGGTTGAGCTGAACCGGGAAATCGCGCGCAAAACGGCGTGGGAATCCTCCGCCATTTACGAGGGCGCGCGCGTCGAGATTGTATGGTTCGTCGGCGGAGGATAAAAATCCGTTAATCGCAGAGTGCGATCGCGCCCGTTTTGCAGGAAATGACCCTATTGACACGGCCCCCCAGTCGAGTACAATCGGAAGGTCGCAGCGAAATCCAATTCTTGAAACGGACGACCCCCGTTATGTTCAAAGCTAAAAAGAGCCGCCCGGAAGTGCAGATCCAGGAACGGACCTATTCTTCTAGCGAAGTGGCCAATGTCGCTGAAGTAAGCCTCCGCCAACTACAGTGGTGGGATGAGCGGAAAGTGGTCTCGCCGCGGCATGAGGGGCATCGCCGGGTTTATTTCCCAGCCGAGGTCATCGAAATCACGGTCATCGCGGAGCTGCGGCGCAAGGGATTTTCGCTCCAGAAAATCCGCCGCGTTCTGCGGTTCCTGCAGCGCGAAATGGGACGCCGTCTTTCAGAAGTGATGCAGGCATCTTCGGACCTGCACCTGGTCACCGACGGAAAGTCGATTTATCTGGAAGACCAGCACGAGCGGATCATCGACATCCTTAAGAACGCCCGCCAGCCGATGTTCCTGGTTTGCGTGAGCGATCAGGCCCGCCGCCTCACCGATGTCGAACGGAAACCGGTTCGCATGGAATCGGCTCCCAGCGCCCGCCGCGCTCGTATCGGTTAATCCAAGTTCCAGCAAATCAAGCTGATATACTGGCATCAGGTGGAGGCGCCGGATGCCGTCGGATCGACGCAGTTTCCTGTTTATTCCCGCTTTTATTGCGATTTGTTCCCTGATCATCGGCGCTTTGGGCGGCGGTCGAGTCACTGCGGCCACCAATCCCGAGGACTCCATCGGCGCCAGCATGAAAGCGTTCACGCGCGTCTACGATGTGGTCGAGCAGAACTTCGCCGATCCCGTGAAAGCCGACAAGGCGATTTATAAAGGTGGGATTCCCGGCATGCTGCGGGAACTCGATCCGCACTCCAATTTTTTCGATCCCAAGGATTATCGCGCTTTGCGCGAGGAGCAGGTCGGGCATTACGCCGGCGTGGGGATGTCGGTTCAGTCGCACACCGGTAAGACCGTTGTGCTGGCTCCTTTCGTCGGATCGCCTGCGTACAAAGCTGGGCTGCGTCCCGGCGACGTGATCCTCGAAGTAAACGACAAGAAGACCGAGAACCTGAACACGACCGAAGTCGCGGATCTGTTGAAAGGTCCCAAAGGGACCAAGGTCCAGATCAAGGTTGCGCGCGAAGGCAGCGATCAGCCGGTGATCTTCAACATCATTCGCGACGTGATCCCGCGCTACAGTGTGCCCGACTCGTTCTGGCTGAAGCCCGGCATTGCATACATAAAAATCGATCAGTTCAACGAAAACACCAGCAAGGAAATGGAAGAGAAGCTGAAGCGCCTGGGAGAAAAAAATATCCAGGGTCTCGTCCTGGATCTGCGCGACAATCCCGGCGGCCTGCTGAATGAAGGCGTGGACGTCACCGGCCACTTCCTGAGACGGAATGAAGTTGTCGTCAGCCATCGCGGACGTGCAGCCAATTCCAATAAGACCTATACCGCCCGGAACGACAACGGCGGCAGGACCTACCCGATCGTGGTGGTGGTGAACCGCTACACGGCATCCGCCGCGGAGATCGTTTCCGGCGCGTTGCAGGACCACGATCGCGGCTGGATTCTCGGCGAGACGACGTTCGGCAAAGGGCTCGTGCAGACCGTGTATCCGCTCGGTGAAAACACCGCGCTCGCTCTGACCACCGCGCATTACTACACGCCCAGCGGCCGTCTGATCCAGCGGGATTACTCGAATATCTCGTTCCTGGATTATTACTCGCACACGAACCTGGATCAAAAGAATACTCAGGACGTGAAGATGACCGACAGCGGCCGGACGGTTTACGGCGGCGGCGGAATCACGCCGGACGAGAAGTACACGGCCACAAAGTACAACAAGTTTCAGACCGAGGTGCTCCGCAAGTACGCGTTGTACAATTTCTCGGCGAAATTCTTTGGAGCGCGGCAGGACACAAAGTTGCCCAAGGGTTGGGAACCGGACGACAAGATGGTGGACGATTTCCGAAGTTTCCTGGGGCAAAACAAGATCGAATTCACGGAAGCTGATTTCAGCACGAATCGCGAGTGGGTCCGGCAACAATTGAAGCGCGAGATATACATCACCGCGTTCGGCGTGGACGAATCGCGCCAGGTTGCCGTGGAACAGGATCCGGAAGTGCAGCAGGCCATCGCGTCCATGACCAGGGCCAAGGCCCTGTTGGACGCCGCCAAGAAGATGATGGTGGAGCGGCTGCGCCAGCCCGAACCCGTTCAGCTTCGCGCCGACCAGGATTGATACCAGCAGGATTGATCCCAGCAGGATTGATCGAAGTACAATAAGCAGTTTGAATCCACAGATCACCGTCCTTGATGCCGGAGGACAATATTGCCATCTCATCGCCCGCAAAGTTCGCGACCTGGGCGTGTATGCGGAGGTCGCGCCCAGCGAGACGCCTGCCTCGGAACTCACGGGCCGCCGCGGCGTGATCATTTCCGGCGGGCCCGCGAGCGTTCACGATCCGCAAAGCCCCACCATCGATCCCGCGCTTCTCGAATCCGGCACGCCGATCCTCGGAATTTGCTACGGCCAGCAGTTGATGGCGCATCTATTGGGAGGACGCGTTCAGAAAGGCACGCACGGCGAGTACGGCTTTGCTCAGCTCGACATCACCGCGCAGGACTCGATCTTCGCGGGCATCGAAGGCCGCCAGCAGGTGTGGATGAGCCACTTCGATCTGGTCACCGATCCGCCCGAAGGTTTTGACGTTCTCGGCAGCACGGAAACCTGCACTATCGCCGCCATCGCGTCCCCCGCGCGGCGCCTGTACGCGGTTCAATTTCATCCCGAAGTAGCGCATACGCCGTGCGGACGCACGATTCTTTCGAATTTTCTCTTCAACGTCTGCGGCTGCGAGCGCGACTGGAATCCGGCCGGCCAGATACTTGCCGTCGAGAATCAGATCCGCGCCGTCGCCGCTGGAAGAAATGTCTTCTTCTTCGTCAGCGGCGGCGTGGATTCCACGGTTGCTTACACGCTGTGTCTGCGCGCGCTGGGCCCCGACCGGGTCCATGGCACCTACGTCGATACCGGCCTGATGCGGGAAGGCGAAACCGAATTTGTCCGCAAGAATTTCGCGGCGCTCGGAGCCGGTTCGTTCGCCGTCGAAGACGCCGGCGCCCAATTCTTGTCGGCGCTTCGCAGCGTCACCGATCCCGAGGAGAAGCGCCACATCATCGGCCAGCAATTCGTGGAAGTGCAGCAACGAATCCTGGAGAGCGAGCACTTTCTAGACGGCCGCTGGATTCTTGGTCAAGGCACGATTTATCCCGATACCATCGAATCCGGCGGCTCCGCGAAAGCCGACCTGATCAAGACGCATCACAATCGCGTCGCAGGGATTCAAAGGCTGATTCAGGAGGGCCGCATCGTCGAGCCGCTCGCGTCCTTCTATAAGGATGAGGTCCGGGCCATCGGCCGGGAGTTGGGCATCGCTCCTGAGTTGCTCGAACGTCACCCGTTTCCCGGTCCCGGCCTGGCGATCCGATGCCTATGCTCGAATAGCGAAGGCGCGCCGGAGCGAACCGCGGACGGCTGGATTCTGCCCGTGCGCTCCGTCGGCGTGCAGGGCGACGCACGAACCTATCGTCCGGTAATCGCCCTGCCCGATTTTCCGGAGTCGCTCGACGATGCCGCAATACTCACGAATCGCCTCTCAGGCATCAACCGCGTAGTCGTGGCCGTGTGGACCGCAGCTCTGTTGCAAGACTTGCGGATCAGGCCCGCAACGCTCACAGCGGAACGCATTCAGCGTTTGCGCCACGCCGACGGCGTCGTGCGTCGCTTAACGCGCGCGTCCGGCTTCGACAACGAGATCTGGCAATTTCCAGTGGTGCTCATTCCCGTGGGCACCGAGGACCGCCCGGATTCGATCGTATTGCGGCCCATCGATTCGGTTGACGGCATGACCGCCCGCGCGGTTCGTATGCCCGGCGCATTGCTCGATCAGATCACGCGAGAACTGCGCGAAGTCGACGGCATCGGAGCCGTGTTCTACGACCTCACCAACAAACCGCCCGCAACCATCGAGTGGGAGTAGCATGAAACAATTTCTCATCGTCCTGGCGCTTTGCACCGCCGCATTCGCGCAACCCCAAGTCGATCTGCTGCTTCGCGGCGGTCAGGTGATCGACGGCTCAGGCTCCGCCGCCGTTAAGGCGGACGTCGGAATTCGCGGCGATCGCATCGTGTTCATCGGCGATTCCTCAAACATCCGTGCATCGCGGACCCTTGACGTCACGGGCCTTGTCGTGAGCCCCGGCTTCATCGATCCCCATACCCACACCCTCGAAGACCTTTCTGATTCCGCGAAGAAATCGAACGAATGCTTCCTGATGCAGGGCGTCACCACCGTGATCACCGGCAACGACGGCAACAGTCCGATCCAGACCGGATCGACGCTCGCGAAATGGAATCAGCAAGGCATCGGCACCAACGCCGCGCTCTACATCGGCCAGGGAAGCGTCCGCCGCGAGGTGATGGGCATGAGCGACGCCGCTCCGGCTTCGCAACAAATCACCGCGATGAAAGCCCTCGTCGAAAAGAGCATGAAGGATGGCGCTCTGGGCATGTCCACAGGCCTCTACTACGCTCCCGGCAGCTACGCCAAGACCGAAGAAGTGATCGAATTGGCAAAAGTCGCTGCAGCCGCCGGTGGCATCTATGACAGCCACATGCGCGACGAGGGCACGTACTCCATCGGCCTGCTCGGATCGATCCGCGAAACCATCCGCGTCGCGCGCGAAGCGAAGATCCCGGTTCACATTTCGCACATCAAGGCGCTCGGTCCCGACGTGTGGGGCCAGAGCGCGCAAGCCATCGAACTGGTCCAGCATGCCCGCGCCGAAGGCCTCGATGTGACCGCCGATCAGTATCCCTACAACGCCTCCGGCTCCAGCGTCACTGCATCTTTGGTCCCGCGCTGGGCCGAAGTCGGCGGCAACTCGGCATTGCTTGGGCGCATCGCCGATCCATCGGTTCGCCCCAAGCTGATTGCCGAGATGGAGCAGAACCTCAAACGGCGCGGCGGTCCGGATTCGTTGCTGATCATCTCGGGCCGCGACAAGTCGATAGTCGGCAAGCGCCTGCTCGCGATCGCCGCGGAAAAGCACGAATCACCCATCGAAGCCGCGCTCGAGATCATCAAGGGCGGTGGCGCCGGCGTGGCCTCGTTCAACATGAACGATCAGGACATCGCCAATTTCATGAAGCAGGATTGGGTGATGACAGGATCGGACGGCTCAGAAGGCCATCCGCGCAAATACGGGACCTTCCCCAGAAAGTTGCGCCTCTACGTCAAGGAAGAAAAGGTCATCACGCTTCCGTTCGCGATCCATTCATCGACCGCGCTGACCGCGCAAACCTTCCATTTCACCGACCGCGGCCTCATCAGGGACCACTATTTCGCCGACGTGATCGCATTCGATCCTGCCACGGTCGCCGACCGAGCGACCTACGAACACCCGGACGTTCTGGCGACCGGAATGAAGTACGTGATCGTGAACGGGAAAATCGCCGTCGACAACGGAAAGTACACCGGCGCGCTTGCCGGCCGCACGTTGCACCGGAACTAAGCGTTCTTCAGTTCCCGCTCCACCGCGTCCGCGAAAAAGTCGACATCGCGCAGCGTGCTGTAAATGTGCGGCGTGATCCGCAATCCGTCGTACTCTTCATGCGCCACGCGCGCGGTGACGATGTCGTACTTCGACCGCAGCGCATCCGCCATTTTTCCGGCGTCGACGCCGTTAAACGCCAGGAACCCGATCCCGCAGGACTGCGCTGGGTCCTCGCTGTGCAGGATCTTTACCTTGGCGTTTTCCTTCAACCGGTGTGCCCACCGATTCCGCAGATACCGCAGCCGCGCGGCCTTGCGCTCGATCCCGATATTCTCGTTGAACACCAGCGCCTGGCTGATGGCATTGTGATTTGCCGCCGGATGCGTGCCGATCTCTTCAAACTTGCGGATATCGTTGTCCTGCCGCTCGGACGACGCCATCAGCGCCCAGGTGCTCGCAATCTGCGATTTCTTGACGTACAGGAATCCGGTCCCGATCGGCGCGCAGGTCCACTTGTGCAGGCTGACGCCGTAATAATCGCAGTCGAGATCCGAAAGCTTATACGGGAAATGATTGAAGGCGTGTGCTCCGTCGACGATCACGCGGATGCCCCGCGCGTGCGCCATGTCGCAGATCCGCCGAACGGGGAAAATCTGCCCGGTGCGATTGGTGATATGGCACAGCAGAATCACTTTGGTCTTCGGCGTCACCGCCCGCTCGAAGCGCTGATACAGATCGTCCATGCTCGGCGGCGGCACCGGGAACGAGATCATCTTCAGCACGATTCCCTCGCGCCGCTCCCGCTGGCGGAACGTGGTGATCATGCGCGGATAATCCTGATTCGTGGTCAGTACCTCATCGCCGCGCTTAAGATCGATTCCGTACTGCGCGATTTCCAGCGCCTCGCTCGAATTCCGCGTGATTGCCATCTCCTCGGGATCGCAGCCGGCGACGGCGGCCAGATGCTGCCGCACTCTTTCGATTTGCTTCTCCAGAAGCTCGACCATCGTCTGGATCGGTCCCATATCGGTCTGGGCGAGATAACGCAGCATCGCATCCTGCACCGGCCGCGGAGCGGGGCTGGCGTAGCCGTTATTGAAATTGATGATGTTGCGCTCCACCGTGAACGAGTTGCGGATCTCGGTCCAGTAATCCTCGTCCGCCGCAACCTCTTCCGGCTTCCGCCCCTTCACCGCTTCTCCGGCGGCCGATGCGCGCTGGATGGCATTGTCCTGGAACGTGGCTAAGGCAACCGACCCTGCGGTGATTTGGAAGAAGCTCCTGCGGTCCATATATATTTTTTCCCCTAGGGGCTGAGCGTAACATACCCCCTCGTCGGAAGGAAGCCGCCATTCATAGCGGTGTCGCGGCATCGCTCTGCCTCGACACCTCTGATAACCTGAATTTAGAGTGCTCCCCAAACTCTTCCACGCCGGAAGCTTTTACCTGCCGACCTACGGAGTCCTGGTCGCCCTGGGTTTCCTCATCGGTCTCACGATCACCGTTCGCCTGGCCCGCCGCAGCGGCCTGAACGGGGAACTGGTCACAAACCTTGCCGTCTACTGCGCTTTGGCCGGCCTGCTGGGCGCCAAGGTCCTGATGATTCTATTCGACTGGCGCATCTTCATGTCGGATCCGGGGCAGATCTTTTCCCTGTCGACGCTCCAGGCCGCCGGCGTTTTCCAGGGCGGACTGGTCCTGGCCTTCGTCACCGCGTTTTTCTATATGCGGCACACCGGGCTGCCGTGGCTCCAGACGCTCGACGCATTCGCTCCCGGCATAGCCATCGGCCATGCGATCGGCCGCATCGGATGCTTTGCCGCTGGCTGCTGTTGGGGTAGGGAATGCACTTTACCCTGGGCCGTGACGTTTCATAATCCCGAGGCTTATGCTCTGACCGGGGTTCCCCTCGAACAGCCGCTGCATCCGTCCCAGCTCTATGAAATGTTCACGGAAGCCGCACTGTTCGGATTCCTCTATTGGCGTTTCGGACGCGAGCATGCCCCAGGCAAGATCATGGGCCTATATCTCGTGCTGAGCTCCGCCGCGCGTTTCCTGATTGAATTCACGCGTTTCCACGAGCAGGGCCTGTACTTCGGCCTTTCGCTGACCCAATGGATCGCCGTCGCCGTGGCAGGCGCCGGAGCCATCCTGCTGTTCGCCCCCCGCGGCGTCCCCCGCACTGTAGCCCGAACCGCTTGAGCAGTCTATAGATCCGGGCATTTTCTGCCGTTAATATTGGGTGGGAATGAAAGCCAAACAGCGCGGATTTGTGCTCATCGCGATGTCGGTCACCATGCTGCTGCTGCTGGCCGTGATCGGACTCGCCTTCGACCTGGGACGCGTCTACATCGCGCGCAACGAAGCGCAGGTGTTCACCGACGCCGCCGCCATGACCGCTGCATCGAAAATGGACGGTACCGCGGCCGGAATCGCGCGCGCCGATGAAGCCGTGGCGCATTTGCCGATGCGCTGGAACCTGGGGACCCGCGAATTCAAGGGCGTGATCGTGGAATTCAGCGCGACCGGCGAAAAATGGGAGCGCGATCCCAAGGACGCCTCGGCCATGACCATGGCGCGCGTTACCGCGCCGGCGAATCAAGTGGAAATCACCTTTCTGCGCGCCGCCGGAGGTCCGGATTCGATGACCGTTCCCGCACGCTCAACCGCTGCGTCCAATCCCGTGAGGCTCGTGCAATGAGCCGTTTCCGTATGGCTCGCGCAGCGAGCCGGGAACGCGGTCACGCGATGCTCGAGCTTGCCGTGTCCTCGGCCGTCATGATTTCGTGCCTCGCGGGCACCTTCCAGTTCGGTTACACCTTCTACGTCTATAACCAGCTCGTGACGGCGGTTGGTAACGGTGGACGCTACGCGGCTCAGCGTACGTATCGCGCGTCGTCGGCGCGTGACATCGAAAAAGGCGCGCAGGCGATTCGCAATATGGTGGTCTACGGCGACGCGCAGCCCGCGCCCGGCGCGCAGCCCATCGCCGCGAATCTGACTCCGGAACAAGTGGACGTTCACTGGGTAACGGACGGAAAAAACGCTCCGTCTGCCGTCGACGTGTCTATTCGCGAGTACAAAGTCGACGCAGTATTCAAGACATTCACCTTCTCAGGACGCCCGGGCGTCGAGTTTCCTTTCGTCGGAAGATACGCCCCGTCGGAGCGCGAGCCGTGAAGCCCCATCACAAACGAGGCCAAAGTCTGGTCGAGGCGACGCTCGTCCTCATCGTGTTCTTCGCGATGCTGCTGGGCGTGATCGATTGTGGGCAGATCCTCTACGCGCACCAGGCGCTGGTGGAGCGCGTCCGCTCGGCTGTGCGCTGGGGCTCGGTGCATCCCTTCGACGGCACTGGCGATCAGGTCGCGAACCTGGTTCTCTACGATCAGCCGCAGGAACCGAATGCCGCACGCCCCGGATTTCTCGGCCTTACGCGTGCCAACGTGCAGGTCCGCTATCAACCCGCCACCACGGAACGCCCCGACGACGAAACACTCAGCGTTGCGGTCGTAAACTACGAATCGCATTTCTTTTCCCCCTGGATCGCGAAGACCATCGTCAGCCCCCGCCCCGTTCTGGTAAGCGCGCCCGTAGCCTTTCAGAAACGCTAACGCTGCCGTCAGCGCCGCGGCGCCATTCGGACGTTTCTCAACACGGTCCAGACCAGCCGGCATTGCTATCCTATTTCCTTGGCCACTATAAAACCGTTCAGGCCCTTTCGCTACGCCGCGAAAGCCGGAGATCCGGCGCTGCTGCTCACCCAGCCCTACGACAAGATCAGCCCCGAAATGCAGGCGCGTTATCTCGCCGCCAGCCCCTACAACCTGGTACGGATCATTCTCGGCGAGCGTCACGCCTCCGACAGCGATTCGGATAACGTCTACACGCGCGCCGCCAATTACCTGAACGATTGGATCCGCGACGGCATTCTCGCCCAAGACCCCGCGCCCGGCCTCTACGCTTACTCCCAGGAATTCGAAGTACCCGATTCCGGCGAACGCCTGCGCCGCAACGGATTCATCGGCATCGGAAAGGTCGAGGATTATTCGGCCAATATCGTCTACCGGCATGAGCAGACCCTGACAGGCCCAAAGAAGGACCGCCTGGAACTCCTGCGAAAAACCCGCGCACACTTCGGACAGATCTTCATGCTGTATCCCGATCCTGAGTGCTCCGTCGACCGCCTGCTCGAAGAAGCCTCAACCGGAAAGCCGGTCTTGGACGTGCTGGACGATTATCACGCCCGGCACTGTCTGTGGCCGATCGCCGACGAAGCGCGCGTCTCGCAAATTCAGGCGCTGATGAGCGCGAAGAA
>Ga0070731_10003814_pt1 | contig 13351 bp, 12 predicted proteins | sample Coa_R1_2_FD_66448 | JGI IMG/M metagenome (GOLD analysis project Ga0070731, IMG submission 66448) | Surface soil microbial communities from Centralia Pennsylvania, which are recovering from an underground coalmine fire - Coalmine... | ecosystem: Environmental > Terrestrial > Soil > Unclassified ... | reverse complement strand
GAGGCCGGCCAGCCGTCCGAGCATGTTGCCGACCTCCCGGGAGCGCGTCACCACGTCCTCCCGGGTCTCCGCCGCCGGCAGGGCCGGGTCCGGCGCCGCCGCCTCGCGCCGCGTGCCCGGGGTGTCCTCCGAGAGCGTGCGCGGGCCGATGCAGCCCGCCTTCCCGGTGATCTTCCGATAGGCCGCGTCGTAGTCGACGTAGCCCACGCCGCCGCCCATCGCCCGGAGGATGTGGACGCGGTTCTGGGTCGGCGGATGCGTGGAGAACAGGCCCACGGCGGCGAGCGCCTCCATCGGATTCACGATGTACATCGGGGCGAGGACCCGGTTGACCTTCGGGCCCCCCTGCGACTGGACGGTGATCTTCTCGAGCGCGGACGCCAGCCCTTCGGGGTATCGCGTGAAGCGCGCGGCCGACGCGTCGGCCAGGTACTCGCGCCTCCGCGAACAGGCGAAGTACATCATCTGGGCGAGGATCGGCGCCAGGATCGCCAGGACGACCGCCAGGATCACGAGCACGATCTGCAGGCCGCCGTTGTCGTCCTTGTCCCGGGAGGAGCGGCGGCCGCCGCCGAACAGCAGGTTGCTGCGGAGGAACACGTCCGCCAGGAGCACGATCGCCCCCAGCATGACGCCCATCAGGATCATCAGCGCCGGGTCGCCGTTCTTGTGGTGGCCGATCTCGTGCGCCACCACCCCCTGGAGCTCGTCGCGGGTGAGCAGCCTCAGGAGGCCCGAGGTCACGCAGACGACGCGGGTTTCCGCCTTCCGTCCCGCGGCGAACGCGTTCGGCCGGTCGTCCGCGATGAGGTAGATGTCGGGCATCTTGCCGAGGCCCGAGGCGATCACCATCTCCTCGACGACGTTGAACAGCTGGGGCGCATCGGACTTCTCGATCTTCTGCGCGCCGGCGACCAGGAGCATGATCTGGTCGCCCTGGACGACGGCGACGAGCCAGAGGATGAGCCAGAAGAACAGGGAGACGCCCGCGCCGAACAGCACCCCCGTGCGCGGCGCGATCGCGTTGCCGATCAGCACGCCGAGCACGACGAGGAGCGCGCCCATGCCGGCGACGATCAGGGCCGACCGCCGCCGGTTGCTTTCAATCGCCTCCCACATGGGGTCTTAGAACTTCACTTGCGGCGCCTGCCGCTCCTTCTCGTCCTGAACCTGGAAGAGCGGCTCAGGCTTGAATCCGAAATTGCCCGCGATGATGTTCGAGGGGAACGTCTCCAGCCGCGTGTTGTAGGTCGTCGCCGCGTCGTTGTAGGCCTGACGCGCGAAGCTGATCTTGTTTTCCGTCGAGGTCAGCTCCTCCTGCAGCGCCATGAAGTTCTGGTTCGCCTTCAGATCCGGGTACTGCTCGGTCACGACCATCAGGCGGCCGAGCGCCTGGCTCAGCTGGCCTTCCGCCGCGATCCGGGCGTCGACGGTCGGCGCCGCGACCGCCTGGGAGCGGGCGGCGATGACGCCTTCGAGGGTCTTGGACTCGTGCGCGGCGTAGCCCTTGACCGTCTCGACGAGGTTCGGGATCAAGTCGTGGCGCCGCTTGAGCTGAACGTCGATCTGCGCCCACGAGTTCTTGGTCTCGTTGCGCGAGCGGACGAGGCCGTTGTACATGCCCACGACCACGGCGATGACCACGACGACGAACAGACCGACCGCGAGCGCGATCACGCCGATGAGGGGTGCTGCCATCCTATCCTCCCTTCTTGGACTGGGTCGGCTGAAGCTGGCCCAGGAACTTGGCGACCCCGCCGTCCTTGTTGGCGGCGATCAGGGTCTCAATTTCGTTTCGGTCGAACCAGTTGCCGTGCCCGCGGGGGCAGCGGTCGATCTCCACGTGCTGCACGGTGACCACCTGCATTTTACGGGAGCAGCGCACGCAGCGGCGCTCGCCGGACTTCGGGTTGCCCGCCGTCGACAGGGCCGTCTCGAGGGGGTCCTTCGCGCCGCCGCCGAGGCGGGCCAGCTGGTCGATCTCCCCCGCGTCGAGCCAGGTCCCGCCGCAGCGCAGGCAGCGGTCGATCTCCACGCCGTCGAGCTCGAAGACGATCAGGGGCTCCTTGCACGCGGGACACACGGGGCGCCACCTCCTTGAGAAGCGTGGAATCATTATGTAGACTTCGCCGGTCCCTGTCCATGACACAGCGCCAGCAATTCTGCGTCTCGGCAGGCGCGGCCTTTGTAAGGAACCTAGGATGTCCAAAGCGATCGCAGCCCTGTTCCTGGCGGTCTCCGCGTGGGCGGCGCAGGACAAGCCCTTCAACGGCAAGGATTTGAGCGGATGGGCCTTCCGGGCGCCCGCCGAGCGGAACAAATGGAGGACCGGCAAGGCCAGCCTGGATCCGACCGATCCCCACAAGCTCGTCGTGGCCGCCGAGGGGGACGAGCTGGTCAACGCCGAATCCCACAGCGTGGACGCCTACACCGAGGCCACCTGGGGCGATTGCCTGCTCGAAGTCGAGGTGATGGTCCCCAAAGGCTCCAATTCCGGCATCTACCTGATGGGCGAGTACGAGGTCCAGGTCCTCGACAGCTTCGGGAAGGAGAAGATCGGACAGGGGGACATGGGAGGCATCTACGGCGGCGCCGCTCCCCGGGTCAACGCCTCGAAGCCCCCGGGCGAATGGCAGAAGTTCGTGATCGACTTCCGGGCGCCGAAGTTCGACGCCGACGGGAAACGCACGAGCCCGGCGAAGTTCGTGAAGGTCGAGCTCAACGGCCGGCTCCTTCACGAGAACCTCGAAATGAAAGGCCCGACGCCGGGCGGTCTGACCGGGAAGGAAGGCCCGAAAGGCCCGCTCCTCCTCCAGGGCGACCACGGGGCCGTGTCGTATCGCAATGTCAAGGTGACGCCGGTTCCCTAGTCGTGGCCCTGCTCGCGGCGCTCGTCCTGCAGGCGGCATCGGAGGAGGCGATCCGCAGGCTCATCGAGCAGCTGTCGTCCGACCGGATCGAAGCGAGGTCCGAGGCGTACCGGAAGCTCGAAGACATCGGCCGCCCCGCCCTGGCCCTGCTCCAAAAGGCGGCGCTGGATCCGGACGACGAAGTGGCGTCGCGGGCGCGGACCCTCGTCGTCCGCATCCCCATCCGGGAGCATCTGACGCCCGCGCTGATCGCCGTCGGCGGGATCTACGATCGCCTCGCCCTGGGCGACTGGACGCCCGTCTTTCTCGACCTGTCCGCCGATCTGCGCCAGGGTGACGATCGTCGCCGCTATCCCGGCGTGCGCGCGGACGACCTGTCGTTCATGGCCCCGATGGCGATCGCCTCCGCGAAGACCGAGGCCGACAAGGTCGCGGTCTGCCAGGCGGTGGGGCGGATGCAGCTGAAGTCGGCGATCCCGTCCGTCCTCCCCCTGCTCCGGGACGCGCAGGCCACGGTGCGGTCGAACGCGATCGCCGCGATCCGCGACACCAACGCCCGCGACCAGGTGGCCGCCGTTCGACCGTCCCTGACCGATCCCAGCAATCTCGTCCGCACGGTCGCCGCCCACGCGCTCGGCCGCCTGGGCGACCAGGAATGCGTGCCCCAGCTGATCGCCATGTTGGAGGACGACAATGCCAACGTCCGCTGGTGGGCGGTCTACGCCCTCGGCGAACTGCGGCCGCCGACGGCGGCCGAGGCCATCGCTCCCCTGAAGGACGACCCCAATGACTTCGTCCGCCGCGTCGCCCGGGAGACCTGGAGTCAGTTGCGGCAAAAGCCCTGATAAAGTACCCTCGGAGCCCATGAGCTCAAGCGCGGGTCGGGCGCTGTTCACGGGCACCGGCGTCCAGGTGGTGCAGGTGGACCGGGGCCGCTGCGCCATCTACCGCTTCATCGGGGCGAATTCCCCCCTGCTGATCGACTGGACCACGTCCGCCCTCCGGGCGGCGAAGACCTCGATCGCGATCAACGCGCGGGAGATGAACGGGATCGACGCGGAGTTCGTGCAGCTGCTGCTCACCCACGCCGCCAAGAAGCCCCTCGCCCTGGTCAGCCCGCCCAAGGCGCTGATCGAGATCCTGGAGCAGACCGGGTCGCGCGAGCGCATCCCGCTCTTCAGCGGGGAAGAGGCGATCCTGGAGAGCGGCTCGATCCCCGATTCCCTGGCCCAGGAGCGGATGGCGCTCCAGGAGCTGGAGTCGCGGTTCCGGATCAATCCGCTCTGGCGCCGCGTCGACCAGGACCAGACCTGGCTTTGCGCGCTCTGCGGCCTCGAGGTCGACGACGTGCGCTTCTGGCCGGCGAAGGGGCCGGATCCGATGGCCCTGCGGAACGTCCGGCGCCACTTGATCGGCGACTGCATGGCGTGGCGCGCGGGACGCCAGCAGCCGCTGCCGGCGAGCGTGCTCGACCAGTTCCTGGCGGAGGTGAACGCGAGGAAGGCGGGCGAAGACGTCGAGCGGAAGAAGAAGCTCTCCCAGGAGATCGAAACGCTGCAGTCGCGCGTGAACGACATGCAGGAGATGGAGCGGAGCGTGAATCAGGCGCAGCGCCGCCAGCTTCACCTCCTGCCGGTCGACCCCGCGCCCGACGAGATCGCGGACATCGCGGTGATTTACCGGCCGCTGCAGGCGGTGAGCGGCGATTTTCTGGACTTCTACTCCCTTTCGGACAATCGCTTCGGAGTGTCGATCGGCGACGTCTCCGGCCACGGCGTGGAGACGGCGATCGTGATGGGGATGGCGAAGATGGCGTTCCGCGTGCGCTCCCAGGCGCACGGCTCGGTGCGCGACCTGATGACCCTGGCGAACCAGGACCTCTTCACGGAGCTGCGCCGGACGGCGTTCATCACCGGGGTGTTCGCGGTGATCGACCGGGACACCCGCCAGATGATCTACGTCCGGGCGGGGCACCCCAAGCCCCTCCTCCGGCGCGGGAAGGGCGGCTGCGAGGAGCTGGAGGGGAAGGGGCTGCCGTTCGGAGTGGACAAGGGTCCGCGCTTCGCGGCGGGTCTCGAGGAATGCGCCGTGGACCTGGAGGCCGGCGACACGCTGCTCCTCTACACGGACGGAGTGATTGAAGCGGGTCCGGCGACCTCGCAGTTCGGGGTGGAGCGCCTGAAGGACGCCCTGGAGTCGGCGCCGGGGGACCAGCCGGCGCGGGTGGTCCTGAAGCATATCGCCGACGCGGTGGACGCCTTCGTCGGCGACGGCGTGATGGGCGACGACGTGACCCTGGTCTGCCTCCGGATCAAGTAGGCCGGATCAGGTAGGGCGGGCCCCCCGGGGAGGGGAGCCCGCCTTCCCGAATCCAGGCCAGGCTCTAGTCGTTCACCCAGCTTCCCATCTCGTCCGGAACGATCTCCAGCTCCAGCTTCTTGCCTCCGCGGATCACCGACAGCGTCGACTTCACGCCGATCCCCTGGGTCCCCAGGATCCGGTGGAGATCATCCACGCCCGAGACGGGCTGGCCGTTGAAGGCGACGACGACGTCGCGCTCCCGGAGGCCCGCGGTGCGGCCGGGGCTTCCGGATTCCACGCCCATGATCATCATCCCCGTCTCGCGCGACAGCCCATGCTCCTTCATCAGGCGGCTCGGCAGCGCGACCCGCTGGCCCGCCACCCCGAGGTAGCCGCGCCGGATCCGGCCGTCCTGGATCAAGCGCTCGGCCACCCAGGCCGCCGTGTCGCTCGAGACCGCCAGGCAGATCCCCTGGGCCTCCGGGATGATCGCCGTGTTCACGCCGATGGCTTCGCCCCGATGGTTGACGAGCGGACCGCCGGAATTTCCCGGATTGAGCGCCGCGTCGGTCTGGATGATGTCGTTCATCAGCCTCCCCGACCGCGCCCGCCACGACCGACCCAGGGCGCTCACGACGCCGGCCGTCACCGTGCATTGGAAGCCGAGGGGATTCCCCACCGCCACCACCAGCTGGCCGACCTTCATCTGCGCCGACTTCCCCAGGGGCGTGACCGGGAGCCCCGTCGCGTCCACTTTCAGGACCGCCAGGTCCGTCTCCGTGTCGTCGCCGACCAGGTCCGCCGACATCTGCTTGCCGTCCGGCAACGTGATCTGGATCAGGTCGCCCTGGTGGACGACGTGACTGTTCGTCAGCAGATAGCCGTCGGGTCGGAAGAAGAAACCCGACCCGGTCCCGCCGGGGCCGCCGCGCTGCCGGGTGAGCCGCAACACCTCGACGCTCACCACCGAGGGACACACTCGTTCCGAGACCTCGACCACGATGCGCGAGTAGGCGTCGAGGGCTTGCGCCGAAGGATCCGATTGATTAGGGTCCATAAGAGTTTACCGTGTAGGGATGGTAGAACGGAACGGTCCTGGCGACGTCTGGGTCGTCGTCAAGGTCCCCGACACCGGAACGGCCGTTCCCAGGTGGCTGGCACTCTGTGCTTCATAACGTGCCGGCGGCGCCGGCATTCCTGAGTTTGGAACGGACCTCGTGAAGTTGATGGAGGCGGTCATGGGACACCTGCTGCTGGGATTCGCGCTGGGTCTCGTCGTTCAGGCCCAGGACGACCCCAAGGGTCCGGCCGCCGACCTCGCCGCCGCTCTCCAGGCGACGGCCAAGCGCGGCGCCTTCGCGTTCACCGGGACGCTGAAGACCGAAGTCGATCCCGACGACGCGGACGACGAGGCGACGTCCTGCTCGGTGTCCGGAGCCGTGGCTCCCGGGGAGCGGACGGTCGCCCACATCAAGGGAGAGAATTCCGTCCACGACCTGCTTCTCAAGCGCCGCCGCCTGGCGGGCCGGGAGACATGGAAGGGGCATCCCCTCGATCTGATGAACGCCCCGAGCGAGCTGATGTCGCTGCTCGACCTGGAGCGCCTGGCGATGTCCGTCAAGGACGCCGCTTCGGTCAAAGCGCTCCCGGAGGAGAAAATCGGGACCGAGGACTGCCGCGTCTACGAGCTCGGCCTTTCCAAGGGGGCGATCCGGAGCTACCACGACGAGGCGGAGGCGGTGGAGGAAGAGGAGAAGTCGCTCCAGGGCGTCACGCTCACCCTCAAGGTGCAGAAGTCGGACGGGCTGGTGGTGACGCTCGACGCCTCCGTGCTCCGCCTGTACAAGGACGACAAGGCGGCCGCGGGGGGGACGAAGGGGCTGAGCGTGTTCCAACTCCGACTGAAGGACTTCGGGACCGCGAAGGTCCCGACCCTTCCAGGCCTGGAGGCCTTGCTCAAAGACTGATCCTCGGCCTGGCGGCGGTGCTCCAACCTTAGAACCTGCTCCACCTTCCGGTGCAGTTCCCTTTCGAATCATCCGATCTTCTAGGGGGGTGCGGTCTATCCTCGAGGTGGGGACCACGTGGCTTCCAAATCGCCCAAGGAGTACCTGAGAAACCTCGGCGACCTCCCGTCGCTGCCCGCGGTCGCCGTCCAGGCGCTCGCGGTGGCGGAGGATCCGTCTTCCACCGCGAGCGACCTGCTCCGCGTCATCATGTCCGATCCGCCCCTGGCCGCCAAGGTCCTCAAGGTCGCCAATTCCGTCCACTTCCACCGCGGGCACGCCGTCAACGACCTCCAGACCGCCATCGTCCGCCTCGGATTCTCCAACGTCCGAAATCTTCTCATGGGGGTCGCGGTCATCCGCGCGTTCAACTCCTATTTCATCGGCGCCCCGTACACGCGCGAGGATTTCTGGGTCCACTCGATCGGCGTCGGCGTCCTGGCGAGCCGGCTCTCGGGCGAGCATGTCCAGCTCTGCGCGTCGTCGTCCTTCGTCATGGGACTGCTTCACGACATCGGCCAGCTGGTCCTCGACCGCGCCGCGCGGGAGGCTTTCGGCCAGGCGATCCGCGTCGCCCAGGACGGCCGCATTCCCCTGTATGAGGCCGAGCGCCTGCGCCTGGGCTGCGATCACGCCGCGGTCGGCGCCGAGCTGCTCTCGGCATGGCGCTTCCCGCACGAGCTGGTCGAGCCGGTGCGCTGGCATCACCAGCCCGAGCGCTGCGAGGCCGCCCACCGTCCGCACGCCTACCTGCTCCAGGTCGCCGACTGGATTTGCGACGAGCACCGGATCGGCAGCAGCGCCAACGAGCATCCGCTCCGGCCGTCGGAAGAGACGCTTGGCCGCCTGAACATGACCGACGAGTCGATCGCCAGCCTGGTTGATTCGGTGCAGCGGGAGCCCCTGCTCACGCTCCTTTTGCCCGTCTAGGTCGGCCGCGCCGGCCGCGTGGGCGGGCGAAAAGGGCCATCGCGCGGCCGCCCCCGGCGTCCAATGCCCGTGCTCGACGAGAACGGCAGACGCTGGGTCCTCCAGGGCGGGATTCTCTCCTTGCTGCTCCTGTTCCTCGGCCTGAGCGGGATCCCCGAGCTCCGGGCCTTCCAGCGTCCCTGTACGACGTGCGACGGGGCCGGCACGGTGCTCCGAGGGCTCCCGATCCCGCGGGCTCTCGGCGGGGGGAGTCCCGCGGAAACGGAGGGGAGGGAACTCCCCGTCAGGTGCCGAGCCTGCGAGGGCACAGGCCGGATCCCTCTTTCCCGGACCGAATGGGAATCCCGGTTCCTGAGGCTCTGCACGGCGCTGTGGGCGTGCGTTTGCGTGGCGCTGGCGGGCGGGCTCGTCTGGGGGATGAAAGTGGTGGACTGCGGGCTGTGCCGCGGCTCCGGCCGGCTCGCGCTGGAGGCGCTGCCCCCGGCAGAGGCCGCCTTCGTGGTCGACATCGACTGCGTGGCGTGCGAAGGCCGGGGCCGGCTCGGGTCCCTCGACCGGTGGATTCTCCGCCATGAAGCGTCGAGGGAAGGCCGGATCCGGGAACGGACCCCGCGGGCGCCCGGGTCGCCTCGCTCCCGTCGCCCGCGCGACGCTTCGGAGCGGTCTAGCGGGCCGCGGAGGCCCTGAGGAGCTTGCCCGCCGCCTCCGCGGGGACCGGCCTGCTGAAGTGGTAGCCCTGGACTTCGTCGCAGTCCCTCGCGTGCAGCCAGGTCAGGTGATCGGCCGTCTCCACCCCCTCCGCGATCACCTTCAGCTTCAGGCTGTGGGCCATCGCGATGACCGCCGTCACGATCGCCGCGTCGTCCGCCCGGGACGTGATCTCGCGCACGAAGGAGCGGTCCACCTTGAGCGCGTGCAGCGGGAAGGACCTCAGGTAGGACAGCGATGAATAGCCCGTGCCGAAGTCGTCGATCGCCAGGGTGACCCCCGTCTCCTTGAGCGACCTCAAGGTGCCGAGCGCCGCATTCGCGTCCTTCATGACCGCGCTTTCGGTGATCTCGAGCTCCAGCTGGTCCGGCGGCAGCCCCGTCTCCCGGAGCACGCGGGTGACCAGGGCGACGGGATTCTGGTGCTGGAACTGGCGCGCCGAGAAGTTCACCGAGACCCGGACCGGCGGCAGTCCCGCCTGCTGCCACGCCCGGCCCTGGGCGCAGGCGGTGCGGAGCACCCGCTCGCCGATCGGCAGGATCAAGCCGCTTTCTTCCGCCAGCGGGATGAAGTCCGAGGGCTGGACCAGGCCCAGCGTCGGATGCTTCCAGCGCACCAGCGCCTCCATGCCGACGATGCGCCCGCCCTTGACGTCCAGCTGGGGCATGTAGTGCACGATGAACTCGTCCCGGGCGAGGGCCATCCGGAGGCTGTTCTGCAGCTCCAGCCGCGTGAGGAACTGGTCGTTCACCGCGGGGAGATAGAACTGGTACAAGTCCGAACCCTGCTCTTTCGCGCGGCGCAGGGCGATGTCGGCATTGTGCAGCATGGATTCGGCGTCCGTCCCGTCGAAGGGGTGCAGGCTGATGCCGATCGTGGTGCTGATGAAAAACTCCAGGCCCGACAGCTTGATCGGGTCGGCGAAGGCCGCGATCACGGACTCCGCCGCGGAAGAGACGTCCTTCATGTCGCCGACGTTGCCGAGGACGATCGCGAACTCCTCCCCGCTCAGGCGGGCGACGAGATCGTGACTCTTGAGCGTGGGCTTCAAGCTGCCCAGGAGGCGGTCGGCGAGCTCCCGGACGAGAGGGTCGCCGATCGAGGCCCCCAGCGTGTTGTGGACGAGCTTGAACCCTTCGAGGTGAATCAGCATCACGGAGACCATCTGGCCGCTCTGCCGGGCCATCATGAGCAGGTCGCCCAGGCGGTCGTAGAAGGCGGCGCGGTTGGGGAGATGCGTGAGGCGGTCGAGGCTCACGGAGCGGACCTCTTCCCGCCGCCGTTGACGGAGGACCGAGATCATCTTATGGCGCTCGACGGCGTACCGAAGCGACTGCTCGAGGAGGCGCCCGCCGAGGTGTCCTTTGATCAGGTAGTCCTGGGCGGTGCCCCGGGCGACGGCCTGGTGGGCGAGCGACTCGGACGCCTCGTCGGTCAGCAGCACCAGGGGCGTCGCCGCGATCTGGGCGGCGAAGCCGCGGAGCGGCTCGAGAGCCTGGGGGTCCTCCAGGTTGGCATCGATGAGGACGAGGTCGAAGGTCTGGTTGACGCAGCGGCGTTTGGCGTCGGAGATGGAGGCGACCCGGTGGACGTCAAAGGGGACGGCGGAAGCCCGGAAGGCGACGTGAAGGGGCTCGGCCGAGACGTCGCAGGGCTCGATGAAGAGAATGCGGAGGGGGGCCGCCGCGTCTGGCGGTGGAGCACCCTCCTCGGAGCGTTCGGCCCTGGTCCCCATGGGTTATTCCCCAGAACTATACGCGGATTCTCTATGCATATGTATTGAAACATGCATTTTTAATGGAAATTCGAATGACCGGAGCCGACCTAGAGCCCGAGCTCCTTCCGGACGATCCGGGTGCCGGCCACGAGCGCCGCGAGCTTCGGGCGCGCGGCCCAGCGGGCCGTCTGGCTGAGGCCGCAGTCGGTCGACAGCGCCAGCCGCTCCGCCGGCGCGTGCCTGAGGCAGAGCCGGACGCGCCCGGCGACGTCCTCGGGAGTCTCGACGTAGTAGTTCTTCACGTCGACCACCCCGATCGCGACGTCCCGGCGCTTGGCGAGCTCGGCGATGAGCTCGATCTCCGCGAACTCGCGGCTGGCCATCTCGAGATGCACCTCGTCGACGGCGACGTCGAGGAAGGCGGGAAACATCGGGGCATAGCGTCGGGGCGCGACCGCTCGGGCTTTGTAATTGCCGAAGCACAGATGCGTCGACAGCCGCGTCCTTCCCGCCGCCGGTTCGACCGTGCGGTTGAAGAGATCGACGAAGCGTTTCGGATCCTCCCGGTAGGCGTAGCAGCTCATCGAGGGTTCGTCGACGCAGACCTCGCGACAACCGGCCTTCACGAGCGCCTCGAGCTCCGCCCGGACGATCGGGAGCAACGCCTCGGTCAGCGCCCAGCGGTCCCGGTAGCGAGCGTTCGGCAGCAGGCGGCCGCTCAGCGTATAGGGGCCGGGAACGCTGGCCTTCAGGGTGGGCCCCGGCGGCGCCAGCCGCCTCAGTCTCAGGTACTCGTCCACGACTCCCAGCCCCCGGGGCGCGCTCAGCTCTCCGGTGACGGCGTGCTTGCCGCGCTGGTCGTGCGCGGGCGGCCCGTGCCGCCTCGGCGGCTCGGCTTCGATCGAGATCCCCTCGAGAAATCCATAAAACGACAGGTTGAAATCCAGCCGCGTCTGCTCGCCGTCGGTGATGACGTCGAGCCCCGCCGCCGTCTGGTCGTGGATCGCGGCGAGCACGGCATCGTCCTGCAGTTCCGCCCGGTCGTCGGGCCCGAAGTCCGCGAGATGCGAGCAGGCATGCTCCAGCCAGCCGGGGAAGGGATAGCTTCCGATGACGGTCGTCCTGAGCGGGCGCTCTTTCAAAGGGGCCTCCGTTGCTTGAGATGGACGAAGAGATACCACGAACCGGCCGCCGCGGCGAGATGCTTGAGCGCATGGCCGCCGACCACCCGGGTCATCCGATAGATCGGGGCATCCAGGAGCTCGAACAGCTTCGACAAGGCGTAAAGGCCCACGGCCAGCCACAGCCATCGGGTCCCGCTGCAGGGCGCCGGAAAGAGCCCCAGGATCACGGGCACCAGAAGGACGGCCCAGGCTTGAAGGAGCAGGTAGAATCGGAGGTCGTCGCGGGAGCGCCAGTACTGCAGGCTCAGGACGCCGGCGATCAGGAGCGGCATCCAGAGGAATCCGCCGACCGTCCGGTCGACCCGCTCCAGGACCATGATCCCCAGGAGCGCCGAAAATCCGATCGCCATGGGCAGGCGATCCCAGAAGAGCGTCGCGTCGGACGGCGCCAGGTGGTAAGATGCGGATCCGACGGCCGTCAGGGCGATCGAGAGGCCCAGGACCCTCCACGGGGCGCGCGCTCCGGGGGCCGGGTAGTAGAGATTCTTTCCCGCGAGGGCGTTATAGAACCCGGCGAGCCCGACCACTAAGAAGGGGATGTTCGAACCGACGTCCATGAAGTGGGGAATGCCGAACAGCGTCCGCTGATCCGCGAAGTGGTGGTATTCCGGAGGTTGGGGAAGCGGCCGGACCCAGAAGACCCCGGCGAGCGACCCCAGCGCCAGGACGGCAAGGAGCGCGCGCTTCACCCCCGTATCCATGGGACAGCGTTAGTATAGAAGCGGGCGGTTTGCATGGGTCACGAAATCAGTTACTGCGGTCGATGCGCCGTGCGGATCGGCGGGGCCGATTTCGACAAGGGCAAAGCGTTTCGCGTCGACGGCAAGGGCATCTGCGCGAATTGCCTCACGTCCGACGATCAGAACGCCATCGCCCCGGCGTCCCCCGTGCGGGGCAAGACCTCGACGAGAATCAAATCGCAGAAGGCCGGCCACGGGACCTCCTCCAAGCTGCCCCCCGTGCGGCCCGAGGTCCGGGTGGAGCCGTCGAAGGCGCCCCTGATCCTGGGGATCTCCGCGGGCGTCCTGGTTCTGCTGGGAGGAGCCTACGCGCTCTTGTCGGGATCGCCCGCCCGCCCGGGACCGGAGGTTTCGGCCCGCCCTCCGGCGCCCAAGCTTCCGGCGGCGGTCGAGGAGCCTCCCCGGGAGAAGCCCGAGGATCCGCAGCTCCGGGTCGCGCGGGAGGCGGTCGAGGCCGCCCGCAGCCGGGCGAAATCGTCGCCCAACGACCTGGAGGCCCAGCGGGCCGCCTGGGAAGAGGCGGCCCGGACCTCCGCGCTGACGCCGTACTTCAAGGAAGCCTCCGCGGGGCTCCAGGCGGTCAAGGAACTCCTGGCCGCGGCCAAAGCTCCCGATCCGGTGAAACCCGAAGCGAAACCCCCGGCGCCCCCGCCGGCGGAGGCCGCTCCCAAGCCCCCCGAGGCCGGCGTCAGCGCCGCCGTCTGGACCGCGGCGATGACCAAGGCGAGCGCCGGCGACTTCGACGCGGCGATCTCGGAGCTCCGGAAGGACCCGGCGGGAAACCCGGAAGCCGATGATCTGGTCCAGGCCAGGGCGGCGCTGAACGACTCGCGCGGGGAGCTTTCGAAGCTGCCGTCGGGCCAGCCCATCGCCCTCTCGTACCGGTCCGACCTCG
>Ga0070731_10003813_pt1 | contig 13351 bp, 14 predicted proteins | sample Coa_R1_2_FD_66448 | JGI IMG/M metagenome (GOLD analysis project Ga0070731, IMG submission 66448) | Surface soil microbial communities from Centralia Pennsylvania, which are recovering from an underground coalmine fire - Coalmine... | ecosystem: Environmental > Terrestrial > Soil > Unclassified ... | reverse complement strand
CCGACCACGGGCTCGGGATCCCGACCGACGATCAGCCGCGCATCTTCACCAAGTTCTTCCGCGGCCGAGCCGCCGCGCGCGGCATCCCCGGCACCGGCTTGGGTCTCGCGGTCGCGCGCGAGATCATCGAGGCTCACAACGGCGTGCTCGGGTTCGTCAGCGCGTCCGGGCGCGGCTCGACTTTCTGGTTCGAGCTCCCGACCTACCGCCCGAAGCCGCCCGACGACCACGGACCCGGCGTCGCGGCCGAGCCCGTGACGCGTTCCGGCAGGCCTGGGCCGCACGTCCCGCGACCGTCGCCGGCCGCGGCGTCGGTCGCGTAGCTCGACGCGGCTCGCAACGCGAAGGAGAGCCTGCCCGTCGGGGCGGCTCTCTTCCTCAGTGGCGTACCCCTTGTTCCAGGAGGCTCTCGCATAGTGGTAGGCGAGGTCGATCTCTGAGCCGGCGTTCTCGTCCATCGACTTCGCCGGACGAATGACGCACTGGCCGATGAACGTACGGTGCCGGTCCTGGCGTCACCAACCCGGCTTGACTTCGCCTCGGGCAGCGAGTCTCTTCCGACACCGGCCAGCCGCACAACTGTCGCCTGTCACCCTCAACGGTCAGGGAATAAGCCAGTTCCCTTCACACGGTCGTGCATGTGTTCCGCGAGGCACGTGTCGTGGGCGCTCCAGCGTTGGGTTTGGCTCTCGGCTTCGTTCGACCAGCGAACCGCGAGGGTTACGTGCCGAGGATCCGAGTCGTCCACGTGCTCGCCGCAAAAACAGCAAATCGCGCCGGTCACTGGAGCACGATTGAGATCGTCGATCGATACCGAGACCGTGGATCCGTCCCTCAGCCGGAGAGAAGCGGAGCCCGAGCCCGTCTCCTGAGAAGGTCTATCGCGGCGGAGGCCCATCAACGCAACAACCCGAAAGGGCGCTCCCGAACTATGCCAGCACGGGCGAGTCCGGACTCTTGCGAGCTTGCGGCCGGTTCGCGACGTCGCCGGCTCGACCGCGGGCAGACGAGCTCTTGCGAGCGCAGAGAGTCGACACCTGTGGAAACAGTCGGCAAATGGTTGCTCGTGTTCCGCCGGCGCTCGCCAAGCTGAAGAGGAACGGGATCGAGCACCGGATCGGGCTGATCCCGCTCGGCGGTGACGTGCGCATTCGACAATGACCTTGTTCCGAGGAAGTTAAGGTTTCGGTCACCGTCCGGCAAGGTAGTGCTGTCAGGGTGGCTGCGGACCGGGGATTCCGCCCCGTCCTTCTTCTGAGGAGGCTTTGGGAATGAGAAGTTTCGCCCTGGCGGCTCTGGTTGCGCTCGCGCTGACGGCGACTGTCTCCGCCGTTGCCGGCGCGGCCGGCGGCTCGCCCGTTGTCGGATACGTCTACGTCAACGACAACACGGCCGGCACGAACACGATTGCCGGTTTCTCGCGCGCTCCGAACGGCTCGCTGACGCCGCTCCCGGGGTCGCCGTTCTCGGCCGGCGGCGCCGGCACCGGCGCCGGGATCTCTTCGCAGGGAGCGTTGCAGCTGAGCGGCGACGGTCACTTCCTGCTCGCCGTCGACGGCGGCAGCAACCAGATCTCGGTGCTTCGCATCGCGACTGACGGCTCGCTGCAGGCGGTCGGCGCGCCCGTGTCCTCGAACGGCGTCGATCCGGTCAGCATCGCCGTGCACGGTGGGCTCGTCTACGTCGCCAACGCAGGCAACGGCGGAAGCAACTACACCGGCTTCACGCTCGACGCGAACGGGCACCTGCAGCCGCTTGCCGGCTCGACCGTGGCGTTGCCGGACGGCTCGCAGCCGGGCGACGTGCTCTTCAGCGGCGACGGAAGCAAGCTCGTCGGCACCCGGATCGGCACCCTCCCGATGATCGTCGGCAGCTCACTGATCGACAGCTTCGTCGTCGGCGCCGGCGGCCTCCTGACGGCTGCTCCCGGATCACCCTTCACTCCGCAGGGCTTCGGGCCGTTCGGGAGCGAGTTCAGGCCCGGCAACTCGGGGCAGCTCTACGTCTCCAACGCGCACACGTCGGCGGGCACACCCGCTCCCGGCAGCGTGTCGGCGTTCACCGTCGCCGGCAACGGTGCGCTGAGCCCGATCGGCGCCTCGCCGTTTAGTAACCCCGGTGTCGCTTCGTGCTGGGTCGAGATCAGCCACGACGGCGCCTACCTGTACGCCGTCGATACCGGCTCGTCCAGCGTCGTGAGCTACCCGATCGCGTCGGACGGGAGCCTCGGCACGCCCACGAACACGACGCTGAAGGGCAGCGGCCTCGGCGCCGAGGACGCTCGCCTCGCTCCTGACGGCGGGACGCTCTTCGTCGTCGACGCGCACGCTGCCGAGCTCAGCAGCCTGGCGGTCAACGGCGGGAACCTCACCGAGCTCGCGGGCTCGCCGACCGCACTCCCGGCGGGATCGGCACCGGCCGGCGTCGTCGTGACCGAGAACAGCCTGCAGGGCTCGAACCTCCAGGGCGCGAACCTCGAGAACGCGCTTCTGCCGAACGTCAACCTGCAGGGCTCGAACCTGCAGGGTGTGAACGGAAACGGCGGCAACTTCCAGGGCGCCCAGCTGCAGGGTGTGAACGCGCAGCACGGGAGCTTCGAGAACGTTGATCTCACGAACGCGGTCCTGCAGGGCTCGAACCTGCAGGGCGACGACTTCACCGGCGCCACGCTCGCGGGCGCCAACCTGACAGGCAGCAACCTGCAGGCCGCGAACTTCACCGGTGCGAACCTCACCGGAGCGAGCCTCACCGGTGCGAACCTGAACAGGGTCACCTGGTCGAACACGACTTGCCCCGACGGCACGAACAGCAACGCCGACGGCGGCACCTGCCAGGGCCACCTCTAGACGAGAAGAAGGGATGCAGGGCTTCGAGTGAAGCCCTGCATCCCGGCTCGACCGTGCGAGCCTAGGGGTTCGGGAGCTTCATGCCGCAGGTCGAGTCGAGAGAAGCCGCACGGCTTTGAACGATGCATCGTGAGCGTTGATCTCGCTCGGCGGCGACTGTCTCGCGCTTCCCCCGAAGTGGCTTGAACATACGGCTGCTTCGTCCGAAGATCGGCCACACAGTGGCATCGATCGATTTGGTGAAGCCGGCGGAACCCGTCACCGCGATCACACCGTTCACCAGGGCGGTCTTCGTCGTCGGTGTCTGCCTGACGACCGGAACCGGAATCGCGCTCTTCGCAGCTCCGGCTCGAACCTCGACCTACTGGGCGTGGACGATCAAGGCGCCGCTGACTGCCGCGTTCTTCGGTGCCGGCTACATCGGTGCTGCCGTCGGCCTCGCCTGGGCCGCATGCGAGCGTACCTGGCGATGCGCGCGAATCATCGCGGTGCTCGCGTTCACGCTGACGACGCTCGCGCTCGTCGACACGCTCCGCGATCTCGGGGGTTTCTCGTTTCACCGCGGCGGGTTCGTGGAGGTCGCGGCGTGGTCATGGCTCGCCGTATACGTCGCCCTGCCGCCGCTCGTTCTGGCCGCGTTCGTGCAGCAGGAGTTGCGTGGTGGCGCTCGCGATGACGACGCCGAGCTTCCTGCGCTCGTGGCCACCCGCCTCGTCTCCGGCGGCGCGGGGGCGGCCCTTGCCGTCTTCGGCGTCCTGCTGCTCGTCCCGGTCTCGTCCCTCGCGGATCGCTGGCCGTGGCCGCTGCCGACGCTTCCGGCAGCCGTCGTCGGCGCCTGGCTCTGCACGATCGCGGCCGGGCTGCTCTGGTTCGCTGTCCGCGAGCCGGAATGGCAGAACGCACGAGCCGGTGTCGTCCCGATGGTCGCCTCGCTCGTCCTCGACCTGGTCGCCGCCGGCCGCCTGCACGGCGGCTTCAGAGGCACTGTCGCTCCGACGCTGTACGTTGCTGGCGTGGCAGTGCTCGTAGCCGTCGTCGCGACGGCGGCGATCGTGGAAGAGCGCCGGCTGCGCGGGCACCTCGAGCGAGACGGTTGACCGCCGATCGCGGCGCGCTCGCCGAACCTGCCTACTCTGTAGCGGATTGCCGTGAGCGTGCTGTCGCAATCAGGGGGAGCTCGACGCAGAAAGACACTACGGCGGAACGGGTCGCGCGTCGGGCTCTGGATCTGCCTCGCGGTCGTCTTGCTCGCGGCCGCGGGCGGCGCCGCCGTCGTCTGGACGTATTCCGGAGTGCGGCTCGTGGCCGACGCGTCCGCGCTCGGGCGCGTCGAACGGCAGCCCTTCGCCGGGTCGCTCGTCAGCGTGCGTGCCTCGGGCCCCGACGGCCGCGCGATCCCGCTCGTCGTCTCGCATGGCCGGCTGACGCCGCGGATCCCGGTCGCGGCCGGCGAACGGATCTCGCTCTCGGTCGTCGTCCGGCGTCCAAGCTGGGAGAGCTGGGCGCTCGGCGCAATGCGGCGCGAGACGCTCGTCGTGCGGACGCCGGTCGCGAAGATCGCGAGCCAATGGGTGTCGGTGGGTCGCGGCGCCCACGCCGAGGTGCGGTTCGATGCGCCGATCGCCCGTGTCTCGCTCGCCGGCGCGGCCGTCTCTGGGCGCACGGTGACGCTGCCGACGAGAACGTCGGCAGGGTCGGTCGCGCTACGGGTCGCGGCGCGGGCGTGGGAGAGGCTCGGCGCGCCCGTCCGCGTCACCTGGTTTCCGCAATCGAGCCGTCCGGTCGTGCTGGCGTCGCCGGGTCCGAATGCGCGGGCGAACCCGCTTGCTCCGATCAGGCTCACCTTCTCGGCCCCCGTCGCCAGCGTTCTCGGCGGAAAGAAACCGACCGTCGTCCCTGCGGTGAACGGCCAGTGGTCGGCGCTCGACGACCACACGCTCGTGTTCCGGCCGTCCGGCACCGGTTTGCGGTTCGACTCCGAGCTCGCCGTGCGCTTCCCGTCGGCACTCGTCGTCGCCGGCCCGACGGGCGCCGACGCGCACACGACGACGAGCCTGCGGCTGTCGGTCGCGCCCGCGTCGTTCCTACGGCTGCAGCAGCTCCTCGCACAGGAGGGCTACCTGCCGCTCGCCTGGACTCCGGCCGGCGCCGACGTACAGCGGACTGCACGGAGCGAGCTCGCGGCCGCCGTCGCCCCGCCCGCGGGTGGATTCCAGTGGGGCTATCCGAACATTCCGCCCGAGCTCAAGGCGCTGTGGAAGGCCGGTCAGCCGAACGAGATCACGCGCGGAGCCGTGATGATGTTCGAGGACGACCACCACCTCGGGGTCGACGGGATCGCGGGCCCGAAGGTCTGGTACGCGCTCCTCGCCGACGCGACCGCGGGCAAGCGACGCACAGCCGGCTACAGCTACGTCTACGTCCACCGAAACGTGCCGCAGCTCCTGACGCTCTGGCACGACGGCCGGATCGTGCTCACCTCGCCGGGCAACACGGGCGTCCCGGCCGCACCGACCGCCCTCGGCACCTGGCCGGTCTTCGAGCACATCCCAGCCGGGACGATGAGCGGCACGAACCCGGACGGAACGCACTACGACGATCCGGGCATCCGTTGGATCAGCTACTTCCACGGCGGCGACGCCCTGCATGCGTTCAACCGCGCCTCGTACGGGACCCCGCAGAGCCTCGGCTGCGTCGAGCTCCCGCTCGAGACCGCCGCCAAGGTCTGGCCCTACACACCGATCGGGACGCTCGTCACGATCGAGAATTAGGCCTCTAGCCGAACCGCTCGGCGCTCTCGTGCGAACAACGTCGTCGAGCCACCTTCACGAGGAGGTACGCATGACCGGTTGGACGAGCCCCACCCATATCGTCCTCTTGCTCCTGATCGCGCTCCTGCTGTTCGGCGCCAAGCGTCTGCCGGAGATCGGCCGGTCGCTCGGCTCGGGCATGCGGGAGTTCAAGGACTCCGTCACCGGCGACTCGCCCGCGCCCGCGCCGGTGGCGCTTCCGCCGGCGGCCGAGCTTCCGGCGCCCACTGCGGTTGTGCAGGAATCGGAGACCGTATAACCGCAGAAGGTCCGCTGCATTATCGGCGGACGTTCTGCGCCGTTGCGGCTACGGCAGCGCGTAGGCGCTGGTGTCCGGGCCCGCGATCGAGAGGGCCGGCCAGGTGTTCCAGCCGTACGCCTTCGGGTTCGACGGGATGTTCGCTGGTGCCAATTAGCAACGCAGGATCCGCCTAGGTCTTGCGGTACTCGGCGGCCAGGCCGGCAAGCGTCGTATCGACGACCTTCTCGACGAACCGGTCGCTGATCGGAGCGTGGCCGTGGAGGAGCCGGTGGTAGAGCGAGCCGTAGAGGAGGTCGAGCGCGAGGTCGACGTCGGTCGAGCGGGGTAGCTCGCCGCGCTCGATGGCGCGGTTGATCAGTGCGCGCCCTCGCTCCCGTCGGCCGTGGACGAAGCGGGTCCGGTACTCCTCGGCGAAGTCGGGGTCGGCATGCACCTCGGTGAGGAGCGCCGCGATCACGCGCCCGTAGGGCCGGGTGCGCAGGCGGCGCACCCACGGGCGGAGCACGGCGAGGAGGTCGCCTCGTAGCGAGCTCGTGTCCGGCAGCGACTGCTCGACTTCCCACTCCCGGAAGAGCGCGTCGAGGGCGAGCGACTCCTTCTTCGGCCACCAGCGGTAGATCGTCGCCTTGCTCACGCCGGCGCGCTCTGCGAGCTCGTCCATGCTCACCTCGCGAAACGGGCGGACGAGGAGCAGGTCGGCCGCCGCCTCGAGGATCGCCGTACGCGCCTTCTCGCTGCGCGGCCGACCGGGCCTACGCTGCTCGGCTCGGGTGCTCACTGACCCGCGAGCTCCGCCAGCACCTCGTAGACGACCGCGATATCGCGGTTCCTGTAGCCCATCGCGTCGGCGGCCGTGTAGACCTCGTTCGCGACCGCAGCGGAGGGGAGCGGCACATCGAGCGCGCTTGCCGCCTGCAGCGCGAGCCGCAGGTCCTTCCGCATCAGGGCGACGTCGAACCACGCCTCCTCCGGCAGGTCGAGCACGAGCGGGCCGCGGCTCTTCAGCATCGGCGAGCCCACCGAGCTTCCTGCCAGCACCTCGACCGCGACCCTCCGGTCGATCCCGCCCTGCTCGGCGAGCAGGACGCCCTCGCTGAACGCGAGCATCTGCTCGGCGAGGCTGATGTTGACGGCGAGCTTCATCAGCAGGGCGCTTCCGTTCGCACCGATTCGCCGAACGGTCGTGCCGAGCTCGTGGAGGATCGGCGCGACGACCTCGAAAGCCTTTGCCGGCCCGCCCACCATGATCGTGAGCGTTCCCTCCTCGGCTGCCGGCACGCTTCCGGAGACCGGCGCGTCGAGCATGTCCGCACCGAGCGTGCGCACCCGCGCGGCGAGGTTTCGGCTCGTCTGCGGGCTGACGGTGCTCATGTCGACGTAGAGCTTTCCCGGCGAGAGGCCGGCGACGATGCCGTCCGCACCCGCTGTGACTGCCGCGAGCGCGGAATCGTCGGTGACCAGGCTGATGACGATCTCGACTGCCTCAGCGACCTGGCGCGGCGTGTCGCGCCAGACGAGCCCCCGCTCACGCAGAGCCTCGGCCTTGGCGGCAGTACGGTTCGTTCCGTAGACGTCGTGCCCGGAGGCGAGCAGCCGGCCGGCGAGTCGGCTGCCCATCGCGCCGAGCCCGACGAAACCGATCGTGGCCATCGTCAGCGCCTCCCTTCGAGCCAATCGATCTTGAGTCGTGCCTCGTCCATGAGTTCCATCCCCTCGTTGTCGGTTGTGGAATGAGCCCGCCGCGCGAAACGGCGCAAAGGCTCATATACGAAACTAAACTAGCAGTTTCGTTATCTCTCGCGCGCGCGTCCGGAACGGGCGACTGGTCAGGTCGCGTCGAGCCCGATCAGCTCGCGGGCGCGCTGCAGATCGTCGGGGTAGACGAGAATCTCCTGCAGTCCATCCGGCGAGATGCCTTCGAACGCCGAGTCGTCCTCGGGGGTCTCGCGGTAGGCGCACTCGATGCCCTCGCTTCGCAGCAGCCCGCAGAGCGCCTCGGCTTCCGGCTCGCCGGGCACTGTCGTGAGGCGAACGGCATCTTCCACGACCCGAGCCTACCGGCATTCACCACGGGATTGGTTTGCGGTCGCGGAGGAACGTTCCCGTCGGCGTCTCGCGGCTCGGGAGGGTGGCGAGCCAGACGATCGTGTCGGCTCCCTCCGCCGGCGAGCGCCCGGCGCCGGCGCCGCCCATGTCCGTCCGTACCCAGCCGGGACACACGGAGTTGACGCTGACCTCGCCGGCGAGCTCGGCCGCGAGCATGCGCGTCAGGGCATTCAGTCCCACCTTGCTCAGCCGGTAGCCGGGAGAGCGTCCGCCCATCTCCGTCAGCTGGCCCATCCCTGAGGAGACGTTGACGACGCGGCCGTCACCACTCGCGCGCAGCGGGGCTAGGGAGCGACGGGTGAGTGCCCAGGCTCCGAAGAGGTTGACGTCGAGCGTCGCACGGACGGCCTCGAGGTCCGGGTCGGTCGCCGGTCCGCCCGAGTCGAGCAGGACGCCGGCGTTGTTGACGAGCACGTCGAGTCGCCCGAGCTCGCGCTCGACCTCGGCGATGCAGCGGTCGATGCTCGCTTCGTCGGTGACGTCGAGCTGCGCGACGCGAACCGATTCGGCCGCGGCGGCGAGCCGTTCGAGCGCGGCCTGGCCGTCGGCGAAATCGCGCGCGCCGAGGACGACGGTCAGTCCCGCCCGGGCGAGCCCCTCGACGGCGGCCAGGCCGATGCCGCGGTTGCCGCCGCTGACGAGCGCGACCCGGCTCACTAGCTGCCCACGCCGTTCAACCACCAGTAGCCTCCCATACCTGGTCCGCTAAGGGTGGGCAGGGCCGCGCCGGAGGCCGCGGATCTCGTACCCTGCGGCCGCAATGCTGTCCCCGACGAGCCGGCTCATCGGCGCCGTGCTCTTTCTCAGTGGTGCGATCGCGGTCCTCGCCGTCGTCCTCCTCAGCGGTCGCGTCTCGAGCCACCACGTGGCGCAGCAGTCCATCGAGCGGGCCGTGTCGACGACGACGCGACAGACGACAGTCGTGCAGCCGCTTCCGTCGACGCCGCACGCGACGGCACCGACTCCGACCGTCGACTCGGCGCACGAGGCGGCGGACCTGCAGGGGCGAAACCTGCAATGGTCCGATCTACGGCGCCGCGACCTCGAAGGCGCGAACGTCGCAGGCGCGAACCTCCAGCATGCAGATGCAGCAGCCGCGAACCTCGCTCAGGCGAGCTTCTCCGGCGCCAACCTGCAGCACGCCGACCTGGACGGAGCGAGCCTGATCGGAGCCGACCTGAGCGGAGCCGATCTCGAGCACGCGAACCTGGCCGACGCGAACCTCGAAAACGCGCGACTTGCCGGAGCGAATCTGAACGACGTCACGTGGTCGAACACGGTCTGCCCCGACGGCACCAACAGCAGCGACGACGGCGGCACCTGCACGAACCACCTTTGACGCGCGCCCTACAGGCCGCGGCGTTCAAGCCACCACGAGGATGAGCGCGTAACAGAAGATCGCGACGCCGGCTGTGAGCGCCATGGTGAGCGACGCGCCGTCGTTCATGTGCCCCACGAAGGTCGCGCCGGAGATCCAGGCGACGACGACCGCGGCGAGGCCGGCTGCCGCGAGCGCCGCAAAGAGCGGGCGGCCGAAGCGGAGCCCGCGAGCGAAGGCAGAGGCGGCCGCGAACAGGAGCAGCGTGCCGAAGACGGCATGCGCGGCGACTACCGCCGGGCCGTTCGAGATCGCCGCACCGAAGGCAGGAAAGAGCGATTTGTGCCGATCGTCAGCCGGCAGCGTCGCGTACAGGTTGGCGCCGACTCCAAGGCCGTATTGCACGAGCAAGGCCACGATCGCGCCGAAGACGTTCCCCTTGAATCGCGCCCGTTCGTTCACGTCGGCGTCCAGCATGCCCGTCGCTGCCGACGGAGCTCCACGTCGGCTACGACGGCGGCAGGCTCAATGCGGACAGGAATTCGCGTGCTCCGCACGGCGGTGCAGAAGCGTCAGTCGAAAGGGGTCAGACCGTCGGCCGTGCGCTCGGGCGGCGAGGGTGCCGCCGGGCGCGACGACGACGCCGGCTCCGAGCGTTGTCCCGCGCCTTCAAGTCGACCCGGAGGTCTTCGCTGGAAGCCTCCCGTTCCACCCGTGCCGTGAGGCCACTCTGCTGACCATTCACCTCGCGGATCGTACGCGCTTCTCTGCTGATCGCGGCGGCGGAACCGCCAGGTCGGTCGTCATCGGCCCGTCGGCGGCAATGCATGCGGCGACGCCGGTCGGGAGCGGTGAGCAAACGGAGAACAACCGGACACAATCCGGCGAACGGCGCCCGAGGACGGGGATTAGTCGCGCGACCGGTACCGCTTCCTGCGGGGCGAGGGTGCGATAGCTTTCGCGCGGATGGCCGCTGTCGCCTTCGCGCTCGGCTCGAGACCCGGGATGAGTGTCGACGAGGCGATCGAGCTCGCCGATCTGCTCTTGCTGCGCCACAACGTCGCCGCGGCGCGGGTCGAGACGAAGATTCGCGCGCAGGCACGCCGAGGCGCGTTCGCACAGAAAGACGACGTCGCCCTCGACGAAAGCGAGCTCGTCACGCTGTGCGACGAGCTCGACGCGGTCCTCGAGCAGCCGGGCTGGGCGGAGAGCTCGCCCGCGTACGTGCATCTACGCGACGAGCTCGCGCGCCACCTCGGGCGCTGAGCCTGCAGAGCTCGGCTGCCTCGCGATCGGTGCGAGCACGCGGTTAGCTAGGCGGCGGCCGGCCCGTCGGGCTCGACCCAGGCGCGCCCGACGAGCGCGGGACGGGTAGGCGGCGCGACCTCGGTCACCCGGTAGCGGCGCTCGAACTCGACGATCTTGGCGCCCACCTCGAGCGGCTCGTCGAAGTCGCGCATGCCTGCGCCCTCGCCGCTGAAACGAACGACGTATCGGTGGTGCCCGAACCGGCGGGGCCTCAGGTCGCGCGGCCTAGCCACGAGCGGGCGGCCTGCGAGGCATTGGCAGACCTGGCCTCATTCGCGGATGAGGATACTCACGGCCTCCGGCCGAAAACGGACATTTGCTGGTTTTTTTGGGAACGAACTGGTGCGCAGCCTGACGGGTTACGTCGAGAGCGCGCTCGCAATCTGATCGAGCGCCGCTTGCTCGGCGTCGCTGACCGCTTGACCGTGTTCGCGATGGGCGTTTGCGACCCGGGTTGCGAGGTCGACCACGAATCGCTTGTAGGCGTCGGCTTCGTCGGCGGTCGCTTTCTGCGCGACCAACTCGCCGGCCGCATGAAGGTGCTGTAGGCCGGCCTCCTTCAACTCCTCGGGCGAGTGGTAGCGCGTGTGGTCGAGCGCCGGCCTCGCGGAGACGATCTCGTCGAGCAGCTCGCTTTCGCCGTGCTGCTTCCGCGCCTCGACGTACGACTGCGTCATCGCAAGCGTCTCGCGCAGCGTTCCGCCTCGCTGGGCTGTGATCACGATCAGGCCGGCAGTCGGCGGCCCCTGCAGAACGGTCTCCCATTCTGCGGCTGTGAAGTCGGCTTTGCCGGTCACTCGCGCCTCCTCTCGTCGTATTGCCGGCGGCGAGGAACGCTACCGGGCTCGGCGCCGGCTCGTCGTGCTCGAACGACAGCCGACGAGAGCAGGTTGTATCCCTGGTTGCGGTTGAGATTCGTGCTCGCGCCTGATCGAGCAGGCGACCAGGGACTGTCGCCGCTCCGACCAGGGTGAGTGACGGGCGCGACGAGCCGTCGGCGGCGTCAACCTTCCCTCTCAACCGTCGCGGTCTTGGCAGCGGGATCACGACCAGGAGTCGAAGGAGGGGGAGGGCGTGCGCGATCCCGGCGCGGAGAGCCCGGTTCTCGAGTCGATCGACTCGGTGCCGATCGGGCGGAAGGCGTTCCTGAGCGGCTCGCTTCTTTCCCTGATCGGGCTCGCGGTCGGGCGGGTGCGGGTGGCGGCGGCGGCGCAGCCGGTCGCGTCGAAGGCCGAGCTGGCCGCCTTCCTGCGGTTGTCCCGGATCGCGAGCGGGGTGTCGGATCTGCCTGCGAGCCACGTGCGAGAGTACTTTTCGGCGCTCGAGGCCGATGGGGTCCTGAAGCTGAAGCCGTCGTCGTTTGCGCGGCTGGCCGGTGTGACCGGGGCGGCGGGTCCGTCGACGCTCGCAGAGCTGGAGCGGTCGCCGGCGTTTCGCGCGCCGGGTGGCAAAGAGTGCCTCGAGACGATCGCCTCGGTCTGGTGGAGCGGGATCGTTCCGACCGCTGGTGGCGGTCAGCGCGTCGTGACGTTCACCGACGCGCTCGTCTGGCGTCAGGTGCACGAGCCGACGACGTGCCAGGGCGCGACCGGGTCGTGGGCGAAGCCGGGGCGAGCGGTCGAATGAGCACAGACCCGATCACGGCCGACGTCGTCGTCGTCGGATCCGGCATTGCGGGAGCGCTCGTCGCCACCGGGTTGGCGCGTCAGCACGTGAAGGTCGTGATGGTCGAGGCGGGCCCCGGCGTCGATCGCGGAAAGGCGGTGCTCAAGTACCAGAGCTCGTTGAATCGAGACATTCCCGAGGCGCCGTATCCGCGCGAGTGGTACGCACCCGCACCGTCGACGCTGAACCCGAACGAATATCTGGTGCAGAAGGGGCCGGAGCCGTTCGCGAGCATCTACGAGCGGCAGGTCGGCGGCACGACGTGGCACTGGCTCGGAACCTCGCTGCGGCTGCTACCGAACGACTTCCGGGTGCATACGACCTACGGGGTCGGCGTCGACTGGCCGATCTCGTACGCCGAGCTCGAGCCGTGGTACGGGCGGGCCGAGCAGGAGATCGGAGTCGCCGGCGTTGACTCGCCGGAGCTCGGCGCGCCGCGTTCGACGCCGTACCCGATGCCGCCGATCCCGCAGTCCTACCTGGACAAGCAGTGGCAGGCGGCGGCGGCGAAGCTCGGACTGAAGGTGACCTCGACGCCGCAAGCGCGGAACAGCGTCGAGCGCGATAACCGGCCGCCGTGCTGCGGTAACAACAACTGCATCCCGATCTGCCCGATCGGCGCGAAATACGACGGCAGCGTGCACGTGGGGAAGGCTGAGGCGCTCGGCGTGCACCTGCTCAGCTCGTCGGTCGTCCATCGCGTTTCCGTGTCGCCGCACCAGGTGACGGTGCGCTACCTACGACCCGATCGCAGCGAAGGCGTGGTGACCGGCCGCGCCCTAGTGCTGGCTGCGCACGCGATCGAGACGCCGAAGCTCTTGCTCTTGTCCGGGCTCGGCAACGAGCACGACAACGTGGGCCGCTACCTGATGGACCACCCGACCCAGCTCTCGTGGGCGCTCGCCCACCAGCCGGTCTATCCGTATCGGGGCCCGCTCTCCACGAGCGGGGTCGAGATGCTCCGCGACGGCTCGTTCCGAGCCCACCGCGCCGCGTTCCGCGTCGAGATCGGGAACGACGGCTGGTCATGGCCGGA
>Ga0070731_10003812_pt1 | contig 13356 bp, 13 predicted proteins | sample Coa_R1_2_FD_66448 | JGI IMG/M metagenome (GOLD analysis project Ga0070731, IMG submission 66448) | Surface soil microbial communities from Centralia Pennsylvania, which are recovering from an underground coalmine fire - Coalmine... | ecosystem: Environmental > Terrestrial > Soil > Unclassified ... | reverse complement strand
GACGCGCTTGGCCGTCAGAAACGGCCGGTCACCGGCCGTCCGTCCCTCGATGCGCAGATCATCGATGGCGTAACTGCCCGGCAACAGAAACGCGGAGACCCGGCCGATGTGTACCGGGCGATCGTTCATGTATCCGCGCGCGAATTTCTCGGCGCGCTCGCGGATCGAGAACCACCGCCCGATGTCGACCGTGAAGAACGTGACGAGCAGCCCGCACACGACGGCGGCTCCGGCCACGAGCGCGCGGCGAGTCCAGCGCCCGAGCGCGCGCCGGCGGCGTCCGCGTACGCGCGGAACCGCAGGCGGCGGCGCTGACGAGAGAGGAGCCTCGCTCACGCTTCCAGCTTATGACATCGTGGCGAGCGTCGGGCCTGCCCTACGGTCCGCGCGGGACCGTGCTATTCGATGACGACGAGCAGGCGGCCGCCCTCGACCGACATGCCTTCGGTCACCGCCACTTCCTTGACGCGACCGGCCTTGGGCGATGCCAGCTCGTTTTCCATCTTCATCGCTTCGACGACGACGAGCCCTTGCCGGACCGCGACGTCGTCGCCGGCTTTCACGAGCACTCGCACGATGCGGCCGGGCATGGGCGCCTTGATCCGCTGCTCGCCCGCGGCGGCCGCACCTCCCGACGGGGCGCGCTCACGGCGCCGCCGATCGACCGCCGCCGTGACATCGACATGCGGAAACTGCAGCAGCCATTCACCAGGCCCCGTGGCGGTGGCCGCAACGTCGACGACGCGGCCATCGTCGAACACGAGCGAGAAGCCGAGTTCCGTGCGGCGGCAATCGACGACGCTCCTGACGCGATCGGCGTCTCCGGTCAACTGGATCTTGAATCGCCCGCCGGATGGACTCGCGGCGCCCTCCGCCTCGATGACGACGGCGCGCACGCGCCCGTTGGTGTCGACTTCAAATGTCATAAGAATGGCGCGCGCGAATCATCGAAGCGCGTCGAGACGGCCCGCGCGCCGCCATGCGCCGGTCGAGGGCACTGGCGCGTCGGCGGCCGCATGATGCGCGTCAAACCACGCGGCCAGAGCTGCGGCGACGGCGGCATCGTCGTCATCGGCCGGCCGCGCCTCCACAAAGCGCAGTCCCTTTCGCTCGACGAGCACGCGATCGAGATACTGCGTGTTGAAGCGTCCTTCGACGAATTCGGCCTGCCGGATCAGCCAGCGAAAAAACGGCAGCGTCGTCTTCACGCCGGCCACGCGATATTCGTCGAGCGCACGTCCGAGGCGCGCGATGGCATCCGCGCGCGTGTCGCCCGAGACGATGAGCTTGGCGATCATCGAATCGTAGAAGACAGGGATGTCGAATCCAGGCGCGACGCCGCGGTCGTCGCGGATGCCCGGACCGCTCGGCGTGGCCAACGCGCGAACGAGTCCGGGAGACGGAAGAAATCCTTGATCGGGATCCTCCGCGTAGATGCGGCATTCGATGGCGTGCGCCCGCGGGGTCAGCGCGCGCTCGGGAGACACGGTCAGCCGCTCGCCGCGCGCGATGCGGATCTGCCACTGAACGAGATCGACGCCGGTGACGGCTTCGGTGACCGGATGCTCGACCTGCAGCCGCGTGTTCATCTCGAGAAAATAGAATTTGCCGTCGGCGTCGTACAAAAACTCGATGGTGCCGGCATTGGTATAGCCGACGGCGCGGGCCACTTTCGCCGCGCAGTCCGCCATCGCGTGCCGCGTCCGTTCGTCCAGGACGGTCGACGGCGACTCTTCGACAACTTTCTGGTGCCGCCGCTGAATCGAACACTCGCGCTCAACGAACGGCACGACCGTACCGTGCTCGTCGGCGAGCAACTGGATCTCGATGTGGCGCGGCGCCGTCAGCCGGCGCTCGAGATACACGGCAGCGTCGCCGAACGCGGAGAGCGCCTCGGAGCGCGCGGTCCTGACGGCGGACACCAGATCGGCGGCCGCCGTGACGGTCCGCATGCCTTTGCCGCCTCCGCCCGAGACGGCCTTGACGACGAGCGGAAATCCGATGGCCTCGGCGGCTCGGGCGATCACGGCGTCCGACACGTCGGCATCAAAAGGCGCGCCGGTACCTGGCACGACCGGCACGCCGGCCTCGACGGCGACCTCGCGCGCGCGGGTCTTGCTGCCCATGCGGGCGATCGCATCCGGCCGCGGCCCGACGAACGTCAGGCCGGCATCCAGGCATGCCTGCGCGAAATCCTCGTTCTCGGCGAGAAAGCCGTAACCGGGATGCACCATCGACGCGCCGGTGCGCTTCGCCGCGTCAACAATCGCGTCGATGCGCAGATAGCTCTCGGACGCGGGACTCGGACCGATGTGCACGGCCCGATCGGCCATACGCACGTGCATCGCGTTGCGATCGCAGTCGGAGTAGACGGCGACGGCGCCGATGCCCATCTCGCGACACGCGCGGATGACGCGGACGGCGATTTCGCCGCGGTTCGCGATCAGAAGGGTCGTGGCCATGAGCAGCTCAATTGTCGATTGCCGATAGATTATCGATCATCGATTGTCGATTATCGATTCTTCGATTGTCGATCATCGATTATCGATTCTTCGATTGCCTATTACCGATCACCGATCATCGATTCTCACAGCGGTATATTCCCATGCTTCCTGGGCGGGTTCTTGTCGCGCTTGTTGTCGCAGCTGGCGAGCGCCGCGATCAATTTCGTCCGCGTCATGTGCGGCTGGATGATTTCGTCGACGAATCCCCGTGAGGCTGCGATGAACGGATTGGCAAACGTCTCTCGGAACTCGGCGACCAGCCTCGCGCGTTCGGCCACCGGATCGGCCGCCTCTTTCAGTTCCTTGCGATACAGCACGTTGACCGCGCCTTCCGATCCCATGACGGCAATTTCCGCGGTGGGATAAGCGTAATTGAAATCGGTGCGGATGTGCTTGCTGGCCATCACGCAGTACGCGCCGCCGTACGCCTTGCGCGTAATCACGGTGATTTTCGGCACCGTGGCTTCGGCAAAGGCGTACAACAGCTTTGCGCCGGCCCGAATGATGCCGCCGTGCTCCTGCTGCACGCCGGGAAGAAAGCCCGGCACGTCCTCGAACGTGATCAACGGCACGTTGAACGCATCGCAGAAACGCACGAACCGCGCCGCCTTCACCGACGCATCGATGTCGAGACATCCGGCAAGCACCGACGGCTGGTTTGCGACGACGCCGACCGGCCGGCCGCCGAGGCGCGCGAGTCCCACGATGACGTTCTGCGCGAAATGCCGGTGCACTTCCAGGAAAATGCCGTCGTCGACGACCGCTTGAATGAGATCGTGCATGTCGTACGGCTGATTGGGTTGCGCCGGCACGAGGCGATCGAGCGCCTCGTCTTCGCGATCGACCGGATCGCTCGTCGCGCGCCGGGGCGGATCGTCCAGGTTGTTCGACGGCAGAAACCCGAGCAGATCGCGAATCAGCGCGAGGCATGCGCGATCGTCGCCCACGGCGAAATGCGCGACGCCGCTCTTCGCGTTGTGCGTCATCGCGCCGCCGAGGTTCTCCTTCGTCACATCTTCATGCGTCACCGTCTTGATCACGTCGGGCCCGGTGACGAACATGTAACTCGTGCCCTCGACCATGATGTTGAAGTCGGTGATCGCGGGCGAGTACACGGCGCCGCCGGCGCACGGGCCCATGATGGCGGAAATCTGCGGCACGACGCCTGACGCGAGCGTGTTGCGCAGAAAAATGTCCGCGTACCCGCCGAGCGACAGCACGCCCTCCTGGATCCGGGCGCCGCCCGAGTCGTTCAACCCGACGATCGGTGCGCCCATGCGCATCGCGAGATCCATGACCTTCACGATCTTCGCGGCGTTCGTCTCCGAGAGCGATCCGCCGAAGACCGTGAAGTCCTGCGCGAAGGCATAGACCGGACGGCCGTCCACGCGTCCGTGGCCCGCGACGACGCCGTCGCCAGGGACGACTTCGTCGGCCATCCCGAAATCGCGGCAGCGGTGCGTGACCAGCTTGTCGATCTCTTCGAACGTGCCCGAATCGAACAGGACGTCGACGCGTTCGCGCGCCGTCAACTTGCCGGCGTCGTGCTGCTTGCGAAGACGCTCTTCGCCGCCGCCGAGCTCGGCCAGGCGCTCGAGATGTTTCAGTTGTGTCAAGTGATCGGTCATCTTTATTTAGCTGCGTGGGGCCCCACCCCCACGCTACATGTCACGCTTCGGGGCTCGCTCACGCTCGCTCCCTCGCGGTTTCTCTGGGCCCCATCGGCGCGATACGCGTCGCGTTTCGGGGCTCGCTCACGTGCAGTCTTTCTTCCAGTTGCGCGGCCCCCCCCCCGCGCTGCGGGTCACGCTCGGGGCTCGCTAACGCTCGCTCCCTCGCGGTGTCTATTAGCGTGCCACGACAGGGTTCGTCAGGGCCCCGACTCCTTCGACGTGCACCGTCACCGAGTCGCCGGGCCGGAGCGGACCGACGCCTGACGGTGTGCCCGTGGCGATGACATCGCCGGGCAGCAGCGTCATGACCGAGGTCACGAACTCGACGATCTCGGGCAGCGTGAAAATCAGCTCGCGCGTGCGCGAGTCCTGCCGCAGGTCGCCGTTGACGTAGGCGCGCACCGAGAGATCGCGCCCATCAAGACCGACCGCGATGCACGGACCGATCGGCGCGAACGTGTCGAAGCCCTTCGCCCGCGAGTACTGCACGTCTTTCGTCTGCAGCTCTCGCGCCGTGACGTCGTTCACGCAGGTCAGGCCGAGAATGTATTCATGCGCGTGGGCGGCCTTCACGTTCACGGCCGTCTTCTTGATCACGATGCCGAGCTCGGCCTCGTGATCGACGCGCCCGGCCCACTGCGGCGCGTGAATCGCCGCGCCAGGACCGATCACCGCGGTCGACGGCTTGAGAAACAGCAGCGGCTCTTCCGGGACCGCCTTTTTCATCTCGGCCGCGTGATCCCTGTAATTCAGGCCGATGCAGACGACCTTCGACGGCGAGACCGGCGGCAGCATCTTCAGGCCTTCGGACGCGATGACGGCGCCTTCCTCGAACGATCCGAAGATGTCGCCGTTCACGAGACGGAACGTCCCTTCGCGCTCGGCCGCATACAACGGGGCGCCGGCGTGATCGATGCGATGCAGGCGAAGCATGAAGTCGAATCCTCGGCCGCCTACCGGGCGGTGACGGTCTTCGTCTCGGAGATCGCACTCCGATTGGGCGGCGTCGATCGATCGACGGCCACGACGGCGTACACGTACGTCACGCCGGCCCGCACCGTCGCATCCTTGTAGCTGGTTTGCGCGATGGGATCGGACGTCAGAGGCTGCAGTCTGTCACTGGTTCCGTCGCTGCGCAAGACGATGTACCCGGCGAGATCGGCGGCCTTGACTGAATCCCAGGTGATCGTGATGAATCCCGTCTCGGGAATCGCGGCCAGTCCGGCAGGCGACGGCGGCGGGAACGTGTCGTGCGGCGTCTTGCAGGCCAACACAGGATCGGTCTCGATCGACACGTTGCCCTTGGTCTCGACGCCGCGCACCGAGAGGCAGCGCTCCTTCTCGAATTCGACCGGCATCGTGAAGATCGGATCTGAGAGCGGAGTCTTGGTGAGCGGCACGGCGCTCAATTCGCGGCCCGTCGAGTCCGCGTCGTAGACGTTGAACTTCTGGTCGTCGGCCGCCGGCTCCCAGGTCAACGTCACGGTCGTCTCGTCATAGGTGATCTGCAGATCGGTCGGGCCGTCGCCGGGCGGCGTGAGCGGCACGCCGATCACCGCCGCAGGTCCCTGCCGGTTTTTCGGCGAGACGCCGACGAGCATCAAGTAGCGCGTCGGGGGTTTCGGCGGCGGCGGCGGAGGCAGCTTCGGCGCGAGTGGATTGAGCACAATCGGCGGTGGAAGAGGTGCCGGCGGTGGCTTGTGCTTCGGCTGCGGCAGCGGCAGCGGTTCGCCGGCCGGGATGTCATCGACAAAGAGCGTCGCCTCACCGGCGGCAGGACGATCGTCTTTGGGAGCGTCCGGATCGGGCGGGGGCGCGTCGTCGTCGACCGGCGGCCGGACGCTGACGGAGCCGACCAGATTGGCGCGCTCGATCACCTGTTGACTGGTGGGCACGGGCGACCCCTCGGGCGTCGAGCGCGCATAGACGTCGACGCGCTGCAGCGCAACCGGCGTCGTCCGATCCTGATTGGCCGTCGGCAGCGTGAAGTGAATCTCGATGTGGTCGCCGAGACGGCGCGCCGAGACATTCGTGACGGCCGCCGGCGCCGGCCGCAGCGGCGCCAGAGGCAGACTCTTGCGGCCGCATCCTGCCGACAGCACCAGCAGGACCGCGAAAAGACCTCGGAGGTCGTTTTTCGCGATTTTGGGAAAAACGACCTCCGAGGTCTTTTTCACAGGATGTACCGCGACAGATCGTCGCTGTCGGCGATGTCGGCGAGCATGCGATCGACGTATGCCCCGTCGATGGTCACGACATGGCCGCCGAGCTCCGGCGCGCGGAACGACACGTCATCGAGCAGCCGCTCCATGACCGTGTGTAGCCGGCGCGCGCCGATGTTCTCCGTCCGCTCGTTGACCAGCGTCGCCAGCTCGGCGATGCGCTCGATGGCGTCGGTCGAGAACTCGAGCGCCACGCCTTCGGTCCGCATGAGCGCCACATACTGTTTGATTAGCGCGCTCTTCGGTTCGGTCAGAATCCGCACGAACTCGTCGCGCCCGAGCGCATCGAGCTCCACGCGAATGGGAAAGCGGCCCTGCAGCTCGGGAATCAGATCCGACGGCTTCGACACGTGAAACGCGCCGGCCGCGATGAACAGAATGTGATCGGTCCGCACCATGCCGTACTTCGAATTGACGGTCGTGCCTTCCACGATCGGCAGGATGTCGCGCTGCACGCCCTCGCGGCTGATCTCGGGGCCGTGCGATCCCTCGCGGCCGGCGATCTTGTCGATTTCGTCGACGAAGATGATGCCGGCTTCTTCGACGCGCGAAATCGCGGCCTTCGCCACGCCCTCCATGTCGATGAGCTTCTGCGACTCTTCGATCGTCAACTGCTCGATCGCTTCCGAGACGGGCATCCGGCGGCGCCGCGTCTTGCCCTGAAAGATTCCGGGCAGCATGTCGCGGAGGTTGATGCCGATTTCTTCGGCCGAGGATCCGGAGATCACCTCGAACGACGGCATCGTGCGATCGCGCACTTCGATCTCGACCGCCTTCGTGTCGAGACGTCCGGATCGAAGCTGTTCGCGCAGCTTCTCGCGCGTCGTCGACACGTGCCCGGCCGCGATCTCGGACTCCGTCGACGACTCGCCGAACGACGACGGCGTCGAAGGCGGCAAGAGCAGATCGAGCACGCGTTCTTCGGCGGCCTGCCGCGCCTTTTCGCGCACTTCGACCTCGCGCTCTTCGCGCACCATCTTCACCGCGATCTCGACCAGATCGCGCACCATCGACTCGACGTCGCGGCCGACGTACCCGACCTCGGTGAACTTCGACGCCTCGACCTTGATGAAGGGCGATTGCGCGAGCCGCGCCAGCCGCCGCGCGATCTCGGTCTTGCCGACGCCCGTCGGGCCGATCATCAGGATGTTCTTCGGCGCGACGTCTTCGGCCATGTCTGCCGGCAGACGCTGGCGCCGGTAGCGGTTGCGCAGCGCAATCGCCACCGCTCGCTTCGCCTTGGATTGGCCGACGACGTACTTGTCGAGCTCGGCGACAATCTCGCGCGGCGTGAGGGACTCGGCCGCCGTAGCGGATGTTTCAGGCAAAGAAATCATTTACAGCTCTTCGATGGTCAGCCGCTGATTCGTGTAGACACAGATGTCGGCCGCGATCGCCATGGCATGCTCGGCGATCGCGCGGGCGCCGAGCCCGCTGTGCGCCACCAGCGCTCGCGCGGCGGCCATCGCGAACGCGCCTCCCGATCCAATGCCCATCACCCCGTCGTCAGGCTCGATCAAATCACCGGTGCCCGATAGCAGATACATGACCTTCGCGTCGGCCACGAGCAGCATCGCCTCGAGACGGCGCAGCGCGCGATCGGTGCGCCAATCGCGGGCCAGCTCGACCGCGGCCCGCTCGAGATTGCCGCGATGTTCGTCCAGTTTGCCTTCAAAGCGCGAGAACAGCGCAAATCCATCCGCCGCGGCGCCGGCAAATCCGGCCAACACGCGGTCGTGATAGAGACGACGGACTTTCCGCGCCTGATGTTTCACGATCGTCTGTCCGAGCGTCACCTGCCCGTCGCTGGCAAGCACGAGCGAGCCCTGGTGGCGAACGGCAAGAACGGTCGTGGCGTGGGACTGGGACATGGGAAATGGGCGAATGGGCGAATGGGCGAATGTGTGGAAGCGTGAATGCTAATGATCGAGGACGGATCAGCGGGCGGCAATGTTCGATGAACATTCGCCAAGGCCGCGCATCCCCCATCCTACCGCGCGGCGGTCGGCTACCGCCGGGCCTTGCGTTTGAGCAGCCAGTAGAACGGCGTGCCGGCGGCGATGACGGCGAGTCCGAAAAATGCGGTGCGCGGGTTGTGCAGGATTTCGTTGACCACCATGACGGCGCTGGCCAGCACGAAAAGCGCCGGCGCGATGGGATAACCCAGCGCATGAAACGGGCGCTCGATGCCGGGTTCGCGCCATCGCAGCACGAAGAGCGCCATCACGGCGATGCCCGCAAACAGCACGACCGCGAAGCCGGTGTACGCCACGAGCTCGGCCAGCGTGCCCGACAGCACGAGCACGCTCGCCCAAATCGCCTGCGCGACGATCGCGAGCACGGGCGTGCGATGGCGAGGATGCACGCGGCTCGCCGACGACAGGAACACGCCGTCGCGCGCCATCGCATAGTAGATGCGCGGACCCGCGAACGCCATCGCGCTCACATTGGCCGCGATGCTGACAATCGTGAAGGCGGCGAGCAAATCACCGGCGACGAATCCAAAAAGGTGTGATGCCACCACGTCGGTCAGCCGGCCGTCAGGCAGCGCCGCGAGATCGGTGATCGGCAGCGCGTAGAAATACAGGACGTTCAACGCGAGGTACACGGCGACCACAGCCAGCGTCCCGGCGGCGAGCGCACGCGGCAGATTCCTGCCGGGATCGCGAATTTCTTCGGCGACGTACGCGGCCGCATTCCAGCCCGAGTACGTGTACATGATCGGCACGAGCGCCAGCAGCCATCCCACGGTCGGCGACAGCACCACGTGCGTGCTGAGCAGGTTGCCGGCCGATCCGGATCCAATCGTCAATCCCAGCGCCACGAACAACGCCAGCGCCGCGACCGTGAGGCCGGCCAGCAGGTTGTGGACGATGCGGCCTGAGCTGCGCAGGTGAATCACCGAGAGCGCGGCGATCACGACCAGCGCGACCAGCGATTGGCGCGAGACGACGAGCGGCATCAACGGCAGCGGGATCGTCAGCAGCGGATCGGTGTTGCCCGCGGCTGGAATGAAGTGGCCGACGTAGCTGGCGACGGCGACCGCGCCCGTCGCGATGCCGCCGGAAAAGCCGGCGACAAACGACGTCCATCCGGTGAAAAACGCCGCCGTGGGGCCGTAGGCGTCGCGCAGATACACGTACTCGCCGCCCGCGCGCGGCCGAAGCGCCGCGAGCTCGGCATACGCCATCGCGCCCGCGAACGCGAGCACGCCCCCCGCGAGCCAGACGCCCAACAGCGCCCACGCCGACGACACCAGGCCGGCGACGATGACGGGCACGAAGAAGATGCCGCCGCCGATCACGTTCGAGACGATGATGGCGGCCGCGTCGAGCGGCCCGAGGCGGCGTTCGAGCGTCGTGTGCGGCGCGGACGGGGCGGCGGGCCCGGAATTGCTCCGGGCCGTCACTGCAATCCTGGTGTGCGGGCGGTCGGCTCCAGGATGCGTCGATCGATCTTGAACGCGCCAAGCGGCATGTAGCCCGCGCGTTTTCGGGCGAACACTTTGGCGACGACGTCGCGATACAGGCTGTTGGTGAAGAAGTCGGCGCGCGCGCCTTCGAGCGTATAGCCGTGCGGGCACCGGACTTCCGCCGCCGCGGTCGATGCGCCTGGCGCCAACCCGGCCGATCCAATGCCTTCGGCCTGCACCGAGTCCAACTCGCCGTCGGCGCCGTCCTGGTGATACGTCACGAGCAGCACCACGCTCGAAATGGAGGCGTCGCTCTTATTGGTGATCTGGAATGTGATCGTCGGCAGCAGCCGCGTCTTGCCGTCGTGAATGCCGTCGTCGAAGTAGCCCGACTCGGTGACTTTGAAGTCGAGGGCTTTCGTGAGATCGATGTCGGGCCCGCAGGCGGCCGTCATCCCGGCGAGCACCAGTCCGAGCGTGAGCGCGTGGCGACGAATCATCGCCACGCGATTGTAGATCAGAATCGCTTCTCGACGATCCGCGCCTTGGCTTCGTCCCGGCTGATTTTCTGATCGTGAAGCGCCTTCAGATCCTCGGCCTTGATGCTCAGAATGAGTTTCCGACTGGAATCGCCGAACGCCGCCTGCACGGGCACGTCCACCACCGTCAGCCACTCGCCAGCTTTGAGCGGCAGCATGTAGGAATTGTCGAGCATGGCATTGATGAGCCCTTCCTCGATGCACTCGTTCAGCTTCTGATCGCCGTTGATGACGCCATTCGGACGTGCGCAACCCTCGAGCGGCGGGCCCGCCGGCGGCTGAGGCTCACCGGAGGCCGCACTGGGATTTGTCATCGGATCGGCGGTCACGATGCCGCCCTGCGCCGAGACCGTGGCGGAGGCCGCCGACGCACGAGCCTGCGGCTGTTGGCTCAAGGTGAGCCTGACGATCTCCTGGCCGATGACCTGGCCCTGCTGAACCGTGAACGTCAGGCCTTCCGGCGTCGGAAATCCCTGCACGATCGATCTCGGCGCGCCGACGCGGATGATGCTCGGCGCGGCCTGCAGTTGCACCCACTGGCCAAATCGGTCGACCGCGCCCGCCAGGGCGCCCTGTAAAAATACTTCGAAGTTGCCGACCTGCACGCGTTGCTCGGCCTGCGACGCAAGCGACACGGCCGGCGGCGATGACGGCTTCGGTGCGGCGGCCGCAGGGGCGCCGGCCTGCTGGGCCGACAGCGAGGCTGCCGCGGTGAGCATCGTGCAACCAACAATCAGCGATCGAGTCATGACGGCCAATCCTCCGGCTACTTGGTGCTGAGCAGCGCGCGCAATTGCGCAACCTGCGCGCGAAGATCTTCGATGTCGGCCTGCGTGCCCTTTTGCGCTTCGATCAGGTCGCTGTTGACGGCGAGCACGCTCCTCAACTGACGCTGTTCGCTGGATCGAATCAGCCGGTTGACGCGCTGCATCAACGCGCCCTCGTCGATGGATGCCGGCTGGGCATGGGCCGAGACGAGTTTGACGCGCGACTCGAGCGCCGACAAATCCGTTTGCACGCCGCCGCGAATCCTCTGCTCGGCCGCCGACAGATCCGCCGCCGTCACGCCACTGGGCGCGGCGACTTGAACCGCCGCGGCCGGCGCGGCAAACAGCACACGCGACAGCGCGCCGCCGGTGGCCCCGGCGGCGAGCATCAGGGACGCGGCGGCCGCGAGCGTCCACGCCGGCACATCGCGCCACGACGGCTTCGGCCGCGCCTTGACGAACGGCGTCCAGACCGAGCCGTGATCGGGCACGTCCCACGCGAGCAAATCCGAGCGCACGCTTTGCAGCCCGGCAATCTCGTCCCGGCAGGTCGGGCACGACTGCAGATGCGCCTCGACGAGCTGCTTTTCGTCCGCGTCGCACTCGTCGTACAGATAGCCAATCAGCCGTTCACGTTCGTCGCACATAGCTGGCATCCTTCTCAGCTCTCAGTTAAGAGCCTTGTCGCCGACAACTTAGAACTAAGAACCTCGAACTCAGAACAGAGGAACGAACTGACGCTCGCCAACCTCTTGAAGAAGAGCGGCGCGAAGCGCCGCACCGCCGTTCCAAGTTCAGAGTTCCAAGTTCCAAGTTTTCTTACGAACTTCCCTCCCACGTCGCTCGCCTGAGGCTTGCCTGTTCCGCCTGACGCCGCTCCAGACGCCGGCGCAACACGGACAAGCCCTGATAGAGACGTGTTTTTACCGTACTCAGCGGACAATTCAACTGGTCCGCGATCTCCTGAAACGTCAGGCCGTGATACTCCTTCAGCATGATGGCCATGCGCTGCTCCTCCGGCAGCTCGGCCATCGCTTTGGTCACCGCAGCCGACATCTCACGGTCGGCCACCAGCTCTTCGACCGACGGCGCGGGTGACGCCTGCGCGTCCGCCATGTCAACCGGGTCGACACCTTCGGGCGCCTGAACGACCGGCGCCCGGCGCTCGCGACGGATCCAGTCGCGGCACAGGTTGAGTGTGATCCGGTACAGCCAAGATGAGAACTTGGCCTCGCCCTTGAACCCCTTCAACCCTCGAAACGCCCGGAGAAAGGCCTCCTGGACGACATCGCGGGCTTCTTCCTCGCGACCGAGCGTGCGATAGGCGAGGGCGTAGATCGGCCGCTCCCAGCGCGAGACGAGCTGGTTGAAGCTCTCGAGGTCTCCGGCGGTCGCTCGCGCGACCAGGTCCTCGTCAGTGACAAGCCCCGCGGGCGTCCGAATCATCGACTATCTGTCCATCTTAGACGGCCGGTACTGGCCGGTAGTCGGTACGGGGACGGCTCCCCTGGAATGCTACACTTGGCCCCCAAGCGACCTTCATGGCAGACGACGCCTTTATGACTGTCGAGGAGGTGCAAAAGCTCCTGCAGGTCACCGGCCGGACGCTCTATCGGCTGATCCGGAGCGACAACCTGCCTGGCTACCGCGTCGGACGTCAATGGCGATTCCGGAAGCCGGACGTCGAAGCGTGGCTGCGTGCCAACGCGCGCCGGCTCGCGCCCAGCGAAGGGCAACACGCGCGTCCCTCGCGCCGCCGCGTCCTCGTCGTCGACGACCAGGACTCGATTCGCAAGTTTCTGGTGAAGGCGCTGTCGCTGGCCGACTACGACACCGACGCCGCCGACAGCGGCGCGGCGGCCATCGAAAAGCTGCGTGCGGCGGAGTTCGATCTGCTCATCACCGATCTGCAGATGCCGGGCATGAGCGGGCTGCAGCTGATTCGCGAGGCGCGGAAGCTCCATCCCGCGGTCGCCGTGGTCATCATCACCGGCCATTCGAGCGAGGCCATTGCGATCGAAGCGGTCAATCTGGGCGTGGCCGGATATCTCACCAAGCCATTTCGCGTGCAGACCATCCTCGTGCGCGCCGCGCGCGCGCTCGGCGATCCCGAACCGCCTGCGCCACCTGGAGACATCGACTTCTCACCCGGCACGTAGGTCGCCTCGCCACGATCTGTGGTGTGATCGGAGTTGGCGGCTCAACTCATCGGCCTATCGATGCGCGCCGCGATCAATAC